>Ga0079037_100000156_pt1 | contig 25573 bp, 22 predicted proteins | sample Mud3Dept4metaG_FD_71479 | JGI IMG/M metagenome (GOLD analysis project Ga0079037, IMG submission 71479) | Freshwater wetland microbial communities from Ohio, USA, analyzing the effect of biotic and abiotic controls - Mud 3 Core 4 Depth 4 metaG | ecosystem: Environmental > Aquatic > Freshwater >... | reverse complement strand
TGAATTTGTCTGTTGCTAGAATATGCTCGTGGGTGCGTACGGTTTACCATGAAACAAGCCCCAGCGACCCCACAATACCGTACACACCCACCACATATGGACGACGAGGAGCTCGACGAGGAGGTACACACGTTGCTAGCCAACTTTGTCGACCCCGCGACTGAAGATATCATCCCAGCACAACCCCTCCAGCCCTTGACGGGAGAACGTCTTCTCCTGTATTGTATACTGGATGAGGTGAGGACTTCTCTGACTACTCCCAGAGGAATCTTGGCGGATTCTGCTTGGGAGGATGCTTATAATTGGTTAATGACCGATGATGATGATTCGCAGAATGGCCACACTCCCAGTGTGAGCTTCTTCACTATGCAGTCTATTTGTGAACGGTTAGGACTTCATCCCCAATGGGTCCGCCGGAAGATTCTCCAGCAGGTTCCCAAGCATGTTTGGAGACAAGTAGGCCGCATCCCACCTGGTTCGAAATCCCGTGTAAGATCTATTCATCGCTATGTTAAGGGTGTAAGAATGTGAGGGGGTGTACAGTTCATGACAGCTAGGAGCTATCTGTATCGGACTGCCTTCGCTGTTGGGGATAAGATTGGTACACTAGGCTTCAAGGATATCATAGAGAACGATGTCACTATACACCACGAGCAGTATGCTCAATACGGTGCACCCCTCAGACTATTCAACATATCTGGTAACGCCCCGCAGACTGCTACTAGTCGTGATTGGCCCTACGATGGCAGTGATCTCGGATACGGTGTACTTGGCGTGGTGAGTAATCCCAATGTTACACTAGCCACTGGAGTGGGTCAGGCTAGTGAAGACATGGTGGGCTTACTGATCGTCATGATAAACGGATCTGCTGTGGGTCATGTGCGGAGGATCTCCACGTGGGTCTCCGGTACTAGAGTAGCTACCTGTAGTCGTGTATGGGATCCGGTGCCTACGGCGGGTGATTATTACGTACTCCTGGTAGACTGCTTCCGTCATAACCAGCTACACGTGAAGGGTGAGATCATCGCAGGTGCTACTAATACCCTTACCTTCATTCCGGTGTTCTACGACGTGCCCCAAGATGCTGCTGGGTCGAATGCTAGGGCACCGAGGCGATTCGAAGATCAGCCTCTGGTCTTAGTCAGTACAGGTCATGGTATTGGCTGCACCAACGCTTCGGGTTATCATCACTTATCTACCTACAGTGTGCTTACCCGAGGAGCTCTGGGTGCTAAATTGAGAGTCACTGCCAAGGACAATAGCTATCAGCTCTGGGCAGGTTCCGCATGACCTGGTTCCTGTGTATTCTCCTGTTCTTATTCAGCTCCAATGCTCTCGCCCAGCCCTACCTTCCAGGTGAGATGAACCTAGGTCAGCCGAATCTAGGACTCCTCTACAACCAGTACAATAAGCCCAAGTCGGTAACCGGCTCCGCAGTTGACCCGAGTACTGGGGCTATATCCATAGGCACCCTAGCTACAGGTGGGGCGAATCAGTGTGTGGAGGCAGATATTGATGGTACCCTGGTGTTGTCGGGTGATGCGTGTGGTACTGGTGGAGGTTCTCTCTGGACAGACGAGGGTACATATATTGACGTGCCCTCTGGAGATGCTGCTAGAGCTGCAATTCAAGATAAAGGTGGTCAGGTCTTTGATGTGAGGGCGTATGGTGCGTTATGCGATGGGGTGACGGATGATATTGCGGCGATTCAAGCTGCAGAAAATGCCGCTGATGATAGTTGTGCAACTAATTTTGATTGTGGAACTGTACTCATCCCTGCTGCGACATGCCTAATTAGCAATTCGTTGATTGTGTCATCTGGGGTTACTATCGCGGGTGTTGGTCCAGCATCGGTATTGAAGGCATCATCAGGATTAGTCAGCGAACCTTTTATTGAATCAGAGACAGATCCCGCAAGTGATGGATTGAGGGATCAGCGTATTGTTGTAAGAGATTTGATGTTGGATGGCTCGTCTTCTGGGGCGAGTTCGATTGGTATTCTCTTGCGTTCGGTAATTGATGGCGCAGTCGAGAATGTTGTAGTAAAAAGTCCGACATTTGATTGTGTTTACATTGGTTCTGGTTCCACAAAAACCGTCCGTCCATTACGGAATACCGTACATAACATCCATTGCATGGACGCCGGGCGTCAGGGTATTGCTATAACCGGAGGAGTGCAACTCGTCATATCCGATAATCATATAGATTCACCTGCGATGCATGGGATCGATCTGGAGCTTGAGATTACTACCAATATGCTGATCAGTGGGGTTTCCATTACTGGTAACGTGATCGAGGATACCGATGCCTCTGCGAGTATGTGTGGTATTGCGCTAACTGCTGATGAAGCAAGTCAAGTTATCAAAGATGTGACCATTTCTGGTAATACCATTAACGATCCGGGACGTGGGGTCTGTTTTCGTCAGACTACCAATCTCGTCATTGATGGGAATGTCATTCGTTCACCATCTGATGACGGAATTCATAGCACGGTTCTTTATAATGCGCCCGTAGATACGGTTATAAGCAACAACATGATTGTTGATGCCGCTGGTTACGGAATACGTTGGACTCGTAACACGTCATCTCTTATCTCTGGCAACTATATTAAGAACACGACTGCTCAGGGTATTGCCATTTCCGCTGGAGCTGGAACCGTTCTGAGTGGTAATATCATAGATACAACTGGTGGAACGACGGATTGTGTTTCCATTGGTGGCTCTACTGATGGCAATGCTACAGATATCGTGGTCACTGGCAATAGTCTCTACAACTGCCCAGATGCAGGCATATCTTTAGGGGGTGTGACAGGAACGGTGACGGGAACAGTCATTGTTGGAAACGTGATAGAAGCTGACAATGAGTGTGTTACTGACAGTGAGGGTGGTGTGGGGGTCGATAATACTACAGTAGTTGGTAATCAATTTACCACATGTACGACCCAGACGGCTTTGAGTGGCGCAAGTTCCGTTTCCATGAACAGAAGCGGAGCCGAGTTGAAGGTGGATGAGGGTAATCTTCGAGTTACCGAAGATATTCAAGTAGATGGTGAAATAGGCATAGGGATGGCGCCTGGACCCACTATTGGTAGTGTTGTTCAGCAACTTGTAGCAAGCAAGACGGGTGCTGCTGCTAGCATAGCAATCAATTGTGGCAGTAGTTGGGCAGAGGATCGTCTTGTTTTTGCCAAGGATGGTAATACGGAGATGGCTCGTATTGGAGTGGAAGAAGGTTCGCAAATGTCCATAAACCTATCTTCTCAAGGGAAGTGTAGTATCACGACGACAACCTATTGTACTGACAATAGTGATTGTACTGGAGGAGAGACTTGTAATTTTGCTGATATGATCTTGCGAGCGGGAACATCGGATCATGATCTGATAATTGATGGAACGACGGGTAATGTGAGCATTGATAAAAATCTACTTGTTTATGGTGCCGATACGAACCAGTATATCACAATGGATGTTGTTTTGGATGTACCGACAATCTACGGTTCTGGTGCATATCTTCGTATTGGTGATGCTGCTGCAACCGGTCATTCTCTTATTAGTGAAGATGATCTTCTTGTAACGGGTAAACTAGAGGTGGATGGTTTATCTTATTTTGATAGTGCTCTAACTGGTCCAATTCAAGACAAAGGTGGTCAGGTATTTAATGTAAAAGCATATGATGCTGTGGGAGATGGAATTACGGATGATACTGATGAAATAAAAGCAATGCTGGATGCGGCTAGTCACTGCGCTGGTGGCACAAATGACTGGATGCATTGTAATACCGATTCTGATTGTACTGGCGGTGGGGAGTGCATGATCCGACGAGGATCGTTTTATTTTCCAGCAGGAACTTACTTATTCACGGACGAATTGACTTTCACTAAGATAACAGCGAATACAGCAGGAGCGGTGTTTGAGGGTGCCGGGGCTGATCTCACTACGCTTCTTTTTGATCCTTCCGTTGCTGATAAATGGGCGTTCGTGCTCAATGACGGGACTGGTAGTGAAGATGTTCGCTATTTCACCTTTCGCAATTTGACCATAGAGATAGTTACGCCTGCTGCCGGTGCAGTGAAATTGACTGATCCGACAAACCATATAAGTTTTGAGAACGTCAGCTTTCAGGGTTATGGCACTACGACTGGGGTTGGTGTTCAAATGTCGGGAGACGATTCATGTATCTGTCACAACGAATTTCACAATTGTTTGTTTCGCAATCTGGCTACTGGTATTCGTTTTAGCGGTCTTGCTAATGCCAATCTGGTCAGTGGAGGTTGGTGTGGTGTGGCTGGTACGTGCCTAGATTTCAGCGCACTTTCACCCGATACTACCGGAGGTGACTCAAACCTAATCGAGCGGTTTGAGATGGATAGTAGTACCACACTTGGCATTAATCTAGGCGCTGGGGCTGATGAGAATAGATTTGTTGATGTTGTTAGTGATGGAACGACAGACGCCTTGAATATGGATACGACAGCTACTGATAACCTGTTTGTTGGCTGTGCACTTTCGAATGCGAATTTATCTTCTGCGGAATATGCTGGTATCACGTCTGTCAAGTCTCGTTGGGGGGAGGAAAGACCTGAGTTTGCCATAAGGGATCAACTAGAAACGCGCGATAGTAGCATATCTACTATAGATGGTTCGTTGATGTGTGTGACAGAATCGGGAGGTTTGGTGGACGCTGCTGCGGGCATTGGTAGAATTCAGAACTACGTCAAATATAGCGAGGCCTTTGATAATGCAGCGTGGCAAAAAGGTCTTGATGTTACCGTTACTGCTAATATAGGTACCGCTCCGAATGGAACAACCACAGCAGATAACGTCACGTATACTTCTGGTATAAACCCTTATTTCCGGCAGATCGATATCGCAACGGGATCTCCTACGCTAAGTCGGATATTCACGGCATGTATTTGGGTAAAAGAACGACCCACCGCAACAGAAACTACAGCCTTCAGGATAAAGTTATACGACAGCGGAGGAACAATTGATGATAACACTTACGATCCTAGTCCCGATTGGGAACGGTTATGTGTAACTGGGGTTGGTTTAGCTGCTGCCAGTAATAATGTGAATTTAGCATTTGCTGAGTCAACTACTAGCGCCTATGATCTATTGGTCTGGGGTGCTTCTGTCGAGGAGTCACCAGCTCCTGGTGTTTATGCATCTACAACTTCAACAGCTATTACAACAGCAACTTGGGGATTGCATTCCGAAACGGATGCTCATTTCGTCAAGGATGTGCAGATAGATGGCTCGCGTATGCATGTAGCGACAGATGGTGGAATAGTTATCAATGGCGATACTCCCTGGAATGATGCTGAAGATATGCTTTACACGCCTGCCAATGTCATGTTGGCTATCAAGGGGGATACCAATGCGGCACTGAATGAAGTCGTTGGTGTAAATCTTGGTTTTGGATCACGTATGGGGAATGGTGTTTTTGCCATTTGTCTTGATCCCGGGAATAATTGTCAGATAAATCCAAACATAGGACTTTCTTTTGTCATAAGTAACTCCAGCACTGGACCTGTGGAAGCGGCTAGGATTGACGCTGCTAAGAATTTCCGTGGTTTAAGTAATATCTCCGCTGACCAGGAAGTGCGTGCTTATGGTGGTGATGCCGACGACTACGTGGTACTGGACGTGATAAGCAATGTCCCGTCCATCTACGCTGATGATAAATACTTGAGAATTGGAGATAGTGGAGCAACTGGTCATGGCTTGAGTGCTAATGATGATCTTCTTGTAACAGGTAAATTAGAGGTGGATGGCGAGGCGTACTTCGATGCCGGAATGTACACAGGCGGTGCGTCTGTAAAGGCTAGCTCGGGTAAGATGTATTTCGATGTCAACGGCGATGACAGCGACAGGCTATCGTTGGAAACTACCGTACCCGTAGCTAATTATGCTATTCATACTTTTGACACGCCTACTTCTATCATGACGAATTATGTGTTTGCTAACTCCGGAGGCGGTGCTAGCCGGATAGAGACCGATAGTGTAAACAGTGGCCGGGCTGGTATGAGCGGTATGATATCCCTCTATAAGGAACAAGGTGATAGTGATTATACAACAAGCCTTATGCCATCGTCGTTGACAATGTCATCCCATCCTGCATTCTACTTACCTCCAGATGATGGCGATGCTGGAGAGCAGTTAACCACTGACGGTAGTGGTGTATTAACTTGGGAGGCTCCTGGTGGTACTGGAGGTGGTGACAACATTACAGTCAACGGCACAGCGGTTACCGATGCTAACTTTAATGATTCTGATCCCGCAGCACCAGCTGGCGGTGTGAATATAAAGTGGGGTACTCCGAATACGACTCCGAATCCTGACAACGTATCGGCTTATGTGCCTTTCAGGTTGAGACCTACTGCCTACACCGACTTCCTCAATCCTCAATCTACCGGAGTCTATTCCTTTTCTCCATTCTATGGGACCTACTCCGGTAGTGCAACCTTTTTCGCTGTCAGTGGGGATAATAATCATCCAGGTATAGCGGACTTACGGGATTCAACTAGCACCAGTGCTCTCGCGGCTGTTGGTACGTCACCTAATGCCCTGTACCTTTCTGGTTCCGAGTGGTATGAGTTAGTTTTTCGACTACCAACAACACCCGTCGCGACTAATTGGTTGATACGCTTCGGGTTCTCCGACAACATCATCAGCCGTAGCGACCCGACAGGCGGTTGTCTTTTTGTGCTCGGTGGTAACCCAATTGCTCTTACTGGTAAATGCTATAACGACGGCGTATCTGCTAGTACAGCCGCGTTTACCTACAATGCCGGAGCCAGTGGTGAGTGGTATCGCGCTGTGGTCTCTTTCAATAGTGATGCATCGCAAGCTGATTTTACTCTCTACAATTTGACAGACGCAGATCCTCCAACTCAAACGAAGAGCCTTGTGGATTCTACTTGCGGTTATTGTATTGCTAACGAGGGTTCTACTGATGTCTTAGGTGCGTCGTTGTTGGCAACAGAGAATACGAACTCGGCAATGGTGTCCTTGATTCGGGCTGATTGGATGGCTCTCGGATTTGGTAGGGATCTAGCACGTTAGCAGGGATAGAGGTGGCGTCATGATAGGTGTGTTAGTTTGGTCGATTCTTCTACTTTTACTCAGTGCAGATTCTGCATCAGCCCAGGTGGACTATTGGCATGGTATTCTTCCGGAGCCAATGACGTACGATGGTGACGGCTACGAGCAGTGCCTAGCGTATGAGCAATCCGGTAGGGAATGTCTTCCTTTTGTGAGTAAGACATGCTTTTACCTGGAGTATCCTCAATCTAGTGAGTATTTTCATACAATCTGGCAGGCTGCTACACCAATAGCCTTGACGGACCTCTTCTGTGAGGTGACTGGGGGCACATCCGTAGTGATAACCCTTAAGAATGATAAGCTCGGCACTGGCCTGGGTGTGGCTGGTGTATCCTCGTTAACTTGCGATGTGGAGCCTGGCGAGGGGGATTATGGCCTGAGTAGTAATACACTTATGAACTACTACAGCAACCTGGATCTTGAGTTGGGTACAGTGACCGGTTCTGTTTCTGAACTGACTGTTTGTTGGAGATACAGGCCGCTGACCGCTACGCAGTATCTGGATGCTGGGGGTCTATGATGCGTCGTGTATTACTAGTGCTTGCTATTGTTCTCCTGCTGGTTGTTTCGGTGCAAGCTGACAACGTCATCCACGTGCGCCGATTAGGTGCTTTGCTGCCAGATTGGTGCCCCCCCGATGGTTCTACTGGGTGTATCGCCTTGTGGAAGCTAGAGGAGGGATCCGGCACGGCAAGGTTGGCGGAAGGTGGTAGCTGCTCCACTGGTAGCGATTGTGATTTTGTCAATGGTTATTCTGGTGTGGAGCGGGACGCGACGTACTACGAAGAAGGTTCAGCTGCTGCCAAGTTTGGTGCGGCTGAATTCTTATATTGTACCCAAGCTACTTGTGGTGAGCTCGATGGAAATAGTAGCAAGGCTGTAACATGGGGTGGTTGGTTCCGTACTTCCTACGATGGTAGTTCCTTCAATCCTATAACTAACTATTCCGGAGGCTCTTACCAATATGGTTATGCACTAACTCGGAGTTCGACATACGGTGATCTCCGCTGTCGTGTGGGTGATGGGACTGATACCAAGACAGCAAATGGTACGGATACTGCCTGGACCCTCGATATTTACCACCACGCAGTATGCGTACACAACGGCCTGCCTCAAGTTAGTGGTGGTTTGATTACTGCCTACCTGGACGCAGAGAATCAAGGTACCCAGACTCAAGGTCTGGTTGCTGCGGATACTGGGAATTTCTATCTCACGTCCTATGGCGGTCAGGCCGATGAGGCGTTCGTCTACATGGCCGAGTTCAGTGCGAATGAGGTATGCCGGGTAAGCCGTTGCGGCATACGAGGTGAAAAGTGTCTGTGCAGCAGGCTTAACCCTGCAACTTTCAAGACCTGCAGTACAGATGCTGACTGCTATGTGGCGGGTCATACTACAGCATTGTGCAACGTAGCTGATGGAAAGTGCTCTGGGAGGGCTATAAGCTGCACGCTACCCGCGTGTAACGCAGCCGCTCCAACGTGAGGTGATGTGATGGCTGATAACGTCTCTTTTACTCCAGGTGCTGGTGGTACACTAGCCGCTGATGATATAGATGGGGTCTCTTATCCCCGTAGTAAGTTGGGTTGGGGTGCTGATGGTTCTTATGCTGATGTATCCGCCGCGACCCCTGTACCAACTCAAGGACGTCGAGCCGCTAGCGCTAATTATGGTGCGATGAGTGTCGATGATACTGCTACTGGTAAGCAGATCATCGCGGAAAACCTTATAGCTGTCGGGACGACTGGTGCACGGGTGTGGGTGGTTATTTACAACAATGGGGCCAATCCCATGGCAATCGGGGATGATACCAGCATTACCTATGCATCGGGTATGATGGTCTGGCCCGGCGGCCAAACACCACCACTCCCCGCTACTTGTCAGTGGAGGGGTATCTGTGATACGGGTAAGAGTACGGACGCCCGTTATCTAGAACTCGTGGAGTGAGAAATGAAGCGCGGACAACTAGTATTCCTCGCGTTATTCGCACTGTTTTTTTCGAGCGACTGCATCGCGCAGCCTGGCTTAGGCGGCGCAGGGTACCGGCTGATCCGTGATCATGGTTCCGACGAGACTATCAGACAAACGGTAAACTTCCTGGGGGATCTGGTGTCTTGTGCTGATGATGCTGTGAACTACGAGACTGAATGCACGGTGGCTGGTACTTGGACTGGCTGTCTCGCGGGTGAGTATGCTCAGTCTATTGGGGCTACAGGCAACTTGACCTGCGATGATATTGATCTTGGGGAAGATACTGTTGGAGGTTATGCGGCTTCTGCGACGGAAGGCGGACCCGCCACTACCGCTCTGGCTCTGAATGCAGATCCTACCACTTGCACCAACCAATTTGTCAGGGATATTGCTGCAAGCGGAACATTGACGTGTGCTACCGTAGCATCTGCCGATATTGGCGATGATGTAGTGAATGGCGTAGATTTGACTGACAACATCTACCTTGACGCGAACATGAAGATAGGAGATGCAACCCCAACTAATTATGTACAGATTTCCACCGGAGGTTCGGTATCATTCGTTGGAGCTGCGGAGTTCAGCCTACCAGTATTCGATGGAACCCCAAATGTATCAGGGGAGGTCCAGATAGATAGCACTTTTTCAAATATGGATGATGGGGACGCTATTGTCTGGTATGATGCCGATAGTGTTCGCATGGTCATGGATCTCGATTCTACCCAGTTTCCAGGTACGACCAGTTTTGTTCCTTATTACAACGCTACAACTGATTTGTTCGAGCAACGACAATTATCAACGGGACTTGTTGTTGGAGCATCAACTATAACCGTGGACGATACGATCTTTTCTCCTCTTGGTCCTACTATCGGAAATGTAGCTGCCGAATTTGCTCCTACGACTGATTTTGGAGCCAATACCGTAATGCTCGATGATGCAGTGCTGTACATGCCTGATGGTGATTCTACTACACTTACATGCACAGCAGATACTCCCACACGGTTCCAGATCATGAATGATGGTACTCTTCAATGGTGTGATGGGGGCGGTTCGCCAACAACTGAGTATATCACTGCTGCGTTTGGAACTTCTATTGATAGTAGTGAAATCACTGATGGTACGATTGTGGCTGCTGATATTGCTACTGACGCAGTTGAGACTACGGAAATCAAGGATGGTACAATTGCTACTATTGACATCGCAGATGATGCGGTAACTGGGGACAAGATGCCAACGAGCGTTGGAGGTCGCAGTTTGACCCTCAATACTACCCCCTCTCCAGATCAATTAGATGCAGATTCAGAACTGTACTCAGAAACGAACTGTATGATCATAGAAACTCCTTCCGATTCCGATAATTTCCTCTGGTTTCGTGCTGAGCGGGCTTTGACTGTGACAGGGATCGACTGTCTAGTTAATGCTAGTACAAGCACAGTGATTACAGTTCAAGAGTGCGGAGCGAATGGAACCTCGTGTGGTACTACTGAAGCTGCCATGACGTGTACTACGACCAATACAACTGAATCTAGTACTATTGATGATTCAGCTGTCGATGCTGGGGATTGGATGCGAATTGACGTTGGTACTGTAACTGGTACGGTTGGTCATGTGGCTGTGTGTATAACTTTCGAGTGGAATGACTAATGTGGAAGATCGTAGCTAGTGTCATCTTAGTTTTAGCGTTGGTTAGTGCATCCTCATCAGATGTTACTACCTTAATACGACGCCCTGGTATTCCGCTGACCGACTGGTGCCCTGCTAATAGTTCCATCACTGCGTGCATAGCAGCATGGAATATGGATCAGGATAGCGGTGCAATTCGGGTTGCTACAGGTGGCGATTGCGATGCTGCAGGAACTGATTGTGATCTAGATTTGGACTATGCAAACGTTGAAAAGGACACTTCTGATTACGTTGAAGGTACTGGGTCGGCGGAGTTTGATCCTGGTGAAATTATTTATCTGCATTGCGCAGATACTGACTGTGACGAACTAGATGGTAATGCTTCGAAAGGGTTAACTTGGGGTGGTTGGTTTTTAATCGATAGCGACGCAGCAGTGCCTTACCCTATTTATAACATATCCGGTAATTATGGATATAGTATTTTACGAAATGCAACAGCCAAGGATGTGCGATGTCGAGTAGGTGATGGGACTGACTGGATTGCTGCTAATGGGACCGACAATGATTGGACGCCAAATGTTTGGCATCATGTTGTTTGCAAGCATGATGGTAGTACAACGATTACAGCGTACTTCAATGGTGTAGCACAAGGAACGGCTGCTCAGTCTCCTATAGCGGCAGACACTGGAGACTTCTATGTAGACACAGCTACTACAGGGAGTGGTGGTAATGCTGATGAGGTGTTTGTGTACGACGCTGTTTTAGATGACGTGGAAGTATGCCGCATTGCACGTTGTGGAATGAATGGAAACCTTTGCATGTGTGACGTTACGGATCCAACAACCTTCAAATCGTGCAGCGTGGACGCCAACTGTCGGATACCGGGAAACACAACTGCCCTTTGTAATGTGACTGACAGTAAATGCACAGGAAGGGCAGGATATACTTGCTCACTTACGGGTCACAGTTGCAACGCGGCGGCTCCAACATGATTCGTTCGATTGTCATTCTGTTAGCGATGCTTTACTCTTCTCTAGCATGGGCTAGTCCTATTCTTATCTCCGGGTTTGATCTTACCGATAATGATACTACTGATGCTACATCAAGAGATACATTCAATTTTGAACAGACATTGAGTGGTGGTGCTACTGATGGCGATATCCGCATTCAGACCACGCTTGATCATGATGAGACTAATGGTGGTGAGGGGTTTGGGAGAGCGGGTGTCACAGCGTCTTCGCATTGGGCAGTTGCTGTCTATCCTACAGAGGGAGAAATAGCTTATTACCAACCCTGTTATACTGGTGGTACTCTGATTTGTGAAAATCCGATCTTTCCACTTACCGCGTCTGAGTTATCTTTCGGTCTCTCGGTCAATCTTTTTACCGCTCCTCCTGCGGACAAGCAACGCAGGATAATGGAGATCATAGAAAGTGATGATTCTCCTGGCTGTGCGATAGAGGTAAAATCTGACAGAACATTGGAGTTGAGGTATGATACAGAAGCTACTGCTTTGACTACGGTCTCGTATTTTCTGACCCAAGTTGCTTGTAGTGATAATCCATATCAAGGATGCACTGTGAACGGGGATTGTAAGTCTGATTTATGCAACATGTTGTTCTGGCCTGGTCTCACATTGAAAGAGAAATTGGTCAGTGGAAAGGTAATTTGTAGTATTAGTATCAATGGTCGTCTGATTTATCAATCAAGTGGTGAGGCGTTTCCCGGTACTCCTTCGAGTCTCAAGAGTGTTCGTTTCGGTGCGTTGGAAACTATTGGAGGAGGGGGTGTTGAAGCCGCAACATATGCCCATATGGACGATTTTGTCCTTGATGACGACGATGCTGGACATGGGTATGTGGCTAGACTAGGTCCGGGGTCTGATGGTGAGGGAACTGAGGCTAACAATTGGACCGTTAATGGATGCGGTGCCAGCACGCATTATCAATGCTTGGATGATTACAGCATCTCTCCATATACTTATGATGGTTCCAAATACCTTCAACGATGGGAGGATTACAAAGAAGAGTACTTTCACGAAACTAATCCAGCAGATCTAGTTGCCTTGCCTGTGGGCGCATCTGTGCGGGGGGTAACCCTCAATGTCGCTGGTTGGACTGGTGCTGTTGCGGGTACACGTAAGCTTATCTATGGCATTGTCGATTACAATTCCACAATCGAGGATACTGAAGTAGTCAGCCTTTCTAACAGCACGACGGATAGGTTGATCGCACAGAAGACATATTCTTCTACCCTAAGTAATTCTAATTGGGACCAAGGAACGGTAAATAATACGGGATTGCACATCAAGATTCATCCCGATACTGCTGGTACCAGACCAATCATGGTTGGCGAGCTTTTGCTATCAGTATCAGTCCGGCAGCCCGCAGCTCCTGCACCTGAGCTTCTCTACGATCACAATAAAGGTGATGAAGATGGAATGCTAACAATTCTCATTGCTGGCGATTCCATGCTTGGAGCATCTACAACCAGTAACTGTGTCGGAAATGAGGTGTATAGGGATACTCATTGTACTTTCCAATCCTATTGCAAATGGGATTATCAATATCAGGATCTACCTGCTGGTGGTTGCGATGTGGATGGTGTTCTTGATGATTCCAGGTGTCAGACCTGTACCGGAAGGCGCGAAGAGGCAAACGCTGGAGCAGGATATTCTTGTAATGGGGATAGGGGAGAAGGTACGGGTGTGATAAGTTGTGGACATACCTGTACGAACGATACGACTAAGCCGTGCGACGAAGATGGCGATTGTTCTCCTGGTACTTGTGAGCTTCAGGATTGCGTGGCTGATACAGAATATGGATGTGATGAGGGCAAGGTCTGTGAATACAGTTCTGGGGCTTGCTGCTCGACGGATGCTGACTGCTATGAACTAGGCACTTGTGCAAATACTGCGGCAGAATATGCGGAATGTATCTGGTCCTGTGGTCCTCCTGAGGATGATGGTTACTGTCCAGCCAGCAACATGAGTTTTGCTGATTTCATCCTTCGAGATGTCAATGTGGACAATCTGATCGTTTGCCCTCAAGGTGGTGAAACTTCATATCAATTGCTCACGAATCGCTTCAGTGGAACCACATATTCTCTTCTGGATGGAACATCGAGCGGGTATTGTTTCTCTACTCACGCAGGTTCTGGTAAGTGTCGATGTACGAGCGATTCCAAATGCGAGACGACCAGTGGTGGTGCTTGTGATGGGGTTTGCGTGGGCGGCAGTGAGCCCTGGAGTGCATGTAATGGCTCCTGTGTTGGGGGTAGTGAAGAGGGAGCTAGGTGTACCGTAGATGCGGATTGTGCGGGTGGTGGTACTTGCAATACGTCTGGTGCTGATGCTGATTGTGCAGGTAGCGGTACATGTAGTCTTGCTGGCGTAGATAAAGTATGCACTGCTAGTGATAACGATGATGCCGAATGCACGAGTAACGGTGCTTGCGAATCTAATGTGTGCAATTATCCCAATCCGGATTATATTCTGATCCAATCGAGCATCAATGATACTGCGACTATGACTACTGATCCTGAATGTACTTCCGTTTGGAATTCCACAAATGTGTATTATCCTTGTTGGGCTAGTCTTTCTCCTACCGCCTGTACTGATGATAGGGATTGCGAATTGGCAGTACATAAGGATTCCAAATGCACCGGTCGTTATCCGTTTGGTACCGACAACGCTTGTGGATTTGCTTGGGATAATGTTTATAATCTTGGCACATGCACCGTGCAGCGTTGGAGATGTCATTCAGACACGGACTGCGACATAATGCCGGGAAATTGCACACAGGATGATGCAACTGATGTAGTACATGCTGGAGTATGTGAATGCGACGAGGACGCTGATTGTCAGTATTTCATGGATGAGATATCAGAAAGATACGATGGTGAGAATGCCAAGGATTATCTCTGTCGGGAATCTTGTTTAGGTGGTGATCAGATTGGCGCAGATTGTGAAGTTGATTCGGATTGTCCCAGTAGCACTTGCGGAAAGGGTATTTGTTTCCGTGCTTGTTCAGGAGATTTAGATTGTGGGAAAGGAATATGTGTTGGGGGTGTGAACAATAATATGAGTTGTTGGGTAGATTCCGATTGTCCTGGGGGTGTTTGCTATTCCTATGCCCGTTCTTGCGATACTGGTGCTGGTGTATGTAAAGGATACTGTACGAAACCATCATCAGCTATTCCATGTACTAGCGATTCCAATTGTCGATTGAATCAAACCTATCCAGTAGGACCATTGGGTAATTCTTGTGTTGGGGGTAGTGTCCCGGGTATTTCATGCTCAGTAGATAGCGAGTGTACTGGTGGTGGTACGTGTACTGGTGTTGTTTTTCAAGGTTATTGCGATCTGACCAACAAACTTTGTTTTGGCGGAACGGAGCCAGGGACTTCCTGTACGGTGAATAGTGACTGTGCCGGAAGTGGCACTTGTGGCACTGGTTGTCGTTGTACTGGACCCCATAATTGTCTAGCTCTGGCTAATGGTACTTGTTCTGGCGGCACTCGTGCTGGAGCCGACTGCCAAGACGATGTCACTTGTTCTGGAGGAGGTACATGTGTCGGTGCCGTGTGTCCAGATCAATATGCTAACTACGAAGCGTATCTAATGGACCCTTCCCATAGCGCGTTAGGTAATTACGATGCTATGCAAGACGATATTGATGCTCTTAGTGAAGGAACGCCACCGACGCTAGTATTGATGACTATTCAGAACGATAATCCTGTATTCGATCCTGAGAACTATCCCGATTCTTGTTTCAGACCATATGGGCATCAGGGAACCTATGTGCCTTGGGTTGCTCAATCCATGATAGTAGACCCAACAAGATTCCCCAATGTTGTCGAGTTCAGGGATGCGTTCCATTTCCTGCCGCCGTATGATCCTACATCAGCGTACATGTATCGTGACAGGGTTCATTTGACATTTGCGGGGGCTGAGGTAGTTGGTACTGGACGTATCAATCCTTGGTTTTCTTCAATTAATGCCTGTTCGAAGAATCGATGTACGGATACGTTTGAATATTGTTCCGATAATTCCGATTGTGCGACCGGGTTATGCCAAGGCGGTTCGGAGCCTGGTACGGAATGTACGGTTGATAGTGATTGTGCTGGTAGTGGAACTTGTAACCCGGAGACCTGTAGTGTGAGCGGTCCAGTTCAAGAGCCGCAACGATATTGCCAGGAGTCTGATGGTGATTGGACTAGCACCACATGTGACGATAGGAATCCATGTAGTGATGCCAGTTATACTTGTTCTGTTAGACCTTGCACTTGTTTGTGTGTGAGCAATGCTTGTACGGGTAGTGCCGGACGTGGGGTCAATTGTTCCAGTGGAGTGAATGCTTGTTGTGTTGCGGAATTTGGTGTTGGTAGCACATGTAGTGCTGGTATCTGTGCTGATGCCTGTCCAGCAGCTGGAGATGCGTGCAATGCGGAGTGACGATTCTTAACTTTATCGTAACGAATCCCAATATTGTGATAAGGAAGGAGTGAGGAAAATGGAGACGAGAACTTGTAGGCCCTATGAGTCGGTTCCCGCTTTGGATAAAGTCGGGGTGGATGGTAAGATGACAGATATCTGTAATCAACTACGAGATTCGCTTAATCGCTTAGTTGAGATCTGTACTCGTTCCACGGGTGAGAATCTGTCGACGTTGGGCTCTTTGCTCGCACCACTGCAGGATGCCATAAGCCAGGCATCCGAGTTGCAATGGACTATTCATATCAGTCATGGTAATCACTAACTGTTAGGGTGTGCTAGATGCCGGCCACTTCTCACTGGATATTACTTTTCCTCAACGCGCAACCTCGAATTCAGCAGGTTGACGCCGTTACAGTTTCTGAGTCTACTACCTCTCGGGTGAATCCCCTGAGGCCAGCGGGAATTGATGCTATCACAGCTTCCGATACCCTGATTAACCTACTTCTGAATCGCCTGGTCCCTCAAGTTAGTGAAGCCGTCGCTGCTGACGTAGTCGTTTCTCAGATTTTCTTGAACAAGCTCTTTATCAATGTCCCTCAAGGGGTTACCGTACAGTCTGTGGTATCCCAGCTGTTCCTGGATCACTTGGATATCCCGGTGACTGCGGATACCATCTCGGTTGCTGATTCCATAGCCAAGCTGTTCCTAGACCGCTTGGTTACTTCTCAGTTCGATGCGGTTACCACGAGTGATGAAATCACTAACTTGTTCTTGGATAAGTTAGTGCCTTCGTTGGCTGAAACAGTTTCTTCTACTGACGTGGTTGTGCAGGTTCTGCTTAACCGTCTGCTGTTGTCGGTAACTGACACAGCGAATGCTACCGATGCGATCGCCCAGATGTTCTTGGATCACCTGGACATTCCGATAACCGTGGACACGGTGGCGGTAGCCGATTCTCTAGCTGAGCTGTTCCTGAATCGCTTGAATGTCGCGGTAGCCGATAGTGTTACCCCGCAGGATGAGATTGCCGGTCTCTTCCTGGATAAGCTGGTTATCTCGGAGACTGCGACTGCCGCTGTAGGGGATTTGCTTACTGGTGTCTTACTGAATAAGTTGGTGGTTTCGGCAGAGGATGAGGTAGTAGTTCAAGATGTCCTCAATGTCCTCTTGAATAAACTCCTTGTGTCACGGGTCGAGGTATCTGCAGTCCAAGATGTCTCCAGTACCCTGCTAAACAAGTTGGTTATCCTGGGGGTTGAAGAATCTGTAGCCCAAGATGTTGTCAATGTCCTCTTGAATAAGTTGGTTATCTCTGGAGTTGAAGAATCCGTAGTTCAAGATGTTGTTAATGTCCTCTTGAATAAGTTGATCGTGTCCGGAGTTGAGGAATCTGTAGCCCAAGATGTTGTCGATGTCTTGTTAGGTGCGATACCTATAGTCACAGAAGATGTGGTCTCCGCCGTTGATACCCTTGTTAGTCTATTCTTGAATCGTTTGAATACCTCAGCATCTGAGGGTGTTTCTGCACAGTCTGTTCTGATTCAAGCCCTCCTCAATAAGCTGGTGACTTCGACTTCGGATGTGGCGGAAGCTTCTGACATACTCGTCCGGATTTTACTGAATCGCCTGAATTTGTCAGAAGCTTCCGCTACTGCCGTCGCAGATATTGTTGCAAACCTGTTTCTCAGCCCGCTTCTGCTTTCTTCTAGTGATAGCATTTCAGTTCAGGATTTGCTCATTAATGTATTTCTGGATCGCCTGAATATCCAGAGAAGTGATCTGGTAACTGTAGCTGATCCGATTGTCGATGTCTTGCTGAATCGCCTCCTCCCGACCGCAGTTGATTCGGCTGCTGTGGCAGATGTGCTAGATCGAGCTTACCTGACACCTGAACTTATCTCGGTGTCAGATTCAGTGACTGTCACCGACGCCGTTCTTCAGTTGTATCTGTCTCAACTGTTCACGTCTTCGGTGGATTCTGCTACTGCGTCTGATGTCATAACGAAGTTGTATGTGAATCCTCTGAACATATCTCGGTCTGATGCATTGGCCGCTATAGACGTAGTCGCTGGGATCTTCCTCAACCGTCTCAATGTGGTAACTGAGGATACAGCCACTGTAGCCAGTGCGGTGTCTGATGCATTTCTCAATCGTCTCCTGGTATCTGCAGCTGATGCTATAGCCGCGGATGATTATTCGTTGATATCCATGGGGGATATCGTATTCATCAGTACCGATGCAGTCAGCGTGCAGTCTTCGGTCGAACGTATCTTCCGCACACCTCTTCTGGTTGATACTTCGGATGTCACTGCAGTTGCCGATTTCATAGCCAAGTTGTTTCTCACTCGTCTGGTTCTGATGTCTCAGGACTCCGTGAGTGCTCAGAGTGCCATCCAGCAGCTGTTTGTTGATCCCTTGAATCTATATCCGACTGAGGCTGCTGCCGTGACTTCGGTTCTCACGGGTATTCTTCGCAATCCTCTACTAGTCGAGTCCGAAGAGGTTTCGTCAGTAACCTCAGTCATCCTTAATATACTTCTGGGTGCTCTGAAGGTGTCCGCTTCAGATACTGCTGCGGTTACTGATGTGTTGGTGGCTACAATCAATCTGGTCGTTTCAGCAACTGATTCGGCATCTGTAGCGGATGTATTGCTCGGTGCTCTGGTGAATCCGCTTCTGGTTCAACCGGACGGTGAAGTGGTTACACTCGGTAGTATCGTACAGAGCCTGTCACTCAATCCCTTGTTGACTCAGATTACCGATATAGCTACGGTAAGTGATGTCAGTTATCCAGTAATCAATCCGCTCTTGTTCCAGGTGATTGATCCTGCCACTGCAGCCTCGGCTATTACCAAGCTCGTGATAAATCCTCTACGGATTATTCTGGGTGAACCTACCGTCAGTGCGGATGTGCTGACCAGGCTGTTCGTGAATCCCTTGAACCTATCCGAGGCTGATGTGGTCTCTCTGCAAGACACCCTTGCCAATATCTTCGAAAATCCGGTATTATTGAATAGGCTAGAAGCTATCACGGTGCAGGATATCGTCGAAGATATCCGAACCATTACGTACTACTTAGACATCGACCTGTTAGAGAGTGTTACGATATCGGATGTGATTGCGGCGTCCGTCATTACGCGAGCAATCGCGGAAGTCGTGGCTGTAATCCATACCGACGGGGCGTTGGCATCTTATTGGTTGGATAGCAACCTCGATGCAACGTATGCCGATGGGAATGTGGGAGTAACATGGCTGGATCGGGAGCTTGATACCGTGCATACCGACGAAGCCCTTCCAATAGCAGCGTAACACATGGCATCCATCCAAAGGTTCTACATCATCGCAGGTACTCAGCTTCCGTCCATCAAAATAGCTATCACTCGCGAGAGTACCAGTGCTGCCTATAATCTGGCGGGGTATACCGATCCTACGTTCAGTATGTGTAGGGATAAGGATAGCGATTCGGTAGTCAATGGAGCCGTAGCAGTTATAGAGGATGCTGCCGGAGGCATCATGCGCTATGACTGGGCTGCGGTGGATACCGTCACTCCCGGTAAGTATCTTGGTCAGTTTCATGCGATAGATTCGGAGGATAGGCCGGCAGCGTTTCCTAATGGTTCATATCTGGAGATTCACGTTCTAAGGAGTCTAAAGACATGATCGACGAGCAGCGGAAGAAGGCTATTGAGGAGTTCCTCAAGAAACAGGCTAGTGTGAGGAACGGCATACCACACGTTCCTGCTACGCAGGCCTCCTGTGCAGATGTTGCGATCGTGCGTCTGACTCCTAGTCGTAAGCCTCCAGAGGATTCTACGAAGTGATATGTTTCTGCTGGATTCACGACTGGTGTAATAATCCTAAGTAATGGAGGAGGCCCTATGGCTAGGAAAGCGAAGAGGAAGGGTACAGTAACCCGCAGCAACGTTCGAGGGTTTTTCCGAGTACAGCTCGTGGATCGTGAAACCGGGCAGATTGTAGGAGATTCCAGGTGGCTTGAAAATGTGATCACGGCGAGTGGTTTTAACAAATTCATCGTGGGTGCTATAGGTGGTATTTCGGGGAGTGCTCAGGTTGCCTGGCTTGCGCTCGCCAGGGATAACGATAGCTCTATTGCGTCGGCGGATAATGCGCTGGCTACGGAGATTGCCGTTCGTGAAGCATTGCCAACTGGGGCTACTGATGTGACGACTGTGCCTCATATGAAGCTAATCGCAGCGGCGAATGGTGGCACTCTTGAGATGTGTGCATCGTGGGCTGGTTCTACGGATCTATCTAGCACCGTTGGCGGGCTTCAGACCGTGAATTGTATCGGTGCATTTGACTTGTCAGAGGGCGGGTCGATGCTTTGTGGGAATACTTTCACCGCATCTCAGTGGTCGACGGCTCAGGATGTTAACGCTACTTATCAGTTACAGTTCTCACAGACGTGATACTAACACTTAGGTTTGAAAGAAAGGAGAGATCCGATGGCTATGAATGATGCGCAGCGAAGGGCGATGTTCGCTGCTATGGCTGCAAAAGAAGGCGGTGGCAGAGGCACTTTTCAGCGAGGAGGCCGTGGACGTAAGATTCTGAAGGGTGCCGCAGCTGTGGCTGGGGCTGGAGCCCTTGCCTACGGAGCTTCCAGAACCGCTGCAGGTAAGGCTACTGCTAAGTATATTGGTAGGGTGGGATCTAAGGCTGGCCAGTCCGCTCTCAGGGCCGGCCAGAAGTTCGGCAGGGGGGTCTCCAAGGTTGCTAAGAGAGTTGGGGGGAGAACCTCTGCGTATCTCAAGAGCCATAGTAAGGTCGGGGCTACCAGAGGTCGATCTGGTGCTTGGTTAGCTGAGCGTACTGCCGGCGGTAAGGTTGCCGAAGCCGCTGGTAGTGTTCGTAGGTCGACTGGTAAGGCTGCTGCGGCTGCAAAAGCTCGTTTTGGAGGTAAGGTAGCTAGGAAGGCTCCAAAGGTTAAGTATCCTAGAGGTGCGTTCCCCAATAGGACTGGACGTGCTTTGGGTAAGGTCAAGAAGATCCGGAAGTAATGTTTCGTTCTGACGACCAACGTAAAGCCATGTTCGCTGCCATGCGGCAGCAGCAGGGTGGAACTCCCGTTAGAGGCTCTGGGCCTATCCGAGGTCTTCAGGCTCGTGCCCGCGGGTATTATAAGAAGCATCCTATCGTATCTGAGGTTGCTTTAGGTGTTCCCATTGTGGCCGCTGGCCTCTACGCCAGTAGCAAGATCGGTAAGATTGGGAAAGTAGCTAGATTCATGGGCCGTAGGAGTCGGTTCGGTAGGGGTCTCACAGGCTTGGGAATAGATTTTCTTACTTTTTCAGTAGCTGACGTCGCTGCCAGGCGCTTGTCTATGGGTCCAGCGAAGCAGCGTCCACCGTCTAAGCTTTCTTCTATGTTCATCGGCCAAGGCGTAGCTGAGCCTGCTGTCCGGTTGGGTGTCAAGTTTGGGGCACCCTTGGTACAGGGATCTGCAGGTCGCTATGCTCTGTTGGGTGGTGCTGCAGCCGCTGGTGCAGCGAGACGTTTCCGAAGTAGTATAGCGAGACGTTTCAGACCGAGGGCACGTGCATGAGATTCGCGAGTGACGAGCAACGTAAGGCCGTGATGGCTAGAATACGGACCCAGCTGAGCGGGGTTCGTCGGGTTGCCTCGCGTGTTCAGGGAAAAGTTTCACAGGCCTGGGGTAATTTGTCTAGTGGTCAACGGATTGCAATCGCCGGAGTCGCTGCATTGGGTGGTGCAGCATTGGCTACCCGACCTGTTGTGTCTCATGTGACTAGACGTGAGCTTGCTCGGAAGTGGGGTTTGCATATTGCTGCTTATACCGGTGCACCTATTGCCGGAGCACTTTATCAGCTACGTAAGGAGAAGAAACGCACAATTACTCCAACAGATGTGGCCCGTAAGAAGACTTTGTTGGCTGGTGCTGCCACTGTTGGTCTTGGATCGTGGTTCGGCGAAAGAGCCCTGCTACATTCTGCTCCTGATGTTTTGCCGAAGAGTATGTGGAATCCCTATATCAGAAGCTTGCATACGCGTAGAGGTGCTTTCGTTACTCAGCACGGTTTGCCTATGGGAGCGGCTGCGATAGGTTTAGGCTACTTGGGTTCTAGAATGCTAGGGAAGCGTAACAAGGAATATTCGATGAAGCGGCAGGCTAGTATGACGGGTCAGGGGTGGGCTGCTAGGGTGTTGGAGATGGGGCCTACTGCTCAACTGGTTGCCAGGCCATTTCCCGCGCCTATCCGTCCGGCTGTGATGAAGGCCGCAGAGATCAGTTTTCCTGCAGCTACTGCAGGAATTTCGTTCGGCAAGGGTTTGATCAGACGGCCGCCTAGGAAGCCTTCAATCAAGCGTAGAGTTAAAGCTCTCACTCATAGGGTGTCAGAGGTGCTGTGATGATATCCCAGTATCCTGTCAAGAGAAGTCCAACTCAGAGGACAGCGCCCTATGGAGGTTTTCAACCGGTGAAACGTCGGTCACCTGTTAGTGGTAGTGGGAACAGAGCGCATTCTCCTGAGCAACTGAGAGCTATCTTTGCTAATTTAGCAGAGGAGGGTAAACTCCAGGGATATCGGAGACAAGGTGCTGCTATGAAGGGTTACGCAGCAGGTCAAGCAGCTACTGCAGCGGCTCCTGCGGTATCCTCGGCTACTTCTTCTGCAGCAAAGTCTATTTCTGGGGAGGTGAGACATTTTTGGGGTAGAAAGAAGAGGCCTAAGCAGTCTATGGTTCAAACAATGACGACGGGTGCTGGGTTGGTTAGTGGTTTGTACGGGGGTGGCTTGGTTGGTGGTGCACTCGGTGCTGGTGTCGGTTTCGCTGCAGGTGGGTATATTCATAGGAAGCGGTTACAGCGGTGGAAGAAGTACAGTGGAGGTAATACATGATGGTAAAATTGGAGAAGCTTATCAGTAAGAATTCGGGTATCATGTTGGACCTTGGTTGTGGGAAGGCTAAACGAAATGGTTGGATTGGGATGGATAAGAGAAAGCTCAAGGGTGTTGATATCGTTCATGATGTGGAGGATACTCCTTGGCCTCTGCCTTCTGATTGTTGTAACACCATTCTTTGTAGCCACCTGCTGGAGCATATCGATCCTAGGCGTATTATGGATGTCATGGCTGAGATCCATAGGGTAGGTAAGCAGTTCTGCCAGGTGCAGGTATCTACACCTTATGCTGGTAGCCGTGGGGCTTATCAGGATCCTACTCACACGCGTCCTGGATTCAATGAGGTAACTTTTATCTACTTTGATCCAAGGCCAGTCAATGGGATGCCGAATAACCTCTATAAGATTTATACACCTCCGCCGCTCTTCATCGAGCGTCTGGAATGGTCAGTGAATGGGAATATGGAGGTTCTCCTACGGGTGATCAAGGATAAGGCTCTCATCAGGAAGGCCATGAAGGATGTGAAACGTAAGATTTCAATAACTGGAGCTCAGTAATGATCAAGATGAAGATTAATAAGAATCCCTATCGACCCAAGATCATGTTAGGTATCCCTACGACTGGTGTGATCCGTTATGAATGGCATGCAGCTATCCATGGTATGACGCTCCCAACTAATTGGTCTGCCTCGAGCATGACCTACTTCACTGCTAGCCCTGTTGGTTACAATGTTGCCGATGCTCGTAATACCATAGTGAAGGCATTCCTGAATACGTCTAACGAGTGGTTGTTCTTCATAGACCATGACGTCCTGTGTCTTCCGCATACGTTCATCTGGCTTGATGTGATACTGAGGAAGCCACCGTCTCCCGTGATCGGAGGCCTTTACTATACTAAGTCTTACCCTGCTGAGCCTTTAGTGTATCGAGGTCGAGGAAATGGTGCCTACAAGGGTTTCAAGCTGGGTTCTAAAGTGTGGGTAGATGGTATGGGCATGGGGTTCACCCTGCTTCATAGGTCTATTCTCGAGCATATCTGGGACAATAGCCCTGACGTTACACTTGGTGCAGGTAATCGTGCTAGGCGAGTTTTCGAAACACCTCGTGAGACCTGGTGCGATCCTGAGACTGGTCTCTGGCGAACTAGGACGGGTACGGAGGATTTGTATTTTCTCTCGCGGGTTATGAGTGAGGGGGCTCTCAAAGGTCAGTGGGAGAAGTTAGCCAAGAAGCGTTATCCCTTTCTGATTGATACAAACATGTTTTGCTGGCATATCGATCTTAACGGTCAACGCTATCCCCTCAATATTGATCTTCCACCCGGTTTCAAGGAGTGGCAGAGTGCTCTCACTTCTAAGAAGTGGGCAGAGGGTTTGGCATGAGAGACTCTGCATGACTGAGAATGACAGAATTTCCATACGAGAGTATATTGAGTCACTGTTCGAGGCTCAAGAGGCACTGTGTGATTCGAGGAGAGGTGCTTGCTCGGCGTACATGTCGGCGGCAATGGATGCATTGGAGAAGCGGTTTGATACGATCTTTGTCAGTATGGATAGGGCCTTGACGAAGGCCGAGAATGCACAGCGGGATTATAACGAGAGATCGAATGAGTTCAGGGGGCAGCTAGACGATCAAGCAAAGTTACTGGCGCCGCGGAGTGAGGTTCAGTTATTGATATCTGCCCTTCGTAGTGAGATCCAGTTGATGGTATCTACTCTGGATGAAAGGTTTCGGGATCGTTCGGCCGCGTTTGATGCTAGGTTTGATCGGATAACCAATGAGATATCCATCCTTCGAGACTCCATTATTCAGCATGCGGGTGAGGGTACAGGTAAACATCAGTTCTGGGGCTATGTGGTCGGGGTGATGGCACTGGTTGCTTCTCTGGCTACTATTGTAGCTCTGATTATGAAGGGAGTTTTGTGATGATTAACTTAGAATCACTAGCGAGGGTGGCACGGATGGTTCCTGCGAAAGAGGGTACATCCATAGCCGAAAAGATCCAGCATGCTAGGGTCTCGGCTGTGGTGGGTGAGGGTGGTGCCGGTACTCTGGTGAGTAGGATGAAGAAGCGTATAGAGATTGCTAGGTTCATTGCGCGTATGGGTATTACGATTGCTGAGAATCCTAAGTTGACGGCAGGGCTACCACGTGCAAAGCCAGGCAGCACGAAGGCGCTTTAGTAGCGGCGCACGTAGACATGTAGGCTCCCGACGATTCAAGTCGGAGGCACAGCGCAAGGCTGTCTTTGCTCAGCTGGCATCTCAGCATCAGGGGTTGGTACGGAGAGAGGTAAATCGTGTCATACGGAGAAGTCCTAAGTCCGCTCAGCTCCGTCCGGATCTGGAATCCGCGGGTACTGAAGCTTTGCTGCGGTTTGCGAAGCGGTTCAATCCCAAGCGTGCTGCATTCTCCACTGGTGCCACACAGGCTATCCGGACCGGTGTCCAGCGAGAAGTCTTTCGGTCGAAGACGGTTCGAGTTCCCGAGAAGCGGGTCAAGCATGAGGCATCTCATGGACCCCTTCCTACAACTGTTGCTCTTAGCGATGTGGGGGAG
>Ga0079037_100000155_pt1 | contig 25598 bp, 43 predicted proteins | sample Mud3Dept4metaG_FD_71479 | JGI IMG/M metagenome (GOLD analysis project Ga0079037, IMG submission 71479) | Freshwater wetland microbial communities from Ohio, USA, analyzing the effect of biotic and abiotic controls - Mud 3 Core 4 Depth 4 metaG | ecosystem: Environmental > Aquatic > Freshwater >... | reverse complement strand
GGTTACCTTTACCGGTGGGGGAATCTCAGGCACAATTACGATTTATGTCTATGCAAAGGAAGAAACTTATTTTGTAAGGGTTATAACAGGATTTCCGACAGGAGGAGATAGGTACACAGACATTTCAACAAATCTTACATCAGTATCTATCAATGCAACTCACTCAAACCTGACATTGATTTACAATGATACAAGGGCATCTACCAGTTTAGTTCAATTCTATGCAACCAACTTAACCACTGGAACAACATGCTACACAACCAGCACATCAAGTGTAGTGACTTTAAGATGTACTGTAGTAGCATCAGGAACATATCAATTTGGCTTCAATTCAACCAGTTCTATATATGGCTTTTTCCAAGAGGATAAGATTATTAATTTCGATGTTGGAAAGCCATCCACTCCTGCTGTAGAAACAAATGTCGATTCTGATTTATTGCAATGGGCGAGCATCATATTGATAGTGCTTACTGCTGCTCTATTTAGCATAAGGACTGTCAAATATGGAGCTGTGATTGTTCCATTGGAGGCTCTTGCATTGTGGGCTTTCGGATGGTTTGAGCCTGTAGCAAACAATGTTGCAGGAAGCTTTTTATTGCTATCGTGTGCTGTGGTGATTGGAGTTATGATTTATTTGAGAAGCAGTGAAGTAAAGGTGAACTTCTAATGTCCAGAGCAAGCGAAATAACCTTATTTATCATACTTCTGCAAGCGAGCATTGGATTTGTGGATGCTACAGGCATGTTTTCAGAGCATTACTTAGGCAGCGTATCAAACAATGCATCATACCAAATATCTGACTTAGACAGTTATGCAACTACATCAAATGAAGATACAGGCGTGCTTGACGAAATCAGAGTTTATGCACAATGGGGAATTGAGGCTTTACTTATTGGATTGAAAATTATATTTACTGTCATTGTAGTTTTTCCAACATTAGTGAGTGTTTTCCAAATCCCTACAATCCTATCACTGTTTTTGCAAGCAGGAGTCTACTACATTTACGCTGTATTTTATGCACAGTATAAGAGTGGAAAAGGATGGAAATTGTACGAGTAAAAATATATTGTTCCATTCCATACATTACCTCACAGCGCCTTACTATACACAACCGTACCGGACAATACATAGCATAACCGTACATATCCGCATTTGAGTTTTTGAGGACTTCCAGATTTGAACTGGTTAGTTCTCATGATGTGCCATACCATACCTGACCTTACCCAACCGGACACGACTTTACTCTACCCGACCCAACATCACAATGCAAGACCTGACATTACCCAATTTAAATGTCATTGAAATAATGACTGTAATTTAATTATGCCTGCTGTTATCTGCCTATGGCAATTTGCACACAACACAGCACACTTATTAACTTCATTTATTAGTTCAGAGTCTAATATTCTTTTCCTTGCTATCATCTTACTTATATCCTCATCCTTATTTCCATTCTTATGATGAAAGTCATAACAGCATGTAGGCAATCCACGAACACCACAGACAGCACATATCTTACCTCCAAGATGTTCTAGGCATTTATCTTTTAATATTTCATTGTTGTTCTTTTTAAAGTTGTTTACCATACATTACCCAACATGACACCACATTACACAAACAAACCATGCATGACAGTACTGCACATTACATTACAGTGCCCCATATAAGATGTCAAAGAGTTTAAGTCTCCTTAAACTCAGTAACCATGAATCGCCCAAAGCGAGGGCGGTAATCTCCTATTCCTTTTGTGGCTCCTGCCTTTTCAAGAATCTCTTTTAAGTTCGCAGGGCTGATATTTGTTTCATCAAGGATTAAGAGCCTAAACTTTAGTTTCCATTGGTTAAACTTTGGTCTCCATTTTAATACTCTTGCTCTTTGAATAACCACGGGGCGCGTATCGATTTCATAAGGCTTATCTGAAATCATGGGGATTTCTTCTGGCTCAACCGCTATGCAGGAAGTGATTATATCTTTGAATGTCTTTTTACCTGAAAACTTAAAATCAACAGCAGCCCTTATCATCGACTGGAAAATATGTTCGGCTGGCTGAAAAATCTTATCGTCTTTGATATATAAACACTTCTTTGCCTCAACTTCAGGATCATAAACCTTTTTTGTTGCCTTAGACATGTTAGTACCCATTGTTTCCATTGGGAACCTATTTTGAAGAAGTGGAGCAATTCCAGTAATTTCTACGCCGATTGTTTTCATTTTTTCTCCAAAACAAACTTATCTACAGTCTCATCCAATGTCGAAATATTCTTTTCATCTTTGTATTTCAACAGTATTTTTTTGGCTTCATCAGAAACCATTACATTTAATCGTTTCATAGTAATACTTAACATATACTTTAAAGTATAAATAATTATCCATAGCTACTGCTCATAGATAGGATTTTATAGATTAAACTATATATCTATTGCTATGAACAATATAACTACAAGTCAGGCAAAGGATGGAAGCTATATGAATGAGGTGATTTAATATGGTTCAGTGGGAAGGAACAAAGCAAGTAGGCTTAAGCCCAGGTCAAACTGAGGGGGAAGTTGAGGGCACTTATGTTATCAGAGATCCATCATCAGACATAACTAAGACTTATGTTGAAGCCGAGAGCATACAAACCACATCAGGATACCCTGGGGATAGGGTTTTAGTAGAGGTAGCCGGACAAAAATATTATACAGGCAAGGGAGATATACCTGAAATTGGAAGTTATAAAAGAGAGACAGGATTTACAAGCACAAGAAGAATAGGCATGATGACACCTGCTGAAGTAGAGCAGCAATACCAACAGCAAAGGGGGATACAGCCAGTTCAACAAGTACCAAGTCCTTTCCAAGCAGGCCAAGTTCAATATGCACCATACAGTCCATTTGGAAAAGGCATTATAGCCCAACAGCAGCAATACCCATCAACCCCTATAGATTACAGCAGGACACATGTAAGCGAACTTTCTACATATCCATTATACAAAGGTGCTGCTTATGTTAGCAAAGGATTGCAGATTGGATTAGAGGCTGGTATTAGCGTATTGCCTATTCCAGAGCAAGTTAAGGAGGTTGGCCGTGGATTTGGAAGCCTATTTACTGGAATACCTGAATTTGTGGCGTCTGGTATTGCTGGATGGGAGTATGCAACAAGAGAGCCGACAGTATTTAAAGAAGGCATTGTTCCAGCAATAAAAATGTTTGGTGTGGGTGTTGCAGCACAGGCAATAGAAAGGCCATTCTATACAGGAGGTCAGGTTATTGGTTTTGTATCCATGATGAGAGGTGGTATTGGTGGCAGACAGACTAAATTGCTTGAAGCACCAAAAATAGAGCCTTTAAGAATTCCTGGGAGGCAACTGCTGCCACAAGCCCCAAAAGGCATGGAAGGATTAGAAATACTGAAATTACCTGAAAGACCTGGAGTGTATAAACCAGTAGTTATTGAAGGAGTAAAATCAATTCGTGAACCTTCTGCAATTCCTGAGCAGTATAGGGCTGCATTAGAGCGTGGATCGGCTCCAATAAGTGAGCGTGGCGTTTATGGAATGCAATTTGGAAGTAAAGGATACAGACCAACAGGAGCAGCAAAACCTGAAAATATCTTTACGTCTGGAGAATTTAAAAGGTTCATTAAAGAAGAAAAAGCAGTTTCTTATGTTCCAACCTTTGAAAGATTGAGAGCAGAACCTCAAATAAAGCCAAGAGTACAAGTAATAACTGCTGAAAAGGCTTATGTTCTTCCATCATTAAGGACACTTCAAACTGTAAAGACAGCCCCAAAAACATCTATACGAATTGCTGCAATTCCAAAAACATCAACAAGAACAGCATTAATGTCTGATATTTTAGTACAAACAAGACCAAAGACTGCAATTCAACCCCTGACAAGAGCATCTACTAAAATAGCAATCATGCCGGAATTGGGTATGAAAGTATTATCAAAGTCTATGGTAAAGCCTTCCACAATAACAAAAATAAGCATAATGCCATCTGTTCAGACAAAAACAGCACTGAAATCACTTACACAAACCAGAACACAACCATTAGTAAGAACTCAAACCATGTTTGACTTAGACTTACAGAAAAAAACAAAGGTAAGAACTAAAGATATGTTTAAAGGTTTAAAAGTTAAAACAACATTTGGGCGTGGTGGATTCAAGTTCCCTGAATTAAGCAAAGTGGCTACCCCAAAGGAAATAATGAAGGGATTTAGATTATGAGATTATTTGAAGATGATACAGCACAGGCAGCAGGGTTATGGACTGTAGTGAGTGGCATCTTTATTGCTGGCTTCTTCTATGTGGCTTTTGGTGCTATTCTGAACCAGTTCCAACTTGTAAATAATGACCTCATCTCTTCTGATTTGCCTTATTCACAAGACCATTATAACTCTATGGATTTGCTCTTTAAATATTGGTGGGGCTTGCCAATATTCACAATCATACTTTATGTTATCTATGGAATAAAGAACGCATTAACGAAAGCACCGGGGCAAGTATGAAGATTGATGAGCCTGAGAGGATTGCATTTATTTTATGCTTGGGGGTTATATTAGTTTCAGAAATAGGAACTCACTGGTTCAATAACAAATATATATCTGTTGCGTATATATTACTCATAGGAATTATTTATTTACACATGAAAATGAAGGAACTACATGGACAACAGCGCGCAAATATCACCGATTGAAGTAATATTTACATTGATGATATCCATCATCACAATGGTTGCATTAGGCTTAACTATATTTCTTTTTGTAGATATTTTCATGCATGAGATTACAAATATTGACATTCCTTTAAGTACATGGGGACAGGGCATGATGGATAACCTTGTTATAAGATATTCAACATGGATATTCATAGTGCCAGGATTCTTCTGTTTGCTCATGTTCGTATGGGCTTTCAAGACAATTATAAAGAAGCATGAATACACAGCGCAAGACCAGTTTATGACAGATGAGTTTAATTAATAGAGGTAAATATGCCATGCAAAAAGAGATATACGGTTTCAAAAGCACTTAAGGCTCTTGATAGCATAGACAAGGCGCATGAATCTGGCAAAATCACCAATACACAGCACGTCAGCAAAAGCAGGACTGTTTTAAATAGACTGGTGAGAAGTGGCCGAAGAAAATAACCGCAGGAAATACAGAAGGCTGTTTGTATTTGCTGCATTGGCTCTCATGGTTGGGCTTATTGGGATTGTCTTGCCTGAGGTGGAAACCTATCCAATTCAATACATCAATGCAAGCAATATAACCACAACAGGAGCAACAGTAATATCTGGCACCATTACCAATATTTCTGATATTAATGGAGGGTTTTATAATGTCAGTGAAGGAAATGCACAGCCTTTTTATGTCATTGTGAACTTCACAAACATAACCAACTTCTCATTTTTGGAAGTAAAGGCAAAGTACTTTTCTTCTTCAGGCACACCTTCAAGCCATGTTGTTGATCTTCAAATATGGTGCGATACAGATAAAGCATATGAAGATTTGTTTTTTTTAGAGAACGATAATGAATGGAGATACTTTACCAGACAGTTTCCAGATTCCATGCATTTCATTGATGCTCAGGGCAATGTTTCTATACGTTTCAATCATCCTTCAAATGGAAATGTAAACCATCTTTTGTATATCGATACCGTAAGGCTCATAATCAAAGAATCTTTTGAGCAAAATATAGTTTATCTCACTCAGCATTTCAATACAACCACAACAGGAGGAAGTGGGGTATCTGATTTATTGAATTTAACCATAAACACAAATAAGAATTGGCAAGGTTACAATATAACCAATTTAAGCGAGCTCAACATGACTGGAAAGATTAATATGAATGTTAGTGATGGCGCAATTAACATAAGTACTAATCTAAATTGGACTTATTCGGCAACTGCTCGGAGCTCAAATAATACTGTTCGTGTATTTACTAATAATATTTTGGTTCATGAACTTAGGGCTAATGGGATAGGTAATTGGTGGATATATGGAACTGATGCAATCATGAGGGGGTGGATTGGTTACTCAACTCCAAACGGTAATCCAGGAATAGCCTTTAGAAATTCTACAGAAAGCAACACTTCTGTTTTTGTGCTCACTCCTTCTGGATTATGTTTTGCATCAGGAACCTCAACAGCTTCCCCAGCATGCCAAGTCTATATTGGTTTTGATGGAAATATAAAAATAGTTGCGTTAGCAGGAGTTGGAAACCGGCCAATCTGCGCTTCTTCTGATGGAACATTAATTATATGTCCATGAGGTAAATTATGAAAACAATATATAAAGCATTATTAATTTGTGCAATAGTAGGATTGATAATATCTCCTGTCATTGCTCTTGAAGTACCACAGGAAAATAGAGAATGCCATATTTGGGGAACACAGATATTTATGTGTTTTGTTTCAGCAGATGGAACTTATGCAAAGTGGTTTACAGGCTATCAACCAATGCATGATTACTATACACCACAGCTAAGAGAGGTTAATATCTCGGCAGGAGAAACATACACATTGACAGCAAGCAAACCAATTTCAATTATGGTTACTGGAAGCCCTTCTTATGTTTATGTCAAGCAAAGCGATTTGAAATAGTGGGCAGTAGTCCACTTTTATTTTAGTATATAATCAGTGTAAGCAAACCCAATACCCAATATAGCAAACAGCACAATTATTATAATTATTACAAAATGGTTGAATTTTATCATATCTATCTAATCTATTATTTTTGTTTTAAGTGACATTTTGCAACTTTGATTTTTGTTGAATAATATATTAATATGCATCCAAATATAATCGAATGCCCAACAAGAATGGATTTTTTCAATTCTATCATTGTAACATCAGTAAGGCTATGAAGGTTTGGAGCAATTATTAATAACCCAAAAAACACAATCGCCAACTCAATCGTTCCTAAAAGCAATAGTCCACCAAAAATTAAAATAGCAAAATCAATCATTTTTACTAAAATGTTTCCTATTGTAACATAGCCTTTATTATCTGTATCAAAATGTTTGCATAACCAATTAATTAGATTCATTCATCCTCCTCATTGTCAAGGCTCCACCACCAAGTATCTTTCATTTCCTTTTACTCTTCTTCTCTCTCTTCCTGTCCTTCTTTGCCTGCTCTTTTATCAGGTGGGCTTCTCTTTGTGTCATTTATACACCTTCATTACTTTAAATTGAGTCGCTAAGGCTTCTTTTCCTTCAAAAATCCAGTTGATTTTTATCTTAATGTTTCCGATTGTACAATAGTCATAATTGTAACATCTTTCTATTCTTATTGTATCACCATTTTTATTTATTCTAAATTCTACCCATCTACTTTTTAAATTAGGAATGTTATAAGAAATATCCTGGATACCCAAATAGTAAAAGTTAGAATCATTTGAATAAATGTAATGGATTCCAGAACCCGGATATTTTATATATGTTTCATTTTCATATCCCATATTATAGGGATGTGCGTTCACAATATCTATACTATACAGTATAAATAAAAAAATAATAAACAATTGGGCTTCTCGCTGGCTCATCTACACACCCCTATATGGGCATGGCGTGCCTGTGTTCTTGAACTTGCAGTATTTGCATTTTGGCTCATACTCATTTGGTTTGCATGTCATTTCATCACCTCAATATGCTTCCTGAAACACCCAGGGCAAACAAGGATTCTTTTGCCATCTATGTAAATGGGGATTAATACCCCTTTTTCACTGCAAAACTGGCATATCATCTTAATCATCATCCACTCTTAGTGTTTTGCACTCAACACACATTATTCTTACTGAATGTAAAGCCTCTTCCAGTTTCTTTTCCTCCAATAGTCTCAAACCCTCTTACATCAAGAGTCATCCAGTAATTATTATACCTATCTTTTGCATAAGAAAAAGCATTATCTTGTGCATTCTTTCCATAAAACTTTTTAATCTCTGTCTTGGTTGAATCGAAGTAATTTTGATGTTTTACTATATACATATTATTTACCTCCGAATTATTCTATTTGCCTCGATAGGAGGCAGCAGGCAAGCAGAAGAGCCCTGAATTTTGCTGACTTGTCTTGCCTGCAATACATAGACTGTTTTGATGGTATTTATAGTTTGTTATAACTTAACTGTTCTGTTTTATAGTATAACATTACCTTTATAAACTCAATCAGGACTTAACCGGTTAGAAATCCACCGGTTAATTGATAGAAAAGGTTAATATATAACAAAACAATACTGTAATGTTATGTCAGAATCAATTTACTTAACAACAAAAGAAGGTTATAAGGTTAGAATCCTAACGCCTTATGACTATGATATGTATGTGTCCAACATAGATAAAGATTACCTAAGAACCATTTTTAATATATCTTTCTGGTCAGGGATGAGATATGTTGAAGTTCAAAGGCTCTATAAACATCCTGAGTGGATACTTAAGGAAAGAAAGAACATCTATTTACCCAGGGAAGCACAGAAGAAAGTTAAGCGTGTATCTCCTGAAAGATATATTCCTATTCCCCCTCAGATCACCGGTGAACTTGCTTATTTCTTTAGCAACCAAAGACCACCGGTTATCAAGGTTTGGAATGACAACCTTAAAAGATGGGCTGTAAAGTCTAAATGGGAGTTAACCGGTATATCTCCCAAGATGACCAGAGCCTCAATAGAATCATGGATGTATCAAGCAGACATAGAGGCCGGTAAGATTTGCCAAAGACAAGGGCATGACCGGTTAACAAGCCTTAATCATTATATGGCTATCCCATTCACAGAAGCAGAAAAGATAGAGATAAAGAAAAGACTATCAGGATGGTAAATATGAAACAACCAAAAATACATTACAAATGGAGAAGATGCGTACATTGGCAAGGAAAGGAAGCAGATACAGAAGATAGGACAAAAGTAACCTGCAAGAGATGTTTAGCGAGGATAACATGAAGGAATTGTCAAGGAGCAGGCAGATTTTATGAAAGTCGATGAATATGGAGAGATGATAATATTCAACTCAACAGATGAGTATTATTTCAAAGAGGAATCCGGTATAAAGCCTAATACTGTCAGGATGGCTTACAATAAAGAAGAAAAAGATATCTTAGAGGATTTCTATATATCCATAAGGAATAATTGTAGATATATTGAGATTCATAATAAAACCTCACCACATCTTTTCTTCCAAAGAATGATTAGAGATATATCTAAGATGATGATTCCTTTTACAGAAGATTGCATATATATATTCTCGTGGAAGGGATAATATGAGCATGGCAAGCGTGGGGCTGATGGCTGCGTGTCAGTCGAGGTAAGGTAATATGGATAACAAAATAAAATTATATAAAGTAGTTCGTGATGTGAAATGCATCAAATGTAATAGCAATGGAGCAATTCAGGGCTATGGAACTTATGATGAAACAATAAGAAGCCTTCTGTATAAAAGCAATGGTCAGCTATCAGACTATACATAATTGAGTTGCATCTCATTTTTGGTAATGCTGTTTTTAGAAAAATAAAAATAAAAAAAAAAGAAAAGGTACTACTACTACTACTACTATAATCTATAATATTTTACACAATACCATATTTCAGACTTTTTTTATTTTATTTCTTTTTATTTCTTTTTTCTTTATTTACAAACAATAACATTTAAATACAATTAATTACAACTCAATACATACTATGGCTGAAAATAAAACAATCGGTATAGAAAATATAGTAAGGATTCTTAGAAATGGTCAGATAACAATTCCAGAAGAAACACGAAAATATCTTGGTTTAAATCCTGGTGATATGATTAAGATCAAGATAGAAAAGGAGGTCAAAGCATGAAAGAACAGCATCTTAAAGAATTGTTATTATCTCTTCAAAGAGAAGGATTCGAAAAAGAAGTTCCTGCAACTCTTCTTAAACAACATCTTGTAAAGTATATTGGAATTGATAAATACAAACTAAAATATACCCTTGAAGTTCTTGTTGAATTAGGATATTTTTCATGGAATGGAATCAGTGTATTAAGAATACATCATATAAATGGGGATAAAGAATGACATGTCCAGAATGTAGAAAGAATGTGGATGAATTGATGGCTACATATTGGAATGGTCATCAGTGGCATCGGGGATGTGCTGTGAAATATCAACAAGGTCAGATAAGTAAAATGGAGAAAAAGTTAAAATCGAGTGGAATATCACAAATAAAATACTTAGAAGTTCAGGAAGAAATTAAAGAAGCAAAAGAAGACTTAAAAGCACTAAAACAAATCCAAAAAGACGAAAATAAAGACACTCAAGAACTTGGAAAGACAATGGTAAGAAGGGGTTTTGGTAAAAGAGTAGATACCCACAAACTTTTAGAATCTGGTCAGATAACTAAAAAGATGATAGAACAGGCACAAGAAATTAAAGAATTATATGGATGTGAATAAATATGGATAAATATCCAATATCATCTATTTTTGGCAAAATCAATACAAAAAGAGATTGTCCATTTTATTTTGTAAAAGCTGGAGCATGTAAAGATGGACTGTATAAGAATTGTTCTCCAAAAAGATGTAATAGAATAAATGGAAAGAAAAAAGCAAGGGGATATGGAGATAAAAAATATGGTACAATGTGAACACTTATCATATAAATTTGGGATATACATTTGTGAACTAAGAAAAGAAGAGAAAAAAATAGATTGTCATGAATGCTCTAAATTTTTACAATCGCATCTATGGAGTAGGAAATGAATAATATTTATCTAAAAACATTAATTTCTATAAGCGTCTTAGGAGCATTTTCATCAGGATTTGGATATCTAAGTATATCGAATTATTTATGGTCAATATCTAATCCACTGTTAGCACAATACAATTTTAAGCACAACAACTCAGAACAAGGATATCTTTTCATAATCTTTGCTTTTGCAGCATGGATTTATGTAATATTAAATATAGGAGAAATGATAAGATGAAATATGAAATAGGAAAGCCCACAGGAAAGACAAGCACAGCCCAGCTTGAATTGACAATGCATAGACAGCAGGTGATTGCATGATAGACTATAGACACATTGGTACTTTTTATGGAATTTTAATAGGCGTATCGTTTGGAGTATGGCAGTGGTCACTTTCAGCTGGCTTTTTTGCTGGATTAATAACGTATATTTGTATTGTTATGAATTTAGGAGATGATTGAAATGGCATTTAAAAGTATATATGGTATAGTAATATCCTTTTTAATTGTTTTGGGGGGAATGTTTATGACACCAACATATCTAGAACTAAAATTCTGGTGGGGAATAGGAATAATCATAATGGTTATTGGCTCTTATTATATGGGCTTTTTTGTACGTTGTTTGATAATAGAAAAAGAAAAGAGTGATTGAAATGACAGGCAACCCATACACAGCAAACCTGAGCCATGAGCCATTTGCAGAGGCATGCATGGCTGATGAGACAAGGACAGCGAGGCTTAATGCGCTTCATGTCTGCTATTCAGGCAAAACAAATAAGTTCAGCGAGGAGAGCCAGAACTTAGCGAGGATGTGAGCAAACATGCATAAAATAAAGTTCAGCCATGATTATATGAAGATGCCTCATTCTGATGATTATAGAGAGACAAGTTTAATGGAAGTGTTGACAGCAAGCACAGAGGACTTAGCAGAAGGATTCATTGAATATGACACAACATATTATGAACGAAATGGAAGTGTGCTGATAAAACAGAATTATCCCCTTCCAAAAGGAAAGGTATTAATCTTAATCTTAAATTCTCCATATGCTTTTAAATATGTTTTGTGGACAACAGTAAGGAGATGGACACCTGAAAAAGAGAAGTATTACAGAAGCATCAGAGGGCAGAATGTTGAGATTGTGATAGAAGAGGACAAAGGACTTAACACCAAAGAAAAGAAGTTGCTTGACAATGCAATTAAAGAAAACAAAGAACTGTTTGAGACATTATCCAAGATGTAATAAATGCTCTGGAATCTCACCCCTTTTTTTATAGTTTGCATTCAGGAAGTCCAACTCATATAAATGGTATTGGCTTCCATTCTTCTTTGCATGCTCTGTATGCTGCACTTTCCTTAACTCATGCCCTGATATGATGAAGAACCGCCTCACATCATGCCCTGAAATGTACTGCTTTTGATTGCTCATAGGAATTGTATAATATGGTTTTCATAACATATATAACTTCTTTGGCAGCAATAATGCAGGAAGTACCAAAACCCAATACTTCGGTACAGTTTTACATAGTTTAGTCAGTCTAACAATTTCGTTCAGATGAAAGCCCCTTCCACTTTTCTTGATGTGGATTACCTCTTGCAGCAGTCCAGACACTACTTCTTTTCTGCATTTGGATAAAGACGATTCTGAGTATCTGTTTCTGAATTGGTTAATAATAGACATAACTGATACGGTTAATGATATCCTCCAATCAGCAGTATTTTTATAATCAGTATCCCATAAGCAAGGTCTTAGTACACATGGGGTAGATATGTAATAGGAACGCTTTCCAATCAGTATAATCTCTAATACTGCGCCTAATTGAGGGAAACATGAGCCTATATATTTCGAGTTGTCAATGGAACTCCATAGCGATCTCTTTACAATATTTGCACTAATGAATATTGATGATATTCTCCGATCACGTAAATAAGCATCAGGGCTATCATAAATCCTATCCCTTGTAATTGGATTGGCTGGTTTGTTGTTATTGCATCCATCGAACCAGTTTACATAGACATATCCAACATCTGTGTTCTCTTTCAGAACTTGCAAAACCCTTTCGATTGCTCCAGGAAGTATAATATCATCTGCGCTCATGAGCCAGACATATTCTCTTGATGCTTTCCTCACTGCTAAGTCGAAGTTTTTATCAGCCCCAACATTCTTATCATTACGAAAGTATTTAATGTTCTGATACTTTGTCTGGTAATCGTGTATTATGTCTTTTGTGCTGTCAGTTGAGGCATTGTCTGATATGACAATTTCAACATTAGAGCCTAATTTTTGATTCAGTATGCTGTCAAGAGTGTTTTTTATGGTTCTCTCTCCATTATATACAGGAATACTTATAGATAGTTTAGGCATAATAACACAATTAAATATGAAGTGATGCTATTTAATGGTAATCGAAAGGTATATAATGTATAGATTCTATATTGGTATCTATGCCAAGCGCACAACTTGAATACGAAGTCCATAATTGGCTTATGTGCCATAAATCAGCAGAATTGAAAAGCATAAATGATGTTATTGACATGCTGATAGGCAAATACATGGAATCACAGTCACCAGACCCAGCAGGAGCAAAATCTTTTTTAGTACCTATCAGAAATCACCCCCCCTTAATTCAATCTCCTGCCGATGATACTCATAAAGAGGCAAAATGATAAATTATAATGATAGAGAAAAATGGATTTTAGCACAGGGAACATGGCTTGGGATTGCTGCCAGTTTTTCAGGAATTGGAATATTAATAAATCCCACAAAAGAACCTATAGGTGTTTTGGCTTTTGTTTTGGGAGTAATATTTTTTGGATTTGCTTTATATTGTAAATCACAATTAAAAACTTTAGATGACAAAATGTCGGATGCCAGCAAGAAGGAGAATAATACAATGGCTGGCACTCCTGACAAATTACATGAGGCAACATGATTGATATAATTTTAGAACCATTATATTTTTCTTTTCAAATGCACAGTACATATCCAGTATTATATCTGATAGATTTTGTATTTGTTATGTATATTTGCTTTCTATTGTCACACTCACCGCCTGAACAAACTCCTGCTGTTTTGACCACCGTTTTAAGCAAGGAGCCTTTTGTATCGACCTACCATACCACAAAGAGTACTTCCAGGCGGTGAGCCTCCTCAAACACTTAGCAAAAGATAAAATAGTATAACACATATATTTATCTGCATGAACTGTTGTAATTCCAAACAATATTTGCATTTGTTTTATGTACTGTTTATTTTTCTGATATTTTTACCACTTCCTGCTAATGCAACAATATTATGGACTTCTGACTTCAATTCAGGATCTCTTTCAGACAAATGGAACACCATAACGTGTAATGGTGCAACTCAAAATCAGCAGACCTTTGTAACCTCTCCTGTTCGTGAAGGCGCAAGAGCCTTACGTCAGGATGTAAACACTACTTGTGGTGCATCTGATACATACGGAGGTAGAGCAGGATTGCAACAAATCTTTAAAGGGGATGATGCATTTCCATTCATTGATACTGCTGACCAACCCACAGTATACTTTGGGTGGTCTTTATACCTACCCAATATGAGCATGACAAGCTCAGAATGGATAATACATATATCGGCTCAAACTATGTGGACGAACGAAAACCGTCCTCCTTATGGTGTAGAATTTACTTATGAAAACGATCTTGCAAGAAGAGGAAGTTTTCTCAAATGGTCAAATGGCACAGAAGGGGATGAATTTCATACAATTGTAAACTCTTCTTATTTCAATACATGGTTGTATAGTACCACAGAAGGGGTGTGGCATGACTTTATGGTGGGGCAAAAGTTTGCCAACGATACAACTGGGTGGACGCAAGTCTACCATAAGCTTAGTAATATGTCGGATTGGACACTTATTGTGAATAAGTCAGGGTATAGGACGGATTATACTAATTACTCAGATACAGTATATAATCGAGCTTTTTATATCCAGGGTTCATTTTATCGTGGTGGTGGTTCTGTTCCTTATGCAAATCAAACGTTGTATAAGGATAACTTCGTCCTTGGCAACGAATCCTTTGAGGAAATTGCAGTATACTTCACAGAGGGTGCTGACGCTCCTGTACCTGGTGCGCCAAATATCACATCATGGAGCAACACGAAAACAAGTGATAGCGACTTAGAGTTCCCTCTTTATGTTAACCAAAACATAAAATTGAATGTGACTGCGAATCAGACAATCACTAATTGGACATGGAAAAAGGATGGGGTAATTCAGTCCAATAACTATGATAACATTACTGTTGTTTATACAACAAGCGGAAGCCATACATTAAGTGTGAGTGCCACAAATACCAATGGCACAAGTTCCACGATTTTATGGAACTCTACGGTTACTCAAGCAAATACATGGAATTGGTTTGGGAATATTAGGTATGATATTCCTTGGGATGATAACTGGAACTCAAACACTTCTAAGGATAATATAGCTGAGAATCGTGGAAGTCATAATCTTGGACTTGGGAGGTTTGCAGATAACTTTGAAGACAATACTGAACTTTGGTCAAACTATAGTGGAAAAAGTAGCATGAATATCTCTACAACTCAGGCAAGAGGAATATATAGTTTCATGGCAAATCTAACTAATCAATCTGAATCTTATAGTTATCAGTCCTTACTTAGTAGTTGGTCTGCACCTCATACAGTTGTGGTTTGGGTGTACGATAATGGTTCTGGAAATGACAATACCTTCCATGTAGGTGTAGGCAATTCCAGCGATTATTTCATGGGTGTATCAACAAGCTCAACAGCGCAGGTATGCCCGACAGGTGGCAACTCTACACATTATTGCTATAGGATAAACTCAAATCGTTATAACTCATCTGTTGCAAGGGCGACAGGGTGGACTCCATTTAAATATATATTCAATGGCACGTATATGAATGGATACATAAATGATAATCTGGTATTTTCGGTGGCAGAAACAACTGGCAGCAATGCTGTTGTAGTAGGGAACCTATGGTCATCATCCGGCATCTCATATTATGATGATGTGTTGGTGTATGAATCTGAATCTGGTAACTTCACATCAACACATAATTGGACTGATGGGAATGTAACTGGAAGCATCATAGCCAATATTACAACTCCTGATAATACAAACTATTCTATTTATTATCGTGAGAGTGGAATTGGAGATTATTCCTTATTAGCATCGAATCAATCAGGGAATGGGACATTTAATATAACTACAAAATATCAAAATACTGATGCTAGAGTTCAACTGTTCGGAAACGGAACCGTATCGCCTGAAATAGAAAAACTCACACTTCAGGGAGAAGAACCAGAAGCACCACCAATAACTGAATATATGCCTCCAACCCCAACAAATCTTTCACAAACAAATGGAAGTTCATGGGTAAATTACACATGGGAAGCAGGATCAGGCAATGTAACAGATTCTTATAATGTAAGTCTTATAAATAACTCTGTTCAATATTGGATAAATGGAAGTTCGCAGAACTGGACAAATTCAACATTAGCAGCAGGGCAATGGAGCAACATAACAGTTTATGCTTTCAATAATTCAGGCTCAGGAAGCATGAATGCAACAGGAATAAGCATGAATACGCAGACAGCAGCAACTCCTGCAGTACCGGCCTCAGCACAAAGCCAATATAAAACAAACACATGTCAATCCACTTTAGGGTGGGGTGAAACGGGGTCTGCTTTGCTAAAAGTTTTAATTATGGTAATGGTTGGTGGTTTGGCCATAGGATTTTTAACAGGCAAAATTAACTTTGATACATTTCCAATAATCGAGGTCACATTTACTTTAATTGCTGTTGTTGTTGTTGGGTTAATCGGGGTTGCTTTCATTGACCCTGTAATTATTGCTGTGGGGTGTCCATGATTAAGCAAAATGTAAATACTATTAAGAATATATTTATCGACATGAAACTGCCGATGTCTGTATTTTATAAACCCATTTTTGCATTTATATTTATAATAATTATATCTATATCTCCTGCATCTGCTGTATTGGTCAATAATGCAACCACATCTGGATGGACTTCTGTAAATGTAAGCTTGAATGGATCAAGAATAACAGACAATGGCTTGCTTGCAAATCACCTGAATGCATCTTATCTTACTGGTCTTGTTGGATACTGGTCAATGGATGAAACTACAGGCACAATACTGCATAATGTCAATACTGAAAGTGGGGTGTTCAATTCCACGAATCAAGGTACGTGGAACGGTAATACATCTTTGAATTATACCACTGGATCTATCGGAAATGCTGGTAACTTCGATGGTGTGAATGATTACGTTAGTGCTGCTTATAATTCAGCATTTAATACGATGCCAATTACAATATCTGCAAGGGTTCAGGCACGTAATGGAACTGGTGGTATTGTAAATCGATATGCTAATACTGTTGTGGATGGATACCAAATATGGTTATCATCATCAAGAGTAAAAGCATGGTATTATTTCTGGGATGGAAGTACGCATAGTGTAGACATGAGTGCAGCTGTCGATGATGGAGGCGTAATAGATAATACAACATTTCATAATACTGTTTTTGTTGTAGACAACACATCAGGAAGAATATATGTTGATGGTATTCTTAAAAACACTAAAGTGTGGACTGGTACACCGATTAAGGTCACAACTACTTTACCATTGAAGATTGGTGCTTTAAGTGATGCTTCTGGTAATCCTACAAGTTTTTTCAATGGTACTATTGATGAGGTAAAAATATGGAATCGTGCTTTATCTACCTCAGAAGTATCTGAGGAATATAACAGGAGTATGCGAGTATTGGCAATGCCTGTTCTCTCTAATCAAACAGCAAGCACAGACAAAGTCATTTATAGGGCGAGGGTAAATTATACAGGGCATGATGTAATAAATAAAGCCTCTATTTATTCACGCCAAAATGGTACTACATCATGGTCATTAGTTCAATCCAATGCTACTTCTGGAATATGGTATAGTATTGCTCATGCAAACCAATTTAACAGATTAGATTTTGGAATTCAGATGGATACCAATGGAGGCGATACAGTATTTATAGAAAGTTTAGAATGGGATGAGATAACATCTATATTTATAACCACAAATGCCGCCTCTGGTGTTTCAGCAGGAGGAGTTACATTAAATGGCAATGTTGCGGGGGTTGTTGGCTCTGCTACTGTGTGGTTTGAGTATGGCACAGGTCCAGGGATTTATCCTTACAAAACATCAAATCAAACAGTAACTGGAGATGGAGCATATACTCAGGCAATTTCAGGCATGCCTATTTTATCAGACACAACATATTATTATAGGGCGGTTGGATATGATACAGAAACACATAATGGGGCAGAGGTTAGCTTTACAACACCAGCACTTGGAACAATTCCAGATTATGATTTTGATGCACATTTTACCAATTTAACGGATTCAGAACTTGACCCAACAAACATGAGCAAGACAGCCGCACAGCCATACACAGACCTGCTTGGATCTATTTTTTGGGGTATTCTGTATAGCGCAATATTTGTAATGATATGGATTAGACAAGAAGATATATCTATTCCATCAATCCTTGGCTTGATTATAGGTGCTTCTCTGTGGGCTTCGATGCCTTCTGACTGGACAAGCATGGCAATGAGTTTAACAGTTGTGAGCTTTGCAGGGGTGCTTTATAGCATCATCAAAGGGAGAGGTTAATATATCATGACTTTGATAAATAGGAGTATAGAATTATGAAAGTGTTAAAACATAGACTCATGAATATTGATTATTCTGTTGTAAGTATAGTTTCATTGCTTATATTTATTTTAAACACAATATTTAATACCTTATTGATTTATGTGGCTTATAATGAGGGGGAACTAAAGCAAAATGAGGAGGTTTTGAATAGTTGGATGTTTTCAATAGATTTTATTAATTTTGATTTTGGAATAACACTTCTATTCGGAATTGTGTTTATTATTTCATACGTATCTTGCATAATACAATGTATTTTGAGATATAAGATTAGGGAATCTGTGCGTAAATCAGGAATAAAGGTGATAGCATGAAAGCGTTAAAAATATTCATGGCTTTTATTTTAATGATGCTGATAGGCTTCTTTGCTATTGGCTTTTCTGACACAGTAGCAACACCGACAGCAGGAACAGCAGCATATAACCAATCTCAAAACCTATCTAAAGTTGTAGATATAGCAGACACAGGCATTTATTCAACAATGCTCATTCTGATTATTGCTATGGTTCTTGTTGCAGTACTTTTTATGGTTTCAATGATGAAAAGGAGAAAGTGAATGACAAGAGAATATAAAATAAGACAAATAAAAGACAACTTGGAATTTTTTGAGATTGCACCACATGGTAATATCTCTCTATTCAATGGGAATATAAATAATTTCGACTTTAAAAAAGCCATGAAAAGAATAAAGTCAGCAATTTCAACGGAATATATGATGAGATGCAGTCTTGCAGCCTTCTGCTATGGTGTTTATGTGAGGTTGCTTTTCTAATGGCAGTTCCTATTTTAGCCTTTTACCTCATTGGAGTTGTGATCTTTGTACTTGGATTAGAGGAAACAGAGGATAAAATAAGGACTTTAATCTATTTTGGCTTATCTTTTTTTATAAATTACATGGGATATACTCTGAGTTACCAAGATACAAATTATCTTGATTCTGCTTATCTGCCATTGATTTTGATGGTGTTTAGTGTTGTCATGGCTATTTATACAGCATGGGGCATGATACCAACAAAGATGACATGGAGCGATAAGGCCAACTCAGAAGATGAGGATTAAAAAGAAATATTATCTTCTCTTCTTTTTTGTCTTAGACTTTCTTCTTGGTTCATCGAATCCCGTCTCAAAAAAGCCTTTACTTGAACCGCCTGCTCTTTGTCCGAATTCATAAAGTTCACCCCGTGTTTTTGGGTCAGCAAGAGATTTACCAACCTTCTTCAATCCACCCCAAATAGCACCACCAATGACCTTACCCCCTTCTTTTAGCCTTTCAAAATGGATACTTTTCTTTTTCGGCTTTGGTTCTGACTTTCCTTTTATTTTCCAATGTGTCATTCTTTTCTTAATTAATGATGCTTTTCTATGAATTTCAGCCATGTAATTAAAATATGTTATGATAATATTTATAGTTATTTAAAGCAGTAATACCAAAGATATAAATATTATTAAGTCAGTATTTATCTTATATCAATACACGCCTTAAGAGGTGAGAATAAATGGAACTTATAGAAAAACTCAAAAAACTCAAGAATGATCAGAGTGGCTTGCAGGATGCTGTAGGCATTGTCATGGCTCTTGTCATGATAATCGTAGTTGGCTCAATAGGGATATTTATAGCCGATACTACACAGACCGCAGTAGGTACACCTGCACAGGCTAACCTGTCTGCAATGAATACAAATTTTCTTGAAGCAGGCGAAACCGGATCATCGTTTATCGTAATACTCATTATAGCCTTCATAGGCGGTATTGCGATTGCGTACTTGATGGGCATGTTTGGGCCCGGAAGACGCATGAAAAGATAAGGAGTGAGACTTATTCTCACTTCCTCTTTTAAAATTACTTTTTTTGAGGTATTTTAATGGATGAACAAGAACTTATTTTAAGACAACATCAACAGGCAAACAATGCCGAGACTGAGAAAAGCGTTTTAGAGCAAGATGAAAGGGATTATGATAACGAATGGATAACCTATATTTCCAGTCTTGCAAAGAACCAATCCACAAAAGATATTGCTAATTTTATAAATTCAGTTGAGTGGACTGACAGACAGAAAAACACAATTATGCATTACGCTAAAATTGTGCTTGGTGATGGGCTTTCTACTGCATTCATCGATGGACACCAGGGCTTTCAGAGAATGAAAGATTTAAAAGCCTTAACAGATTGCGATTTAACACTTGGCATGACAACTTTCGATATTACACCTGAGTTTAACATACTCAGAGGCATGATTGATATGCATTTTGAACTTGAATTAAGCAAGAGCGTAGGGGGCTTCTTTGTTAAGAGAATAGGCACAAAGACCCATGAGATACAGCATGAAGAAAAGACAAGACCGAAGGAACAGGGATTAAAAGAAAAGATAGGATGGAATTAATATGGTAATGGTACTCGATGATTGGATGTTTTATGGGTTTGCAGGGGTGAGTTTGCTCTTTTTCTTTGCAGGAATTGCTATTTTTGCGGTTTTAAAAAACAATGCTCCAGATGCATTTGTACATTGGAAAGCAAACAGAGATGGGGATGCAGTTTGCAGAGTGCATTTCAGAGGCAGGAAATGCCAAGATTACATTGCAGAGGTTGATAAAGCAGAGAAGGGCTTAAACTCAAATATGTGGACTGTTCCGGGGCTTGGTATCAAGTTTACACCAGGGGCAGAGGATATAGAGTTTATTGAAGGCTCTATCCCATGCGTAAACTACTTTGAGAAATTACCTATAGGCATAAAGACAAATGAAGTAGTTGCATTCAGCCAATTGAAAGACTACTTAAATAAGATCGGACTTCCTATCGATGGAATTGAGCGCAATATAATGTATGTATTGCAGGAAATCCAGAAAAAGCCCACAGAAAGAGCGATTAAGAACGCAAGGATTGATTCAAAGGAAACACAGAATTACCTGAGAAAATATCTTAATGCCTTAGATCAGAAGTCAGAGTTTTTAAAAAGACTTACAATAGAATCAGGAGTATTTACATATCAGACAGCCATGAAAGCCCTTGATGATGCAATAGCTCATACAAGTGCAGAAGTGGCACATTCTAAGGAAGTCATAAAAGCAGCAGCAAAGCGAGAGGAAGCAAACAAGAACAGGGATTATATTATGTATGCCATTGTTGCCTTCATTCTATGCATTGGTGCAGCAGCTTTGATAATCGTAACAGGAAAGTGAGAATATGGATATGAAAGAAATAACATGGACACAAGCCTTTTTAGGCAGTAAAGGATTAAAAGACCTCAGAATAGAAAACAGCCTCGAAGTACCTGAATGGTATAGAAAATCTACATGGAGATTAGCAATTGCAATTCTGATTCATGGCATGGTTATAGGTGTTTTATTTAGTGGACTTGCTGTTTATGTAATTGGATTGATTTAAATGGAAGAAAAAATAAAAGAAACTAAATGTCAGTATTGCGGAAAAGAATGCAAAAATGTTAAGGTTCATGAGAGGTTTTGCAAACTCAACCCTGAAATAAGAAAAGCAAATGTGCAGCATGAGAAAGAAAAAGAGCCAGCAAAAGAGCAGGTTCCAGAACAGAAGCCATTAATCATATCCAATGTTCAGCCATCTACAATCGACCCTGAACTTGATGATGTGGCATGGTTTGAGGATGAGAAAGGAAACAGAAAGTTTGAAGTTCCTTTATTCATTGGAATGCATGAAAATATCCCCTGTGTGCTTTGCATGACTGTTTATGGAAGGTTAATTCCTCCTTATCTCATCCCAGGATTCATAGGCATGTTTCCTAAATATCATGAGTTTCCAAAGCATGAGCCAGAACCACAGCCAACGGAAGAACAGCCTATAAACACATCAAGCGAGCCAATTAAAAGCCCACAGGAAGAAGATAAAAGCGAACAGGTCATAACACATGCACCGGAACAAAAGAAAAAATCTTTATTTGCCGGGATATTCGGAAAGAAAGAAGAAAAGACAACCCAAACGACAAACAGTTCAGCAGATTTGGCGAAACGAATAATTGATGCACAAGGGAGTTAAAACATGAACTTTAATAAAATCCTCAACACATTTTTAATAGTTATGGGTTGTGTTGTTTTTACTGGATGGATGTTTGTTGATATATTTGGAGAAGAGAAATTAAATCCAGTGTTTGCAGCAATTGGTCTCATTGTGAGTTTTGCAGGAATAAACGAAAACAATCACTTAGAGATAATGAATAGACTTGATGAAAGAAAATAATCCATCTGAACAGGAAGAGAGCCAGCCAATAGGCCAACTTAACTACTTTAATGTCTTGGCTACATCCATCCAGAGTATCAACAATGCAATCATAAATGAGAAAGACCCAAGGGATGCAGCCGAGAACCTACTCACAGACCTGCCGGATGAGTGGACAGCAGAAATACAGGATAGCATAAATAAAGCATCCGAGGACTATAATAAAGTAGTTGATGATAAAAATAAGATTCTTTTGCTTCATGTTAAGGATTCTGTTAAGATACAAGCAAGGAAAGATATTTATCTTGCAGGAAAGAAATATTCCAGAGATGTAAAGAAGATTATCGTTACGCTATTGAAAAAGAAAAATCTGCTATTCCCAACAAAGAAGCCTTTAGATAGAAGCGAGTATATCAATTTAATGAATGACATGGGAGCGATTGACAATGAGCGATAGTTGGATAAATATACAGAACAAACCCATTAAAGAGATGCAGAAACTAAACTTAAAGTTATTTGCATCTCGTCATATTAGAGACGATCATGGATTAACATTTTATAATGTTACTGGGAATCAACAAAGTGGGAAATCTGCCTATGGTATGATTATACTATCTGAAATCTATGAACATGATGTGGAACAAATAATGGATCATATTGTAATGTCTGCTAAAGAATTTGTTGAAAAGATAAACAATGCTTTAAATGGTGGATATAGAGAGAGATGTATAATGTGGGATGATATGTCCCTCACCGGAAGTGCATCAACATGGATGACTGATCCTAAGTTTGTTCAGGCATTAAGTGGTTTGGGTGATACCCTTGGAGTAGCAACAAAGTCATTAATACTAAGCTCTCCTAGCGGAAACATGATAAAAGCATTTCGTGAATATCAAAAGTATTTAGTAATGATTCATCAGGGATCAGGAACATATGGGCGGGTTGCTCTAGGTTATTGGAATGGAAGAAGTCCAATGATGCAAAGATACTGCTCTCCTGTATTCAGAGACGAGTATGATACCAGGATACCATTCTATGAAAGGTACGCTAAGAAAAGAAAAGAAATATCCATAAAGGCAGCACAAGACCTTATGAGACTTACACAGAATACACAAGAAGATACTGAACCAAAGAGACCCTTAACTATAAAGGAACGGGTTGCAGAACTAAGAAGAGACTTAGAAGCTGGTGTATTTGACGATATGACCTTTAAAGACGTATGTAAAGCCAACAAAATCAATTACGGAACCGCGAAAAACTATTAGTTTATTTTTTTGTCATTCATCACGAACCAACCTAGATAATTAGTTACATTTGGCTAAACATTTTTTTTCTATTATTAAAAAATGATTGATATATTAGAATGATAGAATGTTTTTTATAGGTTAAACGCTAAATTAATCACTGACATGAATAGTAAGATAAGAATATTTGGTTTTATGGTTGCTTTGTCTTATCTCATCACAATTTTATATACATGGATGAGTGCAGAACTTACAGGGCATGTCTATTTCATGGCAGGAGAGCCAGACAGGATTATTTTATACACAGAATGGATATTTGGACTTCTTACAATAATCATGCTTACATCTGAACTCAAGAAGGTGCTTGATGAAAAAGAAAAGGTGATCTATGACTTACCAGTTTAAGATATTACTCTTAGTTATACTGCTTGCATGTATTCCATCTGTATTATCTGAAGAAGTATTTATATCACAGACAAATGCTGATGGCACTATGTGGACTGGTGTTCTTGGTCAGACTTTTTTATCGCCCAATCATTCTATTTTAGTAACAAATATTTCTTTAAATTCTACTATAGTTTCAAATTATACATCAGTATGTATTTATACAATACCTGTAGCAACAACCTTGCTTGGATGTTCCGATGAGATAAATACTACAGTTGGTTGGAATGCATATCTATTCAATACATCAGTTACTCTTGATATAAGTACAACTTATTACTTTGAGGTGACCTCTTCTATTATTGCGGGAAATCCTATGCAGTTAAGTATTAATGAGTTGTTAGTTCCATTATATGGAGATGGTATTTTATATTTTGGTGTAGCAAGAACTCCATCTCCGAGTTATGATTTGGCTTTTATACTGTCTGGTGATGATTACCATCCAGATTTAACTTATCCTCTAAATGGTTCAACAATAAATGCAACATATCCACCACATACCGCATCAATAAACTTTACTTGGAATGATACCGAATATCCAGCAGATGAGCTTTTAGTATCAATAGATGAGGATTTTAATCTTCTTTATGTGGATATATTTACAAGTAATGATTATTATACAGCAAGTCTTGATGTAGATCAAAAATATTATTGGAAAATTAAACAATATAATAGTACAACAGAAACCTATGGGGAGACAACAGCAGTCGATAATTTTACAATAACAAGCACAGGAGGAGCAACTGGCCAAGGAATACAAGGTGTAGTTTATGAAATTATTGGAGGGATTGACACACCGATAGACCAGACAACAGTTTACATTTACAATACAACATGGTCAAGTTTATCTGTCACTGGCACGAATGGATATTATCTTTTCTCAGGTCTTTCAAATGGAACATATAACCTCTATGCAATCAAGAATGGCTATGATACCACTGCTGTTTTTCCAGCAACAGTCAATGGTTCTATGGTTACGAATGATATTTTGATGAAAATATACATAAGCCCTTATGTTCCTAATTTCGTCTTTGAAAGGTTCATAGTCAGGGATTTGTTTGACAGGTCTTATGTTGGTGTTACGGTAAATGTCTACAAAGGGGGTGCTTTAACAACCTCATTCACAGGCACAACAGATAGCACAGGAGCTGTAGTATTTCAGTTAATCAAAGACCAGAGGTATAGGGTTACCTTTACCGGTGGGGGAATCTCAGGCACAATTACGATTTATGTCTATGCAAAGGAAGAAACTTATTTTGTAAGGGTTATAACAGGATTTCCGACAGGAGGAGATAGGTACACAGA
>Ga0079037_100000154_pt1 | contig 25603 bp, 28 predicted proteins | sample Mud3Dept4metaG_FD_71479 | JGI IMG/M metagenome (GOLD analysis project Ga0079037, IMG submission 71479) | Freshwater wetland microbial communities from Ohio, USA, analyzing the effect of biotic and abiotic controls - Mud 3 Core 4 Depth 4 metaG | ecosystem: Environmental > Aquatic > Freshwater >... | reverse complement strand
CGCACGACGAGCCGCGGCCACTCGGCGGCCGGCGGATCGGCGGCGGGTGCGGCGGCCGCGCACGCGAGGGCGAGCGCGGCACCGAGCCGGAGCGCGCGGCGGGAGTCGGGTGGCGGCATCGGGGAGTCGCGGCAGCGCGCGCGGCCAGGCACGGCGCCGCGCTCGGGTTGATGCCGCGACTCTAGCAGTGGCGCGCCAGCCAGGCGCGCGCCGACTCGAGCTCCTGGGGCTCGAGGGCGTGCGCGCCGTCGCTCCAGGCGAGCTCGACCTCGGCGCCGGCCGCGCGCAGCCGCTCGGCGAGCGCCGCGACGCTCGCCGGCGAGGCGTACGGGTCGCGCCGGCCCGCGGCGATGAGCACGCCCTTGCCGGCCAGGTCCGGCAGCCGCTCGGGCTCGAACGGCAGCATCGGGCGCAGCAGCACGGCGCCGCCCAGCGCCGTGCCGTCGGTGAGCAGCAGCGAGGCGCCGATGTTGGCGCCGTTCGAGTAGCCGAGCGCGATCAGGCGGGCGGGATCGAAGCCGTAGCGCGCGGCGGCCGACCGGGCGAAGCGGCCGAGCTCCTCGGTGCGGCGGGCGAGATCCTCGAGGTCGAAGACGCCGACGCCCAGGCGCCGGAAGAAGCGCGGCATGCCGTGTTCGAGCACCGGACCCCGCGGCGAGAGCAGGTTGGCGCCGGGCGCGAGCTCGCGCGCGAGCGGCAGCAGGTCGTTCTCGTCGCCGCCGGTGCCGTGGAGCACGAGCAGCGTCGATCCGGCGCCGGGGCCGTCGCCGCCCGGCACGAAGCGGTGGATGTCGCCGACGGCGCTCAGGGCGCGACCTCGGCCGGAGCCGGCGCGGCGAGGGGCGGCAGCGCGCGCTCGATCGCGGCGCGCTGGCCTTCGAGCCAGGGCGGCAGGACCAGCGACTCGCCCAGGCGCGCGGGCGCCTCGTCCACGGCGAAGCCGGGTCCGTCGGTGGCGAGCTCGAACAGGACGCCGCCCGGCTCCTTGAAGTAGACCGAGCGGAACCAGAAGCGGTCGATGACCGGGGTCGGATGGGCGAGCGCCTCGACCCGGGCGCGCACCTCGAGCTGATGCGCCGGGTCGTCGACGCGCCAGGCGAGGTGGTGGATGGCGCCCACGCCCCAGGCGCCGCGCGGCTCGCCGGGCGCCTCAGCGACGTCGAGCCAGGTGCCGGAGCCGCCGTCGCCGACCGCCCAGCGCTGCCAGGCCCCGTCGCTGGCGAGGAGCCGGAAGCCGAGCGCCTCGGCGAGCAGGCGGGTGGACGCCGCGAGCTCGCGCTCGCGCACGCGGGCGCCGTGGAGGCCGCGCACCTGGCGCTCGACCGGCACCGGGCTCGCGTCCCAGGGCTCGAACGTGCGCGTCGTCGCGCCTGCGCTCTCGACCAGGGCGAGGCCGAGGCCGTGCGGATCGCGCAGGGGGAGCGTGCGCTCGCCGAAGCGGACGGCGATCGAGCCGAGCTCGGCGCCGTAGCGCGCGAGCCGGGGTCCCCAGTAGTCGAGCGCGCCGGGCGGCACCGCGAGCGAGACCTCCGAGGCGAGCCCGTGTCCGGGTCGCGGCGGCGCCAGGTGCGCCCAGGGGAAGAAGGTCAGGTCGGTGCCCGGGCTGCCCGCGGCGTCGGCGTAGAAGAGGTGATAGGTGCCCGGGTCGTCCTGGTTGACGCTCCGCTTGACCAGCCGCATGCCGAGCACGCCGGCGTAGAAGTCGAGGTTCTCCTGGGCGGGGCCCGAGATGGCGGTGACGTGGTGCAGCCCGGTGACGCTCCTCATGGCGGATCTCCGGCCGGGGGTGGTGTCCGGCGGGAGGATTGTCGCGGATAGCACTATGTTTTGTCAAGTGCTTGTCAGAGCGTAGTGCTTCGGCTAGTGTGGAACCGGATGCCCGACCGCGCCGCCCCGCCGACCGAGCTGTGCGCCGTGCACGACGCGATCCGCGTGCTGCAGGGCAAGTGGACGCTCCAGATCGTGCGCGCCCTGCTCGGCGGCGCGTGCGGCTTCAACGAGCTGGCGCGCGCGATCGGCGGCTGCAACCCGGCGACCCTGTCGAAGCGGCTCGAGGCGCTGGCCGGGCTCGGCCTGGTCACCAAGCGCATCGAGTCCACCATGCCGCCGCGCACCCACTACTCGCTGACCCGTGCCGGGCGCGCGCTCGAGGGCGTGGTCGCCGCGATCGAGAGCTGGGGCGAGCGCTACCTGCCGAAGCCGGCGCGCCGCAAGACTTCGGCCTGAGCCGGGGCGCCCGGTGCCGCCTCCGGCCCTTGCGGCCGGAGAGGACTATGCTTGGGCCTCGCTGGATCACTCGGGGAGTCGTCGTCGGAATCCGGGACGGCCCGCCGGCCCCAGAGGTGCGCCCGCCCGGACCTGCCGATCCCCCGGATTGGAGGTGCGTATGCGCAGGATCCCGTTTCTCCTCGTCGTCCTCGTTCTCGTGCTGGCGACGTCCGCACGGGCGCAGCCCACGGCGGTCTGTGACGTCACGCGCGGCGTCTGGTCGGCGCAGGCCTCCATCCCGACGCCGATCGTGCGCGCCTGGGGCGCCTACTTCCCCGACAACGGCAGGTTCTACGCGCTGGGCGGACGCACGTCGGACCTCGCCGGCAGCGACCTGCTGAATCCGCGCGAATACGACCCGGCGACCGGCCTCTGGGCGACCAAGACGGCGTCGTTCGCGAACAACCAGGTCAACAACATGGTGGGCGGCGTGCTCGACCTCGTCGGCAACCGCGTCATCGTCCTGGTCGGCGGATCGGCCGCCGGCGCCACGTCGGCCACCGCCGAAGTGCGCTACTACGACCCGATCGCGGACACGATGCTCACGATCACGACCGACCCCTGGCCGGGCATCGGCGCCGGCAACGTGCTGCCCGGCGGCGCCGCGGTCCACGGCAACAAGCTCTACGTCCTGGGCGGGTTCCAGATCAGCACGGGCATGGAGGACGCGATCTGGGAGTACGATCCGGCGGCGGCGGCCGGCAGCCGGTGGACGCTCCTCCCCGAGGGACTCGCCACACCGCTCGGCTACATTCCGGCGGCGAGCGTCGGCAACTTCGTCTATGCCCTGGGCGGCTCGAGCTGGGACGGCACGACGCTCGTCGATTCGACCGTCGCGGCGCGCATCGATCCGGTCGTTGGCACCGTCACGCCCGTCACCTCGCTCCCGCGCGCGACCGCGGAGACGCGGGCCGTGGCCCAGACCGACGGCACGATCTGGGTGCTGGGCGGCGGAAGGACCCTGCCGAACCCCAGCGCTCAGGTCGACATCTACGATCCGGTGGGGGACAGCTGGACCACCGGACCGCCCATGCTGACCGCCCGGCGCAACCTCGCCGCCGATGTCGATCCCGCGACCGGCGACGTCTTCGCCGCCGGCGGCTACGACAGCTCGGGTGTGACACCGCTCGCCGTCTTCGAAGTGCTGACCTGCGTGATCTTCGTGGACGGCTTCGAGAGCTCCGACACCACGGCCTGGACGCTCACCGTGCCCTGAGCCGGGAGCTCGAGGGCTCGGCGGGCAGGCCCTGAAAGCCTGCCCGGGTCCGAGCCCGAGGGATGGAGCAAGACCGCTGGCAGCGGCTGTGGAGCGTCTTCCACGGCGCCCTCGAGCGCCCGGAAGGGCGCGAGCGCGCCGGATTCCTGACCGAGTCGTGCGGGTCGAACGCGGCTCTGCGCGCCGAGGTCGACGCCCTGCTCGCGGCGCACGAGGCGACCGAGGGGCCCTTCCCGCACCCCGGAGTGGCCGACGCGCCCGATACGGAGGCGGAGATCGGCGGCCGGATCGGGCCCTACCGGCTCGTGCGCCGCATCGGCGAAGGCGGCATGGGCGTCGTCTACGAGGCCCTCCAGGAGGAGCCGATCCGGCGCCGCGTCGCGCTCAAGCTGATCAAGCTGGGCATCAACAGCCGCGAGGTGGTGCGGCGCTTCGAGGCCGAGCGGCAGGCGCTGGCGCGCGCAGCGTCGTCCGCCGGCATCGCGCCGCGAACGGTGGCAGGGACCCGCTCGTCGAGCGTCACGCGCCAGCGGCCGGCGCCGTGCTTCTCGCGGCCGTAGCGCCGAACGCGCTCAATCAGGATGCGGCGCATCGCCTCCGCCGCGGCGCCGAAGAGGTGCGCCCGGCCGGGAGCTGGGAGGCCTGCATCATGCCGCCTCGCGATCCGGAGTCCGGGTTCGCGCGCCACGCCACCGCCGCGCCGGATGCGGAGCGCTCCCGCCGGATGCGCTCGGTGCGCGCGCCGGGAACCAGATCCCGGACCCGAGGTCGATCGGATCACGTCTCCGTCCCACCCCCGCGGGTGGGAGGTGCGGCCCGGCGGCCGGCGCGCGCGAGCGCGGCAACGCGCGACCGGCGCGCATCCGCTCCGTGTCGCACTTGCGCCGCAGCGCGGCATGCCGCGCTCCCACCCGCCGTGACGGGGTTTCGAGCGCGACGCCGGTGGTACCTTGCCAGCACGCGCGCGCAGTACGACGTTGCGCGCGCCGGCTGCGGTCTTCCGAGGTGATCGGTGATCGGCGCCACGCAGGTCGAAGCAGGTCGAGGTCTCGGGGCCCTCCGGAATCCGGACGCGCTGCCTCGGGAGCTCCTGCCCTCTCACGCAGCGACGTTCCCCGGATCGAGGCGGGCATGGTGAGAGGCATCACCCCGGCCGCGCTCGCGGAGCTGGCCAGGACCCTGACCGCGACCCACGACGTTTTCGCGCCGCGCCGGTGCGGAGATCGACTCGTCCTCGATCGGCTGGCCTCGGCCGGGGCCGGCGAGCTGCCGTGGAACGCCTACCGGCTGCCGGAGCCGCTCAAGGCCATCTGGTTCCAGCCCGGGCGCATCCTGGCGCGCTGGCCGCGCCGCGACGGCGAGACCGCGCCGCGCCCGCGCGTCCTGTTCGGCGCCAAGGCGTGCGACCTCAAGGCCGTGGCCTGCCTCGACCGGGTGCTGCGCGACCACGAGTTCAAGGACCCGGGCTGGTGTGCCGCGCGCGAGAGCACGCTGGTCGTGGCGGGGGACTGCACGGACTGCGCGGAGAGCTGCTTCTGCTCGATGCTGGGCGACCTGCCGTACCCGACCGGGCTGTTCGACCTCTGCCTGAGCCCGGCGGAGGGCGGCTACCTGGTCGAGACCGGATCGGAGCGAGGCGAGCGCCTGGTGGCCGATCACGCCGGCCTCTTCTCGGACGCCGCGCCCGAGAGCGTCGAGCGGCGGGCAGACGCGCGCGCCGAGCTCGCCGCGCGCGTCCGGCGCCAGAACGAGCGCTTCCCGGTCCGGGACCCGTTCGAGAAGAGCGTCAGCAAGCACGACCGGACGCGCATCTGGGCCGAGCTCGCCGCCACCTGCGTCGAGTGCAACGCGTGCAACATGGTCTGCCCGACCTGTCACTGCTTCCTCCTGCACGACGTGCGGGCGGGAGACGCAGCCCTGCGCCTCGGTCTCTGGGACTCCTGCTTCAGCGCGGGCCACGCGCGCATGGCCGGCGGTCTCACCCCCCGCCTGCAGCTCACCGAGCGATTCCGCAACCACTACCAGCACAAGTTCGTCGCCTTCCCGCGTAACTGGGGCATCACGGCCTGCTCGGGTTGCGGCCGCTGCATCGAAGCCTGCATGGGGCGCATCGACAAGCGGGAGTGCCTCCACAAGCTCGAGACGCGGTGGATTCCGAGCGAGGTCGCGCAGGAGATCGACTGACGTGCGCAACGACTTCCTGCCGATGCCGGCGCTGGTCGAGGACGTGATCGTCGAGACGCCCACGATCAGGACCTTCGTGCTGCAGCTGGCCGAGCCGATGCCGTTCCGGGCGGGTCAGTTCGTCCAGCTCTTCCTGCCCGGAGTGGGCGAGGCGCCGTTCACGCCGTCGTCGTCGCCGTCGGAGCCCGGCCGGATCGAAGTGACCGTGCTCGCCGCCGGGCGGGTGACGGCCGCGCTCCACGAGCTCGCGGCCGGGGCCGAGGTCGGCGTGCGCGGTCCGTTCGGCAGGGGTTACCCGCTCCACGAGCTCGAGGGGCACGAAGTCGTGGTGGTGGGCGGCGGCGTGGGCCTGGCGCCGTTGCGGTCGCTGCTCTACACCCTGTTCGAGCGCCCCGGCTTCGCGCGCCGCGTGTCGATCAAGTACGGCGCGCGCGCCCCTCAGGAGCTCTGCTTCCGGAGCCAGTACGCAGACTGGGCGGCGCGCCCGGACGTGGACGTGACCACGACCATCGACCGGCCGTCGGCGGGCTGGAACGGGCGCGTGGGACTGGTGACCACGCTCCTCGACGGCGTCGACGTGGACGTCCGGGACGCCTGCGCGGTCTCCTGCGGTCCCGAGATCATGCTCAAGTTCGTGGCGCGCAAGCTGGTCGACGTCGGTTTTCGCGCCGAGCACGTCTTCCTCTCCATGAACCGGAACATGTCGTGCGGGATGGGGATCTGCGGGCGCTGCAACGTCGGCTCCCGCTACTTGTGCAAGGACGGGCCCGACCTCAGCTACGCCGAGGTGCAGGCCGTTCCGTACGCGTTGGGATAGCGGCCGATGACGAGCCCCGGCCGTTCGATCTGCCCGTTCTGCTCGATGGGGTGCACCTGGCGCCTCGCGCGCGGCTCGAGCTCTCCCTATCTCGGTGAGCCCGGCGTCGCAACGCTCGACTACGACGCCGAGGGCGGCCCCAACCGCGGCTCCCTGTGCGCGAAGGGCAACGTCGCGCTCGAGCTGATGACCCACCCGCGGCGCCTCGAGGAGCCGCTCGTCCGGGAGGCGGGGCGGGCGCGCACGGTGGGCTGGGACGAAGCGCTCGCGTACGTTGCCCGCGGTCTCGAGGGCCTTCGCGCCGCCCACGGCGGTGGCGCGATCGGACTGCTGCTGGGGCCGCACCTGACCGACGAGGAGGCCGCCGCCGCCGTGCGGCTCGCGCGCGGCATCGGCACGCCGCACGTGGACCTGTGCGAGCCCGAGGACCACGCCGTGTTGAGCGGCATCGAGTTCGCCGCCGCCCGGCCCGCGCGGGTCGAGCGCGTGGAGCAGATCGATGCGATGAACGCGCTGCTCGTGGTCGGCGATCTGCTCACCCTGGCGCCCTGCATGGCCAAGCCGGTGCTCAACGCCCGCTATCGGGACCGCCGCCACCTCCTCGCGGTCCTGAGCCCGACCCGGACGCGCACGGCGTGGTTCGGGCGCCCGGCGCTGCGCTGCGATCCCAACGCCGAGGCGGCGGCCCTCGCGCTGATGCTGGCGCTCGCCCTCGACGCCGGCGGCAGCGCGGTGCCGGCGTGGGGAGAGGACGCGCGCCGGGCGCTCTCGGCGTGGACCGTGACGGAGCTCGAGCGGCGGTCGGGGCTCGCGGTCGAGCGCGCGACGGCGGTGGTGGCGGCGCTGCGCGCCGGGCCGTCCGCCGGGGTCTTGCTCGCCAGCGAGTTCGGCGGCACGGCGCGCATGGACCTGGTGGCAGGGCTCGCGGCGCTCCTCGCCGAGGCGGTCGGCGCGCGCTTCCTCGCCCTGCTCGAGGGCGCCAACTCGGGCGGCATCCGCGATCTCCTCCTCGCCGAGGGCTTCGCCGGATCGGCGGGACACACGACGCCCGAGCTGCTCGAAGCGGCAGTCACGGGCGACGTGAAGGCGCTGCTCGTCTTCGGCGCCGATCCGGTCGCGGCCTTCCCCGGGACGATCGCGTCGCAGGCGATGCGCACCGCCTCGTTGACGGTGGTCACGGCGCACCTGCCGGGGGTGTCGGCGGAGGCGGCGCACGTCGTGCTGCCCGCCGCGGTCTTCGGCGAGAAGGCCGGCACGATCCGCGGCGCCTTCGGCTCGCCCGTCCTGCTCGCGCCGGCGATGGCGCCCCCGGGCCGTGCCCGCCCCGACCTCACGATCCTCGAGGCGCTCGGCGCGGGCCTGCCGGAGCGGTCCGCGCCGGCGGCGGCAGACCGGCCGGCGCGGACCGGCGCGGCGCGCGGCTTCCTGGCGGAGCTCGACCTCTTCCTGCACGCGCAGGGCCGGGAGGCGGCCGCGCGCGAGCCCGGCACCCATCTGCTCCTCGCCGAGGCCTCGGCGACCAACGCCGCCGAGGGTTCGCTCACCGGCCAGCTGTCGTGGGCCCGCTATGCCTACCCGGAGCCGCTGCTCGGCCTCTCGACGGCGCACGCCGCCGCGCTCGGCGTGCGCGCTGGAGACCGCGTGCGGGTGCGGAGCAACTGGGGACAGACGGACCTCCGGGTGCGCGTCGACGCGGGCCTGCCCGAAGGAGTCGTGACGGCGCCCCACCGCGACCCGGCCGTGCGCGCCTTGCTGCGCTGGCGGCGCGAGCCGACCGTGCGCAGCCTCGATCTGCGCCCGGATCGCGTCTCGCTGGAACGCTTGGCGGAGGACGACCGTGCCTGACCCGAGCGCGCGCGCAGTCACCCGCCGGATCGTGCTCGACCTGGATCGCTGCACGGGCTGCCGCGCCTGCGGCGCCGCCTGCCACGTCGGCCACAACGACCAGACCAACCTGGTGCCCGGGGCGGTGGCCGACGTGGCGGTCCTGCCGGTGCACTGCCGGCACTGCGAGCAGCCCGCCTGCGCCGCGGCCTGTCCGCGTGGCGCGCTCTACCAGGACGCGTTCGGATTCGTGCGCCGCTCGGAGCTGCTCTGCGTCGGCTGCCACACGTGTTCGATCGCGTGCCCGTTCGGGGTCATTCCCGACGAGCTCAAGCGGCACGTCGCGCCCAAGTGCGACCTGTGCGTGGACCGGGTGGTGGCGGGCGGGATCCCGCGCTGCGTGGCGACCTGCACCTCGGGCGCGCTCTCTTTCGTCGAGCTGCAGGTGAGCGCGGGGGCGCCGGAGTACGTCGGCGGCCGCATCCAGTCCCGCGCGATCGTAAGGAGGGCCTGACCATGAGCGGCGAGATCACGAGCAAGTTCCGGGAGCTGGTCGAGCGCGCCGGCACGCTCGAGCGCGCCGGCCACGTGCGCGAGGCGATCGGCGTCTACGAGGAGGCGCTCCGCCTCGAGGAGCGCGCGGAGATCCTGCTCCACGTCGGCAACCTCTACAACGACGTCGGGCGCCTCGACGAGGCGATCCGCGTCCACCGCCACGTGCTCGAGCGCAGCCCCGACCTGCCCGGGGGCCACTATGGCCTCGGGCTCGCGTACTACCGCTCGGCGCGCATCCAGGAGGCGATCCGCTGCTTCGAGCGGGTGGTCGCGCTCGATCCGGGCTGGATCACCGCCCGCTACTGGCTGGGCCTGGCCCACTACCATCGGGGCGACCTCGACGAGGCGATCGCGGCCTTCCGCGCGCTGCTCGAGGTGAGCCCGGGCTTCACCATCGCCTGGCACCACCTGGGCACGGCGGCGGCGCAGAAGTGCGACAGCGATCTGACGCTGCTCGCGTTCGGCAAAGTCCTGGAGGGCAATCCGCAGTCGCACGGGGCCCAGTACCACAGCGGCGTTGCCCACTTCAGGAAGGGCAACCTCGACGAGGCCCTGGCCTCGTTCCGCGCCGCGGTCGAGATCAACCCGGAGGACCGGAAGTCGGCCGAGAACCTGCGCGCCCTGGAGGAGATGCGAATGCGATTCTCGTGACGTCCCGGGGCGGGACGGACGGAGACGGAAATGGACCGGCTCGGCGAGTGGCTCTTCTTCTACCTGGTGTTCCCCGGCGCGACCTTCGCGGTGGCGCTCGGACTGGCGATGTCGTGGCTGGACCGCAAGGTCACCGCGCTCGTGCAGTGGCGCACGGGACCCGCTCCGGGCCAGCCGTTCTGGGACGTGGTCAAGCTGCTCGGCAAGGAGGTGGTGGTCCCGGAGCAGTCCTGGGCGGCGGGATTCCTTGCGCTCCCCTTCGTCGGCTTCGCCGCCGCGACGCTCGCCGGCACGCTCACCTGGCACGCGGCGCTCGGCCTGCCCGGCGGCGCGCTCGGCGATCTCGTCCTGGTGCTCTACCTGCTCGCGGTCCCGAGCCTCGCGCTGATCCTCGGCGCCGCCGCATCGGGCAGTCCGCTCGGGGCGGTGGGCTCGTCGCGCGACATGAAGCTCGTCCTGGGCTACGAGCTGCCCCTGGTCATCGCCCTGCTCGTCGCCGTCTTCCAGCGCCGCACGGTGGACGGCCAGGTGATGGCGGCGGCCACCTCCTCGCTCGAGGGGCTGGTTCGGTTCCAGGACGCGGCGGGCGCGGTGCTCTACCGCCCCTCCGGCGTCCTCGCCCTGCTCGTCGCGGTGGTCTGCTGCCACGCCAAGCTCGGGTTCGTGCCCTTCGACCAGGCGGAGGCGGACACCGAGATCGCCGAGGGCGCGCTCATCGAGTACAGCGGCCCGCCGCTGGCCCTGCTCAAGCTGACCCAGGCCGTGCAGCTGGCGACCCTGCCGGTGCTGCTGGTGACCGTGTTCTGGGGCGGGGTCGAGACCACGCCCGTCGGGCTCGCGGCCTTCGCCGCGAAGGTGCTGCTGGTGCTGGTGACCTTCGTGCTGGTCAAGAACACCAACCCGCGCGTGCGCATCGACCAGGCGCTGCGCTTCTTCTGGGGGCCGGTCACGGGCATCGCGGTCGTGGCGCTGGTCCTGGCGCGGATGGGATGGTGACCATGGCCTCGACGTCCCTGTTCGGCCGCGCCCTGCGCCGGAGCCCGTGGGTCTTCCACCTCGGCACGTCGGGATGCAACAACTGCGACATCGAGATCGCCGACTGCCTCACCCCGCGCTTCGACGTCGAGCGCTTCGGCGTGCGCCTGGTGGGCAGCCCACGGCATGCGGACGTGCTGCTGATCTCCGGCCCGGTCTCGATCGCCTGCCGCAAGCCGCTGCAGGAGGCGTGGCTCGAGATGCCGCGCCCCCGCGCCGCGCTCATGGTCGGCGTCTGCGCCTGCAGCATGGGCGGGTATCGCGACGCGTACAGCGTGGCGGGACCGGCCGACAAGGTGATCCGCGAGGTCGATCCCGACGCGAGGTTCGTCTACGTGCCGGGCTGCCCGCCCAAGCCGGAGACGATCATCGCCGGACTGATCAAGCTGCTGGGAGAGCTCTGATGGACGCCACCGCGATCCAGTCGAGGCTGAGAGAGGAGTTCGGAGCGCGCGTCGGGGTGGCGGTGCGCTCCGCCAAGCGGCTCTACGCCAGCGTGGATGCCGCGGACCTGCCCGAGGTCGTGCGCTGGCTGCGCGCGAGCCTCCCGGGATGCCGGCTCGCCACCAGCACGGGGATCGACCTGCGCGAGGGGATCGGGCTCTACCACCACTTCGTGGTCAACGGCTCGCCGCTGGTGATCACGCTCAAGGCGCTGCTCGCGAAGCCCGAACCCCACGCGCCGACGCTCGCCACCGAGACCGCCGCCGCGGACTGGATCGAGCGGGAGATCCACGACCTGCTCGGGGTGCGGTTCGACGGCCACCCCGACGAGCGGCGGCTGCTCAAGGACGCGTCGATGGCGGGCGAGCTGCCCCTGCGACGCGATTTCGACCCCGTCCAGTTCAAGGAGCGCATCGGTGAGCGACCCGAGTTCTAGGCACGTCGTCCAGATCGGGCCGTTCCACCCGCTGCTCGAGGAGCCGGTCGGGTTCTCGCTGACGGTGGAGGGCGAGCGCGTGGTCGCGATCGACGCGCGCATGGACTACATCCACAAGGGTCTCGAGCGGCTCGCCCAGGAGCGCACCTACGACATGGTGCCGATCCTGCTCGAGCGCATCTGCGGCATCTGCTCGGTGACTCACAGCGTCTGCTTCTGCAACGCCGTCGAGGACCTGCTCGGCGTCGAGATTCCGCCGCGCGCCGCCTACATCCGCACCATCATCGGCGAGCTCGAGCGCCTGCACAGCCACCTGCTCTGGGTCGGGCTCGCGGGCCACTTCATCGGCTACAACACGGTCTTCATGTGGGCGTGGAAGTACCGGGAGCCGGTGTGCGACGCCTTCGAGATGCTGACCGGACACCGCCAGAACTCGGCTCTGCCCCTGGTCGGCGGCGTGCGGCGCGATCTGCCCGTCGAGTACTTCCCGGTCGTGCGCAAGACGCTCGACGAGCTCGAGGGCCAGACCGAGCGCCTGACTGCGGCCGTGCTCGACGACCCGGTGCTCGCGGCGAGGCTCAAGGGCGTCGGCGTGCTCAGCGCCGAGGCGGCGCTCGACTACGGCGTCGTCGGCCCGACGGCGCGGGCCTCGGGCCTCGCCACCGACGTGAGACGGGACGAGCCCTACGCGGCCTACGCCGAGCTCGACTGGAAAGTCGTCACCCAGGACGGCGGCGACGTCTTCTCGAAGGCCGTCGTCCGCCTGCTCGAGATCCTCGAGTCGATCCGGATCCTGCGCCAGTGCCTGGACCGGCTGCCAGCGGGGGCGATCAACCTGGGCACGCTGCACGTGCCGCGCGGGGAGGGCATCGGACGCTACGAGGCCCCGCGCGGCGAGGACATCCACTACGTGCGCAGCAACGGCACGAACATGCCGGAGCGGCTCAAGGTGCGCGCCCCGTCCTACGTGAACATCCCCTCCTTCCGGTCCTCGTGCCTCGGCGCTCCGATGGCGGACGTGATGATCACGCTCGCCGCGTGCGACCCCTGCTATTCGTGCACGGAGCGGTCGCTGGTGCTCCGCGACGCGGCGGGCGCGCGCCTGCTCGCGACGCCCGGGCTGATCGAGGCGTCGCGGCAGAAGACCTTCGAGCTCGCGCGCGCCCTCGGCCACGCGCCCGACCTCGAGCTGGATCCGGCATGAGACTCCTGCTCCTGCCCATCCTCGTGCCCGCCGCGCTCGGCCTCCTCGGCCTGTTCGTGCCCGGGCGGCGGCACGGCACGAGCTCGACCCTGGGGGTGCTCGGCGCCTTCGGCCTGCTCGCCTCGGGTCTCGCGATCCTGGACCTGCGCGGCGGTTTCTCCCGCCCGTGGCTGACGCTCGGTCCGATCGACATCGACTTCGCCCTGCGCATCGACGGCTTCTCGTCGTGGGCGGTGGTGTTCGTCGGTCTGCTCACGGTGGTCGCGGCGCTCTACTCGGCGGGATGGTGGCGGGAGCGCGGCGGCGCTCCGGGACGCCACGCCGCGCTCGTCCTGCTCGCCGGCGCGGGCGGAGCGGCGACGCTGCTCGCGGACGATCTGCTCACGCTGATCTTCGGCTGGGAGATCGTGACGCTCGCGCTGTTCCTGCTCGCCGTTTCGGGGCGCGACGACGCCGGAGCCGGCGCCGCGAAGGCCTACACGCTGCTCGGCGTCGGCGACCTGGCGCTGATCGTGGGCGGCGTGCTGCTCGGCATCGAGCGCGCCGCCGCGGGCGTCGCGCATCCGTGGTCGCTCTCCGGGCTCGCGGACGACCCGCTCCCGACCGCCGGCGGCGCGCCGACCGCCGTCTACGTCCTGTTCCTGCTGGCGGCCATGGCCAAGGCCGGCGCGATGCCGATGCACTCCTGGATCCCGACCCTGTCCACCACCACGCACGCGTCGGTGATGGCGTACCTCCCCGGATCGCTCGACAAGGTGCTCGGCGTCTACCTGCTGGTGCGCGCGAGCGTGGACTGGTTCCTGCCGTCGGCGGGACTTCGCCTGGTAGTGATGGCGATTGGCGTCGTCACCATCCTGTGCGGTGTGGTGATGGCGCTCGTCCAGCACGACCTGCGTCGTCTGCTCTCCTTCCACGCGGTCAGCCAGGTCGGCTACATGCTGCTCGGCATCGGCACGGGCACGGTGGTCGGCGCGATGGGTGCGGTCTTCCACATGGCGAACCATGCCCTCTACAAGTCGTGCCTCTTCCTCGGGGCGGGAACCGTGGAGCGCGAGACGGGGACCCTGGAGCTCGACCGGCTCGGCGGGCTCGGGCGCACCATGCCGGTGACTTTCGGCTGCATGCTGGTCGCCGCGCTCTCCATCTCCGGCATCCCGCCGCTCAACGGCTTTGCGTCGAAGTGGCTGATCTACCAGGGGTGCGTGGCGGCGGGCGAGCCCGTGATGCTGATCGCCGCGCTGTTCGGCTCGGTGCTGACGCTCGCCTCCTTCGTCAAGGTGCTGCATTCGGTCTTCTGGGGCGCACGCCCGGCGCGGCACGACGCGGTGCGGGAGCAGGGTGGCATCGGCATCCCGGCCGCCATGCTGGCGCTGGCGGCGCTCTGCGTCGGGCTCGGCGTCTTCGCGGCCTGGCCGCTCGAGCGCTTCGTGGGCCCGGCGATCGGAGTGGAGAGCGGCGGGGCCGCGGTGCTCGACGGCTCTCGCTCCACCTGGGGGCCGGTCCACGGCCTCGCCGCGCGGCCGGCGCTCGACCTTCCCAACGCCGTCTTCGCGCCGGTGGCTGTGACCGGACTGCTCGTGCTCGGCACGCTGCTCGCGCTCGGCGTCGCCTACCTCGGCGCAATGCGCGCGCGGCGGGTACGCCCGGTGTTCGTCGGCGGCGAGGTCTTCGACCGCGAGCTCCACCGCTTCCCCGGCACGGAGTTCTACCGCACGGTGCGCGAGGTCCGCGGTCTCGGCTGGGCGATCGAGCTCGGGGAATCCGGCCGCCTCGATGTCCACGAGATCTTCCGCCGCGCCGGGGCCCCGGCGGTCGACCTTCTCCGGCGCCTCCACAGCGGCCTGCTCCAGGACTACGTCGCCTGGTGCCTGCTCGGCACGGCCGCCGTGCTCGCCTTTCTGCTCTGGAGCTGACCTTGGACGCGATCCTCATCGGTCTCGCCGCCTTCCTCCTGCTCGGATCGGTGGCCGCCCTCGAGATGAAGAACCTGCTCTCGGCGGTGATCACCGTAGGCGTCGTGGGCATGGGTCTCTCGATCCTCTTCCTCCTGCTCGGCGCGCCCGACATCGCGATCACCCAGGTCGTGGTCGAAGTCATCGTGGTGACCGTGATGATCCGCGCCACGACGCGCACGGCGGACGAGGAGAGCGGGCGGCCGCGCTCGCTCGCCACCGTGGTTGCCGGGGTCGGCGCGATGGTGCTCCTGGTCGGGGTCGCGGTGGCGGCCTTCGCCGCGCTGCCGGCGTTCGGGGCGGCGCGCGCGGTGCCCTCCGACTGGTACCTCACCCACGCCCAGCGCGCGACCGGCGCGGCCAACGTCGTGACCTCGATCGTCCTCGACTTCCGCGGCTACGACACGCTCGGCGAGGCGACGGTGATCCTGGTGGCGATCGCCAGTGCGCTCGTCCTCGCCCGTCACGTGACGGGCGACGGCGAATCGGGGCGCGCTCGCCGCGGCGCTGCTGCGCCGGCGGACGCTCCGCCCGCCGGAGAGGAGGCGCCGCGTGCCTAGCGACCGCGACGGGCTGTCGGTGATCGTCCAGGTGGTGACGCGCTGGATCCTCGTCCTGATCGTGGTCTACGGGTTCGGCGTCGCCTTCTTCGGCCACCTGACGCCGGGCGGCGGTTTCGCCGGGGGGGTGGTGATCGCCTGCGGGTTCGTGCTCGCGACGCTCGCCTTCGGCGGCCGCTCCGGGCCGGCGGCCGCGTTCCACCGCCGGGTCGCGTCGCTCGAGGCGGCGGGCGCCCTCACCTATCTCGGCATGGCGGCGATCGGCTGGACAGTCGGCCACTTCATGCAGGCCTGGACCCCGCGCGGCGCCGACTTCACCCTCGCCAGCGCGCCGTTCCTGGTCGTGCTCAACCTCGCGATCCTGCTCAAGGTCGGCGCCGGCCTGTTCGCGGGCTTCATGGTGCTCGTGCTCTTCGATCGCGCCCCGGCCGCGCCGCGCGACGGGAAGGGAGGCGGATGACCTTCTACGCGCTCACGCTCGCGCTGCTCGGCGTCGGCCTCTACGGCCTGCTCGCGAAGAGGAACATGCTCAAGAAGGTGCTCGGCCTGGTCATCCTCGACTACGCCGTGAACCTGCTGCTGGTGGCGGTCGGCTACCGCGCCGGCGGGGGCGCGCCGATCCTGCTCCCGGGCGAGGATCCGGCCGCGTTCGCCGCCGGCAGCGTAGACCCGTTGCCGCAGGCGCTGGTGCTGACCTCGATCGTGATCGGGCTCGGCGCGACCATGCTGCTGGTGGCGATGGTCCTGCGCCTCCACCAGCGCTACGGCACGCTCGACGTCGACCGCATGGACCGGCTGAAGGGGTGACCGGGATGGCCGCCTATCTCCCGCTCTTCGTCGCCCTGCCGCTCGCCGCTGGCTTTGCGTGCCTGCTGATCAAGGGCGTCGCGCCGCGCGCCACGCCCTGGCTCTCGGTCGCCTCGATGCTGGGCCTGCTCGCCCTCGCGGTCGGGGCGGTGGCGCGCGGGGGAGTCGAGGTGACGTTCGCGGGCGACTGGGGGCTGCGCCCGTTCGGGGACGGCGTCTGGGTCTCCGGCGTCGCGCTCGTGCTGGACGGCCTCTCGCGTCTCTTCCTGCTGCTGGTGGCCGTGGTCGGGACCGCCTCGGCGATCTACGCGCTGCGCTACCTCGCGCCCGAGCCGGGGCGGCCGCTCTTCCACGTCCTGTTCAACCTGCTGGTGGCCGGCATGAACGGCGCTCTGCTGGCCGGCGACCTGTTCACCCTCTACGTCTTCGTCGAGGTCGCGAGCATCGCCTCCTACGGTCTCGTCGCCTACCGGACGGGCGGCACCGAGGTCGAGGCCGCCTTCAAGTACCTCGTGCTCGGCACGCTCGCCTCGACCGGGATCCTGCTCGGCATCACGGTCCTCTACGCGGCGACCGGCTTCCTCAACCTGGCGGACCTCGCGGCCGCGATCGCGGCCGGCGCGGTGCCGCCGGTGGCGCTCGCCTTCGCCTCCGGCCTCTTCGTGCTCGGCTTCGCCACCAAGACCGCCGCCATGCCGTTCCACGCCTGGCTGCCCGACGCCCACCCGAGCGCCCCGGCGCCGATCTCGGCGATGCTCTCCGGGCTGCTGATCAAGACGCTCGGCATCTACGCGCTGGTGCGCGTCTTCTACGTCGTGGTCGGGATGGACGAGCAGGTGCGCCTGATCCTCACCGCGCTCGGCTGCCTGTCGATGTGGGGTGGCGTGCTGCTCGCCCAGGCGCAGGACGACCTGAAGCGGATCCTCGCCTTCCACTCGGTCAGCCAGATGGGCTACGTGCTGATCGCGCTCGGCCTCGGCACCTGGTTGGGGGTCGCGGCGGCGCTGTTCCACGCCGTGAACCATGCGCTGTTCAAGTCCGCGCTCTTCCTCTCGTCGGGCTCGCTCGAGCGGGTCACGGGCACGCGCAAGCTCTCGGAGATGGGGGGCGTCTTCCGCCGCGCGCCCGCGACGTCGGTGGGCCTGGTCGGCGCCTGCCTCTCGATCTCCGGCATCCCGCCCTTCAACGGCTTCTGGAGCAAGCTGCTGATCCTGATCGCGCTCGTCTCGGGCGGTCAGTACCTGGTCGCGCTGCTCGCGGCCGGCGCCGCGCTGATGACGCTGGTCACCTTCGTCAAGGTCCAGCGCAAGGCGGTGTTCGGCGCCCTACCGGCGCGTCTCGCCGGGGCGCGCGAGGTGCCGGCCACGATGTACCTGCCGGTGCTGGCGCTGGTCGTGCTCTGCCTGCTCTCCGGCCTGCTCTGGCCGGCGGGCGTCGACGGCGTGATCGGCGCCGCGGCGAGCGCGGTCCGCTCGCCCGCCGGGGAGCGCCCCGCCGCCGAGCTCTACATCGAGAGCATCCACCGGAGCCCGTCGCGATGAAGGTCCTCGCCACCGCTGTCCTCTCCTTCCTGGTCTGGCTGGTCGTCACCTGGACGTTCGACCGGGGCAGCCTCGCCGCCGGCGTCGTCGTCTCGGCGGTGGTCGCGTGGGCGTTTCGCCGGGTCGAGATGGGCGAGGTGCGCCACCTGCTCTCGCCGGTGCGGCTGTTCTGGGCGCTGGTCTACGTGCCGGTGCTCCTCTTCTACATCGTCCGCTCGAACCTCGACGTCGCCTACCGCGTGATCCACCCGAGGCTGCCGATCCGGCCCGGGATCACCCGGGCGCGCACCACGCTCACCAGCATTCCCGGGCGCGCGCTGCTCGCCAACAGCGTCACCCTGACTCCGGGAACGATGTCGGTCGACCTGGTCGGCGACGTGCTCTACGTCCACCGCATCTGGGTGCCGGAGACCGACCCGGACGGCGAGACGGAACGGGAGCTCGTCCCGTTCGAGCGACTGATCCGGAGGATCTTCGAATGAGCCCCCTCGAGCTGCTCATGGCCGGGCTGCTGCTCGCGGCGTGCCTGTGCCTGTGGCGGGCCTGGTCCGGCCCGACGGTCGCCGATCGCACGGTCGCGGTCGATCTGCTCGGCATCCTGATGGTGGGTTTCTGCGCCCTGCTCACGGTCGAGACCGGCAAGGACCTCTACATGATCGTGGGCCTGTCCTGGTCGCTGCTCTCCTTCGTCGGCAGCCTGACCCTGGCGAAGCACCTCGAAGGGAGGCGCTTCGATGATTGACCTCGCCCAGCCCCGCGACCTGGTCGCCTACCTCCTGATGGCACTCGGCCTCGCCTTCGACCTGCTCGGGTGCATCGGCCTGGTGCGGCTGCCGGACGTCTACAACCGCCTCCAGGCGGGTACGAAGTGCGTCACCCTGGGCACCTTCCTGTTGCTGCTCGGCGTCGTGGTCCGGTTCGGCTTCGACGCCATGGGCTGGAAGGCGCTGCTCTGCGTCTGGTTCATCGCCATGACCTCGCCCACGGCGGCCCACGCCATTGCGCGCGCCGCCCACCGCGCCGGCGTGCCGCTCGCCCCGGGGTCGGTCCTCGACCGTTACCGCGAGGACGGCGAGGCGCGCGCGCGGACCGAGCCGGGAGCTGCCGGCGCGGAGGAGCCGGCGCCATGAAGTGGCCCAAGCTGCGCGAGCTGCGCGAGGCGGTCACCAGCATCGTGCGCGGTCCGTATACCGCGGACTTCCCCGCCCGGCCGACGCCGCTGCCCAAGGCGATCCGGGGGCGGCCGACCTACCACGCCGAGGGCTGCATCGGCTGTGGCGCCTGCGCGCAGGTCTGCCCGGCGCGTGCGATCGAGGTCCGGGACGAGCGCGGGCGCGACGGAACGCCGGTGCGCAGGCTGATTCTCCACTACGACATCTGCGTCTTCTGCGGCGAGTGCGCGCGCTCGTGCGCGACGCAGGAGGGCGTGACGCTCTCCAACGAGTACGAGCTGTCCGGCCTCTCGCGCGCCGAGATGGTGCAGACGGTGGAGAAGGAGCTGGTGGCGTGCGAGCTGTGCGGCGAGTCGATCGCGGCGCGCGACCACCTGCTCTGGATCTACCGGCGGCTGGGTTCCCTGGCCTACGCCAACGTCACGGTCTATCTCGCGGCGCAGCAGGCGCTGGGCCTGCGCGAGACGGTGCCGCGCGATGGCCGGAAGATGGACCGGACCGACATCCAGCGCGTGCTCTGCCCGGCCTGTCGCCGGAGCGTGACCCTGCTCGACGAATGGGGTCCGGTGACTTGACCCTCGCCGAGGAGCTCGCGCCGCTCCTGACTCGTCCCTGGCTGCTGGTCGGAGTCGGGAGCGACCTGCGTGGCGACGACGCCTTCGGGCCGCGGCTCGCCCGCCGGCTCGCTCAGGACGGGCTCCCGTGCCTCGACGCCGGCACCTCTCCCGAGAGCCTGACCGGTCCGATCCTGCGCTCCGGAGCGGAGGTCCTGATCCTGGCCGACATCGGCCGTCTGGGAGCGCCGCCGGGCACGCTGCGTCTGCTCGCGCCCGACGCCGTGCTGCCGGGCGGCACCTCCACCCACGATCCGAGCCTGAGCCTGCTGATCTCCTACCTCCAGGCGCAACGTCCGTTCATGGTGCGCATCCTGGCGGTCGAGCCCGTCCAGCGGGGGCTGGGGGCGCCCGTCTCCGACGCGGTCCTCGCCGCGATCGAGCGCGCCGGCGAGGCCTTCCGCGACCGCGCCAGGAGGGCCGCGCTCGACCCGCGTGGCGCCCGCCCGGAGCGCGTCGCGAGCGCCGGGCTCCGGCGCGGCAAGTAGCCGGAGGCTCGCGCAGCTGCCGAGCGCAGCGCGGCCCGCTCGCGATCCGGGCGGGGCGGCCGGACTCGGGTTGACAAGTTGGCGCGCATGTGACCCGATGGTCGAGTCACGATGCGGCTGCGCGCTGCAGCCGTTCCTCCGGGGGTGCTCTTGCCGAATCTCGAAGCCGGGCCGTCAGGGCCGGTCCATCTCGCCGGTCCAGACCCGGCGCCGACGGTCCTTGCCGTCGGCCCGCGCATGCCGGAGCCGGAGGCGGCGGCCCGGAAGAAGCAGCCCGCGGTTCACTACCTGGGATTCCGGATCACCCCCGACGGGCGCGAGTACATGATGCAGGTGCTCGGCGAGCTCGAGCCCCGGACCTACGTGCTGCTCGTCACCCACGAGGCCTTCGCGACCCGGCAGACGCGATTCCAGGATGCCCCGGACCTGTGCAGCCGCAAGCTGGAGCGGGCGCTCCTGGCGGATCCGGACCTGATCGCCGCGGAGCGGCTGTTGCTCACCGCCGAGGAGCTCCTCGACTACCGGCACGCTCACGCGCCGGCGTCGGCGGGCCGTCCGCGACGCGGTTCCTGACCGCGCGCGGCGCGACGGCGAGAGCGCGACCCGTCCGCGACCGGCCCGGCGTCCCGCGCCCGCCGGGGTGAACCGCCGGGCGCGAGGTCCCGCCTAGCGCACGGTCAGATGGACGCGGGCCGGCACCGGCGAGGCCACGGCCGTGCCGTCCGCGCGGCGGGCGATCACCTGGAAGATCACGCCGCCGAACATCTCCTGGGGCGCCGTCCACTCGAGCTCAGTTGCTGCCGTCGTGCCCAGGGAGTGGAAGTGCGCGCCGCGGTCGTAGGAGACCAGGACCTCGAACTCCTCGACCTTGGCGACCGAGCTCTGCCAGGCCACGAGCGTGGTGTCGCCCGGGGCGATCGTGCGCGTCTCGAAGGGCACCAGCGACAAGGTCTCGAGCGGCCCGGGCGAGGCGGGCGCGATCGTGAAACGGGCCTGGAGCTGGGGGAACTGGGGGACGTCCACGGGCGGCTCGATCACCGAGCCGTCGCACCCGAAGCGCAGGTCGATGACCGCGTTCCGGCTGCTCACGACGGGCACCGTCCAGGCCACCTGGCGGGTGTCGGGCGACAGCATCCGGCTCATCCGGATCGTGTTGGTGCGGCCGCCGTCGAGCGAGAGCATGAGCTCCTGCTCGCAACCCGGGATCGGCACCGGCGGCAGCGTGACCTCCCAGCGGACGACGATCGTCTGGCCGGGGTGGAGGATCGCGCCGGCCGCGGGGTACAAGAGGCGGGTCTGGACCTGTGCGGTGGCGATCCCCGGGGCCAGGGCCAGCAAGAGCACGAGGGCTTTCTTCATGGCTTCTCTCCTGCGCAGCTCCATCGCTGAGGCGCAATCACGGTACGCCCCCCGGCGCCTCAAGTCAACGCGGCGCCGCGCTCAGTCCCGGCGCGGGCGAGGCGGCGTCCGGCGGGCTCTCCGGCGCGCCCGTGCGCCCCCCGCGACTTGACGCCGGACCGCGTCGGGCGGGATCCTCGCTGCGCAGGACACGACCCGCCAAAGGAACCCGATGCTCGAGCCTCTCGACTACGAAGCCGTCGGCCTCGTCTCCGGCCTGGAGGTCCACCAGCAGCTCCTCACCCGCCACAAGCTGTTCTGCCGCTGCCCCGCCGGGCGCTATACCGAGAGCCACGACGGCGAGGTGCTCCGCCACATGCGCCCCACGCTCTCGGAGCTCGGCGAGTACGACGGCACGGCGCTGATGGAGTTCAAGACGAAGAAGGAGATCGTCTACCTCCTCAACCGCCTCAACGTCTGCACCTACGAGATGGACGACACCCCGCCGTTCCTGGTCAACCAGGAGGCGATCGACACCGCGATCGAGCTCTGCCTGATGATGCACATGGACGTCATCGACGAGGTCCACATCGCTCGCAAGCAGTACCTCGACGGCTCGATCCCCACCGGTTTCCAGCGCACCGCCATCATCGGCGTCAACGGCTACCTGCCCTTCCACGGCCGGCGCCTGACCGTCACCCACGTCAGCGTCGAGGAGGACTCCTGCCGCGAGGTTCGCGACAAGGGGCACCAGATCGTCTGGCGCACCGACCGGCTCGGGATGCCGCTCACCGAGACGGTGACGGGCGCGGAGCTGCGCACGCCGGAGGAGGTGCGCGACGCCATCCTGCTCTGCGGCCTGACCGCGCGCTCGACCGGCCGGGTGCGGACCGGCATCGGCGCCAGCCGCCAGGACGTCAACGTCAGCGTGCGCGGCGGCGACCGGGTGGAGATCAAGGGCGTGCCGCGCGCCGGGTACGCGGTGAAGCTGGTCCACAACGAGGGGGTGCGCCAGCACAACCTGCTGAAGCTGCGCGCCGAGCTCCACCGGCGCGGCCTCTCCGGGCGGGACTCGGTCCGGGTCGAGCCGTTCGACGTTTCGGCGGTCTGCGCCGGGATCGACCTGGGGTTCATGCGGCGCGCGCTCGAGGCCGGGGGCAAGGTCTATGCGATCAAGGTAGCCGGCGTCGCCGGCCTCGCCCAGCACCGCACGCAGCCGGATACCACGTTTCTCGACGAGCTCTCCGGGCGTGTCCGGGTCATCGCCTGCCTGGACGAGGCGCCGATCGTGCTCTCCGGTGCGGCGCTGCCCGAGTTCCCCGACCGCTACCGGGTGCTCGAGCGGCTGCGCAAGCGGCTCGATCTCACCGCCGGCGACGACTTCTTCGTCGTCTGCGGGCCGGAGGAGGATTGCCTGACTGCGGCCGAGGAGATCCGCATCCGCTTCGCCGACGCCACCCAGGGCGTGCCGCGCGAGACCCGCCAGGCGCTCTCCGGCGGCTTCACCACCTTCGAACGGATCCTCCCCGGGCCGGACCGCATGTACCCCGACACGGATTCGCCGCCCACCCGGGTCACCGCCGAGCGCGTGGCGGCGATCCGCGCGCGGCTGCGCCCGGCGCCCTGGCACCGGCTCGAGCGCTATCTCGCCGCGCGCGTGCCCGAGGAGACCGGCAACTTCCTGATCCGCCGCGGCGGTGCCGAGATCCTCGACGCCGTGGTCGAGCGCACAGGAGCCGATCTGCTGCTCGCCGCGGTCGAGATCGGTCAACGCGCCAAGGCGATGAAGCGCGGCGGGATCCCGGTCGAGCGGCTGGGCGTTGCCGAGTGGGTGCAGGTCTTCGACCTGTTCACCGGGGGCCGCATCCCGCGCGAGGGGATCGGCGTGGTGGCGACCGCCATGGCGCGCGACGGACTCGACGCCGAGTCGGCGGCAAGGGCGGCCGGCATCGCGCTCGAGCCGCGCGAGCGCTGGCTGCCGGATCTCGAGCGCCTGCTCGCGGAGTCGCCCTTCGCGGGCGATGCCACGGATCCCGGCGACGACGGGGAGACGGCGCGCCGGCTGCGCCACGCCGCCGGCCGGGCGGTCCGGGCGCTGCGCGGGCGGGCTCCGGCCCGGGAAGTCGCCGAGGCGCTGCGCAGCCGGATCCTGGAGGTGGCGCGATGAGCGTCGCGGCGAACGGACGCGGCGACCGCAGCGATCGCTTCCAGGGCTACCGCGGCGCCGCCCGCGAGGCGCTCGAGCGCTTCGGGATCGGGGTGTGGAGCGAGGTCGAGATCGTCAACGAGCAGGGCTCCGCCTTCGCCGGCGTCGTCCTGCCGCGCAGCGAGACGGCCGACGATCTGCACCTGGTGGTCAAGCTCTTCAACGGCTACAACGTCGGCATCCACGCCGCGCGCATCGCCTCGGCGCGCGAGACCGGCTACAAGAAGGCCGTCTACAAGATCCCGGAGAAGGACTTCCCCTTCGACCCGCGCAAGCGCAACGTCACGCTCCTCGGCACCGGCGGCACGATCGCGAGCCGCCTCGACTACCGCACCGGCGCGGTGATCCCGGCGTTCACCCCGGGCGAGCTCTACGGCGCCGTGCCCGAGCTCGCCGACATCGCGAACCTGGAGACCCGCAAGCTGTTCGGGGTGTTCAGCGAGAACATGGGCCCGGTCCAGTACGTCGCGCTCGCCAAGGCGATCGGCGAGGAGATCGCGAAGGGCGTCGACGGCATCGTGGTCGGCCACGGCACCGACACGATGTCGCACACCGGCGCGATCCTGAGCTTCATGGTGCAACAGAGCCCGGTGCCGATCGTGATCGTCGGCAGCCAGCGTTCCTCGGACCGTCCCTCCTCGGACGCCGCCCTCAACCTGATGAACGCCGTGCGCACCGCCGCCGAGTGCGAGATCGCCGAGGTGATGCTGTGCATGTTCGGCCCGACCTCGGACAACTACGACCTGCTGCACCGCGGCACCCGCTGCCGCAAGATGCACTCCTCGTACCGCAGCACCTTCCGCACCATCGGCGCCACGCCGCTCGCCACGGTGAGCCGGTATCCGAAGGAGCCGGGCGGCAGCCACTTCACCTACATCTCGGACGACTTCCTGCACCGCGACAAGAGCCGCACGCCGGTGATCAATCCGGCGTTCGAGGAGAAGGTGACGATCCAGTACTACTACCCGAACTTCCAGCCCGACATCATCGACGGCCTCTCCGCGATGGGCTACCGCGGGCTGGTGATCGCGGGCACGGGCCTCGGGCACGTCAACAAGCCGCTCTACCCGGCGCTCAAGCGCGCGATCCAGAAGGGCATGACCGTGGTGATGACGGTGCAGACGCTCTGGGGCTTCGCCCAGATGTACGTCTACGACACCGGCCGCGACCTGCTCGACCTGGGCATCATCCCGCTCGACAACATGCTCCCCGAGGCCGCCTACATGAAGCTCGCCTGGGTGCTCGGGCAGACCGACGATCCGGTGCGGATCCGCGCCATGATGACCACGCCGATCAACCACGAGATCGAGCCGCGCGAGCCCCACAACGGCTACCTGATTCTCCAGGGCGGCCTGCCCGAGGTCGACGCCTTCGTCCAGAAGCACTGGAAATAGGCGGTGGCCCGGAGCGCGGCGCAGGCGCTCCGTGACCGGTCCGGAGGGTCGGGTCTGCCGCGGCGGCCCGAGGTCGCGTACACTCCCGTCACGACGACTCACATGCCTCTCGCGGCCGGCATTCGCCTCGGTCCCTACGAGATCTGCGGCCCGCTCGGCGCGGGTGGTATGGGCGAGGTCTATCGCGCGCGGGACGCGCGCCTCGGCCGCGAAGTGGCGGTCAAGGTGCTGCCCGCGCCGACGGCGGACCCCGACCGGCTGCTCCGCTTCGAGCAGGAGGCGCGCGCCGCCTCCGCTCTCAATCACCCGGGCATCCTGACCGTCTTCGACGTCGGGCACCACGACGGCCGGCCCTTCCTGGTCACCGAGCTGCTCGAGGGCGAGTCGCTGCGCGCGGTGGTCGCGGGCGGCGAGCGCATCTCCCTCGCGCGCGCACTCGACTGGGGCGCGCAGATCGCGCGCGGTCTGGCGGCGGCGCACGAGCAGGGCATCGTTCATCGTGACCTCAAGCCCGAGAATCTCTTCGTCGTGCCGGGAGGGCGGATCAAGATTCTCGACTTCGGCCTCGCCAAGCTCGTGCGGGGCGAGGCGACGAGCCTCGCCAGTGCCCCCACCCAGGTGGACATGACCGAGCCGGGCGCTCTGCTGGGCACGGTCGGCTACATGGCGCCAGAGCAGGTGCGCGGCGAACGCGTCGACGCGCGCGCCGACCTGTTCGCTCTCGGCTGCGTGCTCTACGAGCTGCTCGGCGGTCACCGCGCCTTCGTCGGCGACAGCGCGGTCGAGACGCTGCACGCGATCCTCCGGCACGAGCCCCAGCCGCTGGCGGGCCTGCGCGGCGAGGTTCCCGCCGCGGTCGCGCGCGTGGTCGAGCGCTGCCTCGCCAAGGACCCCGGC
>Ga0079037_100000153_pt1 | contig 25690 bp, 23 predicted proteins | sample Mud3Dept4metaG_FD_71479 | JGI IMG/M metagenome (GOLD analysis project Ga0079037, IMG submission 71479) | Freshwater wetland microbial communities from Ohio, USA, analyzing the effect of biotic and abiotic controls - Mud 3 Core 4 Depth 4 metaG | ecosystem: Environmental > Aquatic > Freshwater >... | reverse complement strand
CATGAACGTCGCGTACATCTTGTGGCGGAACGCCGCCTCGCGCGCCGTGCGCTTGAACATGAACACCTGGTCGGCGAGCGACATCGCGTCGCCGTGGATCAGGTTGATCTCCATCTGCGCGGCGCCGTCCTCGTGGATCAGCGTGTCGATTTCGATCTCCTGCGCCTCGCAGAACGCATAGATGTCGTCGAACAGCGGGTCGAACTCGTTGACCGCCGCGATGCTGTACGACTGCCGCCCGACCTCAGGCCGGCCCGAGCGCCCGATCGGCGGCTTGAGCGGGTAGTCCGCGTCGGTGTTGGGCTCGACGAGGTAGAACTCGAGTTCGGGCGCCACGATGGGCTGCCAGCCCTGCTGTGCGTACAGGTCGAGCACGCGCCTGAGCACGTAGCGCGGCGCCATCGTGACCGGGCGGCCGTCGTGATAGAACGCGTCGTGGATGACCTGCGCCGTGGGCTCCGGGGCCCAAGGCACGACGCGCGTCGTGGCGGGATCGGCACGCAGCACGATGTCGATCTCGGACGGGCTGATGGCGCGGTCGTCCTCCGGGTAGTCGCCGGTGACGGTCTGCAGAAAGATGCTTTCGGGCATGCGCATGCCCTCTTCTTCCGCGAACTTCATCGCGGGCATCACCTTGCCGCGCGCGATGCCCGCCATGTCGGGCAGCACGGCCTCGACCTCCGAGATGCCGTGTTCCTTGAAGAATTGCCGAATGGGCGTACTCATGAGTCATCGTCCTTTGGCGTGCGCCCGCGCCGCCGCGCCGAAGGCGGCGAACAGGGCTCGCGAGAATGGGTTCTTCATCACCTGCCACTCGGGGTGCCACTGCACCGCGAGCGCGAAACCGGGCGCACCGCGCACGCGGAAGCCTTCGATCAGGCCGTCCGGGGCATGCGCCTCGACCTCGAGGCCGTCACCGAGGCGCTGCACGCCCTGGGCGTGCAACGAGTTGACCTCGATGCGGTCCGTGCCCGCGATGCGGCGCAGTTCCCCGCCAGCGACGAGTTCGACCTCGTGCACTGGCGCGTACTGCACTTCGAGCGGGTCTTCCTTGTTCTCGCGGTGGTCCGCGAGTCCCGGCACCTCCTGCACCTTCTGCCACAGCGTTCCGCCGTAGGCGACGTTCATTTCCTGGAAGCCGCGGCAGATCGCGAAGAGCGGCATGCCTGCAGCGACGACCTGCGGGATCAGCGGCAGGGTCGTGGCATCGCGGTGCGGGTCGTGCAGCGCGTCGGGAGCGCTCGGCGGACCGGCGTAACGGTGCGGCTCGACGTTCGACGGGCTGCCGGTGAGCAGGATGCCGTCGACGCTCCCCAGGATGGCATCGAGGTTCGCCTCGCCGAGCGACGGGATCAGCACCGGCACGGCGTCGGCGCCTTCGGCCACGGCGGCGATGTACTTCTCACCGACGCAGTGGAAGGGGTGCGGGCCGAGCATGCGGCGATCCGCGGGAATGCCGATCAGCGGTTTCGAGCGAGGCACGTTTAAGATCCTAGACGGCCGACGGGTGACCGCCGGATGCAGGTACCGCGAATTAAACCACAGCAACCCCGGGGCCGTCGTCAGGCACCGCAAAAAAGCGGCTAAATGTGAAGTGAAACAGGCGGTTAATGAGCCGTCCGCCCCGCGGAAGGCGCTTGCCGGCCCCGCGGGCAAGCGGCTATGCTCGACTGCAACCCACGGCTCCGCCGTCACTAAATCCTAAACATTCGGGGTTCCCATGCCGCAGTTCGCGGATTTCGAGCAGACGCGCGTCTGGCTCGCCCAGCACCCCCAGGTGCGTTACGTGGACCTGTTGCTGCCCGACCAGATGGGCATCCCGCGCGGCAAGCGCGTGACCGTCGCGGAACTCGAGGGCATGCACTCCCAGGGCCTGCTGCTGCCGGCCTCGATGTTTGCGCTCGACGTGCTCGGCGGCACCATCCAGGCGACCGGCCTAGGGTTCGACGAAGGCGATGCCGACCGCGTCTGCTTGCCCCTGGCCGGTTCGCTCGCGCCAGTGCCCTGGCTCGGCGAGCACGTCGCGCAGATGCAGGTCGCGATGTACGAGCACGACCGCACCCCGTTCTTCGGCGATCCGCGCCACGTGCTCGAGCAGGTGCTCGGCCGTTTCAAGACCCGCGGACTCACGCCGGTCATGGCGGTGGAACTCGAGTTCTACTTCGTCGACCGCGAGCGCACCCCTGAAGGACACGCGCAACCGCCCCGCCAGCCGCTCTCCGGGCGGCGCGAGGACAAGACACAGATCAATTCGATGGCGGACCTGGACGAATACTCCGCAATTCTCATGGCCATCGACGAGGCGGCGCAGGCGCAGGACCTTCCGGCCGGCACGGTGCTCGCCGAGTACGGCCCGGGGCAGTTTGAGGTGAACCTGCACCACGTGGACGACGCCCTGCTCGCCTGCGACCACGCGATCCGCCTGAAGCGGCTCGTCAAGGGTGTCGCGCTCGCCAAAGGGCTCGACGCCACCTTCATGCCGAAGCCCTACCGCGATCACGCCGGCAGCGGCACCCATCTGCACGTGAGCCTCGTCGACGAGCAGGGCCGCAACATCTTCGCAGCCGACGAGGCGGCAGGCTCACCGGCGCTCAGGCACGCGATCGGCGGCCTGGTTGCGACCATCAACGACGCGATGGCGGTCTGCGCGCCCACCGCGAACTCCTATCGACGCTTCCAGCCGGAAGCGTACGTGCCGTTGAACCCGAGCTGGTCGGTGAACAACCGCGGCGTGGCGTTCCGCGTGCCGGCAGGCCCGCCGGCGAGCCGGCGCGTGGAGCACCGCGTGGCCGGTGCCGATGCCAACCCCTACCTGCTCGCCGCGATGGTGCTCGGGGGCATGCTGCACGGCCTCGAACACCAGCTCGACCCGGGCCCGGTGCTCGCGGGTAATGCCTACCGGGATACGACGCCGACGATACCGCTCAGCTGGCCGGAGGCGATCCTCGCGTTCGAGCGCAGCGAGTTCGCGCGCGACTGCCTGGGCGAGCGCTTCGCCCGGCTGTACGCGCAGACCCGTCGCGGCGAAATGCAGGACTTCAACTCTTACGTGTCGCCGCTCGAGTACTCCTGGTACCTGACGACGGTCTGACCATGCAGCACATCCGCTCGTACTATGCGTCCTCGGCCAATCCCGCTCCACTGCGCGAACCGTTGCGCGGCGAGGTGACGGCGGACGTGTGTGTCGTGGGCGGCGGCATCGCCGGCTGCTCGACTGCGCTGCACCTGGCCGAGCGCGGCTACCAAGTGGTGTTGCTCGAGGGCAAGCGTATCGCGTGGGGAGCGTCGGGGCGCAGCGGTGGTCAGGCGATCTTCGGCTTCGCCGCCGGGCAGGACAAGCTCGTCGCGCAGGTCGGCCGCGAGAACGCACGGCGCATGTTCGACGTTTCCGTCGAGGCGCTGGACCTACTCAAGGAGCGCGTCGCGCGCCACGCGATCGACTGCGACCTGAGCTGGGGCCAGATGCACGTGGCCATCAAGCCGCGGCACGAGAGCGAGCTGCAGGCGTGGCGGGACGAACTCGCCGCCGATTACGGCTATACGTCACTGCGGTGGCTTGGGCGCGGCGAAGTCCGCGCGCTGCTGGCCACGGACCGCTACACCGGCGGCCTGTACGACACGCGCAGCGGTCACCTGCATCCGCTCAACTACACGCTAGGTCTTGCGTCCGCCGCCGAAGCAGCCGGCGTGCGCATCCTGGAGGGCAGCCAGGTCACGCAGCTCGATCATGGCGACACCGCGGTCGTGCACACGGCCGACGGTCGCGTGCGCGCTGGTCACGTCGCGTTGTGCTGCAACGCCTACGTGGACGACCTGGCACCGAAACTGCGCGCCCGCATCATGCCGGTCGGCACCTACATCGTTGCCACGGAGCCGCTGGGGCAGGCGCGCATCGAAGCACTGATGCGCGAGAACATCGGTGTGACCGACGTGAACTGGGTACTCGACTACTTCCGCCGCTCCGCCGACCACCGGCTGCTGTTCGGCGGGCGCGTCAGTTACTCGGGCCTCGACCCGCTCAACACTGAGCGCGCCACGCGCGCCCGCATGCTGAAAGTCTTCCCGCAACTGGCCGACGTGAAGATCGAGTATGCGTGGGGCGGCTACGTCGACATCACCATGAGCCGGGCGCCTGACTTCGGCCGCCTCGCTCCCAACGTGTACTACCTGCAGGGATTCTCGGGGCACGGCATTGCGCTCACCGGCATGGCGGGCAGGCTGGTGGCCGAGTCGATCGCGGGACAGGCCGAGCGCTTCGACCTGTTCACGAAGCTCGAGCATCGCGACTTTCCGGGTGGCCGCGCGTTCCGCACGCCGGCGCTGGTGCTGGCGATGCTGTGGTTCCGCCTGAAGGACCTGCTCTAGGGCGGATCCGCGCCGCTGCTGGACATCGGCGCTACAGGTCCAGGTTGTACTCGTAGAACCCCTCGTCGCGCACCCACCCGAGCGATTCGTAAAGCCGCTGCGCCGGGGCATTCGCCTTCGCCGTGGACAGCACCAGCGACACGGCTCCCGCGCGCCGTGCCTCGTCCGCCGCTGCCTGCATCAGGCGCCGGGCAACACCTTTCCGTCGCGACGGCGGGTCCACGAACAGGTCGTACAGGACGCAGATCCTTGCTGCGCGCAGCGAGGAGAAGCTCGGATACATCTGCACGAAGCCGAGGACCTCGCCTTCGGCCTGGGCGACAAGCACGACCGATTCACTGCGCGACAGTCGGCCTGCGAGGAATCGCCGGGCGAGCCGCAGGTCCGGCGCCAAGCCATAGAACTGCCGGTAGGCGTCAAAGAACGGAGCAATCCGGTCGACGTCCGCGGCAGTGGCGCGGCGGACATCGCCCGGACCCGGCGCAGATGGATCCGGGTCGGTCGCGAGGCGGCTGTACAACATCAGGTCCAGCAATACTCCGCCCTTCCGCTCGCAACCTCGGCGTACCCCCTCCAGCTGGAATCCGAGCCGCTCGAGCAGCCGACGGCTCCGGTAGTTGTCCACCTCGACATCGGCGGCGACGCGGTGCAGGCCCAGGGACCCGAAGGCATGCTTGAGCGTGGCAGCGACGCATTCCGTCGCGGCGCCCTGCCCCCACCACTCGGGCAGCAGCCAGTAGCCGATTTCCGCGCGCCGGTGGTCTGCCCGGATGTCGTTGAAGCCGCAGGCGCCGATCAGTGGCGCATCACACTGCGGGCCGCAGATGCCCCACCAGACGCCCGTTCCGGCTGCCCAGATCTGCTCGAACCAGTCCATCTGCCGCCGCGTGGACTCGAGCGAGTCGCAGGAGACGCCGTAGTGGGCGATCACCGCGGGATGCGACAGGCCACGCAAGACCACGTCGATGTCGGAAGGCAGGATGCGGCGCAGCCGGAACCGCGCGGTATTCAACTCCACAAAGGGTCTGGCGTCGATGACGTCCATGCAGCGCTCTCGATACTCAGGCGACGGTGGGACCACGACTGGAGCGTGGCGGCAGGAATCCCCTTTTAGACGGGTTTGTCGCCCGGCGCCACGTCGCTGCGGCACGCCGCCAGCGCCTCGACGATATTCTCGAAGAAGTTCTCGCGGCCGATCATCCTGATCACGCCGGCCTTCTCGAGCTTCTCGGTCACGCGCGGATTGGCACCGGTGATCATCACGCGCACGCCGCGGCGCTGCAGGTCCTCGATCGCCTCCTCGAGAGCCTGCACGCCGGTAATGTCCATGAACGGCACCCAGCGCAGGCGCAGGACCAGCACGCGCGGATCCGTGTGCGTGAAGCTCAGGGCGCGCTCGAAGTTCTCCACCGCGCCGAAGAAGAACGGCCCTTCGACCTTGTAGACGAGCACGTCGGGCGGCAGCGGGCCCGCGCCGCGCGCAGCCAGTTCCTCGTGCAGTTCCTGAGCGCCGACGGGCTGCACCTCGACGCTGGCAGACATGCGGCGCAGGAAATGCAGGGTGGCGAGGATCACGCCGATGTTCACCGCGACCACGAGATCCACGAACACGGTGAGGCCGAACGTCACCAGCAGGATGGCCACGTCCGCAGCAGGCGCGCGGCGCACCATGTGGGCAAAGCGGCGTACTTCGCTCATGTTCCACGCGACGACGAACAGGATGGCGGCGAGCGCGGCCAGCGGCACGTTCTCCGCCAGCGGGGCGAGAAACAGGATCACCATCACCAGCGTGATGGAGTGGAGCACGCCCGCGAGCGGGCTGGTGCCGCCATTGCGCACGTTGGTGGCCGTGCGCGCAATCGCCCCGGTGGCGGCGAAACCGCCGAAGAAGGGCGTCGCAATGTTGGCGAGGCCCTGCCCGATCAGTTCCTGGTTCGAGTCGTGGCGCGTGCCCGCCATGCCATCGGCCACCACCGCCGAGAGCAGCGATTCGATCGCGCAGAGCATGGCAATGGTGAAGGCGGGACCCACGAGTTCGATGACCCGCGCGGCCGTGATGTCGGGCACCCGCACGGTGGGCAGCCCCGACGGCACGCCGCCGAATGCCGTACCGATGGTCGCCACGCCTTCGAATGCAAATGCGCTCTGCAGCGTGGTGGCCAACACGAGCGCAGCCAGCGGCCCCGGGACGCGCTTCAGGCCCGGGATGCGGTTTGCGTAGATCACCACCAGCAGCGACCCGGCGGCGAGCAGCGTGGTCGCCGGATGCAGCCCGGGCAATGTCAGGAGCAGCTCAGGCAACTGCTCGTGAAAGTGCCTGCCTGTCGGGGCCGGCAAGCCGAAAAAGTCCTTCCACTGGCCGACAAAGATGATCAGGCCGATGCCTGCGGTGAAACCCAGGATCACCGGCGCAGGAATGAACTTGATGATGCCACCGAGCCGCGCGACGCCGAGCAGCAGCACCATGACGCCCGCCATCAGCGTGGCGATCTGCAGCCCTTCGATGCCGTGGGTGGCCGTGATGCCCGCAAGAATGACGATGAAGGCACCGGTGGGGCCGGCGATCTGGAGGCGGCTGCCGCCGCAGGTCGATACCACGAGGCCGGCAACGATCGCCGTATAGAGCCCTTGCTCCGGCTTGGCCCCCGAGGCGATGGCGAACGCCATGGCGAGCGGCAGCGCGACGACGCCAACGGTGATGCCCGAGACGATATTGGGCAGCCAGTGGCGGCGTGCCAGCAGGCCCTCGCGATAGGCAGCAACGACAGCGAGCATGCCCGATTGTCACGCACCGGTCCCCGGCGCGTCATCCCGCGGCAAATGCGGACCCGCGATACCCGCCGTCACCTGCCGGCGCCGCCCTCGTCTCCTGAATAGCGGGCCCCGCTGGTACAGGTCTCGTGCACGACCACCACCGCAAGCTGCGGCAAGGCGGGTTGCAGCCGCTGCCAGATCCACCGCGCGAGGTTCTCGCTCGTCGGGTTCTCGAGCCCGGGCACGTCATTGAGGTAACGATGATCGAGCTGATCGTACAGAGGCTGGAACGCGGCCTTCACGTCCGCGAAATCGAGTACCCAGCCGAGGTGTTTGTCCACGGGCCCGCGCAGGTGAATCTCGACGCGAAACGAATGTCCGTGGACGCGCGCGCACTTGTGCTCCGCCGGCACGTTCGGCAGGCGATGTGCGCTCTCCAGCGTGAAGGTCTTGAAGATCTCCAAGTCGGCTCAGTCCTTGTTCTTTCCGTTCTCGTCGTCGTCCAGGCCCTGCCCCTTGCCCCGCCGCCCTAACGTGGCGACCTGCGCCGCGCCGGCGGCAAGCAGCGCAGCCATGAACGGAACGGTCCAGCGGTTCATCTCGGGCTCCAATGCGGGAACGGCCGTGTTTTAGCAGATCCTCGTGGACTGGCCTACCCCGGCGATCGGGGTTTCAGCGAAAAGCAGACGTGGATCCGCGGATTGCGCACGAAGTCCTCGGGCAGGGTCGCGCGACTCAGGTCCTCGACCTCGAATGCTTCCCGCACGGCGGCATCCAGCTTGAACTTCTGGAAGTTGTTCGAGAAAACCATCACACCGCCGGGTTCGAGCAACCGGCCTGCCATCTGCAGCAGGCGCGCATGGTCACGCTGCACGTCGAACTCGCGGTCCATCCGCTTGGACCGTGACAGCGTCGGCGGGTCGACGAAGATGAGTCCATAGCGGCGTCCCGGCGCGGTCCCCTGCTCGTCCAGCCAGGCCAGGCAGTCCGCCTGCACGAAGCCATGCTGTGGCGCGGCGAGACCGTTCAGCGCGAGGTTGCGCTTCGCCCAGTCGAGGTAGGTGCGCGACATGTCCACCGTCATCGAGGACGTGGCACCGCCACCGGCTGCGTACACGGTCGCGGTACCGGTGTAGGCGAAGAGGTTCAGGAACGACCGGTCCGCCGCAAGTTCGCCGACGCGTCGACGGGTGAGCCGGTGATCGAGAAACAATCCCGTGTCGAGGTAGTCAGTGAAATTGACGAGGAAGCGGTAGATGCCCTCGCGCACGATGTGGAACTGCTGTTCCTCGCCGACCTTCTCATACTGTTCGCCGCCGCGCTGCCGCCGGCGCACGCGCAGCACGACGCGCTCCTCGGGCAGCCTGAGCACCTCGGGCAGCACCGCGAGGACTTCATCGCGGCGGCTGCGAGCGGCATCCTGCGCAACCGTAGCGGGCGCAGCATATTCCTGCACGTACGCCCAGCGCTCGTCGTTGCCGTACAGGTCGATCGCGAACGCGTACTCCGGCATGTCGGCGTCGTAGACACGGAAGCACGCGACGTCCTCGCGCTTCGCCCAGGCTTCGAGCCGCGAGCAATTCTTGCGCAGCCGGTTGGCGAACATCGCCGCACCCGGACGAGCCCGCGCCACCTCCAATCGTGCGCGGCGCGCCGTCTCGGGATCGGGCTCGACCGCGTCCGGCAGCAGTTCGAACCGCAGCAGGCGGCATTCGATCGGGCCATTGAAGAAAGTGTGCGCGCGATAGGCCCGCAGGCGCAGGGCCCGGCCCAGCGGCGGATGCCCGGTGAAGACGCCGGCCTCCCAGCCCGGGAAGCATTCCATCAGTTTGGCGCCGAGCAGCGCGTACAGCGGCTCGAGCGTCGACACCTCCTCGAGCCGCGCGCCGTAGGGCGGATTGACCAGCACGAGGCCGTGCGATTCGGCGGCCTTCGGCAACTGCGCAAGATCGCGGCGCTCGAACGCGATGTGGTCGCCGACGCCGCAGCGTCCGGAGTTGGCCAGCGCGGCGCGAATCGCCCCCTGGTCGCGGTCGTAGCCGTGGAAGCGGCCTGGACCCACGGCCTCCGGCCGCTGTCGCGCCAGGGCCTGCGCACGCAGATCTTCCCAGACGTCCGGCCGATGCTGCCGCCAGCGCTCGAACCCGAAGCGACGCCGCAGCAGGCCCGGCGCCACGTCGGCAGCCATGAGCGCCGCCTCGATGACCAGCGTGCCGGATCCGCACATCGGATCGACGAAAGCACCGCCGGCCGCCGCGATCGCGGGCCAGCCGCAGCGCAGCAGCAGCGCAGCCGCGAGGTTCTCCTTGAGCGGCGCCTCCACGCCCGACTGGCGGTACCCGCGACGGTGCAGCGGCTCGCCGCTCAGGTCGATGGCCACCGACGCACGGTCGCGCATGAAGCTCAGGTTCAAGCGCAGGTCAGGGTTGCCAAGATCCACGGATGGACGCGTGCCGCTGCGCTCACGGATCCGGTCCACGATCGCATCCTTGGCCTTCTGCGCCGCGAACTGCGTGTGCCGCAACCAAGCAGGCCCCTGCCCGACGACGTCGATCGCCAGCGTGCCCTCGGGCGCCAGGTGATCCTCCCACGGCAGCTCACGGATCGCCGCGTACATCGCTTCCGGTGAATCGAGCGGCACCGTCCCGAGCGTGAGCAGCACGCGACTCGCAGTGCGCGCAGCGAGGCACGCGAGGTAACCGTCGCGGATCGTGCCGGAAAAGCTCACACCCGCAGGATGCTCGCGCGTCACGGTCAGCCCGAGCGCGCGCAACTCGCCGGCCAGCAGATCGGGCACCTGGCGCGGACAGGCAGCGAAGAACTCGAGCGTATCGGCCGCTTCAGCGGGCATCCGTCATCTCCGCCCGCCGCCGAGCATCACGAGGTCGCGTGGCGCGACCCGCTCGAGGCAGCGCGCGATGATGCGATAGCCGTCCGGATCAAATGCCGCGCCGGACTCGCGCTCGAGAATTGCAGCCACCTCCGCCTCATCCGACGCCGTGCCGAGGTGCCGCCACCGGTCGATGACGTGCAATACGCCACCCTCGCCCGGGGCGCCGCGCTCCCGGATGCCGATCGCGCCTGCAAACGGCCATGGCTTGAGGCGCAACGAAGCAAGTGCCAGCCGCAGTCGCGCATCGTGCAGGGCCCGCGGCTCCTTGCCGACACAGGCGCCCCGGCAGCGGCCGAGTTGTAACGCGAAGCACGATCCGTCACCACGTTCCAGTCCCATGACCTTCAGGCACAGGCCCGCCGCGCGCGCCTTGCCTTCGAGCGCTCGTCTCGCATCGCGCTCCGTGCGGAACGGACCGTACAGCTCTGCTGCGTCAGCGGCCGACAGGGTCGCGAGCGGTTCGACCCGCACCTCGAGCCCGCCACTGCTGGACTCGAGGCGCACGCACTGCAGCCCCATCGGCTTACGCAAGCGGCGGTTGGCGCTCGGCGCAAGCTCCTTCACCAGCCGCGACTCGAGCAGCAGCGCGCCTAGTTCGCCGCCGGTCTCGATCCACTCGACCGCGCGCACCTGGCGCGTGAGCTGCGACTCCTTGCCCGAACGGTGCTCGCCCGCGAAATGCTCGAGCACCCGGTTACGCAGGTTGCGGCTCTTGCCGACGTAGAGCAGCCCGCCCCCTGCGCCGCGGAACAGGTACACGCCGGGCCCCTCGGGCAGGTCCTCGGCGAGGTCCTGGGGCAGGTGTGGCGGCACGCGCGACTCGTTCAGGGCAGCGGTCGCGGCCTCGTGCAACCGCTCGGCGCCGGCAGCGCGCTCGAAGGCCGCGAGCAGCGGCGGCAGCACGGCCGCGTCGCCGAGCGCGCGATGCCGCTGTCCGCAGTCGAGCCCATAGCGCTCGATCAGCGCGTCGAGGTTGTGCCGCGCGTGCTCCCGGAACAGGGCCCGCGACAGCCGTACCGTGCACAGCACCGGCGCCGCGAACTTCTCGCCGAGGCGACGGAACTCGTTGCGCACGAAGCCGTAATCGAAGCGGGCGTTGTGGGCGATGAACAGCCGCCCGTCGAGGCGGCGCCGCACCTCCGCCCGCAAGTCCCCGAACGACGGAGCGTCGGCGACCATGTCGTTGCTGATGCCAGTGAAGTCCTGGATGGAGGACGGGATGCGCACGCCCGGATCCACGAGGCTGCTCCAGCGGTCGACGACCTCGCCGCCATCGAGCAGCACGATGCCGACCTCGATGACGCGGTGGTGTGCGGCCGTGCCGCCGGTCGTCTCCAGGTCCACGCAGGCGATCGGGCCGCGCAGCGCGGCCGTGCTGAGCGATACCATCGGCGACGGTGATCGCGTCACGATAGTCAGAGTTCGCCTGTGCCGTCGAGCGTCAGGATGGGCGCGTAGAGATCCGGGCGGCGGTCGCGGAATACGCCCCAGGCGTGACGCTGCGCGCGCACGGCATCGAGGTCGAACGTTGCCGTCAGGATCGCCTCGCTGCTGCGATCGGCCTCGGCGACCTTGGCGCCGGTGGGATCAGCGATGAACGACGAGCCGTAGAAGGTCATCGCGTATTGCTGCCCTTGCTCGACACCGATGCGATTCGAGGCGATCAGCGGCATGACGTTCGCGGCGGCGTGACCCTGCATGCAACGCTGCCAGTGATCGCGGGAGTCGATGCTCGCGTCCTGCGGCTCCGAACCGATTGCGGTGGGATACAGCAAGGCCTCCGCACCCATGAGTGCCATGCAGCGGGCAGCCTCGGGAAACCACTGGTCCCAGCAGATGCCGACACCGAGCACGCCATGGCGCGTCTGCCAGACGCGGAAGCCCGTGTCGCCCGGCGAGAAGTAGTACTTCTCGTGGTAGCCGGGGCCTTCGGGGATGTGCGACTTGCGGTACACGCCCAGCAGCGCACCGTCGGCGTCTATCATCGCCAGCGAGTTGAAGTACGCGTTGTGCGCGCGCTCGAAGAAACTGTACGGCAGCACGACGCCGAGTTCGCGCGCCAGCCTCTGGAAGCGCTCGAGCACCGTATTGGCGCGCACCGGCCGCGCCAGCTCGAAATGCCTCGCAAGGTGGTCCTTGCAGAAGTACGGCGTCTCGAACAGCTCCTGCAGGAGGATTACCTGTGCGCCTCGGCCTGCAGCGGCCCGCACCAGTTGCTCGGCACGATCGAGATTCTCGGCCGCATTCTCCGAGCAGGCGAACTGGGTGGAAGCAAATGTGACGGCCATGGCGGGTCCTCGGGAACTGCAGGTCCGGCAGACTGCCGGGATTCAGAGTCTAGCCGCTCGCCGCGGCCCCGAAAACGGAACGGCGCGTTCAGCCGAGCAGGCGCACCACGTGCCGGGCGATCATCGCCTCCTCGTCCGTGGGAACCACCCAGGCGGACACCCGGCTGCCGGCAGCGCTGATGCGCGGACCGTGGCGTTCGTTCGCCGCGACGTCGAGCTCGAGACCGAGCCACGCGGCGTCCGAGCAGATGCGACGACGCACTTGCGGCTGGTTCTCGCCAATGCCGGCCGTGAAGACCACCGCATCGAGCCCGCCCAGGGCCGCGGCGAGCGAGCCGAGTTCGCGCCGGGCTCGATACACGAATACGTCCAGCGCGAGCCTGGCGGCGGGTGCGTCGCTCGCGAGCAGGTCGCGCATGTCGCTCGAGATGCCCGACATGCCGAGCAGGCCGGACTCGTGGTAGAGCAGCCGCTCAACCTCGCGCACGCCCATCCCCAGCTCGTCGAACATGAACAGCAGCACCCCTGGATCGAGCGCGCCGGTCCGCGTGCCCATCGGCAGGCCATCGACTGCCGTGAACCCCATCGTCGTGGCCACGCTGCGTCCGCCCGACATCGCGCACATGCTCGACCCGTTGCCGAGATGGAAGACCACCGTGCGCCCCGCGGCCGCGCGCTGGTCGAGTGCTGGCAACACCGAAGCGACGTACTCGTACGACAGGCCGTGAAAGCCGTAGCGGCGCACGCCCGCCTCGGCGAAACGCGGCGGCAGCGCAAACAGCTGCGCCACCTCCGGCACGGTCCGGTGGAACGCCGTGTCGAAACAGGCAATCTCCGGCACCCCGGGCAGGCGCTCGAGCATGAGGCGGATTGCCGCGAGGTTGTGCGGCTGGTGCAGTGGCGCCAGCGGCACATATCGATCGAGCCGGCCGAGGATCCCCGCGTCCACGCGCGTCGGCGCCATGAACTCGAGGCCACCGTGCACCACGCGGTGGCCGACGCCGACGATCGTCTCGCCGTGCAGTTCCTCGCGCAGGAAGTCGAGCAGAATGCCGAGCGCTTCGGCATGGCTCATCGAGCCTGCCGACAGCTCCCGATCGGCAACGACGGTGGCGCCACGCCGCGCCACGACCCGCGGGACGGTACCGAGCCCGGAGACCTGGCCGCGCAACCCACGCTCCAGCTGGCCGTCGTCGCGACGGAACGTGCAGAACTTGATGCTCGAGGAGCCGGCGTTGAGGACGACTACTGCGTCCCCGCCGACACTCATACCATCACCTTGGGCACGGTTGCACGACGCGCGTGCGCGAGCAGCTTGGCCACCGCGGCGGAGCCGATGCGCATGCGCACGTTGTCGGCACGGCTCGTGAGCACCACGGGCACGCGCGCGCCGAGCACCACCCCAGCGCTGTCGGCGCCGGCAAAGTACAGCAACTGCTTGGCGAGCATGTTGCCGGACTCGATATTCGGCACCATCAGGATGTCCGCGCGACCGGCGACGGGCGAACGGATGCTCTTGGTTCGCGCCGCATGCTCGCTGATGGCGTTGTCGAAGGCGAGCGGCCCGTCGAGGATGCCGCCCTCGATCTGGCCCCGGTCGGCCATCTTGCAGAGCGCCGCGGCGTCCAGCGTCGAGCGGATGTTGGCATTCACCGTCTCGACGGCCGAGAGGATCGCGACCTTCGGCATGGCGATGCCGAGCACGTGCGCGAGATCGATGGCGTTGCGCACGATGTCGGCCTTCTCGGCCAGCGTCGGCTCGATGTTGATCGCGGCATCGGTGACGAGCAGAACGCGATCGTAGGCCGGCACGTCCATCACGAATGCGTGGCTGATCCGCCGCTCCGTGCGCAGGCCCGACGCCGCCGCGACGATCTGGCTCAGGATCTCGTCGGTGTGCAGGCTGCCCTTCATAAGCATCTCGACCTCGCCGCTGCGCGCCATCGCGGCCGCCGCGGCCGCCGAGCCGTGGCTGTGCTCGGTCGGGACGATCCTGAGCCCCGAGATGTCGGCGCCGTTCGCCTCGGCCACGGCGCGGATGCGCGCGGGCGGCCCGACGAGGATCGGCACGATCAGCTTGCGCCGCGCGGCCTCGAGCGCACCGAGCAGCGAGTCGCGGTCACAGGGGTGCGCCACCGCGCAGGCCACGGGCTCGAGCGGCTCGCACTGCCGCAGCAGCAGCGCGAACACGTCGTTGCGCCGCAGGACGATCTCCGGCGTGGCGATGTCCGAATACGACAGTCGCCGGCGCGGCGCCTCGACGACTGCCGTGCCCCAGAGCACGCGCCGCTCACCGACCCGGGCGTCGCAGTCGAAGACCACGCGACAACCGCCTGCGCGCTTCTCGCGCACCGTGACCGAGGCCGCCAGCTCCTCGCCGACGCTTACCTGCCCCGCATAGTCGAGCTGCATCGAGACGATGCGCGTGCCCGGACCCGGCAACTTGCGCTCGAGCAACCCGGAAATGACCGCGCTGATGCCGACCGCGTCCACGCTCAGCAGGCCGGTCGCGGTCTCGCCGGCGTCCTCGAGCTGGAACGGCTCGATGTCGCCCGACACCAGCACCAGGGCCTCGATCTCCGTCTGCGTGAGCGCGCGCTTTGCGCCCGCGGTCGCCCCGACCTCGATCTCATCGAAGGTGACGTTGCGGTAGGCGCTCACGACAGGTCCAGCCACGTGGTCTTGAGTTCGGTGTACTTGTCGAACGCGTGCAGCGACTTGTCGCGCCCGGTGCCCGACTGCTTGAAGCCACCGAACGGCGTCGTGATGTCGTCCGCGTCGTAGCAGTTGACGTATACCACACCGGCGCGCAGCGCCCGGGCGATGCGGTGCGCCCGGGTCACGTCGCTCGTCCACACGGCCGCGGCAAGACCGTAGATCACCGAATTGCCGACCCGGACGGCTTCCTCGGCGTCGCGCACCGCGATCGTTGCCAGCACGGGCCCGAAAATCTCCTCGCGCGCGATCTTCATCTCCGGCTGTACGCCGTCGAACACGGTGGGCTCGACGTAGCAGCCGCCCGTTTCCTGGCGCGCCTGCCGGCCGCCGGCCAGCAACTGCGCGCCCTCATCGCGGCCTGCGTCGATGTGGCCAAGCACGGACTTGAGTTGCGCATCATCCACGATGGCACCAAGCCTCGTCGCCGGGTCCAGCGGGTCACCCGGCGGCATCTGCCGACCCGCCGCGACGACCTTGTCGAGCACCGCGTCGCGCACGCGCTCCTCGACGATCAGTCGCGAGCCGGCCGAGCACATCTGGCCCTGGTTGAAGAAGATCGCGGACGCTGCCGCCGCGGCGGCGCGGTCGAGGTCCGGGCAGTCGGCGAGGATGATGTTCGGCGACTTGCCGCCGCACTCGAGCCACACGCGCTTCATGTTGGACTGGCCGGCGTACTCGAGCATGCGCTTGCCGGTGCGGGTCGAGCCCGTGAAGCCGATGCAGTCCACGTCCATGTGCAGCGCGAGCGCCTGCCCGGCCGTGTGACCGAAACCGGGCAGCACATTGAACACGCCGTCGGGAATGCCCGCCTCGGACGCGAGCGCGGCGATGCGGATCGCGCTGAGCGGAGACTTCTCGGAGGGCTTGAGGATGAACGAGTTGCCCGCGGCGAGCGCGGGGCCCATCTTCCACGCCGCCATGATCAGCGGGAAATTCCACGGCACGATCGCGCCGACCACGCCGATGGGTTCGCGCGTGATCAGTGCGAGCGCGTCGTGGCTCGTGGGGGCAACTTCGTCGTAGAGCTTGTCGATCGCTTCCGCGTACCAGGTGATGCAGCGCACCGTCGCCGGGATATCGACGGCCAGGCTGTCGGAGATCGGCTTGCCCATGTCGAGCGTCTCGAGCAGCGCCAGCTCCTCGGCGTGCTTCTCGATCAGCTGCGCGAACCGCAGCAGCACACGCTTGCGCTCGCGCGGCGGCTGCCTCGACCACACCCCGGACTCGAACGCCCGACGGGCGGCTGCAACGGCGCGATCGGCGTCGGCGACGTCCGCCGAGGCGACCTTCGCGATCACACGCCCGTCGATCGGACTCACGCAGTCGAAGGTGGCGCCGCTCGCGGCCGCGACGTGGCGCCCGTCGATGAAAGCATTGCCATTGATTTCGAGCGTGCGGGCACGCGCGTGCCAGTCGTGGGTTGTCTGGGTCATGGGCGTGGTCTCAGAAAGTCGGGGGCGTGCTCGCGGAGATGACCTCGCACGGCTCGTGCCCGGTGTTGCGGAATCGGTGCGGGATGGCGCTCGTGAAATAGTACGCGTCGCCGGGGCCGAGCAGCCGGCTCTCCCCGCCGATCGTCAGCTCGATGCGGCCGCGCACCACGACGCCACCCTCCTCGCCCTGGTGTCGCAGCATGTCGGCGCCGGTGTCGGCGCCCGGTGCATAACGCTCGTGCATGATCGACATGGCGCGGTTCGGGCGGCGCGCCGCCACGAGCCGCAGGGACACGGCACGATCGCCGAGGTCGGTCAGCTCGTCGCCCCTGAAGAACACCTGCGGGCTGGCCGACAGGTCGAGTGTGAAGAACTCGGCCAGCGACATCGGGATGCCGTCGAGCACCTTCTTCAGCGAACTCACCGACGGGCTCACCCGGTTCTGCTCGATGAGCGAGATCAGCCCGTTGGTGACCCCGGCGCGCTTGGCGAGCTCGCGCTGGGAGAGTCCGTACATCGTGCGCACGGCGCGCAGGTGCGCGCCGACGTCGAGGGCAAGGTCTGTCACGGGGTGTTCAATATCCTGCACACGGACGGCGTAAGTGCGTGAAGTTTCGGGTTCGTTTGAGGGAGGTGTCAATTTTTCTTATCATCCGGACAGTTCTCAACCATTTGCGGGACGCCCCAATGCCAGCTCAGCCGACTATCGACCGCGCCTCGCTCGAGGCCTTCTGGATGCCGTTCACGGCCAACCGCCAGTTCAAGGCGAACCCCCGGCTGCTCGCCCGTGCCGAGGGTATGCACTACTGGACGCCGGATGGTCGCCCGGTGCTCGACGGCGTGGCGGGCCTGTGGTGTGTGAACGCGGGCCACGGTCGCAAGGAAATCACCGAGGCCGTCAGTCGCCAGATCGCCAAGATGGACTACGCGCCGCCCTTCCAGATGGGACATCCGGCGGCGTTCGAACTCGCCAACGAGGTCGTGCGCTGGCTGCCCGCCGGCCTCGACCACGTGTTCTTCACCAATTCGGGGTCCGAGTCGGTGGACACCGCCCTCAAGATCGCACTCGCCTACCACCGGGTCCGAGGCGAAGGCACTCGCACGCGCTTCATCGGTCGCGAACGCGGCTACCACGGCGTCGGCTTCGGCGGCATCTCGGTGGGCGGCATGGTCAACAACCGCAAGTTCTTCGGCACGCAGCTGCCGGGCGTGGATCACCTGCCGCACACGCACGACCTCAAGCACAACGCCCATACGCGCGGCGAGCCCGAGTGGGGTGCGCACCTGGCCGACGACCTCGAGCGCATCGTCGCGCTGCATGACGCGAGCAACATCGCTGCAGTGATCGTCGAGCCCGTGGCAGGCTCCACCGGCGTGCTGATTCCGCCGAAGGGCTACCTGCAGCGCCTGCGCGAGATCTGCACGAAGCACGGCATCCTGCTGATCTTCGACGAGGTCATCACAGGCTTCGGGCGCCTCGGCTCACCGTTCGCCGCGGAGCACTTCGCCGTGCTGCCGGACATGATCACGATGGCGAAGGGCCTCACCAACGGCGCGGTGCCGATGGGCGCCGTGGCCGCGAGCAGGCAGATCTACGACGCCTTCATGCACGGACCCGAGGGCGCCATCGAGCTGTTCCACGGCTACACGTATTCGGCGCACCCGGTGGCCTGTGCCGCGGGACTCGCCACGCAGCAGATCTACCGGCGCGACGGCCTGCTCACGCGTGCGCGTGAGATTGCGGATTACTGGGCGGACGCCGTGCACTCGCTCAAGGGCCTGCCGCACGTCATCGACCTGCGCAACCTCGGCCTGATCGGCGCGATCGAACTCGAGCCGATTCCCGGCAAGCCGGGCGCTCGCGCCTTCGACGCATTCGTGCGGGCGTTCGAGATGGGCGTCCTGATCCGCGTGACGGGCGACATCATCGCCCTGTCGCCGCCGCTGATCATCGAGCGCTCGCACGTGGACGAACTGTTCGGCAAGCTGGCGGAAGTGCTCAGGGCCGCAGCATAGGCAGGCTGCGCAACAAAAGAACGCCCGGTTCCCGCTGGGGAACCGGGCGTTTGCTTGCCCTGCATCCGCGGCGACAGCCGCCGGCCCAGGGCGCGATTACTCGCGCGATTACTCGTCAGACCACGGGAACGTGGTGGAAACGGAGAAGACTGCCTTCGCGTCCGTGCTGAAGGCGTCCTTGTCGAGACCCGAACAATCGCCAGGGACGTCCTTGCAGAAGTCGTCGAGATCCTCGAGATCGCTGCCGTCGATCCACTTCAGGGCGAGGTCAAAGTGACCGAGCGTGTAGGTCACGCCCACCGACCAGTCCGTGTATTCGGAGTCGCTCCAGTAGTCGCCGTCGCTGTAACCGACGTGTGCCTCGAGGCCAAAATTCGCCGGCAACTCGAACGACGCGTTGGCTTCGTAGTACATGGCGGACTGGTCGGCATTGCCGTAGTCAGGCGAGTACCAGATCTTGCCTTCCACCCACTTGTAGCCGAGGGCGCCGTACAGCTCCTGGTAGTTGAGCTTCTTGCCGCCCGGCTCGTACTCCGCGCCGGGGTACGTGTAATAGACGAGGCCGACGTCGTAGGTGAGCGTCTCGCCGCCCGCAAATCCCGCGTAGTAGTCGACTTCGACGCTCTCATCGCAGCAGTCGTCGAAATCCACGTTGCTGGCCCAGGCGCCGGCGTAGAAACCGCTGTCGTGGGCGTAGTCGATGCTGCCCTGCAGCGCGGGACCCTTTGCGGATTGCGTGATGCCACGGAAGTCATAGTCAGTGGTGGCCGTCACGGTGCCCGTAAGCTCCGCGTGAGCGGCCGAGGCCGACGCCAGCAGGACGAGCGCCGCCAAGCCATGAGTCAATTTCATGCTGCTCCCCTTACGTTGCAAAAAAACCACAAGTTCTCTGCGGCCAGCGTCGCGAGTGTATCAGAGATAAGACGAACGCTACGATCACGCGCCGGACACTGGCCAGCCACCGGCTAGTCTGCAGAAATCGTGCCAGCGCGCAATGACAGGATTTCTGTCCGCAAGGCCCTGTGCGCCGCACCGTGCCGGCGCAACAGACGACGCGGCCGCACCGTGATGGACCGAACTGGCGCCGTCAGACCGACGCCTGCGGCTCGTAGATGGCGTAGAACTTGCGGGCGGGCTCCAGCACTTCCCACAGGCCACGGAAGCCGGCCGGCATCACGAAGCAGTCGCCAGGCCCGAAGGTCCATGATCGGCCGTGGTCGTCCGAGATGCGCACCCGGCCCTCGGTGAGCACGCAGAGCTCGTTCTCCGTGTACGAGACATGCCAGGCCCCCAGGCTCGAGCGCCAGATGCCGGTGAAGAACCGGCCCGTGTCGTCCGTATAGAGATTGCGCACGAACTGTGCCGGCAGCGGGCTGCCCGGCGCCAGCCGCGCCGGATCGAGTTCGAGCCGATCCTCCCGGCCGCTGAACTCGTCGATCTTGATGACTTCCGGACCCAGTTCGCCCATGACTCGTCTCCCGGCGCGCGGCGTTCAGATTTTGAGCCTAGCATGCGCCCGGGCGAGCAGGTCGCGCACCTCCTCGTCCGGTGTCTGCCCGAAATCGCGGTACCACTGGCCGACCGCGCTGAAGAACATCGGCGTCGCGAGGCACACCACTTCGTCGGCCACGGCGGCGATCCGCTCGCGCGCCTCTGCGGAGGCCACCGGTACTGCCACCACGACACGCTTGGCGCCGAGCGCCTGCAGTGACCGCACTGCCGCTTCCATGGTCGCACCGGTGGCGAGACCGTCATCCACGAGAATGCCGGTGCGATTGCGCATGTCGAGCGTGGGTCGATTGCCCCGGTAGTCCCGCTCGCGACGCTCGAGCTCGGCCTGCTCCCGGGCCCGCACCGTGTCGAGCGCCTCGCCGCGCCCGCCCAGATAGCGCACCACTTCGTCGTTCAGGACCAGCGCGCCGCCGCTTGCGATCGCCCCCATCGCAAGCTCCGGCTGCCACGGCAGGCCGAGTTTCCGGACCACCAGCACATCGAGGGGCAGGTCGAGCGCCAGGGCAATTTCGTAGGCCACGGGCACGCCACCGCGCGGCAGTCCAAGCACCACCGTATCCGTCGCCCCACGACGCGCCTGCAACGCCTTCGCCAGCGCGCGGCCGGCGTCGACGCGATCGGCAAAAATGCGTTCCACCGCGACTCTCCCTCCTCCCCCGGTCATGTAAGCGCGCGGCACTGGCCGCGTCATGCGCGCATGTACCTAAGTGCTATGCTGCCATGCGTGGAGCGCTGCACATGAGCGATCAGGATCGATTGACTCAGGCGCCCGAGGGCGCCGCGCGCGACTGCCGCCTGGCCGACAAGGTGGCATGGATGCGCCGCAGCCTCGGCCCCCGCGACGAGGCCATCGAGACGCACTTCGCCTGGGTATTCCTGTCCGGCGAGCGTGCGTGGAAGCTGCGCAAACCCGTGCGGCGCGATCCGATGGACTACAGCACGCTCGAGGCGCGCCGCCGCGACTCCGAGGCGGAAGTGCGCCTCAACCGCCGGCTTGCGCCCGACACGTACCTCGGTACCCGTCCGCTCACCCGCGGCCCGACCGGCGAGCTGGCAATCGGCGGCGACGGCGACATCGTGGACTGGCTCGTGGAGATGCGTCGGCTCGACCGCGGCCGCATGCTGGATGTGATGCTTGCAGGCGGCCGCGTGACGGCCCGCGACCTGTGCGGTGTCGCTGCACTGCTGGCGACGTTCTACGCGAACGAGGCCCCGGCCGTCACGGACGGCGCCATGCTCGACGCACGCCTCCGGGCGCAGGTGACGGCCAACCACGGCGTCCTCACGATGCTGGGCGACGCGGCGGCCGGCAGGCTGCGCGACTTGCAGACGGCCTTCCTCGACGAGCATCGGCGCTGGGCAAACGAGCGCGCGGCCAGCGGCTGCATCGTGGAGGCGCACGGCGACCTGCGACCCGAGCACATCCTGCTCGCCGATCCACCGGCGGTGATCGATTGCCTGGAGTTCGACCGCAACCTGCGCATCCTGGATCGCGCCGAGGAACTCGAGTTCCTCGCGCTCGAGTGCGGACGGATCGGGCACGCCGCCACGGGCGAACAACTCGCCCGGGACTGTCTGGCGCTGCTGCATGACCCGGTGCCCGTGCAGCTGCAGCGGTTCTACCGCAGTCACCGCGCGGCGACGCGCGCCAAGCTTTACGTCTGGCGCTCCAGCGAGCCCGACGATGGCAGCACCACGCGGTGGCTCGCCACAGCACGCGAGTACCTGGAGCTCGCGCTGGAGGCCGCCGCGCTCGCGGGAAGCTAGGTCCGTCGCGGTTGCATTTCGCGCAGGGCAACCACCGACTCGCCGCCCGCGATGCGGCGGATCGCCTCGCCGTACAGCGCCGATGCCTCGAGCACCACCAGCCGACCGCCTGCAGTCCCGTCCGCCAGGCGCATGGGCAGGATCGAATCGGTGACCACCAGGCGATCGGGGCCGTCGGCTCCGACGAGCTGGCGCGCTTCGGGAAGGAACACCCCGTGCGTCGCGAATGCCTCCACGCTGCGCGCGCCGGCCTTGCGGCAGGCCTGCACGGCACGCATCAACGTGGTGCCAGCGCTGATCAGGTCATCCACCAGTACTGCGCGCCGTCCTTCGATCGGCCCGACGACGAGGTCGCCACCCGAGACCACGCCGCTGCTGCGCCGCTTGTCGATGATGGCGAAACCGACGTCGCGCCCGAGGCGCGCAGCGAGCAGTTCCTGCAGTCTTTGCGCGCGCTTCGCACCGCCGATGTCGGGCGACACGATCGACACCGGCACGTCACCGATGCGTGCGGCCAGGTGGTCGGCCATCAGCGGCGCCGCCTCGAGATGATCCACCGGGCAGCGGAACGCGTTCTCGAATGCCGCCAGGTTGTGAGCATCGAGTGCAATCACGTGATCGGTCCCGACGGCTTCGAACAGTTGCGCCACGTAGCGCAGCGTCACCGGGTCGCGTTCCTTGGTACGGCGGTCCTTGCGCCCGTAGGCGAGGAACGGCACGCAGGCCGTGACCCGCGCGGCTCCGCAGTCCTTGACGCCGGCAATGAAGAACAGCAGGCGACACAGGCGGTCGTTGGCGCTTGCCGCCTCGTCCCCGCTCAGTGACTGGACGACATAGACCTCCTCGCCCCGCACGCTCACGAGCGGGCGCGTCTTGTGCTCGCCGCCCTCGAACTCTCGCTCTTCCATCGGCGACAGAGCAGAGCCGCACGCCGCTGCGACACGCTGCCCGAACGCGGCGCTGGCCTGCGGCGCAAAGATCACTGGTCGCTTCATGCCCTACCCCTTCACACAGATGAGCGGCTCGAGGCGCGCGACTTTCCGCGCGAGCCCGGCCCGCTCGGCGACATCCACCACGCGCTCCACGCTCTTGTACGCCCCTGGCGCTTCCTCGGCGACGCCCCGCAGCGACGGACTGCGGATCAGGATGCCGCGGGCCGCGAGTTCGTCCACCAGTTGCCGGCCATGCCACTGCTTGGTCGCCTGGTGGCGCGACATGCTGCGCCCTGCGCCATGGCACGCCGAACTCCACGACCGTGCCTCGCCCGTCGCGCTGCCCGCGAGCACATACGACGCCGTGCCCATCGAACCGCCGATCAGCACCGGCTGGCCGTACGCGCGCAACGCGTCCGGCACGGCGGCGTGGGCGGGACCGAAGGCGCGCGTAGCGCCCTTGCGATGCACGTGCAGGCGGCGCGCACGCCCGTCCACCTCGTGCAGCTCTTCCTTGCAGATGTTGTGCGACACGTCGTAGAGCAGCCGCCCGTCGAAGCCCGGCAGGATGTGCCGGAACGATTCGCGGCACAGGTGGGTGAGGATCTGGCGGTTGGCGAGCGCACAGTTCATTGCGGCGCGCATCGCACCGAGGTAACGCTGCCCGAGTTCTGAACGGATCGGCGCACACGCCAGTTCGCGGTCCGGCAGGTGCAGGCCGAACGACGGCGCCGCAATGGCCATGTCGCGCAGGTAGTCCGTGCCCACCTGATGCCCGAGGCCGCGCGAACCGCAATGGATGCTGACCACCACGCGGCCGGGTTCGAGACCGAAGGCCGCAGCCGCGCCAGTGTCGAAGACCTCCGCGACCCACTGCACTTCCAGATAGTGGTTGCCGGAGCCGAGCGTGCCCATCTCGTCGCGCTGCCGTTCACGCGCACGCTTGGACAGCGCGTGGGGGTCGGCGCCCGCGATGCAGCCACCTTCCTCGATGTGCGCGAGGTCTCCGTCCGAACCGTAGCCGCGCGACACCGCCCAGCAAGCGCCGCCTGTCAGCATTGCGTCCATCTCGTCGTCGGAGAGTCGCAACCGTCCCGTGCTGCCGACCCCAGCGGGGATCGCACGCGCAAGCTCGTGTGCAAGCCGCTCCTGCACCTCGACGACTTCCTCCCGGGTGCAGCGCGACACCAGCGTGCGCACGCCACAGGAGATGTCGAAGCCGACGCCGCCCGCCGACACGACGCCGCCCGCCTCCGCATCGAAGGCCGCGACCCCGCCTATCGGGAACCCGTAGCCCCAGTGCGCGTCCGGCATCGCGTAGGCTGCGCCCACGATGCCTGGAAGGCTCGCCACGTTGCAGAGCTGCTGGCGCACCTTGTCGTCCATGTCACCAAGCAGCACCTCATCCGCATAGAGCACGGCCGGAACGCGCATGGCGCCCGTGGGGTCGATGACCCAGCGGTAGTCCCCCTCGCGGCGCCAGCCCTGCAGGTTCACGCGGTCACTCCTGCCGTCAGACGTCGAGCACGCATTGCGCACGCCAACGGCCGTCCTCGTCTTGCCGCACCGCCAGCTCGGTGAGCGTCGCGCCCTTCACCTCGACCGCTGGGGCATGGCGTGCCACGTCCACGGGTTCGCCGCGAGCCTGCGCCTCGAGTTCACCGCCCGTGATCCGGACGTCGAACTCTGCGAACAGCACGCGCTGCGTGGCCATGTGGAACACCAGGCTGTTGAGCCACTCGTACAGCAGCAGCTCCAGGTCGGGAGCGCGGCAGCAGATCGGGACGGCGACGACCGCCCTGACGCGCGATGGATCCGTGACCACGGCGGTGAGTGCGAGGGCAGCCTGCTCGAACGCTTGCGCGGCGGTAGCGCCGCGCCCGCGCACGCCGATGTCCGCACCGTGCGCGAAATGCTCCCAGTCACCCACACCGCCGGCCGCGGCCGGGCCCGCAGATCGGGCCCGGCCCTCGGTCACGACAGCTTCTCGTGCCGCTTCGGCTCGTTGCGCAGGCTGGCCATGCGCGCCTGCAACTGCCGCCTCGCGGCGTCGAACGCGTCGCGCAGCACGACGTACACGTCCTCGTGGCCGTCGCGGTCCGGCCGCTCCATGTCCACGACGACGTCCTCGCCGGGCAGCGTGAGCTGCACCTTGACGTTGAACACCTTGCCCTGGTGCTGGTGGCGATGCGGCGAGTCCACGACGACGCGGCAACCCAGGATGCGATCGCTGAACGTACCGAGATGATTGGCGAGTTCACGTACCCGTGTCTCGACCGCGGCAGAGGATTCCATGTGGCGGAAGGTGATTTGGACGGGAATGGTCACGGTTTCTAGTCCTCCGCATCGTCCCCAACAGAGAGGGACGGGTCAATTGTCGAACGGCGCCCGCCACCGAGAATAAGTATTGCCCGCAGGGACTCACGGTGCCTGGGGCAAGCGTACACTGGCCGGAGATCCTCGGGCGATACCTGAATCCGTCGCGAGCGTCAGGAAACGCATGCAACCCCCAGGCCCCGGAGACGCGCTCCTCGTCGTCGACGTGCAGAACGACTTCCTGCCGGGCGGCGCACTGGGCATCGCCGGGGGTGACGCGATCGTCCCGCCGCTGAATCGGCTGCTCGGCGCGTGGCGGGCCCGGCATCTGCCGGTGTTTCTGTCCCGCGACTGGCATCCTGCCGGTCACTGTTCTTTTGCAGCGCAAGGCGGACCGTGGCCCGAGCATTGCGTGGCTGGCACGCGCGGCGCCGAATTCTCGCCGCAGCTCGAGATGGCGCCGGACGACGTGCTCATTTCCAAGGCGACACGCCTCGAGAAGGACGCGTACTCCGCGCTCGACGGCACGCCGCTCGCCGAGGCGCTGCGTGGACGCGGGATTTCGAGAATCGTCATCGGCGGCCTGGCGACCGACTACTGCGTTCGTGCCACGGGGCTCGACGCACGCGCGGCAGGCCTCGACGTCGTCGTGCTCGCGGACGCCGTCTGTGCCGTCAACGTCAAGCCGGGCGACGG
>Ga0079037_100000152_pt1 | contig 25749 bp, 23 predicted proteins | sample Mud3Dept4metaG_FD_71479 | JGI IMG/M metagenome (GOLD analysis project Ga0079037, IMG submission 71479) | Freshwater wetland microbial communities from Ohio, USA, analyzing the effect of biotic and abiotic controls - Mud 3 Core 4 Depth 4 metaG | ecosystem: Environmental > Aquatic > Freshwater >... | reverse complement strand
CGTACCTGAGCCCCTGGGGATCGCTCCTCGGCGTGCCGGTGGCCGTGCTCGGCGTCATCTGGTTCGCCGTGGTGGCGGCGCTGCTCATCGCCGAGCGCACGGCGGGACGCGAGGTGGCCGAGAGCGTGCCGGGCTACCTGCTCACATGGTCGGCCGTCGGGCTGGCGTTCATTGTCTTCCTGGCCTATGGGGCGTTTGTCGTGCTCAAGGCCGTGTGCCTGTTGTGCATCACCACGTACATCGCCGTGATCGGGCTCTTCGCCCTGTCGCTGGCAACCTCGCGTGTGCCCATGTCCAGCCTGCCCGGTCGTGCGTTCCGTGACCTCCGGCTCGCGCTTGCGAGCCCCGTGGCCGTCGCCACGGTGTTGCTGCTCGCGGTGGGGGCGGCCTCCGCGGTGGCCTTCTTCCCGCGCGACCCCCGTCACGATGCGGCTGGCGCGGGCGGGGTCCAGAGTGCCTCGCCCGGGGCCGCGCTGCCCGAGGAGCAGCGGGTCCAGGTGGTGCAGTGGTTCGACAGCCAGCCGCGCGCGATCGTCCCGGTGGACCCCGCCGGGGCCGCCGTGCTGATCGTGAAGTTCACCGACTTCCAGTGCCCTGCCTGCGGGACCACGCACGAGGAGTACAAACCCATCATCGCCAAGTACATGGCGCAGTACCCGAGCCGGGTCCGGTACGTCGTCAAGGACTACCCGCTCGATCCCGAGTGCAACGCCGCCACGCCACGCGGCGGGCACCTGATGGCGTGCGAGGCCGCTAGTGCCGCACGCATGGCGAGAGACAAGGGCCAGGCCCCGGGGGACACGATCGAGGACTGGCTGTACGCCAACGGGCGAGGCCTCACGCGCGAGGCGGTCGCGCAGCAGCTGCGGCAGGTGGCCGGCATCACCGACTTCGACGCGCGCTACCCCAAGTACCTGGAGCAGGTGAAGATGGACACCGGCATGGGGGGACTGCTGGGCATCCGCTCCACGCCCACGTTCTTCATCAACGGCGTCCGCATCGAGGGCGGCATGCAGCCACCCTTCTTCGACGCGATCCTGGCTCACGAACTGAAGAAAGCGGGTCGATAGGCCGAAAACCGATCGAACGGGGGTGATGCCCTCGGAACGATGCAGACGGCCATCGAAACCTTCGATCTCACGAAAGACTACCGGGTTGGATTCTGGCGGTCGCATCCATACCGCGCGCTCGACCAGCTGACGCTCTCCGTGTCCCCGGGCGAGGTCTTCGGGTTCCTCGGACCCAACGGGGCGGGGAAGACCACGACCCTCAAGCTGTTGATGCAGCTCGTCCACCCGACGAGCGGCCATGCCACGATCCTCGGCCGGCCGGCCGGCGAGGTTGCCGTGAAGCGGCGCATCGGCTTCCTGCCCGAGAACCCGTACTTCTACGATCACCTCACGGCCGAGGAGCTCCTGGTGTACTTCGCGGGGCTCTTCGGCGAGCACGGCGCCGCCGCGCGGGCTCGCGTGGCGCGGCTGCTCGACCTCGTCGGGATCGGGGCCGAGCGCCGCCTGCAGCTACGCAAGTACTCGAAGGGGATGGTCCAGCGCGTGGGACTCGCCCAGGCGCTGGTGAACGACCCCGAGGTCATCTTCCTCGACGAGCCGATGTCGGGCCTCGACCCGCTCGGACGGCGCGACGTGCGCACGCTTGTGCTGTCGCTCCGGGACGAGGGCCGCACGGTGTTCTTCAGCTCCCACATCCTCGCCGACGCCGAGGCGTTGTGCAGCCGCGTGGCCGTGCTCGCGAAAGGGCGCCTCGTGGCGAGCGGCCGCCTCGACGAGATGCTGGCCTTTCGCGTACAAGGCCGCGAAATCGTGGCGGAGGGGGTCTCCGACCAGGCACTCGCGCGGCTCCGCCCGCGCGCGCGACGCGCGCAGCCGCTCGGCCCGGGGCGCTACGCGTTCGAGTTCGACGAGGCGGTCGCGCCCGAGGCGATCGTGGGCGAGGTCGTGGCGGCCGGCGCGCGGCTCGTCTCGCTCAACCCCGTGCGCGAGTCGCTCGAGGACTTCTTCGTCAAGCAGGTCGCTCGAGCCGAGGGCGCACCCCGCGCGGTGTGACGATGCGGGAGCAGGGGAGGATGCGGGTCGTGTGGCGCGTCGCCGTCAGCGTGTTCCGGGAGTCGGTGCGCGACAAGGTCCTCTACAATCTCGTGTTCTTCGCCATCCTGCTGATTGCCGCCTCGGCGCTGATCGGGCAGCTGTCGGCCGGGCAGGAGTTGAAGATCATCAAGGACCTCGGCCTGGCCGCGATGTCGATCTTCGGACTGTTCATCGCGGTGTTCATCGGCATCGGCCTGGTGTTCAAGGAGGTGGAGCGGCGCAGCATCTACAGCCTGCTCGCCAAGCCGATCACGCGCACGCAGTTCATCCTCGGCAAGTACGCCGGGCTCGTGCTCACCCTGGCGGTGAACCTCGGCATCATGGTGGCCGCCTTCTACGCGGTGCTCGCGTGGCTCGACGCGACCACGCCCGCGGTTCTGAAACGGGCCTGGGAGGCGCCGGCGCTCGACCCGGCCATGCTGACGGCCGTTGCGCTGGTGTTCGTGCAACTGATGGTCATCACGGCCGTCGCGCTGTTGTTCTCGACCTTCTCGAGCCCGTTGCTCTCGGCCGCGCTCACCTTCGGCGTCTTCCTCGCCGGCCACTTCAGCGCCGACCTGCGCGACCTCGAACAGGCGGTCCAGTCGCCGGTCATCACGGGGGTGACCCGCGCCCTCTACTACCTGCTGCCCAACCTCGCGGCGTTCGACGTGAAGGCGCGGGTGGTGCACGGCGACCCTGTGCTGTGGACCGACGTCGGCCTGGCCGTGGGGTACGGCGTCCTCTACATCGGTGCGCTGCTGACGGCCGCCGTGTGGATCTTCTCGCGGCGCGACTTCAAGTGATGGCACCGCCCGACACCCGTCAGGCCGTACACCCGCCGTCGGCGCGCCTCGCCGCCCTGGTCGTCGTGTTGCTGGCGGGGAGCGTGGGGCTACAGGTGGTCCGGGACCGGACACGACCACCCGAGGCCGTGCGCGACGCGGTGCTCTACGTGCCCTCGGGCGCCGTCCTGCAACGGCTCGCGCTGTCCTACGACGCGGTGCTCGCCGACGTCTACTGGATCCGCGCGCTGCTGCACTTCGGCGGGACACGCCTTGCCGAGGGCCGGCCGAAGAAGTACGAGGTGTTGTACCCGTTGCTGTCGATTGCCACGACGCTCGATCCGCACTTCAACATCGCCTACCGCTTCGGCGCGTTCTTCCTGTCGGAGCCGCCGCCGGGCGGGCCGGGCCGGCCCGACCAAGCGATCGCGCTCCTCGAACGCGGGCTCGCGGCGCGGCCGGGCAAGTGGCAGTACATGCAGGACATCGGCTTCGTGCACTACTGGTGGCGCCGCGACTACGCGGAGGCGGCCCGCTGGTTCAAACGGGCGGCCGATCAGCCGGGCGCACCGTGGTGGCTGCGGTCGCTCGCGGCCAACACCCTCGCGGAAGGCGGCGACCGCCGCGCCTCCCGTGCGCTCTGGACCGCCCTCGCCGAGACCTCCGACAACGACTGGCTGCGCCGGGAGGCGGCCCGCCGCCTGACGCAGCTCGACACACTGGACGTGATCGACCAGGTACAGGCAATCGTGCAGCGACACATCGCGCGGGGTGGGGACGCCCCCTACACGTGGGAGGCCCTGGTGCGCGCCGGGCTGCTGCGTGGTGTGCCAACCGACGCGATCGGAACGCCGCTCGAACTCGGGCCGTACACGGGCCGTGTGGCGCTGCCCGGCACCTCGCCGCTCTGGCCGCTTCCCTCCGAACCGCCGCCGTCGCAGGCCGCACCGCTGTCGGGTGCGCAGGGGCAGTGATGCCTCCCGTCCTCGCCGTCCCGCTGCTCACGGTTGCCGGGCTCGCCATCGGCAGCTTTCTCAATGTGTGTATCTACCGGTTGCCGCGAGGCGAGTCGCTCGCCTGGCCCGGCAGCCACTGCCCCCACTGCCAGCAGCCGATCGCTTGGTTCCACAACGTGCCCGTTCTGGGCTACCTCGTACTCGGCGGCCGCTGCGCGCGGTGCCGCGCCCGCATCTCTCCCGTGTATCCCCTCGTCGAGGCTGGTACCGCTGCGCTGTTCGTCCTGCACTACCTCGAACTGGGCTGGACGCCGCTGCTCGCGGTGCGCCTTGTGTTCGCGGCTGGCATGGTCGTGCTCTTCTTCATCGACCTCGAACACCAGATCCTGCCGAATGCGATCACCGTGCCCGGCCTGCTCCTCGGCCTGGCGGCCAGCCTCGTCCTCGAGCCGGGCTGGCGGTCGGCACTCCTCGGGGCCATCGCGGGGGGAGGCGTGCTCTGGCTGATCGCCGAGGTCTACCTGCGCGCGCGCGGCATCGAGGGCATGGGCATGGGCGACGTGAAGATGCTCGCGATGATCGGCGCATTCCTCGGCCTGCCGCTCGTCGTCCTCACCCTCGTGGGCGCCTCGCTCGGCGGCGCGCTCGCGGGCCTTGCCGTGATGGCCACGCGGCGCGGCGGCCTCCAGTACGCCTTGCCCTTCGGCACGTTCCTCGCCGTGGCCGCCGTGGCGGCCGGCCTCTGGGGCGAGCCGCTCGTGCAGTGGTATCTCGCGTCGCTGCGCTGAGGGCCGACGAATGGGATCCACCTCGGCATACGCGCTGCTGTTCCTCACCGCCGTCGTGGCCGCGCTCGTCGGCGTGATCGTGTTCGCCGTCCTGCGGTTCATTGCGGCTGCGCGTGAGGCGCGCCGCCGGGCGGCGGGGCCCTCGGCCGAGCCGATGCTGCTCGCCGCCGCCATGCAGGAGGCCGTCGGCCGGCTGCGCGAGCAGGAGCGCGCGCTCGAGGCGCGCGCGCACGCCTCCGAGCGCCTCAGCGACCAGGTTGTGGCGGGCATTCAGTCGGGGCTCGTGCTGGTGGGGCACGAGGGCACCGTCCGGCTCGCGAACCCGGCGGCGCAGCGGCTGCTGGGTCTGAACGCGAGCACCACCGCCGGCCGGCCCGTCACCGAGGTCCTCGCCGGGGCCCCCGCGCTCGCCGGCATCGTGCGCGAGGTCCGCGAGTCGGGCCGCGCGGTTGAGCGACGCGCCATCACGGTCCCGGCCGCGGCTCCGGCGAACGGTGTGCGCCACTTCGGCGTGACGGCCTCGCCGACTGACGGTGCCGGCGTCATCTGCCTCTTCACGGATCTCACCGACGTCGTCGCGCGCGAGGAGCGCGTGCGCCTCAAGGAGAGCCTGGCGCGGCTCGGCGAGCTGACCGCCGGCCTCGCCCACGAGTTCCGCAACGGGCTGGCGACCATCCACGGCTACGCGCGCCTGCTCGATCCCGCCACCGTGCCGCCCGGCACGGCCGCGTGCATCGAGGGGATCCGCGACGAGACGGCCGCGCTCGGCCAGGTGGTCACGAACTTCCTCGAGTTCGCGCGTCCCGAGCGCCTCGCACTCGTGCCCGTGGATGTCGGCGCCGTGATCGGCCACGTGGCGGAGGAGTGGCGCCCGCGGATCGAGGCGGCGGGGGGACAGCTCGGGGTCTCTGGGCGATTCGCCGAGATCGAGGGCGACGAGGTACTCCTGCGGCGCGTGTTCGACAATTTGTGCCGCAACGGGGTGGAGGCATGCGAGGCCGCCGGCCGCCCGCCGGTGGTCACCGTGTCGGGACATCTCGCGCCCGGAGAACTCGTGGTCACGGTGGAGGACGCCGGGCCGGGGATCGACGCGGCCGTCATGGATCGCGTCTTCCAGCCGTTCGTCACCACGCGCAGCCGCGGAACGGGGCTCGGGCTCGCGGTCGTGCAGAAGATCGTGGTGATGCACAACGGGCGCGTGCGTGCGGCCAACGGTTCCTCCGGCGGCGCGCGCCTGGAGGTCGGACTGCCGCTGCCGGCCGGCCCACCGACAGTTCCGTCAGGCGACTGACAGCCGCGTAAGTCGGCCGGTCCGGCACCGGGCGTCCCCTCACGCCGGGAAGTGCCGACAACTCCAGTCGAATCTGTCGCTTAGCCGTCTCCGTCCGAACTACCGGCAACGGCAGGGATGTTGAACCTCCCGTCGCCATGACGCGGCGAACGCCCCCGCCTCCTGCAGGCTACTCCCTCACCGAGCTGCTCGTCGTGATCTCGATCTTCATGATCGTGGCGGGCATCACCATTCCGCTCGCCATGACGCTCACCGAGCAGATGCGGCTCAACGCCGCCGTCCGGCAGGTGGAACGCGACATCCAGACGGCGCGGTTGAAGGCCGTGCAGTTGAACCGGCCACTGCGCGTCCGCATCAACTGCCCCGTGGTGGGGCGGTACCGGACCGTGGAGGTGATGGGGAACGACGCGGTCGACAACGCGGGTGACCGCTGCGACGAGGCACGCTACCCCTACCCCTCACCCGACGACGGGGACTTCACCACGCCGTCGGCCGACGGCCCGGTGCAGTACCTGGCCGACGGGACGGCATTCACGGCGATGGATCCGCTTGTGCTCCAGTTCACGCCCGACGGGCGGACACTCGAGGTGGTTGGTGGCACGGCGCAGATGATCGGCCCCACCGGCGTGGACGTGGGGCTCGTGCGCGGCACGTCCAGCACGCATTCCAGAACGGTGAACATCAATGGGTTCGGTCGCATCACCATCCGCTAACCGCGAGGCCGGCTTCAGCATCGTCGAGGTGGTGGTCGCGATGCTGCTGCTGATGACCGTGGCGCTCGGCGTGGCGCAACTGTTCGCCGTGGGCACGCAGGCGAACTGGCGCGCGAAGAACCAGACGTCCACGGCCATTCTCGCCGCGCAGAAGATGGAGCAGCTCAAGGCGCTCACCTGGAGCTTCGACACCGAGGGGCTGCCCGTGTCGGACGTCACGACGCGGCTCGACCTGCCGATGCCGACGGGCGGCGGCACGGGGTTGAACCCCTCGCCCGGCAACAGCCTCACCGCCGACACGGCCGGCTACGTGGACTACCTCGACGTGCACGGCGCGTACATCGGCACCGATCCCACGCCGGCCGCGGCCTACTGCCGGCGCTGGTCGGTGCAGCCGCTGCCGCTCAACCCGAACAACACGCTCATCTTCCAGGTGCGGGTGATCCCGATGGGTCAGCTCGCCGACGCGGATGCCGGCGGCGACCGCGCCAGGGAAGAGGCCCTCATCTTCTCGGTGAAGACACGGAAGGCGCCATGACGATGCGTCGCGAAGCGAACAGATCCGAAGCGCGCCTGGGGCGGTGGTTCCGTACTGCCCGCCGCCAGCGGCGAGCAGCGAACCGGGTGCGCGTGGGGGCCTGGGGAGGGCAGGCGGGGTTCACGATCACCGAGATGCTGGTCGTGGTCGCCATCATGCTCATCGTGACAGGCGCGATCTTCGCGCTCGTCGACCCGAGCCACGGGACCTTCCGCGCGCAGCCGGAGGTGGCCGACATGCAGCAGCGCATGCGGGTCGCCACCGACCAGCTGTCGAAGGACCTGATCATGGCCGGGGCCGGTACGTATTCGGGGGCGATCACCGGGGCGCTGTCGAACTTCTTCGCGCCGATCATGCCGTTCTGCATGGGCACCCTGTGTGGCACAACCCTGCCGAGCGATCCGTCCGGCCGGTACTACCCCGAGTGGATCACCATTTCCTACGTTCCCAACACGGCGGCGCAGACGCGAGTCCGCGACCCGATGCCGCAGCCCTCGGCGGAGATCAAGGTCGAGGCCCAGCCGGGGTGTCCGGCGGGCGACCTGCTGTGCGGCTTCCGCCAGGGCATGCGGGTGCTCATCTACGACGACACGGGGACGTTCGACTTCTTCACGGTCACCGAAGTGCAGGAAGCCAGCCTGCACTTGCAGCACCGGCCGCCCATCAACCCCGAGAACTTCTCGAAGCGGTACACACCGGCCGAGAACGCCCGCATCGCGCAGGTGGAGACCCACACGTACTTCATCGACCGGCCCGGCGATGATCCGACGTGCCTGCAGGGGTGTCAGCTGATGCACTACTGGGGCGACAACCGCGAGCCGGAGCCGCTCGTGGACAACGCGGTGGATCTGCGGTTCCAGTACTTCGGGGATCCGAACCCGCCGCTCGCGCCCCGTCCCCCGGTCGGCGGCGTGAACTGCATCTTCGACGCGGGCGGCACCTCCACGATGCCGACGCTGCCGTCGGACGGCACCTCGCTCGTCGAACTGCCCGAGGCGCTGATCGAGGCCGGGCCGCTCTGTGGGATGCCGCCGAACCAGTTCGACGCGGACCTCTATCGCATCCGGAAGGTGCGCGTGCTCGTCCGCATCCAGACGCCGCTCGGGGACCTGCGCGGCGGGGATCCCTTCCTGTTCCACAGCCCCGGCACCTCGAGCGGCGGGCGGCGGTTCGTGCCCGACTACGAGCTGACCTTCGAGGTGGCGCCGCGGAACATGAACCTCACGCGATGACTTCCCGGCACGAGGACTGCCCCATGTCACTGACATCCACCGCCGGCCCGGAACGGACCGGCGCGCCATCGAGCCCCGGTCCGCGACGGCCGGTGCGCGCGCGGATCCGCGACGAACGTGGGCTCGCGCTGATCATCGCGCTCATGGCCACGGTGCTGCTCACCGGCCTCGGCATGGCCCTGGTGCTGCTGACCAACACCGAGACGATGATCACCGCGAACTACCGTGACGCGCAGGAGACCCTGTACGCCGCCGACGCGGGCGTCGAGACGGCCATGCAGGACCTGCTGCTCGAGGCCGACTGGAACCGCGTGCTGTCGGGCACGGAGCGGTCGGGGTTTTTCGACGAGGCGGCGACGACCACGCTGCCCGACGGGACGCGGCTCGACCTCGACGCCGCGCGCGCGCACCTCCAGCGGCAGACCGACGACCTCGACCTGTGGGGCGCCAACGACCCGCAGTGGCAATGGTACGCCCGCGGCCGGGGCGCCAACCTGCTGCCGGGCGGCGACCTCACGAGCGACGTGTACGTGATGGTCTACGTGGCCGACGATCCGTCGGAGACCGACGGCGACCCCTCGCGCGACGCCAACGGCGTGCTTTCGCTGCGCGTGGAAGCCTACGGCCGTGCAGGGAGCCGGAAGGTGCTCGAGGTGACCGTGGCCCGCACCGACACCACCGAGCTCGAGCGCGGCTTCGTCGCGCAACGCGGGCAGGAAGAGCTGAACCAGCGCGCGCGCAAGGCGGCCGTGCAGAACCCCGGCCGCGCGCTGACGGAAATGAAGATGAGCCTGGCGAGCGGCGGGCTGTGACGCGCCCGACGACCGCACCGTGTCCTGGGAGCCGATCGTGACGTTCACCCATCCTCCGACGCGTCGTTGCCCAAGCCGGGCGTTGGCGTTGCTGGCGCTCGCGGCCTGGTGCGCGGTGCCGGCACCGGCCCGCGCGCAGCTCGACCCACTGCTCTTCGCCAAGCGGATCCCGCCCAACGTGATCGTGGTCGTGGACACCTCGTTCGGCATGCTCGAGGACGGCGAGGGGAACTACTACGATCCGCACACCTACACGGCGGCGGGCGATCCCGTGGCCACCTACCTCGGCGTGGACGCCGCGAGCACGTACCGGCGGATCTACAAGGGGTTCGAGGTCGCGCACATCGCGGGATCGAAGTTCGAGGCACAGACGATCGAGGCCGTGCCGAACACCGCCGCGGCGTACCCGCGGTTCTGGGCGAGCACGCGCATCGAGGTCGCCCGGGAGGGGCTGCTGGCAGCCGTCGTCGAGAACGGCGGCTCGGTGATCGAGGAAGCCGGCGGCCGCGCGCCGCGCTGGGGGCTCATCCGGCTGCGGCAGAACGGCCCGGCCTGGCCCGCCGCGTGCGACAAGCCGGTGGACCTCCTGGCGAATGCCGGGCTCGCGGCCCTCGGCGACGCGACAGCCTGCCCAGGCGCGATGACGACGTTCGGCATCTGGGTGCCCACGGCGACCGGCCCCAACTACACGAACACCGGCACGGCGCCCGCCGGCACGATCATCGCCGATCCCGCCGACGCCACCCAGCGGCGCAGCCAGTACGTGGCGACGCGCCTCGCCGCGGCGACGCCCTCCAATGCCTACCTGATCCCGGCCGGCCACGACCAGCTGGGCTTCGACGACCGGCCGATCCGCCTCGCGTTGCTCGACGCGCTCAACCGCGCGCAGGCCGCGGTGCTCGCCGACACCACCTGCCAGGCGTGCCGCAACACGGTGGTCGTGCTGCTCACCTCGGGCGGGAACAGCGGCGACGCGGCCTACGAGGCGCTCGGCACGGCCACGGACACGGCCAAGACGTTTGCGTCGCTGAACATCGCGGGCGCCGCGCGCCGCGTGCCGATCTACGTGGTCGGCGTCAGGCCGGCGTCGAGCGACCTGACGGAGCTGCAGGCGATCGCGGCCGAGAGCGGCGGGCGCTACTTCGACGCGATGTCGGCGGCCGATGTCACCCGCGCGGTGAACCTCGCCGTGCAGGCGGCCTACGGCACCGCTCCGGAGTTCAACCGCAGCCGATCCACCGAGCACGTCCCGGTGAGCCCGATCGTCGGCACCGTGAACTTGAAGGGCGCGCGCGACGCTGAGGGGGCGTTGCTGCCACTCACCGACCTCACCTCGGCCGCCGGCGCCCCGATCCCGCAGCGCAGCAACATGATCATCACCGCCGGCTTCAGCCTCGGGGGGCCCGACGCCGGGTACGACGGGGGACCGGGCTTCGAGGGGCGGATCCGCGCCTTCCGCACCTTCAAGCCGGTGGCCGACAGCTCGCGGGTCACCGGATACAAGTTCGTGAAGGACGGCACGCGGCTCTGGCCGGCGCTCGATGGCCGGCCTGAGACCGCCGGCATGGCCCGCACGCCGGCCGACCCGGACACGCGGAACATCTACACCTACGTGCCCGGCACGGGCACGGTGGCCTTCACGCTCGACCAGGCAGAGCTGTTGCGGCCGCACCTCGGCGGAGCCGACCCCGCGCAGCTCGTCCCCTTCGTTCGGAGGCTCCCGCTCGGCGCGGTCATCGGCTCCACGCCGGCGCTGATGGACCCGCCCTCGCTCGACCCGCCCCCCGACACCGACTACGGCTGGACGGACTCAGAAGGTTCTTACGCCAATCGTCTGAAGGACCGGCGGGCCGTCCTGTGGTTCGGCGCCAACGACGGGATGATCCACGGCGTCGACGCGCGGACGGGCTACGAGGTGTGGGCGTTCATCCCCTTCAACCTGCTGCCGAAGCTCAAGACCCTGCGCGACGGCCAGCCGGTGCACCAGTTCGAGTACTTCGTGGACAGCTCGCCGAAGATCGCCGAGGTGAAACTCGACGGGAAGTGGACCACGGTGCTGATCATCGGTCAGGGCGCCGGCGGCACCCACTATCAGGCGTTCGACGTGACCCTGGCCGGCATGGGCGGACCCGCGCCCGACAGCGACGACCACGAGGCAGTGCTCGGCACCTTCCGCGACGACAGCCGCGTGAAGTTCCTGTGGGCATTCCCCAACTACGCCAGCTTCGACACGAACCTCACCTCGAGCGGCACTTCGCTGCCGCTCGCTGTGTCGGACGCGACGCCGGGTGGACGGGTCCGCCTCTACGGCGACGTGAGAGCCGGCGCGTCGGCGGTGGCCAAGTCGGTGGGCTTCACCTGGTCGGACCCTGCCGTGGGCCCACTCGACAAGGACCGCACGAAGAACGTGATGATCGTCGGCTCGGGCTACTTCCCCGATCTCGAAGGCTCGCTGCCGCATCGGGCGGGCGACTCGCCCCCGGTCCGTGCCGGCCGCACCTTCTACCTCGTCGACCTGGAGAGCGGCCGGGTCGTGGGCAATCCCACCGAGTGCACCGGGGCCGGGTGCCTCGACGTGAACGACCTCTCGAGCCCCCCGTGGAAGAACGCGCTGCAGGCCGATCCCACCGCCGCCGGCGCGCCGGGGAGCCCCATGGTGACGAGGGCCTACCTCGGTGACCTCGACGGGCGTTACTGGCGGTTCACGTTCGACGACGCCGGCACGATCACCTCCTCAGCGCTCACTTCGCTGGGCCAGCCGATCTACAACTCCTCCGCGCTACTGATGGTGGGCACCGCGGAGCAGTACATCTTCTTCTCGACGGGCAGCGACCTGCTGCCGCGGGTTGCGAGCGTCGGCGGTGACGATTCGAGGGGCTACAGACTGGTGTCCCTCCGCGATGAGAACCCGACGGCCACGGTCACCTTCACCAAGACCCTGGCATGGCCCGGGGGGAGCGGGAAGGGCACGACCTACACCATGGAGCGCCCCTCGTCGGCCCCGTCGGTCGCCGGCGACATCGTGTTCTTCACCACGACGCTCGAGAACACCGCCACGCCGTGTGCGGACAACGCGGTGCAGGCACAGCTCTATGCCTTCGGGTACAAGGGCGGACCGGCCTACGACACTGACGGCAGCGGAACGATGGACGCCAGGAAGGACACGCCCGAGATCACGAAGGTGAGCGGACGCGCTACGGCGCCCTTCATCGTCGACCAGCACCTCTACTTCGGCACTTCCGGCCCGGCCGGCCCGAACCTCGAGGTGTTCGGCAATCCCGAGGACTTCAACAACGGTGTCGGGCAGGTTGGGGTGCGCATCCTGTCCTGGCGGGAGCTGCGGTGATGACCAGGCACATCTGCCCGACGTGCGGCACGCGCCACGACGGTCGGCGCCCGGAGTGTCCGCGGTGCGGCGAGGCGCTCACCTCCGCCGCCGCGGGCGCGCCGGCCCGGGGCGTTGGCCGATCACCGGGCCGGATCGCCTGGCTGGCCGCGATGGGCGTGGCGGCCGGCCTCGTGCTCGCGCTCGTTGCCGTACCCAAGCTGCACAGCGGTCGCGGGGAGGTTGTGCCACCGGTGCGCGAGGCCTCCGGCTCCCTGGCGCTTGGTGCGGCCCCGCTCGTTGAGGCGCCCCCCGACCAGGACTGGGCGGCCACACAAGCGTTGGCCACCGAGCGGGCCTTCATGACGGAGATCGCCAGAGGACAGCTGGCGTTCGATGCCGGACGCTTCGAGGAGGCCCTCGCGGAGTTCCGCGCGGCCGTCGCGCGCAGTCCCGAGGACGCCCTCGCGGCGAACCACGTCGGCCAGACCCTCATGCGGCTCGGCCGTGCGGAGGAGTCGGTGGCGGCATTGACGCAGGCGGTGGCGCTCGCCCCGTCCCGCTGGGACTTCCACTTCAACCTGGCGCGCGCCCAGGCGAGCCTGGCGCGTTGGGACGAGGCGGTGGCAGGCTACCGCCGGGCGCTCGCGGAGCGTCCCGACCACTATCCGACCGTGTTCAATCTCGCGCAGGCGCTCGAGAAGACCGGCGACCGCGACGGCGCCCTCGCGCAATACCGGGCCGGCACGGAATTGGCCCCCCTCGAGCCGAGCTTCCGGCTCGGGGTGGCCACGCTGAGCGAGCAGGCGGGCGACCTCGAGCAGGCGCGTACCGCGTACCGCGAGTACCTCGAGTTGATGCCCGAGGGCGGCGAATCACAGCGGGTGCGGGACCGCCTCGATCGGCTCGAGCGCCAAGTCGCCGCCGGCGCGGGTGCGGCGGTTCCGGGAGCCTTGCCGAACTGACCAGGACAGCTGCCGGCTACCAACCAACGGCCGCCCCGCATCATCCCCTGGGCACTGCCCTCAGCCGCCCGACACCCCTTCCGGCGCAGGCGGCCAGCGGCCGTCTCCGACGTTCTGCAACATTCGTCGGCCCAACCCCGCTGCAGCTTCCGCACTCCCTGTGTCCGCCCACGGGCGGCCATCGCCAGAAACAGGCCGATTTCGCCCGTCGCTGACCCGCCGCTCGCCCTGGCCCCCGTGTTGCTGACGGACGGAGCGTGATGCGATGCGCGCAACGGTTCATTCGTCGCGGCCCCAGCCGGTGTCGAGGCGCGGCGCTGGTCGAGGCGCTCGGGGCACTGGCGTTGCTGGCCGTCGTGGCCTCTTCGCTGGCGCCGCTGTTCGCCTTGGCGGGCACAGCGGCCATCCTCGCCCGCGACCAGTCCCTCACGACGATGCTGGCCGCCTCCAGGCTCCAGGAACTGCACGCCCTGACGTGGGCGTACCGCGTGTCGGAGGAGGGTGCGGCCATCGCGGTGTCCGACACCAGCACCGATCTGTCGGTGGTGCCGCCGACAAGTGCGGGTCACGGGCTCCGAGGCTCACCGCCCGACACGCTGTGGCGCAACGTTTCCGGATATGTCGAGTTCTTGGACGGACGCGGCCGACATCTCGGGGCAGGGCCGGACCCGCCTCCCGCCGCACGGTACGTCCGTCGATGGGCGGTCACACCACTGCCGGGGGATCCGGGCGAGACGCTCGTGCTGACGGTGATGGCTGCGACCATGGTGGCGGAACGGCGTGGGGCACGTTCCGGTGCCGAACGGAGGCCGGGCGACTGCTGGCTCGTGTCCGCCGTGACGAGGACCCGGTCATGACGCTGGCTGAACTCCTGGTGGCGACCGGCATCACCGTCACCTGTGCCGGACTCGTTGCCGGCGCGCTGCAGGTGGCGGGTGAGGCATCACGGCTCCAGCCCGAGCGCGCGGAATTGCAGCAACGGGTGCGGAGCGGGGTCGCAGCCCTGCGCGACCGACTCCTGGACGTCGGCGCGGGGCCCGAGGCCGGGGCCGGCGCAGGGTCACTCGCCCGCCGCGTGCCGGTGGTGTTCCCGCATCGTCGCGGGATGCCGGGTTCCGAGCCACCCCTGTCGGCATCGACCGACCGCGTGACGTTCTACAGGGTCCCGCCCGGGGGCACCTACGTCCCGTTGGCCGAGCCATTGACGAGCACGAGCGGCGCACTGGTGCTCGCCCACGGCCCCGGGTGCCCTCCCACGGCGCCGGCGTGCCGGCTGGCGGCCGGGCAGGTACTGCTCGTCTTCGACGCGAGCGGCACTCACGACGTCTTTGTCGCCGCCAGCGTCTCGACGACCGCCGTTCAGCCCGATCGCCCGCTCTCCGCGCTCTACGGGCCCGCCCTCGCCGCAGCCGTCGTGGCGCTCGACGTCACGGCGATCGGACTCGACCCCGCCACCTCGCAGCTCCGGCTCTGGGGACCTGGCGGGGTCGGGCAACCCCTCCTCGACGAGGTCGTGGAGTTCGGGGTGGAGTACCTGGCGGACCCCGCACCCCCGGCGCGTCCCCGGCCACCTCTGGGAACCGCCACATGCCTCGTGGAAGCGGACGGAACGCCCCGGCTGCCCATCCTGTCAGCTGATTGGGGATCCCTCTGCCGATTGTCCGAGGAGCAGCTCCGGGACGGCCCAGCCTGCGGTGCGGGCGCGCACCGCTTCGATGCCGACGTGCTGCGCGTCCGCGCCTTGCGAGTCACGCTGCGACTGCAGGCCGGCAGTGCCAGCCTCCGGGGGCTCAGTCCAATTCTCTTCGCCCGACCCGGGCGGGTTCGCGACCTGTGGCGCACGGTCCCCGACGAGGTGCTCACGATGCAGGTCTCGCCGCCGAACCTCGCGGTCTGGTGACAGACGATGACGGGGAAACGGCCACAGGAGTGTCGGCGGGATGGTGGAACCTGTGAGAACTCGGCGGGAATGGACTCGGGGCGAGGCCGGGTCGGCTCTGGTCCTCGTCTTGCTTGCCTTGTCCACGATCGGTGTGCTCGCCGGTGCGCTCGTCGTGTTGACGAGTGGTGAGGCGCTCGTCGCGCTGCGTCACCGGGAAGCCGAGGAGGCGAAGGCGGCGGCGCGTGCCCTGGCAGAAATCGTCGTGTCAGAGTTGCGGCAGGCCCCGGACTGGGATCAGGTCCTGTCTGGCGCGAATCCATCCGGATTCTACGACACCACCCCGGCGTCGTGGCCGGATGGAACGCCGGTGGATCCGGCGGCGGAGACCGCGCGGTTGCAGCTGTGGTCGTCAACCACCGAGCCCTGGGGTGCTGGGAATCCCCAGTGGCGCCTCTACGCCGTGGGTCCGATTGACGTGCTGCTGGCCGGACACGACGCAGGGACCGGCCTCCACCTCTTCGCCTGGGTGGCCGACGATGGGACGGATGGAGACGGGATGGGGGAGCGGGACTCGAACGGCGTGATCCGGATTCGGGCCGAGGCGCGCGGCAGCTCCGGATTGCTCCGGGGGGTGTCGGCCACGCTCGAGCGGGTCGAACCGGCGCCCGGACCGCTTCGCCGGCTCGCGTGGCGAGACGGCAACTGACCCACATGAAGGGACGCGATGCCATGTTCAGGAGACGTGTGCTGGTGATGTGGATTGGGGTCGCCGGGCTTGCCGGCACGGCACTCGCCCAGGAGCCCTCCCTGGCGGAGGTGGCCCGCAAGGAGGCCGAGCGCCGCAAGACGGTGTCCACCCCCTCGAAGGTCTACACCAACGCCGACGTTCGGCCCGTTGCCGCGCCCCCGCCGCGCCCCGCTCCGCCGCCCACGGGCGATCAAGCCATGGCTGGTGCGTCGGGCGAAGCCCCTGCCGGCCAGGTCCCGGCAGCGGGGGCCGGGGTGTCTGGAACATCGGCTGGCGCCGGCGACGCCGCGGCGCTGCCCGACGACCCCAAGGCGCAGGAAGCGGCGTGGCGTAAGCGGATCACCGACGCGCGTGGGCAACTGCAGCGGAGCACGCTCTTCCGCGATGCCCTCCAGAGTCGCATCAACGGGCTCACCACGGACTTCGTGGCGCGCGACGATCCCTACCAGCGGTCGGAGGTGGCGCGACAGCGCCAGGAGGCGCTCGCCGAGCTGGAGCGCGTGAACAAGGACATCGAGACCAACACCCGTCTGGTCGCGAGCATCGAGGAAGAGGCGCGTCGCGCCGGGATCCCGCCCGGATGGCTCCGGTGAGCAGCGCGCGGCCGGCCGACGCCCCGCGCTGGGGCGCCGTGCCGGCGCGCGCGACGTTGTCGGCCGACGTCCTGATTGTCGAGGACAAGGAGTCGCTGCGTCGCATGCTGCGGCTCGCCCTCGAGCACGCGGGGCACCGCGTGCTCGAGGCTGGCGACCAGGCTGAGGCCGAAGCCGTGATCGCCAGCCAGCGGCCCGCGGTCGTGATCTCCGACCTGCGGTTGCCCGTCGGCGACGGCTTCGGCGTGCTTCGCGCCGCCAAGGAGGCCGACCCCGACCTCGCCGTGATCGTGATGACCGCGTTTGGCGGCATCGAGGACGCGGTGCGGGCGATGCGCGAGGGCGCGCTCGACTTCCTCGCCAAGCCGGTGGATCCCGAGCACCTGCTCATGCGCGTGGACCGAGCGCTCGAGCAGCGTCGTCTCGCCGCCGAGAACCTGCTGCTGCGCGAGGAGCTGGCGCACCGGCGGGGTGCCCCGGATGTCGTGGGGGAGCACCCCGCACTGCGTGACGTGATGCAGGCGGTGCAGCGTGCGGCGGGCGCCGAGACGACCGTGCTGATCGAGGGTGAAAGCGGTACCGGCAAGGAACTCGTGGCACGTGCCGTCCACGCCTGGTCTGCGCGGGCCCAGGGGCCGTTTGTGGCCATCAACTGCGCGGCCATCCCGGAGACGCTTCTCGAAACCGAGCTGTTCGGGCACGAGCGCGGGGCCTTCACGGGGGCCGTCGGACGCAAGCTTGGCAAGTTCGAGGTGGCACACCACGGGACCCTGTTCCTCGACGAGATCGGCGACCTGCCGCTTCCCCTGCAGGCCAAGGTCCTGCGCGCCATCGAGCACAAGCAGTTCGAGCGCGTGGGCGGCAACCTCCCCGTCCGTGTCGATGTCCGGATCGTTGCGGCCACCAACGCCAACCTGCGGGGAGCGGTCGCGGCGCGACGCTTCCGCGAGGACCTCTATTTCCGGCTGTCCGTGTTCCCGATCGAGGTGCCGCCGTTGCGGGAGCGTGCGAGCGACATTCCCGTCCTCGCGCAGCACTTCCTGGAGCGCTTCTGTCGCGACCAGAAGAAGCGGCGCCTCTCGCTGTCGCCCGGGGCGCTCGAGGCGCTCCAGGCGTACCCCTGGCCCGGCAACGTGCGGGAGCTGCAGAACTGTCTCGAGCGAGCCGTGATTCTCGCCGAGGGTGACACCATTCACGCGACGCAGTTGCAGCTGACCGCCACGTTGCCGGCCATCGGGGCCGGGGGCCCCGCCAGCGCCCCCACTGACCCGTGGGACGCGATCGATCTCTCCGGCAGCTTCGCCGCGGCAACCCGCCGGGTGCTCGCCGAGGTGGAGCGGCGCAAGCTGGCGGACGCGCTGGCGGCCTCTGGCGGCGACCGCGCCCGGGCGGGTGCGATCCTCGAGTTGCCGCCACGGTTCCTCGCCGCGAAGCTCAGGGAACACAAGCTGGACTGATCGCCGGATCAGCCGGTCAGCGCGGTGTCCGCACGCCGATGTCGCCCAGTGCGCGTGCCAGCTCGCCCTCCGTGACATCGGGGACGACGGTCACGGCGCCGATGGCGTCGGGCAGCACGAAGTGCAGCTGCCCGTCCACGACCTTCTTGTCGCGCCGGATGGCGTCGAGGAGATCGCCGCCGTTGAGGTCGGCCGCCGGCGGAAGCGGCCCCATGGCCGTGATGAGGGAGGCGAGCGCGTCGCGGTCGGTCGCGGGCAGCGTCCCGCGCCGTGCCGCGAGATGTGCGGCGGCGACCATGCCGAGCGCCACGGCCTCGCCGTGCCTGAACCGGCGGTACCTGGTCACCGCCTCGATGGCGTGTCCGATCGTGTGCCCGAAGTTGAGAATCCGGCGAAGGCCCGACTCGCGCTCGTCGGCCGTGACCACGCGGGCCTTGATGCCGCAACACTCCGCGATGACGGGTACGAGGACGTCTGGCGTGCGGGCGAAGACCTCGCGCAGCCGTCCCGCCAGGAGGTCGAAGAGCGGACGGCTCGCGATGACCGCATACTTCACCACTTCGTACAGGCCGGCCCGGAACTCGCGCCGCGGCAGCGTGGCGAGCACGTCCGGATCGACAAGTACGGCCCGGGGCGGGTGGAACGCACCGATCAGGTTCTTTCCGAGTGCGTGGTTCACCCCGACCTTGCCGCCGATGGCGCTGTCAACCTGTGCCAGCAGCGTCGTCGGGACGTGGACGAGCGGGAGACCCCGCAGGAAGGTCGCCGCCGCGAAGCCGGCCGTGTCGCCGAGCACGCCGCCGCCGATTGCCACGACGGTGGTGCCACGGTCGGCTCCCGCCCGCACGAGCGCGTCGTAGGTCCGGCTGACGGCAGAGAGCCCCTTGTAGCGTTCGCCGTCGGGCAGCAGGATCGGATCGCTGATGCGGAGGGGCGGCGGGAGCTGGGGTGCCACGACCCGCCAGACCGTGGGCGTGGAGCAGACGATCACGCGGGAACGGATGCCGTGGCGCGCAAGGGCATCGCCGAGATGACCCAGGAGCCCCGGCGTCACCTCGACGAGGTAGTCCGGTGTCTCAGTGCGGCCGACCGGGATCCGTGCGCTCTCCACCTGCCACGCCCTCCTCGGGTCGTTCTCACCCAGCGCCCGGCCGTTCGACCGGGCCGGTGCGAGCGGGGCCGGCAGACCGAGGCGTCACTTCGGGCCGAGTCGCGGTGGTAGGATAACAGGATCGCCGCGCGGTCTGGAGTCCCGTCGGCGGCCGAGGTACGCCGATGGGAGCAGGTGAGCGCGAGCCGGACTGGCGCGTGGATTTCGTGGTGGTCGGCAGCGGCATTGCCGGCCTGCGCGCGGTCCTCGCGCTCGGTGGCGCGGGGTCCATCGCCTTGCTCACCAAGAGCGAGAGCTCCGAGGGCAACACGGGGTGGGCCCAGGGCGGCATCGCGGCCGCCGTCGGCGCCGACGACTCGGTCGACCTGCACCTGCGCGACACGCTGGCGGCGGGGGACGGCCTGTGCGACGACGCGGCGGTGGCTGCGCTCGTCGAGGAAGGACCGGCCGCCATTGAGGACCTCGTCGGGTGGGGAACGCGGTTCGACCGCACGGCCGATGGCCGGTTTGCGCTCGGCCGCGAGGCCGCGCACTCGGTGCGGCGCGTGCTCCACGTCCGGGACGCCACGGGCCGCGAGATCGCGCGGGCCCTCTGGGCCGCGGTGACGCAGACTGTTCGCCCGACCGTCGTCGAGCACGCCGGGGTCGATGCGGTGCGATGGCGCGACGGCCGCTGCGTCGGCGTCCGGTTCGCGGACGCTGCCGGGGTGTACCGGAACGTGGAGGCCAGGGCCGTGCTGCTCGCCACCGGCGGGGCCGGCCAGGTCTTCCGCGAGACGACCAACCCGGCCGTGGCCACGGGGGACGGGATCGCGATTGCGTGGCACGCCGGGGCGCAGGTGACGGACCTGGAGTTCGTGCAGTTCCACCCAACCGCCCTCTCGGTCGAGGGTGCGCCGCGGTTCCTGCTCTCGGAGGCGCTGCGCGGCGAGGGTGCGCGGCTCGTGAACGAGGACGGAGAGCCGTTCATGACGCGGTACGACGCGGCCGGGGACCTCGCGCCGCGCGATCGCGTGGCCCGCGGGATCCTGCGGGAAGCGGCACGCACGAGCGGCCGGATCTACCTGACGCTGGCGCACCTGCCGGCCGACGCCGTGCGCGCGCGCTTCCCCGCCATCGCGGCCGCGTGCCGCGAGGTCGGCTTGGATCTCGCGCGCGACCGGATCCCGGTGAGCCCGGCGGCCCACTACCTGATGGGTGGTGTACGAACCGATTTGGCCGCCCGCACGTCGGTGCCGGGGCTCTTCGCGGCCGGCGAGGTGGCCTGCACGGGGGTGCACGGCGCCAACCGCCTGGCGAGCAACTCGCTGCTCGAGGGCCTGGTGTTCGGGCGGCGCGGGGGCGTCGCGATGCGGGAGTGGGCCGCCTCGGCCGGCGCGTCGTGGGCGGGACCGTCCGGAGCCGCCGAGGTGCACGCCACGCCGCACGAGGCCGGCGGCCTCGCCCCCGAGGTGACCGCCGACTGGATCCGCGACCTCGCCTGGCGGCACATCGGGCTGCTGCGCGACCGCGACGGGCTCGACGACGCCGTGCGCCGCCTCGACGCCGCGCAGGGCGCAGCCGCCGCAGGCCGCGGAGGCGCCATGGGGGCCCCGGGTGAGCCCGACCGCGTCCGGCGCTCGCTGCTCACCGTGGCAGCGCTGATGGCGCGCGCGGCGCGGCGCCGCGAGGAGAGCCGTGGCGGGCACTATCGACTCGATTTTCCCGCGCGCGACGACGCGCGCTGGCGACGGCACGTGGTGGACACGAAGGGACGGAACGCGAATGGCTGAGCAGGCGGAGCAGAGAGACGCCCTCGTCACGGAGATCACGCCGCAGTCGCAGGACTTCTCGGCCTGGTACCTGGACGTCGTCAGGCGCGCGGAGCTCGCGGACTATTCGCCCGTGAAGGGGTGCATGGTCATCCGCCCGTACGGCTACGCGATCTGGGAACTGATCCAGCGGGAGCTCGATCAGCGGTTCAAGGCCACCGGACACGTCAACGCGTACTTCCCGCTGTTCATCCCGGAGAGCCTGCTCTCGCGCGAGGCCGAGCACGTCGAGGGCTTCGCGCCGCAGGTCGCCTGGGTGACCAGGGGCGGCACCGAGGAGCTCGAGGAGCGCTTGATCGTCCGGCCGACCTCGGAGGCGATCATCGGGACGATGTACGCCAAGTGGATCCAGTCGTGGCGCGACCTGCCGGTGCTGATCAACCAGTGGGCCAACGTGGTGCGCTGGGAGAAAGTGACGCGGCCGTTCCTGCGAACGACCGAGTTCCTCTGGCAGGAGGGGCACACCGCGCACGAGACGGCCGAGGAGGCCGAGGCGGAAACCCTCCGGATCCTGGCGATCTACAAGGAGTTCGCCGAGACCGTGCTGGCGATGCCCGTGATGGACGGCCGCAAGAGCGACAGCGAGAAGTTCGCCGGGGCCGCCACCACGTACTCGATCGAGGCCCTGATGGGTGACGGGCGCGCGCTGCAGGCGGGGACGTCGCACAACCTGGGGCAGAACTTCGCCAAGGCGTTCGGCATCCAGTTCCAGGGACGCGACAAGACGCTGCAGCACGCCTGGACGACCTCGTGGGGCGTGTCCACGCGTCTGATCGGGGGCGTGATCATGACGCACGGTGACGACAGCGGACTCGTGTTGCCGCCGCGCGTGGCGCCGCACCAGGTGGTGGTGGTCCCGATCCCGCGCGGCAACTGGCGCGAGACGGTGCTGCCACGGGCGCTCGAGATCCGCGACCAGCTCACGCGTGCCGGCCTGCGCGTGTTCGTGGACGACCGCGACGCCTATACGCCCGGATGGAAGTTCGCGGAGTGGGAGATGCGGGGCGCGCCGCTGCGGCTCGAGATCGGGCCGAAGGACATCGAGAAGGGGCAGGTGGTGCTCGCCCGGCGCGACACGCGCGAGAAGCTGCCGACCCCGGCCGACGGGCTCGAGGCTCGCGTGTCGGCGTTGCTCGCCGACATCCAACGTGGGCTGCTCGACCGGGCGCGCACCTTCCGTGACGAGCGCACCACCGCGGCGGCCGACTACGCGGAGTTCACGCGGCTGATGGAGGGACGCCCGGGCTTCGTGATGGCGCCCTGGTGCGGCGAGGCCGCCTGCGAGGCGGCCATCAAGTCCGAGACGCAGGCGACGATCCGCAACATCCCGTTCGTCGCGCCGGCCCCGGCCGGGCCCTGCGTCCGGTGCGGGACGGCGGCGGTCGCGACGGCCTGGTTCGCGAAAGCGTACTGAGCCGACGTGGGGCGGGGCTCCAGCCCCGCCTGTCGGCCCACGCGCCGAGGGTCGAACGCCGCACCAGGAACGTCAAGCCGTGAAGATCGTGGGGTAGCGCGCCGCCAGCCGCTTCAGGACGGTGTGGCGGCGGGTGAGGCGCTCGCGCTGCTGGATGCGCCGCAGGGCGTCGAGCGCCTGCGTGCGCTGCTCGTGGTCGGCGCCGTGGGTGGCGCGCTCGGCCAGCGGCTCGAGACACGCGCGGTCGCCGATCAGTGCAACGGCGGAGAACAGGTCGCCCGGCAGGCTGGCGGTGTGCGACTGCAGCGTCTCGCGGAGGTCGTAGAGCGCCACGCGGGAGCCACGCCGGGCGAGGGCCAAGTGCAGCGCGGCGTGCGCGTGCCGCCATTCCGCGGCATGTCCGCCGGCACGCTCCGCAGCTTCACGCGCGTGCACGGCCACCACCAGGTGGTGCAGGACCGGCAGGGGGACGACGGGCGCCGTGCGGGCCAGTTCGTCGCACAGCGTGGCCGCCCGATCGGGCAGTCGGCCATCGGCGTACGCCTCGAGCGTCGGCGGCGGTGTTCCCTCGAGCGGGGATTGCGGTGGGGCCTCGTCGCCCTCGTGGCCGTGTGCCGCCGGCCAGCCTGCCTGTCGCCGCAACTGCCGGCTCGGGTCAGCCACCAGCCTCGCCCGCAACGGCGCCACCACGTCGTCGGGCAGTTCGTGCAACGCGTCGAGGGCCGAGCCTCGAACGGTGTCGCTGCGGCCGGTGTCGAGCACGGCGCTGGCGAGCGCGTCGAGGGCGGCTGTGGACGTCTCGGTGCGGTCCGCGGTGAGCAGGCGCCGGAGCACGCCGACCGCGGCCGTGGCGAGCCGATCGTCGGCGTCGGCGAGGAATGCGGTGGCCGGCGCCAGGGCGCGGGCATCCCCGACGCGTTCGAGGACGGTGAGCAGCGCGGCCGAGGCGGGAGGCGTCGCACCGTCGAGCGCGGCGAGCACCCGATCGACTGCGCGCGTCCCGATGATCGACAGCCGCGCGATGGCCGCTTCCCGCGCGACCTCGGTCCCGCCGAGCACATCGGCGATGAGGCGTGTCACCTCCGCCGAGGAGGATCCCTTGATCACCACGGGTGTGTATGGTCGAATGAGGCGACAGACAGTGGGCCGGCCGGCGGGGCCGGCCATGCGGGCCCGATTCTACCCGAGGATCCGATGACGAGGCGTGTGTTGGGCATAGGCGTGCTGGTCGCGGCGATGGCGACGGTGGCGGCCGGGCAGTACGCACTCCGGCGGGGCCAGGTGGTCCTCCCCGACAAGACCACCTTCCACGTCGAGATTGCCGACACCGCCGAGACCCGGCAGCGCGGCCTCATGCACCGTGAGTCCATGGCCGAGAACGCCGGCATGGTGTTCGTGTTCCCCGAGCCCGCCGTGCATCCGTTCTGGATGAAGAACACGCTGATCCCGCTCGACATGATCTGGGTCGACGAACAGCAGCGCGTCGTGGCGATCCGGGAAGCGGTGCCGTGCACGGCCGATCCGTGTCCGAACTACGATCCCGGGGCCGTGGCCGCCTACGTCGTGGAGCTGAACCGCGGGACGGCGAAGCGGCACGGGCTCGCGGTCGGCGCGAAGCTCGTGTTCCGCGGCATTCCCGAGCCGGACAAGGCCCGCTGAGCCGCGGTCACGGCTGCGGGTTGCCCGCCTCCACCGTGAGGATCACGGCATCGGTGGCCGTGCCGCCGCGGCCATCGGTCACGACCACGGCCACGGGCACGGGACCCTTCTCGGCCGGCGCCACCCACTCCGCCGCGGCGCCCGAGGCGGAGATCCCGCCGGACGCACTCGACCAGGCATAGCTGAGCACGTCGCCGTCCGGATCCTGCGCCAGTGCCGTGATGAGCAGGCGCCCGCCCGGCTGCACCCGGCACGGGTCGCAGGACAGCCGGACCATGGGCGGGCGGTTCGCCGCCGCGCGCGGCGTCGTCGCGGGCCGTGGGGCGCGGGCGCACCCCGCGGCCGAGCCGAACGCCGCGGCCGCGAGCAGCAGCGCGGCCGGCCCGACGCTGATGGGCCGGGCCACGACAGCGGCGGCGAGCCGCGTCACGGCGCCGCGCCCGGGCGTGGCCGCCGCCGAGACACCCCCGGCACAGCGCTTCGGCGCTCCGAGGCTCCGAGGGCGCCGCCCGTCGTGCCGGCTCACGCGCCCTCGCCGGCCGGCGCGGTCTCTGCCGCCCGCCGCCGCCTGAAGATCCAGGCGATCGCGATGCTGATGATGTAGAGGCCGATCATCGGACCGGCCACGAGCGCCTGCGACACGATGTCGGGGCCGGGCGTGATCACCGCCGCCACGACGAAGATGATGAGCACCGCGTACTTGAAGTGGCGGATCAGGAAGCCCGGCGTCACGACGCCGACGCGCGCGAGGAAGAACACGAGCGTCGGCATCTCGAAAACGACGCCGAGGGCCAGCAGCATGCGGACGTAGAGGGAGAAGACCGACTGGATCTTCGGCGTGAACTGCATGTAGTCGGTCGAGAACCCCGCGAAGAACTTCCACGCCCACGGGAACACGATGACGTGGGAGAACAGCGCGCCGGCCACGAAGAAGAACGTGGACATGAGCACGAACGGGATGGCGAACCGCTTCTCGTGCGCGTAGAGGCCCGGGGCGACGAACCGCCACACCTGCCAGAGCACGACGGGGAGCGCGAGGAACAGGCCCGCGAGCGCGGCGGCCTTGATGTAGAGCAGGAAGGCCTCGGCGGGCTCGGTGTAGATCAGCTTGCCGCCTTCGGGCAGCACGGCCTGCAGCGGCCGCATGATGAAGGCGAACACGCGATCGACGAACGCGAAGGCGACGAGGAAGCCGACCAAGACGGCGGCGATGGAGACGATCAGGCGGCGGCGCAGCTCGTCGAGGTGCTCGAGGAACGACATGCGCCCGCCATCGGCGTCCTCGTCGTCGAGGTCGCGATCGGACCGGCTGGGCGGGCGAGCGCCCGGGTGGGGCACGAGGGCCATGCGTGAACGCGACCTGACGGCCGACTAGGAGCTGCGGGGCTGCGCCTCGTCCACCGGGCGGGGCTGCGGGGCCTCGGCGGGCTGCGCGGGGGCGGCGGTGCGGGCCTGGGCCTCGCGGCGTTCCTCGACGCGGACCTCCTCCTCGAGGCTGTTGCGCAGTTCGTTCGACGCCCGACGGAACTCGTTCAGGCTGCGGCCGAGCGACTTGCCGAGCTCGGGCAGTTTCCGCGGCCCGAAG
>Ga0079037_100000151_pt1 | contig 25887 bp, 27 predicted proteins | sample Mud3Dept4metaG_FD_71479 | JGI IMG/M metagenome (GOLD analysis project Ga0079037, IMG submission 71479) | Freshwater wetland microbial communities from Ohio, USA, analyzing the effect of biotic and abiotic controls - Mud 3 Core 4 Depth 4 metaG | ecosystem: Environmental > Aquatic > Freshwater >... | reverse complement strand
TGTTGAGGGCGTCGAGCGTTGTGTCCGCCCCCTCCTTAGTTAATGCGCTCAACATGATGACGGGAACAGGACAGCGGGCCATGATGATTTTGAGCGCCTCAAGGCCGTTCATGCGGGGCATCTCGACGTCCATGGTGACGACGTCCGGCTTCAGGAGCTCAATCTTCTCGATTGCATCTTGACCGTTCTCGGCTGTGCCGACAACTTCTATGGACGGGTCTTTGCCCAGCATGCGGGAAATGATCCGCCTCATCACGGCTGAATCATCAACAATCAGAACCCGAATCATCACTTGCTATGGCCCCCACTATGGCCCCCAGTAGGGCCCCAACTATGGCCTGTACCACAACCGGCACCAGCACCCGAACCATCAATCGCATGGTCCCCATGGTCCCCATGGTCCACATGGTCCACATGGTCCGCATGGTCCACATGGTCCGCATGGTCCCCATCTTCCTCGCCCGTGGTTACGTCTATGAGTCGTTTGGCACTCTTCAGGGAGTCGAATGCCGAAGAGAGAAACTTGATTTCATCCTTGGCTGTGGGCGTACACGCAGATTCTGCTATGACCCGACAGAAATCCCGGTGGCGCGCGGCAAAGTCGTCGAAGCTGACCAGGTCTATTTCAAGGTCAATCATCTTTGCAAACTGATCAGCGAGGGATGTGGCAATGGCGCTCTCCCTGTTCTCCGGAGCAGCGTCCGGCGCGTGATGGTACTTGACGCCGTTGACAATCGCGGGCGGGAGGTTCCATATCCCCAGCAGCGTGGCGCCGATATCACTATGGTGTGCAGAGAAAACCTCCATCTCAGCATCCAGGGCGGGGACACGCTTCCTCTCTATCAACCCATTCATTTCCTCCCACTCTCTTTTGAAATACCGGTACATGATGATCTTGCCCACATCGTGGAGGATGCCGCTGATGTAGATCTCGTTGTGGTCTACCGGTGAGGACGCATTGAACCCTATGCTCTTGGCCAGAATGCCGGTGACTACGGCATGCGTGATGAACCGGTCGCGGTCGAAGGTATTGTCGGAGCGGTTCAATAGACCGAGGAAAGGCATCTGCAGGACGACATAGGCCAGGTGTTCGTAACCGATGACAGCTATGGCCCGCTCTATGGTCTGGATGGTCCGGTAACTCCTCGTCCCGAAATAGGCGGTGTTGGCTATGCGCAGGATCTCGCCCGTCATGGAGGGGTCCATGTGACGCGCAAGATCCGATGCAGAACTCATAGGGTCATCGATCAGCGCCAGTATCCCCGTAACAATTTTGGGAAACGTGGGTAAGATATCGATCTGCTTCAGTTTTTTTCTTATCTGCTCCTGAGTGACCATACAATTCTCCCTCCTTTACTTTATCGAATGATCGACGACGAACTTTAACCTCTTATTTCAACTCGCGATGAAGCCGATCCAAAGGATAGCGTTCCCGGAAGCGAACATCACGGAGCCTTTGTAACCGACTTGGCCGAGGGGAGCGTCCCGTAAGGGTGGTGTGCATTGTTTGAGGCTGGAAAGCCAAGTTGTGGACTCCAAGCGAACAAGGCCTTAGTGCTGGTCAAAGGCGGAGTGCCGGAGAGTGAAGGGAACGCGATCCCCTCGGTGTTAATCGAGTGTTGGTTGCAGGTTGAAATTAGCTCTTGAGACGTTTTTTCATGTATGTCCGCAGGCTCAGGACTGCCTGGGAGTGTATCTGGGAGACGCGCGCTTCGGTTATGCTGAGGATCTCGGCAATCTCCTTCATGTTCAGGTCTTCGTAATAGTAGAGGCTCAGTACGAGCTTCTGTTTCTCCGGAAGCCGCTCCAGTTCGTTGGCGAGAAGCGATTCCAGTTCACGCATCTCCGCGCATTTTTCCGGGCTGGCACCATCTTCCATCACGTAGCGTATGAGCCCGTCGCGCTCAACGCCCGATATTTCGGAGATGTCCTCGATGCTCAGAATTGAGAGGCTGCCGAAGTCCTTGAGCATCTCAAGATAGTCTTCGAGGTCGATCTTCAGCTCCCGGGCCACCTCTTCCTCGCTCGGGTACCGCCCCAGCCGCGATTCGAGCTTACGTATCACCTCCTCCAGTTTCTTGGCCTTTGTCCTTGCGCTTCTCGGAAACCAGTCCCGTTTTCGCAACTCATCGATCATGGCGCCCCGGATACGCAGGTAGGCGTATGTGTTAAGCTTGATGCCCCTGGCCGGGTCAAACTTCTCCATCGCTTCGAGCAGGCCGAGCACTCCCGATGAGATAAGGTCCTCGGTGACGCCTTCGTCATCGAAGCCCCTGGATACCTTGAACGCCAGGTGCTTGATGATAGGGAGAAACTCCGCTATTACCTTCTCTCTCTCGTCTGCCTCTTGTCTCCTATACGCTTTCTTGAGCATACTCAAGCCACCAGCTTGTTGCAGATTTGTACAAGGGCCTTCGTGGCATGGGTGTCGGGATATGTCTCAGCCCACAGCTTCTGTCTCTTGACCGCCGCATTTACGTTCTTGTCGATCGGGATGAAACCGGCGAAGTCAAGAGCGATATTGAGGAACCTGTCGCTCACGAGAAGGATCTTCTTGTACATGTCAAGTGCCTCCCTCTCGTCCCTGACCATGTTGACGATGATCTGAAAATCGCGCCTGCCGGTCTCCTTGGTCAGGACCTTGATCGTTGCATAGGAGTCGGTCAGACTGGCCGGGTCAGGCGTAATGATCACAAACACATCCTCGCTTATGGCGTTGAAATAAACCACGTTCGAAGAGATCCCCGCTGACGTATCCATCAGCAGAAAGTCGTAGTCCGGAATGTCCTGGAACGAGGAGAGGAGTATGTTCTTCTCTTCCATCGAGAGGTTGGAAAACTCTGAAAGACCCGATGTGGCGGGGATAATCTTGATGCCGAAAGGCCCTTCGACGATGACATCCTTCATCTGCTTTGTCCCGTTGATGAGGTCCCTGATGTTGAACTTGGGCACCATGCCGAGCATGATGTCGATGTTGCCCAGCGCCAGGTCAGCGTCAAGGATGTACGTCGACTTTCGCATGTTGCTGAGGAGGTATGCCATGTTTGAAACGATCGACGATTTCCCCACCCCCCCTTTTCCGCTGGTAATCGCTATTGTCCTTTTTCTTCGCGCCTCCATGCATTCTCCTCTAGTGCTAGTGTGTAAAATGTCTCCTGATCGGGGACGATGATATCCCCGATGCCCATGCCTGTCGTCAGGAAATAGACCGGCCTCTCAAGAGAGAGGAGGTGGGCACACACATGGCCCAGCGATCTCTCTTCATCGAGCTTGGTGAAGACGAGGCCCGCCACATCCGTTCCGTTGAACTGGCTGCAAAAGTCTCTCACCTTCTCGGGCCTTGTCCACGCCGGGAAGAGTACGAGCTTAGAGCACCCTTTGAGGCGCTCTACCGCCTTTCTCTGGAGCCGTTCATTTCCTGTCACGTCAATGATCTTCTTTCTGGACTCCCGTTCGACAATGAATGGGAGGTCTTCATCGTTTACCGTGAAATAGAAGGGTATCCCGGTCTGCTCTGAAAAAAGCATGAACTCGTTGTACCGCTCCCTTTTTTGAGGCTCGTATGCGATGATCGAAACGGACACGCCTGAGTCTGCCAGCTTTTTTGCCAGCTTTTTTGACGTCTCAGTCTTGCCCGCCCCGCTCGGGCCGAGCACAAGGATCGGCTCCTTGGAATTATCCACGGTGCTGACACGGATCTTCTTGGCCAGGATCCTCTTCAGGAAGTAGCCAGCCTTTCCGGCATCCTCCGCAAGTTTGCCCGTCTCCCCGTAAACTTCGGCGACCATGGAGAATGCCAGCTTCGAATCTACCCCGTTCTCTACCATCCTGTCGTAGATTGCCCTGAGGGTCGCCGGGAAAGCCTCCACCCGGTACTTCAGGGTATCTGTTTCCATGGACATCATGCGCTCGTGCAAGGTCTTAATAGTCGAGGTAATCTCGTCGATACGCTTCATCACCTCTCCCGACTGGGCTTCCTGGGGAACGCTCTCTTCGTCGATGGCAATCAGTATCTCGTAACCCTTGCGAGCGCCATCCATGTTCTCTTTGATGTCTATGATGATGGCATCGGGACCAAACTCACTTTTGATCCTCTTGATGCCGTCCTTGACACTTTCAAAAAAGAGCCGTTTAACCTTCATGCGCCTTTATCACCCCCGCCGATTTGATTTTGATCTGCTGCGGGATCTCGTTGTGCGATATGACCGTGATGCCCTGTATATACCGTTCGAGCAGTCTCCTCAGTTTGCCCCGGATGATCGGATGCACCAGAATGACCGGTTGGATGTTCTGTACCATCATGTTCTTCACTTCGTTGCCAATCTTGTCGATCAGTTGCTGCGTGAATGAGAGGTCTAGTGCAAGATACGTTCCTTGTTCCGAGGTCTGGACGCTCGATATCAATTTTTCTTCCAGCGCCTTCTCAAAAATGAGGACATGGAGCATGCCGTCGACCAAGTACTGTTTTAGGATGCTCCTCGCCATGCGCTGCCGCACGAATTCGGTCAGGACGTCCGGGTCCTTTGTCGACATGGCGTAATCGGCGATCGTTTCGAGGATGGTCGCAAGGTCCCTGATCGATACCTGCTCCCTCAGGAGGTTCTGGAGCACCTTTTGGACGACCCCGACACCGGCCCCGTTCTGCGTCAACTCCTCGACGACTTTCTGGTGCGTGGTCGATATGGTGTCCAGGAGTTTCTGCACCTCCTGCCTCGCCATGAGCTCGTGGGCATTGTTTCGCAAGATCTCCGTCAAGTGCGTGGCGATGACTGTGGCGTGATCGACGATCGTGAACCCGTCGGACGTGTAGCGATCCCTGTCCTTCTCCTTGACCCAGCTGGCATCCAGGTTAAAGACGGGCTCCCGGGTGGGTATGGCGTCAGGAATCCGGTGTTGATCGTCGGCACCCATGGCCAGCAAGTGACCAAGCAGGAGCTCTCCCTTGCCCATCTCCACGCCTTTGATGAAGATGGCGTACTCGCCCGCCTTCAGCTGCAGATTGTCCCTCACCTTGATGGGCGGGATGACGACACCCAGCTCACCAGCCAGTTGCTTTCGTATCGCCTTGAGCTTGTCGAGGAGTTCACCGCTCTGGTCCGTGTCCACAATGGGAATGAGACCGTACCCGATCTCAATCTCGAGGGCATCCACCGGCTGGACCAGTTCGGCCTTTTCCGCCATATCAGCAGGCACCTCGGGAAGCTTTAACGCCTCTTCCCGTTGAGCCTTGGTGATCACGTACCCTGCGCCAGCAGTCACCGATGCGAGTATCAGGAAGGGGATGGCGGGTATGCCCGGCACCATTCCCACGCAGATCAAAATTACCGAGGCGAGCACCATGGCCCTGGGCTGGTTGGTGAACTGCGTAACCACATCCCGGCCGAGGTTTGACTCCCCTGCCGCCCGCGTCACGATGATACCGGCTGCGGTCGACGTGAGCAGGGCGGGTATCTGGCTCACGAGACCGTCACCTATGGTCAGGATCGTGTAAACGGAAAGGGCGTCCGTCATCGACATGCCTTTCTGCACCACGCCGATCACAAATCCGCCTATCAGGTTGACAAAAATGATGATCACCCCTGCTATGGCGTCACCGCGCACGAATTTGCTGGCTCCGTCCATGGCGCCATAAAAGTCCGCCTCCATCTCGATGCGCGCCCGCCGCTCTTTTGCCTGCATGTCGTCTATGAGGCCGGCGTTCAGGTCTGCATCGATGCTCATCTGCTTGCCCGGCATGGCGTCCAACGTGAACCGGGCCGCCACCTCTGCGACACGGCCCGCACCTTTTGTGATCACGACAAAGTTGATGATGATCAGGATCAGGAAGACGATTGCCCCGACCACATAGTTCCCACCGATGATGAAGGTGCCGAAGGCCTTTATGATGCGCCCTGCCGCCTGTGCCCCCTCATCTCCATGGAGGAGGATGAGCCGCGTTGAGGCAATGTTGAGAGAAAGCCTGAACAGGGTGACAATCAGCAGGATCGAGGGAAAGACCGAAAAGTCGAGCGGTCGCTGCGTGTACATGCCCATAAGAAGGATCATCAGGGACGTAGAGATGCTTAAGGAGATGAACATATCGATGAAGAAGGGGTTGAGCGGGACGATCATGATCAGTATTACCACCACAACGCTGGTGGCGATGATCAGATCACTCTTTCCCCTCACCCAGGTGAGTACGTTCTCCACTAGAGACCCACCCTCTTCTTCTGCTTATAGACCTGCGCCAGAAGCTCTGCCACAACCAGGTAGAATTTCTCCGGAATGTAGTCTCCCAGCTTGACCGCGTAAAAAAGGCCACGGGCCACGGGTTTGTTTTCCACTACAGGGACACCATGCATGCGGGCCACGGTCTTGATCTTGTCGGCCACGAACCCGGCGCCCTTTGCCACAACCTGTGGCGCGGGCATCTCTTTCACCACGTACTTGAGCGCCACCGCAAAGCTGGTCGGGTTGGTCACAACCACATCCGCTTTCTTGGCATCCTCCAGCATGCGCCTGCGGGCAAATTCACGCTGCAGGCTCCGGATTCTCGACTTTATGAGGGGGTTGCCCTCGCGCTCCTTCAGCTCCTCGGTAACCTCCTGCTTCGTCATCCTCATATTTCGCATGAACTGCCATCTCTGGAAGAGGTAGTCAAGGCCGGCAAGGAAGAGAAAAACGATGGCCAGCTTGAGCGCAAGCCTGAATGCGATCTCGCCCGCGTACCCGACGGTGAAACGCACGTCCTTCTGGACCAGCGAAAGGATCGTGGGAAACTCGTCCCTGATGATGGAGTAGCTCAGGTAGGTGAGGATAGCGATCTTTGCAAGCGCCTTCACTACCTCCTGCAGGGAGCGGATTGAAAAGAATCGCGACAATCCCGCTATGGGGTTGAGCCTGTTAGGGTCGACGTTGAAGACCTGCGGGCTCCACATGAAGCCGACCTGCGCCACGGTACCCGCGATGCTCACCAGGGTCACAAGGGCGAAAATGGGCAGCACCATCAAGAGCCACTTGTAGACGCCCGTCGTGAAAAGGCTGCCGATATTGGAGAGGGTCACCTCCATGTTGATGCTGTGCACATAGTTAACATACGTTTTGAAGGCGTCCTGAAAGGTGTAGGAAAAGGTGAAGTAGAAAAAGAGCGAGGAAAAAAGTATGATGAAGCAGGAGCCAAGCTCCGGTGAACGGATGACCTGCCCTTTCTTCTTGGCTTCTTCGAGCCTCTTTTCGGTGGGCTTTTCGGTCTTTTCCTGAAAACTTTCAGCCATACCTACCTCATAAACCTCAGAACGCGCACGAACTCCGTGTCAATGCCCCTGAAAAGGCTCGTCAAAGCAGGGGCCATGAAGCCAAGGGCCAGGGAGAGTACCGACAGGGAGACGAAGACCTTGACCGGCAAGCCTTCCACGAAGATGTTCATCGTGGGTATCATGCGCGAAAGAAGACCGAGCGCAAGCTCAATGAGAAAGAGCGCCACCACCAGCGGGGCTCCGAACTTGAGGCCCAGGGAAAAGATGCGGCCTGTTGCGGTTATGAAATAATTAAAGAGGCCGCCGCTGAATGTTGCGGCCCCGAGAGGGAGCTCTTTGAAGCTGGCATAGAGGCCCCTGACCACGATATGGTGCGCATCCACCGAAAAAAAAATCATGATGCCGAGCATGTACAGGAACTGCTCCAGGACGGATGCCTGACCCGAAGAGAACGGGTCCACCACGCGCGCAAAGGCAAAGCCGGTCTGAAAGCTGACGATCTCACCGGCGGCCTGGACGCACATGAAGAGGAGCCGGATGGCAAATCCAATGGACAACCCGATCAGCACTTCCCTAAGGACAGCCAGCAGCATGCCGTACGGGTCATTGGCGAGCGTTTCCGCGTATGGCACAACTTCCGTGATCAGTAACGAGGTTACGATGGCGAAGGCTACCTTGAACAGGACGGAGACGCTTCTCATCGAAAAGATAGGTAGCAACCAGAGGATCGACAGCACCCGGAAGAAGATGAGCAGGTACTTGGGCACATCGATGATCATCGAGCTCCTTACCTCACGTATACCGGCAAATTATTGAATAGGGTGGTTGTGTACGTCACAAGATGATTAAGCATCCACGGAAAAAGGAACATGAGGCAGAGCACAAGCGCCAATATTTTTGGTACAAACGTGAGCGTGATCTCGTGAATCTGCGTTGCCGACTGAAAGATGCTTACGAGAAGGCCAACGATCATGGCAGCAAGAAGCATCGGGGACATCACGAGGATACCCAGTTTGAGCGACCCACGGAATATTTCGAGCACCAGCTCCTGACTCAAGAAAAGCCTCCTTTAGAAAAAGCTTTTGACCAAAGATCCGACAAGCAGGTTCCAGCCGTCCACCAGCACAAAGAGCATCAGCTTGAATGGCAGGGATATGAAGATTGGCGGGAGCATCATCATACCCGCAGACAGAAGAACGCTCGCTACAACCATGTCGATGATCAGGAACGGTATGTAGAGCAAGAATCCGATCTGGAACGCCCGCTTCAGTTCACTGATGGCAAAAGCAGGTACCAGCACGCGAAACGGGATGTCACCCTCGTTTTTCGGTCTCTGAAGCCCCGCAATGTTCGCAAAAAGCGCGACATCCTTCTCCTTGGCAAACTTGAACATGAAGGCGCTCATCTCCTTGGACGACTTGTCAACAAATTCCTCGTACCCGATCTTGTTGTTCATATACGGGGAGAGCGCGTTGGTATGAATCTTCTCAAACGTGGGACCCATGACAAAAAAGGTGAGAAAGAGGGAAAGACCCACGATGACCTGGGTGGGAGGAAGGGTCGGAATGCCGATCGCCTGCCTGAGAAAAGAGAGCACTATCACGATGCGCGTGAAGGATGTCATAAGCAGGAGGATGGCCGGTGCGAAACTGAGCACCGTGAGCATCAGCACCAAGTTCACGAGGTTCCTGTTGCCTTCCCCGCCTATAAACATGCTGACCAGGTCGACTTTCGCCGGGTCCTTTTCCTTGGCAGCCGTCTTGGCGGACGCAATCAGAGGCACGAGAAGCAGAGAACTCGCGATCACGAGGATGACGAGTAGCTTCATTCTGATTCTACCCCCTCTTTCTTCCATTGCGCGAGCAGAGAGATGCTCTCCTGACCGATGCCGATCAACAGGACCTGATCCTTCACTTCCACCACCGATATGAACTTCTTGTATCCCAGCGGAATAGTCTCTACTCTCTTGAGTCCGTACCGTGAGCCTCCCGGCTTCCAGTTCAATTTGTACTTGCCCATGACCTTGTAAAGGATGGCGAGCGCGGCAAGGAGTCCCACGAGAACAAGAATGACCTTGATGAACTCACCGTACATCTCTTCCATCATGCAAGCTTTTGAACCCGTTCGGCCGGTGTGACGATTTTGGTCATGCGCACGCCAAGCCGCTCGTTCACGACGATCACCTCGCCGTTCCCCAACAGCCTGCCGTTTACGTAGATGTCGACTGCCTCGCCTGCCATCTTCCTTAACTCCACTATCGACCCTCTGGTGAGCGAAAGAAGTTCCCCGATAGTCATCCTGGTCCTGCCTATCTCCACGGAAATATCGACCGGCACATCGACCAGGCTCTCCAGGCTCATCTCCGCGCTTCTTGCTGCTGTAACATTCTCCCGCTCTTCGGCGAACTTCTCCATGGTTCCTCCCTACTGTATGATCTCTTCGATCTTCACGGCCTTGTTACCTTTGAACAGGCCCAACTTGCCCTTGAACCTGGCGCGGTTGTTGAGTTCGAGAGGCACCGGGTCATTGGCGTACCGGTCGATCATGATCACCGTACCTTCTTTCAGGGTCACGAAATCCCGCACGGAAATCCTTTTCCTACCGAGCACCGCCGTGATCTCCACCGGTACGTCCAGAACCTTTCCCTTGAGCTGCTTTTCCCAGCGCTGCCTGACCTCGCGCTCTTCACGCGAAGGGGCCATGACGAGTACGTTCCTTATCGCCTCGAGGACTCCGTAAGGCACGCAGACCTTCATCCAGCTCTGCATGTCGTCCACCGTAACGGAGATGTCGCAGAGGCTGACCACTTCATCCGGGGCAATGCTGGTCAGGTAGTTAGGGTTCATCTCCGACCTGGAGTATTTGCAGCGCACGTCGTAGACGGGGGCCCACGCTTTTTCAAGCTCGACGAGGAGAACATCCATCAGTTTCTTGACCACCTTCATTTCGATCCTGGTGAACTCCCGCCCTTCGACCCTCGGGGCTGAAAGGCGTGAACCACCGAAGATGGTCTCGAGAACGGAAAAGATCAGTTTGGCATCCACGATCAGGACGAAGAATCCCCTCAGATTCTCTGTCGTGATGAGATTTATGTTCGTCGGCACCGGCAAGCTCTTCGTGAGCTCCCGGTATTCGATGTTCTGAACCGCTGTTGCGCTTACGTCGACTTCCCGCTCGATGAAGACCGTCAGTGCCGACGTGAGGGCCTTGGCAAACCGATCATAGACAAACTGTAAAGCCGGCAGGTCCTCTTTCTTGCTGCGCGCCTTCTTCACCAGATCGAATGGGCGCACCTCCATATCGCGGTGCGGGATAGCCTCCTCCGGCTCCACGTCGACCTCTCCTTGTTCTATCCCTTTCAGGAGGGCGTCTATCTCTTCTTGGCTGAGTATCTGGCTCATATCACTTTCCTATGGGATGATGATATCGGTGATATAGACCGACTGAAGATCATTCTTCTCCCTGAAAAGGCCTTTCAGGCCCTCGTAGAGCTCCTTCTTCATGGCCTCCCGGTTGTTCACATCGGCCAGCATCTCCGGGCTTTTTGCACTCAGAACCGTGAGCGCCTTGTCCCGCAGCACCGGCACTATGCGCTTGCTGTCCTCAAAGACCTTGGCGTCCCGGACGCCCAGGGCAAGCGACACCTTGGCGAACTTGGAGGTGTTTCCAGCAAGGTTGAAGATGAAGGGTTCGAGCGTGAGTATGGGGCCGCCCACAGTCTCTTTGTCAGTGCTGACGCTCAATCCCTTCTTGGAGAGGTGGCGGGTGACCACGTCGTTCATGATGGCGTCACCGTAAAAGAAGTAGGCACCAGCAGCCGTGCCGATGAGAAGCATGGGGATAAGAAAGACGAGGAAGCGCTTCGGCTTCTTCCTGTCGCGGCCTGCGTCCGCGAGGAGTCTTACCTTATCCTCTCTCGATTTTTCTTCTTTCGGTTTTTCCTCTCTGACCTTTTCTTCCTTTTCCTTTGTCATCGCAAATCCTCCAGCCTTCCAGTTGAGCAATATGTATGCCAGAGGCGAAGAGCCTGAAACTAAAGGAGATAAGGAGGTCCCCCGCCCCGGGAGGCGGGGGAGGAGGAGGGGTTAGAGTGTCATTTCATTGACACAGTCGAGATGGGCCTTCTTAGGGTTATGCACTATTCACTCTCAGTCCAAGTTATTGTTATCTCTTAATATTCATTAGCTCAGAGAGCATCTCGTCGGTTGTTGAGATCACGCGCGAGTTCGCCTGGTAGGCCCTTTGCGTGGTGATCATCTTTACGAATTCAGAAGCCAGGTCCACGTTCGACTGCTCGAGCGAATTCGGGTTGATACGCCCGAGCGAGCCCTCACCCGGAGCGTTGGTGTAAGGAACACCCGAATCAAGTGTTTCTGAGTAAAGGTTTAGTCCATCCCTGCTCAGCGCGTGAGGGTTGTTGAAGTAGGCAAGTGTGATCTGGTAAAGGTTGATGATCTGCCCGTTGGAGTAGTGACCCGATATGATTCCTTCGGTGCTTACAGTTACGTTCTGGAGAACGCCCGGTGGATAGCCGTCCTGCGTCTGGAAGTTTGTGGTTGAAGAAAGCGGGTACTGGGTCGTTGAGCCACCACCCGATTCAGGGCCGAAGGCTATGTCGATCTCCTGATTCGGCTGGCCTCCCAGAGAAAAGTCGAACGTCACCGTATGCGGACCACCGCCAGAGGTGAGCACGCCGTTGTTGTTGAAACGCATGTATCCCCATTCGGCCACTGTGTTCTGGCCCGTGGATGAGTCAGCGCCGTCCAACTCCGCATACCATTCCCACACGTTTGTCTGCACGGAGTTGACCACCTCTTCCCATGCCTTCCTGAAGTAGACAGTGACCACGTGTGGCTGTCCTAGAGAGTCGTACACGGTGACAGAAGAGGCATAGTTCGACGTGGTTTGCGGATTGAGCGTGGAGCTTACCTGGTCAGGTTCAAACCCGCTCACGGTGAATGTCGACGTACCCGCCGTGACGATGAAGTTATCGAGCGGGTCGTTGAATGTTACGTCAAGACCTGCATCAGCCCAGTTATCAAGGGAGGTGATCTGGGAGGTGACCCTGCCCGCATACGTGCGCAGATACTGAGCGCCGTCGGGGCCGGTCGTCGCGACCTGCAGGGTCATAGTACTTCCGTAAAGGTCCTCGCTCGCCTCGTCATCGAGGGTCCAGCCTGTGTTACCCGCTGCGAGTGCGCTGTCGTCAAACGTGATATCGACGCCATCAGCCGTGGCGCTGAGATCCAGGTACTGGTTGCTGCCCAGCACCGCATATGAGACATGAACAAGGGAGGCGAATCCTGCTGAGGGCATGGCGAGCATGCTGTTCAGGTAGATGGCGAGAGACTCGGCCGTTGCGGGAGCGCCCGTGGAAGGGAGCTCAATCTCGTAATCGTTGATGAGAATCACTCCGATGAATTCGGTGCCTTCGGACGCGGCGTTTGTCCCGGTGTGCGTGATGAGTGGGGCCGCGAGGTTACTTACTGTTGCCGTGTAGTCGCCGGGTCGCGGATACTGATCATCTGCGAGTCTTGCCTCCGTGAGGCTGCTCGTGCCTGTTACCGCTGATATATTGCCTCTCCAGGGTGAGTCAGACTGAAGATTCGCGGCCATGCCTATAAATTCGGTGGCACGCGGCTCGCTCGGCTCCTGGGGAATCACCACGTCCGTGTCCACGCCAAATGGTGTATCCGTCACGCGGTCTATTGGCCTCGCCCGGAGAATGTAACCTGAGGGTGTTACAAGATAGCCTTCCTTATCGAAGCGGAATTGGCCCGCCCGCGTGTAGTAGTTGGCAGGACTGTCAGGACTGCGGACGATAAAGAAGCCCTTCCCGCCTATGGCCAGGTCTGTCGGCTCATTTGTGCTTTCGAAGGATCCCTGCTGAAACAGCGTGTCGACTGAGGTCAGCGCAACGCCCCTGCCGATCTGGCTGGGACCAGCCGTACCGAATACGGATTGATAGAGCATGTCGGAAAACGTAACCCTGCTGGCCTTATACCCGACGGTGTTCACATTGGCCACGTTGTTGCCGATGACATCCATTGCATGGCCGTTAGCATTGAGCCCGCTGATAGCAGAAAAAAGTGAACTAAGCATGCGTTACCTCCTACTCCTTGAGCTTCGTGATCATTTTTACCGGCAGGCCCGTGCCGTCACCCAGCACGACCTGGACGCCTGATTCGCTTGTCTCTACCCCGCGCACGACGCGGAAGAGCTGGGCTTCGCAGCTCGTGAGCTTGCCGGCCTTGAGGGGCGTTATCACAACCGCGACGTTGCCTTCCTCCTCATACGTGTACGTGAGGTCCTCTCCTTTTGCTATCCTCTTTTCCTTCATAGCACCCGTACTGAGGTCCGTGAAGGTAAGAAGGATTTCGTCAAAATCTGCTTGCGGCTTGAGCACGATCTGGTCACCCTTGGAGAGCGTGTTGCTGCCATCCACACCCACTTTCTTGCCTACGGTGGAAAGCCACGCTGCTATGTCACCCTGCTCCGTGCCCTTCTTTATCTCGTCAACTGACTTCGCTATGTTCGTGAGCTGCTCAACCTGCGTCAGTTGCGAGAGTTGGGCGAGGAATTCATCTGGCTTGAGTGGCTCCAGCGGGTTCTGGTACTTCAACTGTGTGATGAGGATCCTCAGGAATTCGTCCTTCCCCAGGGATTTCGACGTTGTGGTCTGTCCCGTCGCTGTGCTTGTAACGGACTGAATATCCATGCTTCCTCCTTACGCCGATGCCTCTACGTATGGGTTGGACGTTTTTTCCTGCCGTGCCCACTGATGGCGAGGCTGCTCCCGCTTCTCTCTTCTTGGCAGGTCTTCGTTACCTATCGGGCTCACGGAGATGGTTGCTGTAACCTGTTTCTCTTCAAGATGGCGGATGATCGTCTCCTTCTGAGACTGAAGCAAGCTGAGAATCCGTTCGTCGCCGGATTTCACGTTCACAAGGATCTTGCCTGCCTGCTCCTTCAGGTTCACAAGGAGCGACTCGCCGCCTTCCGTCTGCAGACGCAGCAGTACATCTATCTGCTTTTCCCGCAACGCCACTTGTTCCGTTATGGCAGCAATCCGGTCTGCTACGATACTGCCGAATGAAGCCCCTCTCGAACCATCTGGTGTTTGCGAACCCGACAGGGCGCTCGATTGTGCCGAGGCGCCTTGCTCGGCGAACGATGTGGTTGCGCCGGAATCAGATCCGCGCTGTTGAACAACCACCGGTTCTTCCCCTGCGTGGGTTAAGGTGCTCTCTGGCAGGATTGTGACCCGGAGCTTCGCGAAAATGGAAAGATCTACCTGTTCATTCCCCTCCACGCCTGCCTGGATCAGGAGATCCTCAGAAAGGACCGCTGCAAAAGTTGTCTGGGCCTGTGAGGCTTTCTGGACGGTCCGCTCGCTACCGCCACTTGTCTCCTTCAGATGGACCATCGTACGGGACCATGCGTCGTTGAGCGGCAGTTCCGGGTCGGATGTCTCCTCTGCCACAGGAGATTGGGGAGTTGGAAGCTGCACGAGATGTACCTTCACGGCTGCAAACTGCGTCTCCGCATTCCCCGATATGGCAGCGATCATGGCAATGACGTTCTGGATCTCTTTTGCGAGCCCTGAAGCATCCCCCTGAAGCTTCACGTTCAGTTTCAGGCTGAAGTCAGATAGAGCCTGGTCCGCTTCAACAATCGTTTCCGAACCCGCACTCTCACCGGGTAAGCTCGCTTCACTCACCTCCGCAGGTGCGGTGAAGAGTCTTTGTATCTGCTGACTCAGAATCGCGAGAACCTCCTCCACCAGTTCTTCCGGCAGGCCGGTAATGGTGAGCTTAAGAGTATCCTCCGTGGTCTTGGCGAGAATCTTAACGGTAACAGTACCCTCTTCCTGGTTGTTACTCTCTTTGCATTTCTCATTTGCTTTTTCAGGCGCAGCGGCAGTATCACTGACTACCTTGGTATTTTCTGAAGCCTCATGCCTGGAGACAGACTCTGCGGATGTTTTCTTTCCAACCTGCTTTCCCGCACGCTCTGTCTGAGCAGGCTCCGGATGCGTATCGTCCGTTACCTTTGGCCGTGCCTTCGCTTCCGCCCGCTCAACTACCTTGTCTGTGGCCCTCGCAGGTTCGGCCTTTTCCTCTCTTCCTGATGCTGCTTCAAGCACCCGTTCGAAACTTCCTTGTTGCCTTGAGACGTCCTGTCTCCCTGCCGGCTTCTGGGTACCCGCAACTTTACCGAAGAATGCCTCGGTGGGGTCGAAACTATGAAGCGTGAGACTTAGCATTGCTGTCTCACTAAAACAAGAAGTGTGCCACCAATTGAAACCCAATTATTACGATTGCTTGACGGCCGGCAGGTACCCAAGGAAGGGGGTATATGTAACGGAAAAAAGTTCCCGGTGGGGAAAATTTTTCCCGGACTACCTCAGGAGTCGCGCCCCTCAAGTCTCAGGGCGATCTCATCGAGGAGTTTCTGCTGTTTCTTGTTCTCGACCTTCCTTGCGGCAGAGAGCGCTTTATCCTTCAACGTGTTGAGCGTCTTGATCTCTCTGAGCATCTCGACCAGCTCAGCGCGAATGGCAGCGATCTTCTTTTCCATCTGTTCCTTCTGCTCCAGCGCTGAGCGCTTGAGACGGTCCAGGTGTTCTATATAATTTCTGATGACGGAGAATTCATTTCCATCCAAGCACTTGGTGCATAATTTGGAATAGTTACTCTCTATGTCTGTTGACAAGGTATTTATATAACCGGACAACACCCGCGCCTTGGTGTTGTATTGCTCCAGCAGGCGCTCCTTTTCCTCCATGAGCTGTCCCTTGAGCTGAATGATGCGGATCAACCGTTCACTACGCATAGAAGAGAAGCTTCATACTGTCCAAACTCTTTTCGAGGGTGACTCTCTCATCCACCCCCTGACACAGAAAAGCTTTGACCCGGTCCATCATCGATATGGCATAGTCTATCCGCTTGTTGCTGCCCGGACTGTAAGCACCAATGTTGATGAGATCTTCCGCGCGCTCATACTCCGAAAGAATCTCCGTAATCCGGTTTGCCAGTTGAGCCTGCTCAGGCGGGACGATGTCCTTCATGGTCCTGCTCACGCTCCGCAGGACGTCCACTGGTGGGTACTGGTTACCGTCAGCCAGTTTACGCGATAAGACTACGTGGCCGTCGAGCACTGCCCGCGATGCATCGGCTATAGGCTCGTCCATATCATCCCCTTCGACCAGCACCGCATAAATACCAGTCATCGTTCCATCTCCCTCTCCGTTTCCCGCACGCTCAAGAAGCTTCGTCAAGAGGGAAAAGACACTGGGCGTATAACCTTTTGTGGTAGGGGGTTCACCGATGGCGAGACCAACCTCTCGTTGTGCCATTGCAAAGCGCGTCAGCGAGTCCATGAGAAGAAGCACGTCAGCGCCCGTATCCCTGAAGTATTCAGCCACCGCCACGGTCAGGAAGGCCGCCCTCACCCTGATGAGAGGTGGCTGATCCGAGGTGGCGACGATCACGACCGAATGTTCGAGCCCTTCCCCCAGGTCCCTTTCGAGAAACTCGCGCACCTCCCTGCCCCGTTCTCCGATGAGTCCGATGACGTTCACATTTGCTTCCGTGTGACGCGCTATCATACCAAGGAGCACGCTCTTGCCCACTCCGGACCCTGCGAATATGCCCATTCTCTGCCCTTTGCCGCAGGTTAGAAGACCGTTGAAGCTTCGTATTCCCAGGTCCAGCGGCTGCGTGATGCGCTTCTTCCTAAGGGGATTGACCGTGTCCCGGTATATGGGTACGTGCTCGTTGGTAACGAGTTCGCCCTTACCGTCGATCGGGTTTCCCAGCCCATCGATTACCCTGCCGAGAAGGCCGGTCCCGACCCCCATGTTGACTGCGCTCTTCTTTGACACGATCTTGCAACCGACGCCTACACCGCGCAACTCACCCAGGGGCATGAGCAGGGTCTTACCCTCCCTGAAGCCGACTACCTCAGCATTGATGTGTGGCCTTCCGTCAGCCGGGCAGATTGCTGCCGCATCACCAACAGACGCAACCGGCCCTTTGCCCTCTATGACGAGTCCTACCACCTGTGCGACCCTTCCGTAGATCTGGAACGGGCAAAAGCCTGCGAGCCTGCTTCTGACTGAATCGAGCCTCGCTTTATCCTCAGGATTCAAGTTCAACTCTCGTATTATGCGTGTCCTGGGTGTCATACGTGTGCGTAGAAAGTCGAAATCAGCAAAAAGTCAAGAAAAACTCTTTTTCAATTCATCGAGCTGCTTTGAGATACGTCCGTCTATGTCACCAAAACTCGTTTCAATGACGAAACCCGGTTCCGTGAGTTCGTCGTCCGGGATGATCTTCCAGCTGATCGGCTCCTGTGCCGAGATGAGCCAGGCATCCTCTTTAGGCAGTCTGATCAGGGTCTCCCCTTTATCTTCCCATGACTCCAAGGCCTTCCTGATCATGGCGAGCGTGATCTCTCTATGCTCGGAGCACTCCTTGAGCACAATGGCTTCGGCGAACGTCAGCGCCAGCGCAGTGGCAAACCGCTCCACCCTGCCAAGCACTTCCTGCTTGAATGCGTCGAGCGAATTGAGGTACTGGTTAAGGCGCGCGATCAGGGGCTCCGCCTTATTAAGACCCATCTCGTATCCGGCCTTTTCACCCTGTGCAAAGGCTTCCTCGAAGATCCGGCGCGCTTCACTCTCTATATCAAGCTTGGGCTCCGGAGGGTCCTCCAATAGGGCGGGTTCTTCTCGCTCTGGAGCTTCGGGAGGGTCTTCCATGAGTGCTCTGAACTGAGGGGGTTCGACCTCCACCTGCTCGTCGAGATCAAGAATGGCGAGTGGTTTCATTTCGTCAGACAAAGGTATCGCCGCCTCCTGAGATGGCGATTTTACCCTCCTCGTTCAACCTCTTGGCCACCATGGCTATCTTGATCTGCGCCTTGTCAACGTCGGAAATGCGCACGGGCCCCATCGCCTCCAGGTCTTCGCGCAGAATCTTCGCTGCCCTGTCTGACATGTTGCCCAGTATGCGTTCCTTGAGTGCTTCTGATGTGCCTTTGAGAGCGATAGTCAAGTCTTCAGAGGAAATCTCCTTCAAGAGCATCTGGATGCCTTTGTCATCGATCTTCGTGAGGTCCTCGAAGGTGAACATGAGCTGCTTGATCCTCTCGGCGAGTTCCGGGTTCGTCTCTTCGATCGCTTCCAGAATCTCCGTATCCATGCCCCTCGTCATCTGGTTGAGCATGCCGGCGACCACCTCGACACCTCCGAGCCGGCGGCCTTCAACCACACCTATCGATTCGAGCTGATCCTTGAGCACGCCTTCTATCTCCTCGATGATCTTCCGGTCGACCCGCTCGAGATGCGCCATTCGCACGATCACATCACTCTGGACCTGTGCTGGGAGATATGAGATCACTTCTGTGGCCTTCTTGCTCTCCATGTTGGAAAGCACCAGGGATATAGTCTGCGGGTGCTCGTTTTTCAGGATGTTCGAGAGAATCCTTGCGTCGCAGACCTTGAGAAATTTGCCTGCCTTTTCCTCCTCGGTGCGCAGATGGTCCCACAGCGATTGCGCCCGGTCCTCCCCAAGGCTCTTGTTGAGTAGACCCCGGAACTTAGCCGGCACACCGATAATGTGATCACTTTTTTCATGGAGCTTCCGTGTGAACTCGTCATTGATTCGTACGGCGATTTCTCTCGGGACGGATTCGAGCCTTGCTATCTCCTGCCCTATCAACTCGATCTCCTCTTCACTCAGCTCCTTGATTACCTCTTTTGACAGTTCCTCATCCATCGTGAGCAGGAGGATGGCTGCCTTGCGCACCCCAGTCAGATCTTCCCGTTCAATCATCTGCTTTCCCTCACCCACTCTTTTATGATCGTGGAGACGAGCGCCTTATCCTGCATGGGGCGCAACGACGGGGTTTCCTTTTTACCCTCGAGAGCCTCAGCCTCCGCCCCTTTCACATAGACATCCTGGACCGCTCCTCCAGCCACTTGCTCCGCGCCTTTTCTTCTCTTTTTCATGATGTAAGGACGCACCAGGAAGAGCAGTATCAGAAGGAGTGCGACAGCGGGTGCGGCGTAAGTCAGGATCGTCGTGATCAACTCCTTGCGCTCCGCCTTCTGCAACGCGTCTCTTTCTTCATGAAGGCCCTCTAGTTCGAACGGCATGTTCAGGACTTCAATCTTGTCGCCTCGCTGCTCGTCGTATCCCACGGCCCGTGCAACGACGTTCTTGATGTCATTCAGCTCCTTCTGGGATCTGGGGTTGTACTTGACCTCCTCTTCCCTGCGCCCTTTCAGCTTCTCATACCTTCCGTCGACCACGATCGCCAGGGAGAGACGCTTGATATCCCCGAATGGTTCCACAATCTTCTTGACTGTCTTGCTCACTTCGTACTGGATCTGGGCCTCTTCCTTCTCAGACTCGCTTGTTCGTTCTGGGGCTTCAGGCTTCACATTCCTGGCAGGGCCGGGCACATTCGAGGCCACACCCGGTATGCCTGACGACTTGATACTCTTGTTGAGCGACTTCTCCCGGGCCCTCTTCTCGTTTGAAATCGCCTTCTTCTCCGGGGAAAATTCCTCCGCCACCTCTTCCACTTTTCTCAGATTAAGATCGACGGTTGCGCGAACGATCGATTTGCCCTGGCCGAGGAACCGCTCGAGCATCGACTGGATCGACTCCTCGAGCCGGCGCTCCACGTTCCGCTGCAACTCGAACTGCTGGTTTGATACCATGATGGGCGAATCAGCCTCGCCGCCCTTATAGAGAATCTTTCCTGAAGAATCGATCACCGTCACCTGCTCCGCCTTCAGCCCTTCTATGCTGCCCGCCACCAGGTGAACGATGCCCTGGATCTGTTCCTTGCTCAGACTCTTTCCTGGCTTCAGCTTCAGAAATACTGAGGCCGTAACCTGCTTCTCCCTGTCCGTATAGAGCGTCTTTTCCGGGATTGCCAGGTGCACCCTGGATGCGCGCACCTCGGGCATCTGGTTGATCGTCCGGGAGAGCTCTCCCTGCACAGCCCGCTTGTAATTCACGTTCTGCATGAACTCGGTCATGCCGTAGTTCGTCTTGTCAAAGAGCTCAAACCCGATCCCTCCTGAACCGGGCAACGCGTTCTGTGAGGCAAGCATCAGGCGTATCTCGTAGGCCTTTTCCTTGGGGACGTAGACGGCTGTCCCGTCCATACCCAGTTTATAGGGGACCTTCAGCTCCTTCAGCTTTGTAACTATGTTGGAGGCGTCTTCCATGGAAAGGCCTGAAAAAAGCGGATGGTACTCTTCTTTCCCGGTGAAGGAATAGCCGATGACTACCGCCCCGATCACACCTACGAGAATGAAAAGATAGGCGTAGAGCTTCTTCTTGGGCGTTGTCTTGATGTAGGTCTTGATGTTATCGACAAATACTTCGGCGCCGGCCATTTATCACACCTGCATGCGCATAAGCTCTTCGTACGCGCTTATAATCTTGTTCCTGACCTGCATCATGAGCTGGAATGTGAGATCGGCTTTTTCTATGGCCATCATGGTGCTGCTGATGTCATCCGTCTCCATTTTTGCCAGTTTCTCCATCTCCTTGTCTGCCTCTTTTTCCAGTTCACCCACGCGCTTGATGGAGTCTTTCAGCGTGTCTACGAAAGAGGAATCCCCTTTCGCGGGACCTTTCATCTGCTCTATCAGCTTGTTGGCATTCAATCCATCGATCTTCATACGCACCCCCTACTTGAGAATCTCCAGAGCCTTCTGAAACATATGCTTCGTCGCGTTGATCACGTTGGTGTTCGCTTCGTACGATCTCGTTGCGGACATCATATCGGTCATTTCCTCGACAACGTTCACATTCGGGAACGTTACATACCCGTCCTTATCCGCCTCGGGATGGCCCGGGTCGTATGTGCGCTCGAATGGCTTGTCACTCTCCACTATCTCTTCCACGTTTACGCCTTCCAGCTTACGCGCGAGAAAATCCTTGAACCGCTCGCCTGACACATCGCCCGACTCGAAGATGACGTTCAACTTCCGAAAAGGGCCTCCCTCCTCGGTCCTCGTCGTATGCACGTTTGCGAGGTTTGTCGCAATCGTCTCCATCCTCACGCGCTGTGCGCGGAGGCCGGAGGCACTGATCTTCAGCACATCGAACATTCCCATCTTATCTTCCTCCGTTGATGATGTAACGCATCAGGGAAAGCTTTTTGGAGAGAGTCTGCACTAATGCATCGTAATACATGCTGTTTTCCGTGAGCTTCATCACCTGCGTCTCGACATTCACCGTGTTCTCGTCGAGACTCGAAAAACCCAGGGCATCAGGCGCCGTCTCTTCAATCTCTGCCGGGCCTGCGTAAGACATCTGTCTGTCCAGCTGCCCCCGGAAATCTATGTCCTTTTCCTTGTACCCGGGCGTGTCGACGTTGGCAATATTAGCCGCAATCACCTTGTGGTACTTCGTCCGTATGCTGAGCGCTTTTCCTACCAGATCAAGAAGCGGCATTCATGTACCCCTGGGGGACAGCAATCCCTAATCCCTTGTACTCGCGTATCTTGTTGCGGAGCGTTCTGACCGTAATGCCGAGTATTGAGGCGGCCTGTGTCCGGTTGCCGTTGACGGAACGCAGGGTGTCAAGGATGAGATTCATCTCCATGTCCCGAACCGAGCCTACCTTCACTTCCTTCTTCTGCTCCTGATCCTGCAGGTGAGCGGGCTTGACCACCGTATAGTCAGAGAGTATGCAGGCGCGCGCTATGGTGTTCTCCAGCTCGCGCACATTTCCCTTCCACTGTCTTTCCTTGAGGGACTCCATCGCCTCGTCGGAGACGGATGTGTCCTTGCCTTGAGAATACTTTGCAAGGAAGTGCTCCACGAGCACGGTCACGTCCTCCTTCCGGTCGCGCAACGGAGGCACGACGATGGGAAAAATGTTGAGCCGGTAATAGAGATCTTCCCGGAACTTACCCTCCTCAACATACTTCTTCAGGTCCCTGTTGGTGGTTGTTATGACCCTGACATCCACCTTCTTGGGATACCGGGAGCCGATGATCTCGATCTCCTTCTCCTGCAGCACCCTGAGGAGTTTTGCCTGTAGACGAAGGTCCATCTCGCTGATCTCATCAAGGAGAATGGTCCCCTTCTCGGCGAGCTCGAACTTGCCCGGTTTCTTGTTGGCGGCGCCGGTAAAGGCCCCCTTTTCGTACCCGAAAAGCTCGCTCTCCAGGAGGTTGTCCGGCAAGGCTGCGCAGTTGACAGGGATGAAGGGGCCGGGACGCCTGTCGCTGTTCTCATGCACATACTTTGCGACAAGCTCTTTACCTACCCCGCTTTCTCCGAGAATGAGGACCGTGGTATCAGACCTCGCCACCCTGGAGGCGTTCCAGAGCACGTCTTTCATGGCCCTCGACGTGTAGATAATTTTTCCCCGGTTCAGGCCGAGTGCCCTCTTGACCACCCCGTAAAGGGTTTCGATGTTGAAGGGCTTCTGAATGTAGTCGAAGGCCCCTTCCTTTATGGCCTTGACGGCGTCATGGATGGTGCCGTATGCCGTGATGAGGATCACGGGCACCAGTGAGGATGTCTCCCGCACGCTCTCCAGGAGATCGAGCCCGCTCTTGTGCGGCATTCTCACGTCGGTTATCACCAGGTCAAATGCACCTCCCCTGATGACTTCCGCGGCCTTGAGCCCGTCTTCCGCAACCGAAACCGAGTAACCCGCCTTGCCTAGCGACTCCTTAAGGGCCAACCGCATGTGAAGATCGTCGTCTACTACCAGTATGTTTGTTTTCATGTCCCCTTCTCGGGCAAATAGATAAGGAAAGTCGAGCCAACGCGCGGCTGCGACTCTACCTCTATGTATCCACCATGCGCCTGAACAATGTTGTAGACTATGAACAATCCCAGACCCAGGCCCTTCTCTTTGGTGGTGAAGAAGGGATTGAAGAGGCTCTTGCGCACCTCTTCGGTCATGCCGATTCCGTTGTCGGAGATGCTTAGCACTACATGGTTCTTCTCCCTCCGGATGCTCAACGTGATACAACCTTCCTCGCAGACCGCATCCATAGCGTTGGAAATCAGGTTCATGAGAACGAGCTTCATGAGGTCCGGATCAAAGACGCACGGCTCTTCAAGAGCTGAGTCGATCCGGATGGAAATATTTCTGCTCTTGATCGACACACGCATGAATTCAACGGTCTCCCTAACGAGGTCAGCGAGCCTTTCTTCCTTGAGGATGAGCGTCTTGGGGCGCGTGTACGAAAGGATATTGTTGATCACGCGGTCTATGGCTTTTACACCAAAAAGCACGTAGTCAACATATTTGCGGTCCTTTCTTCTCAGTTTCGACTCCTGCAGCATTGAGAGGAAGAGCTCCATGCTGCCGAGCGGGTTCTTGATCTCATGGGCTATCCTGGCTGCCATCTCCCCCATGGCCCGCAACCGTTCGTCCCGCTCCAGGCGTTCCTTCATCTTTTCAACCTGGGTGACATCCTCAAAAACAATCACTTCCTTGCCCTCGAAGCCGCCGTTCAGCGCTTCTCTTCTCCATCTGAAGAAGCCGGCTCCGTTCTTCAACTCTCCGTAAGTCCCGCCGCCATTGCGAAGGCCGGAGATGAAACCCGTGGCGTTCAGTTTTTTTGCACGCTTGTTCAGGAAGTGTGGTTCGGGGCCTTTTTCTATGACCACGACACCCACAGGCAGGGAGTCAAGTATCGTGTGGAGATACTGCCTGGCCGTCTCCAGCTGGCTGTTCTTCTCCTGCACCTGCCTTTTCAGCTCGCGGATCTGTGTCTCGAGGGAGTTGTAGTAGGTGATGAGTGATTCTGATGCCTTGGTAAACTCAGAGAACGCAGAGTTGAGAAGACTGAGTTCGGCTTTGGCCATAATGGCGGGATGTCAGCAAGAACCATACCAACGCTCCGGCGAAGCCGGCGGAGCCAGGGGCCGGAGGCCGGGGTCCCGATAAACTCTAACGACTTAGGAAGAAAACGAACGAATTCGGAGCCTCGGACCGATGCGCATTCCATAGACGGTCGGGTTCGCAATGCTTTTTCTAGGGGGATTCCTAGAGGATGAAACGGAACCAAATGCGTCAGTATTTTGACAGTTTTTGTTACTCTATACCCAGCCGCTTCATCTTCTCGATGAGAGTGGTCCTGTTCATCTGCAGCAGGCGTGCGGCCTGGCTCTTCACGCCCTTAGTCTGGTTCAGCGCCTTCATGATGAGCGATTTCTCAAAGTCGTTGACGAGGGTATCATATCCCTTCACCACGTCCATCTCCAGTTCTTCCTCGGGCTTCCCTCCGTACATCTTCTCGGGCAGGTCCTCGATGCTTACAAGGCCGCTCTTCTTGATGACCACCAGCCGCTCCACAATATTCTGCAGTTCCCGCACGTTCCCGGGGTAATCGTAGCTTGTGAAAACATCGAGACTCTGCTCGGTCACGCCCTCGATATTCCCGTTGTTCATCTTGTTCGACCGTTCAAGGAAATGGTTCAGAAGCAGCGGGACATCCTGCCTGCGCTCCCGTAATGGCGGTATGTGAATGGGAACGACGTTGAGACGATAGAACAAGTCCTCCCTGAATTTTCCTGAGGCGACCAGCGCATCCAGGTCCTGATTTGTTGCTGCTATGATGCGCACATCCACGTGGATGGTCTTGGACCCTCCTATACGCTCGAAGCATTTTTCCTGCAACACGCGAAGGAGTTTGACCTGGAGCGTGAGGCTCATGTCTCCTATTTCATCGAGGAAGACGGTGCCCCCGTCAGCCAGCTCGAAACGCCCGAATCTCGTCTTGATGGCCCCGGTGAACGCGCCGCGCTCATGGCCGAAGAGCTCGCTCTCGAGAAGCTCTTCAGGGATCGCCCCGCAATTCACCACTACGAGCGGCCGGGTCCTTCGGGATGAGTTGTAGTGAATGGCCCGCGCCACAAGCTCCTTGCCTACCCCGCTTTCCCCGGTGATAAGCACGGTTGCGCTGGTATCGGCAACCTTCTCCACCATCTCGAAAACTTTTTGCATCTGGAGGCTGGCGCCAACAATGTTCTCGAACTTGTACTTGTCCCGCATCTGACTGCGGAGGATTGTATTTTCACGTACCGCCTTGGTTTCAGCGAAGCGGCGCAGGAGATTCCCCCGCGCGACCAATTTGCTGGGAATATTGTCGCTGTTCAACAACTCATAGTAATGCATTGCCGACTCAACCGTGGAAAGTAGCTCTTCAAACTTGAAAGGCTTCAGGATATAAGCAAAGGCCCCGTGGTTCATGGCGCTGATAGCCGTCTCCAGGCTCCCATAGCCCGTTAGAACGATGCCGAGCGTGTTCAGGTATTCCTGCTGAATGTATTTTATGAGCTGGATGCCATCGATCTTGGGCATCTTGAGATCCGTGATCATCACGTGATTCTCGTTCTTCTTAAGCGCCACAAGAGCGGCCTCACTCGAACTGTACGGATCAATCTTGTAACCCTTGCTGGTCAGGTATTCTGTGAGAACGTTTAAGACATTCTCTTCATCGTCAACGACCAGGATCCGGCCTTTTTCCATTTTTATCCCTCGTCCATATGTTGATATCCTTGAGCATCTCCCAGGCTTTTTCTCTTTCGGGGTCCTCTTGTTCCTTCCCAGGCCCGATCGTGTAAACCGTCTTCTCCTTATCCCGGGTAAC
>Ga0079037_100000150_pt1 | contig 25910 bp, 21 predicted proteins | sample Mud3Dept4metaG_FD_71479 | JGI IMG/M metagenome (GOLD analysis project Ga0079037, IMG submission 71479) | Freshwater wetland microbial communities from Ohio, USA, analyzing the effect of biotic and abiotic controls - Mud 3 Core 4 Depth 4 metaG | ecosystem: Environmental > Aquatic > Freshwater >... | reverse complement strand
GAGAAAGAGGGCGATCAGGATCGCCACCGACACCGTGGCCAGGATCAGGTGCTTCAAGAGTTCGTTGGACTTCTCCTGGGCCGTCTCGCCGTAGTTCCGGGTGACGGAGACCTGGACCTCGCGCGGGATGAGAACACCCTTCAGTGACTCCACCTTCGCCAGGACATTGTCGGCGATGACGATCGCGTTCGTGCCCTTCCGTTTGGCGACGGAGATCGTGACGGCGGGGTAGTCCTGCCCGACCGGCCGGGCAGCCGCCCCGGCAGTGTGGTGGGCGCCTTTGCCGACCGCGAAGAGGACGTAGGAGCGCGGCTCCTCCGGCCCGTCAACGATCTGGGCGACGTCGCGAAGGTACACCGGCCGCCCATCCGCCGCCCCGACGACCACGCGCCCGACGTCATCGGCGCGCTCCAGAAAGCGCGCGGTATCCACCAGGATCTCTCGATTGTCCCGGCTGAAGCTGCCGGCCCGGACTTCGCGGTTCGTCGCGGTAAGGGCGCCCGCCACCGTCGCCGGCGCTAGGCGGTACGCCGCCAGCCGCGCGGGGTCGAGGAGGATCCGGACCTGGCGACGCTCCCCGCCGATGAGCCGCGTTTCGGACACGTCGGTGACGTCCTTGATCTGATCGTCGAGCTGCGCCGCGATCCGGCGCAGCGTGTAACCGTCCACACGGTCGCTCCACAGCGTCAGCGCAAGGATCGGCACGTCGTCGATGGAGCGGGGCTTGATGAGGGGTGTCGAGGCGCCGGGCGGGATGAGGTCGAAGTTGGCGTACATCTTGTTGTACAGCTTGACGATGCTCTTCTCTTCGTCCTCACCAACCTTGAAGCGCACGATGGCGAAACCGAGCCCGGGGCTGCTAATGGAGTAGACGTACTCGACGCCCGGAATCTCCATCAGCTTCTTTTCCATGGGAATGGTGACGCGCTCCTCGACCTCCTTCGCGCTGGCCCCGGGCATCTGCACGAAGACGTCCATCATCGGGACGATGATCTGGGGCTCTTCCTCGCGCGGCGTCGCCACGATGGCGAACAGGCCCAGCAGGAGTGACGCGACGACGAGGAGCGGCGTCAGGCGCGAGTCGATGAAGGCCTGCGCCATGCGCCCGGCCATGCCCAACGGCCCAACGTAGGGTTCAGATTCGGATAGTATGGGTTCGTGTGATTTTTCGGTGGTCATCGCGTTTTGCCGTCACGTAGGAAGACAGGGTTCGACTGTTCGACTGTTCGGCGGTTCGACAGTACAGCCAAACTGCCGAACCCTCGAACTGCCGAACTTCCGGGCCGTCGAACTGCCGAACATACGCTCTTTATCTCTGAATTCGGACGCCGTCGCTGACCCGCTCGACGCCCGCGAGAACGATCTGTTCTCCCTTCGCTAAACCGGACAGGATTTCGACCGCATTCTGGCGTGTCGCGCCTGTCCGGATCAGCCGGAAGCGCGCGATGTTATCCTGGCCGACCACGTAGACGCCCTGGAGCTGGCCACGCTCGACGATTGCCTGACGGGCGACTTGAATAGCCTGCCGCCGTCCGAGGGGAATCGTGGCCCGCCCGAAAAGGCCGGAACGGAGACCGCTCTTAGCGGGGAGGTCCAGCCGAACCAGGGTGGTGCGAGTGGCCTGGTCGGCAGTGGGGCCAATCTCGCTGACAGTGGCGGCACCGGAGAAGCCGGTCGCTTCGAGCGACACCTGTAGCGACTGGCCCCCTTTGAGAGCCCCAACCTGAGAGTCCGGGACGGCGATCTCCAGCCAGTAGCGACGATTGTCCTCCACGGTGAGGAGGGGGACACCGGGCGCCGCGAGTCCGCCCACGTCGGTGTGCTTCACCGTCACGATGCCAGCGAAAGGCGCCGCAATCCTGGCGTAGCCGCGCATGACCTGGGTGCTGGCAATCTCGGCGCGAGCCGATTCCATCCGGGCAAGGACCTGTTGGCGCTTCGCCTGGATTGCCTGGCCCTCCGCGATCGCCCGCTCGACGGCCGCGGCTGCCGCCTTCTGCTGGGCCGCGACCTGGTCGTATTCCTGCGGCGCCACGGACTTGCGATCCAGCAAGCGCTGATAGCGTGCCAGGGTGGACGCGGCGAGGTCCCGCTGCGCTTCGGCCGCGGCCTGACCGGCCGCGGCGGCGGCGACCGCGCGCTCTACCTCCGCCATGCCCGATTCCGCCTCGCGGAGGCCTGCCTCGGCGCGCCGGGTCTGGGCGGCGATGTCCTGGTCATCCAGCTCGATGAGGATCTGGCCGGCCTGGACCTCGCTTCCCTCACGCGCGTGGAGGGCGAGGATCCGCCCGACGATCTTGCTTGAGAGGGTCGTGATCGTCCGGGACTTGACCGTTCCGGTCACCTCGGCCGTGTCTTCGATCGCGGTTTCGGCGACGGCACTGATCGTCACGTCGCGGACGACCGGCGGCTCGACGGCTTTGTCCGGGTGCGCCGGCTCTCTCCCGCACGCCAAGAGGGGCAGTGTGACGAGGGCAACAAGCAGAGCATGTCGCGGAATGGCCATGGCTCAAAACCTCGCGCGGTCGAGGCGGCCCAGGCTGAGATCCAAGCGGGCCTGGCTCACCGTCGCGTCATACAGGGCGCGGGTCAGATTCGTGCGGACGGCCGTCAAGGCCGTCTCGCTGTCCAGGAGTTCGACGATCGTTGTGAGGCCGGCGTCGTACCGGTCCTGCACGATGCGCAAGCTTTCCTCCGCCTGAGTCACGGCCTCGCGTGCCACCCCGACCCGTTCCCGCGCAGTTTGGTATGCCAAGAAGGCGTCGTGCACTTCGAGCCCGATCGCATTCGCCACCCGCTCGCGCTGGGCGACGGCCCGCTGGTGATTCGCCTGCGCTTCCACGATCCGGGCGCGGTCCCCGCCGCCGTTGAAGAGGTTCAGGTTCAGGACGACGCCCACGGACCAGCTGTCCTGACCGTTGGAGGCGACGTTTTGGTTGTTGATCTCGTAGTTCCCCATCAGGTGCATCGTGGGCAGGAGGGCGCCCTTGGCGCGAAGGATGTCCTTCTCGAGTCGCTGGGCTTCCAGATCCACCTGGCGGTAGTCGGGTCTGTGCGTCCGGGCCATCGCTTCCAGCCCATCCAATTGCTCGTACAGCGGCGGTGCCAGTTCCAGTTGGCCGATGACCCTGTGACCGTGGTTCAAGGGGAGCCCCATGGCCTCGTTCAGGGCCGCGTGGGAAAGCCGAACCTGATTCGCCGCGGCGATGGCCTCCTCCCGGAGGCGCGCCAGTCTCACGCGTGCAGCCAAGGCGTCGGAGGCCACCACGACGCCGGCCTCGTAGCGGCTCTCGGCAGCGGCGAGGTTCGCCTCCGCGGTGCGGACGGCGGCCCGCACCGTGGCCAGCGCCTCGCGGGAGAGGAGGACGGCAGAGTAGGCGCGGATCACGCCGAAGATGATCTCCTGCTCTGCGCGCAACTGACCTTGTTCAGCCGCGTGTTGTCCCAGTTGAGCCTGTTGGTATCCGAGAACGGTCCGGCCCCCGAGGAAGAGCGGCACGCTGCCGCTCAGATTGGTTCGCCAGTTGTTGATGGGATCCGGATGATTCAGCTTGTCGACCGCGAAATCGGCCGCGGTGAACCGCCCCTGGTTGAGCAGGGAACCGAACGCGTACACGGGGTTGTCGCTCCGCGTAAATTCTTCGGAGAAATCCAACCGCGGGAAGAAACCGGCCCGCGCCTGCTCGATGCCGGAAGCCGCCGCCGCGGCTTGATGGCCCGCGGCCCGCAGGGCTGGATGTTTCTCCAGGGCGGTCTTCACGGCCTCGGAGAGGCTGAGCTCGGGGGCCAGGGGCTCGCCGGCCCAAACGGTCGGCGCCGTCAGCAGGAACACATTGAGTAGGACCACCGCCCAGATCGCTTTTCCCATTCGGAAGATTATCATGACATTCTCCCGCTACCACACGAGTCCTGGCCTTCTTGAAGTTCGGTCCATAAACTGTGAAAACGATTCGAAGAGACTCCGACCACCTCGACTAGTTCCTCATGAAACTATTCCAAATATTTGAAAAAAATAGACAAGTTTCAATCGTCTTGGCACTGGAAATATTAGAACTAGTCCGTCCGGAGCATACGGGGATTGGAAGGGGCGATGCGTTCTATTCGAACCAGTGGCGGTAACTTATATCAAACAAGGCCGGACCGTCAAGACGGCCCGGGTTTTCCCGAAGGGGCGAGGTAGGGCTTGGACCGAAGCGCCGCCGCAGTCGCCTGGGCTGGTAGCTGTCGACGAAGGCGGCTTTCATCGCTTCGATTTGAATGGAGGGCTGTGCTGCGGAGCTCGAATCCTGTCGGAGATCCGGTCTTATTGCTTGATCAACACCGCCTCACGAAGTCCCCCGTGCGGCTGGCTATAGCCTCACCCATTTCCGCTCGCAGGCGATGGCGAGCAGCAAGCCAACCAGATAGGCGACGCCCATGTTCCACATCGCTAGACCGGCCATCAAGTAGATGATGTAGCGGTCCTCTTTGCTGTTGTTCGCCCCGCCCCGCCCCCCGGCTGCCAGTTCCAAGCCCCCAAAAAGGAGGATGACGCCGAGGATCACGGGCGGGAAACACTTGAAGAGGGTAGCCACGGAGTCCGCGAGGAACAGGCCCACGAACAAGACGAGACCGCCGAGGATCACGAGCGCGCCGCCGGTCTTCGCCCCGAAGCGGATGTGGCCGGCCATGCCGCCCGCCCCGTGACACATGGGAACGCCCCCGAGGGCGGTCCCGACGAGGTTCAGCGCCGCATGGTCCAGAGCGACCGCCTTCACCGTGATGGGGCGGTCCGGGAAGTGCGTGTTGTTCTCCTCCACTGTGGAAATGATCGCATTGCCGAGCGTGAGGGGAAGCTGAGGGAGGCCGAGGATCATGATGCCAGTGGCGAGGTCGCTCCGCCCGATCTGAGACAACCCGGTGGTCGGCAGCCGGAAATGGAAGCTCATGCGGGCGAGGTCGCCCAGCAGGGTCGGCTCGCGCACCAGGGCGACCCCGGCTCCGAGCGCGAGGAGGGCCAGCATCGCCTGGAGGCGCGGGTACGAGAGCAGCAGAAGCGTCATGGCGCCCGCGATGGCGGCGAGGAGGAGGTCGCCGTGCGTTATCTTCACGCCCTCCACGACGAACCCCAGGCCGAGGCCGAGGACGATGCCCTGCACGACCGGCCGGCGCGTGATCTTCTCGATCCAGCTCACCGCGCCCGACAGGCCCATGAACCCCCAGACCACGCCGGTGAAGAGGCCCGACGCGAAGATCGCACCGGGCGTGATGGCCCCGCCCTGCGTGATCGCCGCCGTCCCGATGACCTTCATGGGTTGGATCGGAACGGGGGTCCTGAAATAAAGGCCCGCCCAGAGCTTGAAGACCCCGAAGCCGACGAGGATGCCCGCGGGGTCCATGTGGTTGATCGTGATGTAGCCGACCACGAAGGGGATCAGCGTACCGAGATCACCGAAGGCGCCCGCGAGTTCCTGCAGATCATACCGGTTTCGGGCAGCCGTCCGCGCCTCCAGAGCTATTTCCATGGTCGCCCCTCCCTGGGGCGAGTGTATATATGTCTCCCGGAGCATAGTCATGACCGTTGGCGGGGTGTGCGCCCAGAGATCCGCAGAGCCTCACAACTCCCCGACGGCGGACCAGTCACGGAAACCGTGACTCGCTCGACACGGCTGGCGCCCATCGGGCGGCCTGGAGTATGATGTGCGACGTGGCGAGCGGCGGCATGGGAGGCCCGAGGATGCTCGGACGAGAAGCGAAACGAGACGGACAAGGCGCGGCAGGGCGACGCCGGCCCCCGGTGCGTAGCCTGCTCGTCACCGTGGTCGTGCTCTCCCTCGGCCTCGTCCTCGTGACGGCGGTCAACTACCGCACCGCGGTCCGTGTCGCGGAGGAGACGCTCCGGAATCAGGGCGTCGGCATCAGCCTGGAGCTGGCCGCCGAGGCGCGGAGCCACGGCGAGCGCGACGCCGCCGCGCTGCAAGCCCTCGTGGCGGACCAGCACCGGCGGGAGGTGGCCTTCCTGGCCATCATGGATCGGGACGGCTCCGTGCTCGCACACTCCAATCCTCGACTCGTGGGCACGCGACTCGAGGACGCCGCGTTCCGGAGCGTTGCGCAGACCGGGCAGCTCATGGGAACCCTGGTGACCTTGGGCACTGGCGAAGAAGTCTATGAACTCACGGTGCCCTTCCACGTCCCGCCGCCGGGGGTGGCCGTGCCCTTCGACACCCGACAGCCACGGTTCCGGGTCCTCCGGCTCGCCCTGCACACTGCCCCTGCGCGCCAGATCGTCCACCACGCGCTGATCCAGGTCGCCCTCGTGGGCGTGATGGTGGTGGCGCTCCTGGGTCTCAGCGTGTGGCAGATCCGCACGCTGCGGCGCCACTTCCAACTGCAGAATGAGGCGGCCCGCCAGGAGCGCCTCGCAGCCCTGGGCGGGATGGCGGCGGTCCTCGCCCACGAGATCCGGAATCCTCTCGGGGCAATCAAGGGCCTGGCGCAGTTCCTGGGGGAGAAACAGGCAGCCGATGCGCCCCAGTTGGAAATGACCCAGACGATCGCGCACGAGGCCACCCGGCTGGAGCGGTTGGTGAACGACCTGCTCACCTACGCGCGGCCCCGGCCACCGGACCGTCAGCCGACCGATGTGTCCATCGTCCTCGGTGAGGTGGCGCGATCGGTGAAGCCGGCCGCGGATGCCGCCGGGGTGGCGTGTCGGCTCGACGTTCCTGAGGCGGTTCCCACCATCGCTGCCGACCCCGAGCAACTGCAGCAACTCTTCGGGAACCTCGCGCTCAACGCCGTTCAGGCCATGCCGAAAGGGGGGAGATTGACGGTCGCGGTGCGGTCCGTGGATGGAAAAGGCGGTTCACGACGGGGCGTCGAGGTCGCTGTCGAGGACACCGGGTCCGGGATCCCCGAGGCGGACGTGCCCCGGGTTTTCGAGCCGTTCTACACGACGCGGACGAAAGGGACCGGCCTCGGCCTGGCGATCTGCAAACAAATCGTGGACGCTCATGGGGGCGGTATCCGCGTCGCGCGAACCGGGCCGGACGGCACGACCATCCTGGTGGCGCTTCCCGTGGAGGGCACAGCCCGTGTCTAAACTCAAGGCCAGCATCCTGGTGGTGGACGACGAGCCGGCGATGCGGCTCTTGCTCACCTCGATCCTGAAAGACGAAGGGCATGAGGTGACCGCCGCCGCGAGTGGCGAAGAGGCGCTCCAGCTCCTGGCCACGCGTCATTATCGCCTCGTCCTGACGGATCTCAAGATGCCCGGGATCTCGGGCCTGGAGCTGCTCACGCACGTGAAGCGCGACGACCCCGGTACGGCGGTGATCATCCTGACCGCGTTCGGCACGGTCGAGGGCGCCGTCGAGGCCATGCGCCAGGGGGCGGTCCATTACCTGCTGAAGCCGCTGGCCAATCCCGATGAGCTGCGACTGGCCGTGCGCCGGGCGATGGAAGAGCGGCGGGTGACCGACGAGGCGACCAGCCTTCGCCAAGCCACCGAGGCGGTGTTCCCCTTCGGCGAGATCATCGCCGGCGATGCCAAGATGCAGGCCGCGCTGGATCTGGGGCGCTCCGTGGCACCCACGGATGCGACGGTCCTCCTCACCGGCGAGACGGGGACGGGCAAGGAGCTGATGGCGCGGGCTATCCATCACTGGAGCCCGCGGGCGGACCAAGCCTTCGTCGCCGTGAACTGCGCCGCCCTGGCCGAGACGCTCCTGGAGAGCGAGCTGTTCGGCCACGAGAAGGGCGCCTTCACCGGGGCCGCGGCCCAACGGCGGGGGCGCTTCGAGCTGGCGCACGGGGGCACCCTGTTCCTCGATGAGGTGGGGGAGATGACCCCGGCCCTGCAGGCGAAGCTCCTTCGGGTCCTGCAGGACGGGACGTTCGAGCGGGTGGGTGGGACGAAGACCGTGACGGTCGATGTCCGGGTGATCGCCGCAACGAACCGGGACATGCAGCGCCTGGTGGCCGAGCGCGTTTTCCGCGAGGATCTCTACTACCGCCTGAGCGTATTCCCGATCGTGTTGCCCCCCCTCCGGGAGCGTCCCGCCGACATTCTCCCCCTCGCCGCGCACATCCTTCACGACGCCGGCCGCCGCTTCGGAAAACACATCGTCGGTTTCACGGACGAGGCGCAGGCGCTCCTGCAGGGGTACGCGTGGCCCGGGAACATCCGGGAGCTGCAGAACGTGATCGAGCGGGCGGCGATCCTGTGCCGCGAGGATCACGTCACTCCTGCCCACCTACATCTCTCCGTATCTCCTGCGGTCTCGTCATCCGGCGTACCAAAGACCCTTCGTGCCCTGGAGCGCGAGACCATCCTTGCCGCACTTGCTGCGCACAAGGGCAACCGCCGGAAAGTCGCCGACCAGCTCGGCATCGGGCTGCGCACCCTCTACACCCGCCTTCAGGCGTACGGGGTCTCGGCCGAGTCGGATGAGGAGCCGTAGCCACCGTTCTCGCTGAGTGCCGAATCCGCACGTCGACTGCGAGTTCCGCACTCCCCGCCTGAGAGTCCCCTCAGTCGCACCCGGACCCGCAACCGGGCTGCATCTGCGTACGCCCTGTAAATATCTACGCTTCCGGCCCAGACGGGAAGGACCGCAACCGCCGGTCGCCCCCTGGCATGCCTCCTGCTCATCCCTCTTACCGAACGCAAACCTACAGTCCGCGACAGCGGGGAGGAGAAACAACAATGCGGAAGACGCTGGTGGCAATCGGGTTGGTATCTGTCTTTGCGCTCACGGCGGTGACGGCGTTCGCCTGGGGACCGGGCATGGGGCGGGGGATGGGGATGGCATACGGTCCGGGATACGGCTACGGCCAGGGCCCGGGGGTCACGGCACCGAATCTCAGCGCCGAGCAGGCCGCGAAGATCCAGAAGATCCGGAGCGACCGGTTCGCCGATATGGCCACGGTCCGGACGGAGATGGTCACGAAGCGGACAGAGATGCAGGCACTCTTCCGGGAGCCGGTCCTGGATCAGGCGAAGATTGTGGCGAAGCAGAAAGAGATGACCGCCCTCCAGGCCCAGATGCAGGAGAAGGCCCTGGCGGCGCGGATGGCGGTGGCCGAGGTGCTTACCCCCGAGCAGCGGGCGCAGATGCCAGCCTTCGGGCCAGGCATGGGGCCTGGGTTTGGCCCTGGGCAGGGCTTCGGTCCCGGGATGGGAATGGGCCGCATGGGGATGGGCCCGCGGATGGGCGTCGGCCCCCGCTGGTAGCCACACCACCCGCTGGAGGGGAGGGGAACCTCCCCTGGGGTGACGGCCGGCAAGGATGACTAAGAAGCAGCGGAAAGGGGTGGCGGCGATGGAATGGCTCAGCACGGAAGCACGATGGATCGGCGAATGGATCGAGGCGATCCTGTGGGCCGCCACCTGGCTCGCGATCCTTGCGGGCCTCGCATCTGAGGGGGGTCGGAGTGGTCTGACGCGAGCGACACGCGTGCTGGGCGGGCGTCTGACTCGAAGAATAGGCCGACCGCGAAGACATCTCCTGCACGTCCCGGTGGCCGTCGTGGCCCTGGCAGTGGCTTTTCCCAGTCTGGCGGCCCCGGGGCAGGGTTGGCGGTGGGGCTCCCCGATCAATCCGGGATTCGACAAGAACACGGTGGTCCAGGTTTCGGGGACGGCCAACCAAGTGGACATCGTCCCGCGGAGCGGGCCCGCGACCCTTCGCCTGGAGACCTCGGGGGAGAGCTTCACGGTGATGCTCGGACCGGGCTGGTATCTGGCCGAGCTAAAGGTGGACCTCCGGACCGGGGATCGCCTCATGGTCGAGGGATCGAAGATGATGGATCGCGGAGGGAACCTTCACCTGATCGCGTCCCGGATTGTGAACGAGCGGACCGGTGTCGTGCTGACGCTGCGGGATGAAGCCGGCCGTCCCGTGTGGATGGGCGGTGCAAGGCCCGGGCATATGCCGCACTGAACGAAGAAGGCTATGCCATCCCGGCGGCTCGCGGCGCGGATGCGGTTCGGCCAGGGTGTGCTGAACGGGCGGGGGCCGTGTCGCAGATGGCCCGACGCCGGAGACACCGGAATCCCTTGTGGCGTCAGCCTCCCGCAAGGCGGCGGCGCTCGCGTCGGACAGTCCCGATCAACCGGCGACGTAGCAGGAGAATAAGACAATGCACGGAATGTGGTGGGGTAACGGGCCGTGGTCTTGAGGCCCAGGGATGGGGTTCCTGGGGCCGTTGGTGATGCTAGTCTTCCTGGGCGCACTGGTCGCGCTGGCGGTCGGCGTGATGCGCCGTCCCTTTCGGACAAGCGAACCTCCCCAGGATTCGGCCATGGAGATCCTCCGGACCCGCTATGCCAAGGGCGAGATTACCCGGGACGAGTTTGAGGCAATGCGCCGTGACCTGACGGACATGTGAACAGAGGGGAACCGGTAACGGGGACGAGTGGGAGGGAGCGGCATGCCGCGTGAGATGGCCTCCGATGCAGTTGCGGTGCTCCAGCTGGAAGGGGCCACCGGTCGCACAGAGAAGAGAGTTGGGACGATGGGAAGAGGACGAAAACTGGCATGGATCAGCGGGATCGCCCTGATGCTCGTCCTGGCGGGAGCCGCCGGATGGTATGGCCTCATGCGCCCAACGGTAACCACGGGTCCTGCACTCGCCCCGGTCACGCGCCGTGACCTCAGCGCCACGGTGACGGCAACAGGCACCGTCAAGGCCATGGTGGGGGCCGAGGTGAAGGTGGGCTCCCGGATTCCCGGCCGCGTGGACCAACTTGCGGTGCAGGTCGGGGACCGCGTCAAGGCCGGCCAGGCGATCGCCCGGTTGGAGCAGGACGACCTCCGGGCCGCGGTGGAGAAAGCCCGGGCGGACCTCGCTGCGGCCGAGGCCAAGCTGGCCACGGTGAGAAACGGGGCTCGTACCCAGGAACTACAGACGGCCGAGGCCGCCCTGCGTCAAGCCGAGGCAAACCAGCTCCTGACCAAGGCCAACCTCGACCGGTATCGGCAGCTCTACCAGGACGGCGGCGTCGCGCTGCAGCAGGTGGACACCGCCGCCCGGGACTATGACGTGGCGGTGGCGCAGGTTCGTTCGGCACGGGAGCAGCTCAGCCTCATTCGGGAGAAGTACACATTGGAGGATGGCCAGTACGCCGAGGCCCAGGTCCAGCAGGCGCGGGCAGCACTTCGGATCGCCGAGGCGAACCTGGGGTACGCGACGATCACGGCGCCGATGGGCGGCGTGGTGGCCTCGGTCTCGACCCAGCAGGGCGAGACGGTGACTTCGGGCAGCGCCGCGGCGCAGGCCCCCACCTTCGTCACCATCATTGATCTCACCCGACTCCAAGTGGACGCCTACGTGGACGAGACCGACATCGGCAAGGTCCGGGTGGGCCACGAGGCGACCTTCAGCGTGGACGCCTACCCCGACCGAGAGTTCACCGGCAAAGTCACGGCCATTTACCCCAAGGCGCTGATCCAGCAGAACGTCGTGACGTATGACGTGGTGATCACGATCGACAATCGCGAGGGGCTCCTGCGGCCGGACATGACCGCCAACACGACCATCACGGTGGCCAAGCGCGACAAGGTGCTAGCCATTCCCAACCAGGCGGTCCGTCGCGAGGAAGGGGACCGGGTGGTCGTTGTCCAAGAGGGGGACCGATTGGTGCGTCGTGCGGTCAAGACGGGATGGAAGGACAAGACCTACACCGAGGTCCTGAGCGGGCTCAAGGAAGGCGAACGGGTGGTCGTGGGCGAACTCGAGAACGGGAAGGTCCCGACCAAGGGGACCCTGCCGCCGGGGGCGAAATGACCGATGGGGGAAGGGAGTGTCCGACAATGATTCAGATGGATGGAATCCAGAAGACCTACCAGATGGGCGGGGTCGAGGTGCCGGCGGTGCGCGGCATCTCCGTGCACATCCGGAAGGGGGAGTTTGTGGCCATCATGGGGCCGTCCGGGTGTGGCAAGTCTACCCTGATGAACCTGATGGGCTGTCTCGACACGCCCACCGGGGGCTCGTACCAGCTTGATGGTCAAGAGGTAGCCGGCCTCGATGACGACGCCCTCTCGACCGTCCGCAACCGGAAGATCGGGTTCGTCTTCCAGAGTTTCAATCTGCTGCCCCGGGCCACGGCGCTGGAGAATGTGGAGCTCCCACTCATCTACCGCGAAGAGGGAGGCGTCAAAGCGAAAGCGCTGGCGGCGCTGGCGAGCGTGGGATTGGCGGACCGGACCCGCCACAAGCCGACGGAACTCTCCGGAGGGCAGCAGCAGCGGGTGGCCATCGCGCGGGCGCTGGTCACCGATCCCGCCATCCTGATGGCCGACGAACCGACCGGGAACCTGGACACCAAGGCCGGCGAGGAAGTCATGGCCCTGTTTCGCGACCTCCACCGGCAGGGTCGCACGATTGTCCTGGTGACGCACGAGCCAGACATCGCCACGCATGCCGAGCGGATCATCCATCTCCAGGACGGGCAGGTTGTCCAGGAGAGCCGGCCAGATGGGGCGCCATTCGCGGCGGCCGCAGGGGGGCGGGCATGAAGATCATCAGCACGGTCCGGGTCAGCGTCAAGGGGCTGACGGCGAACAAGCTCCGCACCTTCTTCATGATGGTGGGGGTCCTCATCGGGATCACCGCCCTCACCGTCATCGTCTCTGTGGGTCAGGGGGCCAAGGTCCAGGTCATGCAAAAGATGGAGAACCTGAGCGCCTTCGGCGCCGTCATGGTGATCCCGGGGGGTGGGATGACGCGGGGGCTGGGCAGTGTGGATGCCGTACCAGCCACCCTGACGGCCGAGGATGCCCAGGCGATCCATGCCGAGGTGCCGAACGTCCAGGATGTCGCCCTGGTCCAATCGAAGCAGGGGGTATCCGTCAAGTTCGGCGGGCAGTCCACCACGACGATGATCTGGGGGGTGACGCCGAACTATCCGACCATTCGTCCGACGCCCGTGTCCCGGGGCGAGTTCTTCGGTGCGGAGGAACAATCCGCCGCCGCCCGGGTGGCCGTATTAGGGCAAGACACGGCCATGGCATTGTTCGGGGACGCTGACCCGTTGGAGCAGACCATCCGCATCGAGAACGTACCGTTCAAGGTGATCGGCCTCCAGAAGAAGATGGGGGCCAGTCCGGGAGGCGGGAACCTGGACGATCGTATCCTCATCCCCCAGGCCACGGCGGCCCGCCGCCTCTTCAACCTCACCAACCTGACGCAGCTGGTCGTCCAGATCAACGGACGCGAGCACGTGCGAGGGGCCGCCGACCGTGTGAAGCAGCTCCTTCATCAGCGGCATCACATCGCGGCAGGGATGCCCGATGACTTCAGCGTTCGGATCGCGGAGCAGATGCTGGGCGTCCTCACCGGGACGTCCCAAACCCTCACGCTCTTTCTGTCCATCGTTGCCGCCCTCTCCCTCTTGGTTGGTGGCTTCATCGTCATGAACATCATGCTGATCTCCGTGAGCGAGCGGACGAAGGAGATCGGGCTCCGCCGCGCGGTGGGTGCCCGGCGCCGAGACATTCTGCTGCAATTCGTCCTGGAGGCCGGGGTGGTGACCGCGACTGGCGGCTCGGTCGGCGTCCTCGTGGGGCTGGCCGGCGCCCTGCTCGCCTCGCGCCTGTTGGGCTGGCCAGCGGCCCTGTCGTGGCCCGCGATCATCGGTGCGGTGGTCTTCGCGGGGATCGTTGGCTTGGTTTTCGGCGTCCAGCCTGCCCGGAAGGCCGCGAGGCTGCATCCTGTGGAAGCCCTGCGAGGTTAGCGGGAAATAGAACGGTGCTCTCAATGCCGCTCTTGTAAGGTTGCCGATGCATGTGCTCAAGGGCTCGCGAATTGCTTTGAAGGCGGTGACGGCGCACAAGCTCCGGGCGCTGCTGGCCATCGTCGGGATCGTCGTGGGGGTGGCCGCCGTCATCGTGATGCTCGCCGTGGGGGAAGGCGCCAAGCGGGAGGTCCTGGGGAAGATCCAGGGGCTCGGCACGAACATTCTCATCGTGAGCGCGGGCCAACTCAAGAATGTCGCCGGTCGGCCGCAGCTTGTCGGCAACGTGACGACCCTGGACCTTCGTGACACCAGGGCAATCAGCGAAGAGTGCCCGGCCGTCGCCCGGGTCGCTCCGATCCAAAGCCGGAAACTCGCGGTGAAATTCGGCACTGGCACCACCAACACCAGTGTCGTCGGCACCTCGGCGGACTTCCCCGCAGTCCGCGAGTTCCGGACCATCGTGGGCCGCTTTTTCGACGCCGATGAGGTGCAGGGGGCCCAGCGGGTGGCCGTTGTCGGGCAGACGGTCCTGACGAATCTGGGTGTGGCACGAAACCTGATGGGTGAGACGCTCCGCATCAACAACGTTCCCTTCGAGGTGATTGGGGTCCTGGAGCCAAAGGGGGTGAACTACGCGGGGATCGACGAGGACGATCAGGTCTTGATTCCGATCAGCACGGCACTCCGACGGCTCTTCAACTTGACATTTCTGAGCAGTCTGTACATTCAGGCCAAGGACGAGCGGGCCATGGGCACCGCCGCCCGTCAGGTGGCACAACTGCTTCGGGAGCGGCACCGAATCAAGGCGGGACAGCCTGAGGACTTCACCCTGCAGACGCAGACGGAGATCCTCGACGCGGCGCGAGAGACGAGCCAGACCTTCAGCCTGCTCTTGGCGAGCATCGCCGGCGTCTCCCTCTTCGTCGGCGGCATCGGGATCCTGGCGATGATGGTGATCTCTGTGCGGGAGCGGACGCGGGAAATTGGCGTGCGTCGGGCCGTTGGCGCCCGCCGCCGGGACATTCTGCTGCAGTTCATCCTCGAGGCCACCACCCTGAGCCTCGCGGGAGGGGTCGTCGGCAGTCTGGTTGGGATCGCGGGGGGTGTTCTCTTCGCCCGTGCCACCGGGTGGCCGACGGCGATCTCGCCGGTGGCAATCCTGATAGCGTTCGGGGTCTCGGCAGCCATCGGCATCTTCTTCGGGGCCTACCCTGCGCGCCGGGCCGCTCGACTGGACCCGATCGTGGCGCTACGGGCGGACTAACAGGCTGCTGAAAAAGGCCCATCTGCGGCGTTGGCGCGCTCGCGCGGCGCTGCGACGTACGTGCTAAGTACGCCTCGCGTCTCGCATCGCGCGTCGTCTTGCATCTGGACCTTTTTGAGCAGCCTGGGCAAGAGCGAGTTTTTCAGCATCGTGCGAAAGAACCCGGACCGGAAGACAGTTCCGAACTCCTTCCCGGTGGAGGCGATCCATGCAGAAGTCGAAGGCGCTCTTCAACAGCGCGATCGTGCTGTATTTCGTCATCGCGCTCGAGTTCCTGATCATGATCAGCCCCTTTGCCGGGTTCTTCTACGCGGTGTTTAACCCCCTGCTCGTTGCGGCGGACAGGTATCCGGCCACCCGGTGGCTCAGCGCGTTCTTCCTGCCGCACATGGTCGTGCCGCCGGACGGGTTGCTGAAATTCATCCGGGTCATGGGATCGATCCTCCTGGTCGCCGGCGTGGCGGTCTTTCTCGTCTGTGCCATTCAGGTATACGCGCACAAGCTCCTGAAGAAAGGGGCGGCGCTGCAGGGCCTCTATACCGCCCTCCGCCACCCGCAGTATCTGGGGTTGGGCGTGGCCGGAATCGGTCTCGCCATCCTCTGGCCGCGGTTCCTCGTCGCCGTCCTGTGGCTGGTGATGCTCTTTCTCTACTATCTTCTTGCCAAGGACGAGGAGCGACGCATGTTGACCGCCTATCCCGACACCTATGCGCCATACATGGAGAAGACCGGGATGGTCCTGCCCCGGCGCGTTGAGCGGTGGGTACTCCCTGGTAGCGTAACAGGACGGGGCGCCGCGTTCGTCCTGATCGCCGTCCTGGTTCTCGGTGGGGCATTCGCTCTCCGGGGCTACACCGTGAAGCATCTCACCCTCTGGGCCGATGCCAACGTTGTGGCCCTCGCGGTGAACCCGGACGATGCGGCGATGATGGACCACAGACTGCCTGACGCCCTGCGCCTGCCGGAGGTGCGCGCGCGGACGACTGAGGGCAAGCGGTACCTTGTCTACTTCCTGCCGGCCAACTACATCATGCAAGGCCTGATCGCCGACACCGGCGGAGAGTGGCGGCTCTACAAGCAGCACCACACCATCTCCATGATCACCGACTGGATCCTCCACCCCTTTGGACATCTGACCGAAGGGCACACGATGCGTGCGGCGCCGGCGGCGGCGGCGCATCCGATGGCTGGGAGAATGGAAAGGCGTCTCGTGTTCGTGGAGGTGTCCGGGACGGCAGGCCAACAGCCCTTCGACGTGTTCGGTATCGGGGTGGAGCGATCCCCCCAGTTCATGCTGGATGTGGACATCCACACCTTGGCCGTCCAGGAGCTCAAGGACCTCCCCAGGGAGACGGCTTGGGCGAACGTGCCGACACCAGTCTTCTAGCGTTGTAAGGTCCCTCTGTCTGCGATGGCCGCTTCGTTCTCTCTGCCCCCGGAACGGTTCAGAATCTCTGTTTGGAGGTGGCCCGACGCTTTGGGGCGCAGGGGTGCGCGGCCGCTGCGCCGTGACATTTCTTGATCTGGGCCGGGGTGCACTGGCTGGGCTTTCCCTTCAACGCTTCCGGCTTTCGGCAGGTTTGCTTTGACGTGGGCATGACGATCCTCCTCGGTGTTGCCGCGTCCGAGTGCGCGGAGTGGGGGCGGGTGTCAGGATTCCCCGCAGGGCGGTTTGACAGCGCTGCAACGCCTCGGGGTCGGCCTCGTAGTGGATGAACATCCCGCGCCGGGCCGCCCGCACCAGGCCGGCATCGCGCAGAATCCGCAGGTGCTGGGAGACGGCACCCTGCGTGATGCCGAGCTGGACGGCCAAGGCGCCAACACAGAGGGCCCGCTGGGCCACCAACCGGAGGATGCGCAAACGCATCTCGACGGCGAGTGCTCTTAGTAGACGCGAGACTTCGTCAATGTTGTCCATGTGCGAACCTGCATCGGAAGCAACCGCGAATCGCCAATCCCGCCCAGGCAGGACACGGGGAACGGATCTGCCACCGCACGACGTGGGATTCTTGGATCAGCCGCCTCGATGTGCTTGTATATTTTAGTGTTTGCTAATATACTAATGAGGCACTGTGTCCGCGTCAAGGGTGAAATTCCGTTGACTTCAATTTCGGTTCTTGCGCTCTCGGTGCTAAAACCAAAGAGGACCAATGGAACAGATAACACTGAGGAGACTGTTCGGAGCCTTCCTGCGGCTGGGCGCTACGGCATACGGCGGCCCGGCCATCATGGCCCATCTCCGCCAGCAGTGCGTCGGGCGGCACCAGTGGCTGTCGGAGCAGGATTTCAAGGAGGGGATCGCCCTCTGTCAGATCATTCCCGGCGCCACCATGGTGCAGATGTCGGCCTATGTGGGTTACCGGCTGCGGGGAATGCCGGGGGCGCTCACGGCCGCGGTGGCGTTTGTCCTGCCAGCCTTTCTCCTGATGGTCGGGTTGTCGGTCGCCTATTTCGCCTCCGGGGAGCTAGCCCTGGTCAAGGCACTGTTCCGCGGCCTGGGCGCCATCGTGGTCGCCATCATCCTGAACGCCTGCGTCTCCCTGAGCCGGACCACCCTCTCCGGCTGGCAGGGTCCGCTCCTGGCCGCCCTGGCCTTCGGCGCGCTCCTCTTGCGGGTGAACCTCCCGCTGGTCCTCTTGGGCGCCGCCCTCTTGGCCCTCCTGCTTTTCCGGGGCAGCCCGATGCCGGATCAGGGTAAGCAGGGAAAGAAGCTGGCACGATGACCCCCCGCGCCTGGATCGCCGCCGCGGCGATAGCCGCCTGCCTGCTGCTCCTGACCCTCGCGTTCGACCCGCGGTTGGCCGACCTGAACCTGATCTTTATGAAGGTGGACCTGATGGCCTTCGGGGGTGGCTTCACGACGATTCCCCTCATCCAGCGGGAAGTGGTGGATCGCTATCAATGGATTACCACGCGTGAGTTCATTGACGGCATCGCCATGGGCCAGATCACGCCTGGCCCCATCGTCATCACCGCGACTTTCGTTGGTTACCGTCTGGGGGGCCTCCTGGGCGCCCTCCTCGGCACGATCGCGGTTTTCTTTCCCTCTTTCGTCATCGTCATGACACTTGCCCCGCACTACGACCGGATCAAGCGCTCCCGATACGTCCAGATCATGGTGCGCGGCATTCTCGCGGCATTCATGGGCATGCTGCTCTTCGTCGTCTACCGCTTCGGGCAGGAGGCCCTCCCGGACTGGCGCACCTGGGCCCTCATGGCCGCCGCCTGGATCGCCCTCTGGCGGAAAGTCGACTTGCTCTTGGTGGTTGGGGCGGGTGCCGGCGTGTCGTTGCTGCTCTTGTGAGCCCTCACACGACAACGGGACGCAAAGCGAGTAGGGGAGATCGCCGCCGGGCTTGACGGTCGTGCATTGAGCCCTCATGCTTTCTGTCCTAACTGGGTGAGCGGTGTGTAACCCCACCGCAGGAGGGGGACTGATGAACCCGAAATGTGCCAGCACGTTCTGCGGTCTTGTCCTGATGGCCTGTTTGGCTGCGGTTCCCGCCCAAGGGCAGCAGATGCCACATGGCCATGCCATGGGCCACGCGTCAAGCGGAGTGCCCGCGCTGCCGGGGCAGGATGCCTTTGGCGCCATTCAGGAAGTCGTGCGGATCTTGGAAGCCGACCCCGCCACGGATTGGAGCAAGGTGAATCTGGAGCGGCTCCGCCAGCACCTGATCGACATGAACGAGGTGACCTTGCGTGCCAGCGTGAAAGCAGAATCTGTGCCGGGCGGGTTGCGAATGGACATCACCGGGACCGGGCGGACCGAACAGGCGATCCGCGGCATGGTGGGGCCGCACGCGAACGAGTTGAACCAGATGAAGGAATGGTCTGCCAAGGCGGAAGCAATCCCGGGTGGGCTGCGCCTCACGGTGGTGACGAAGGATCAGGCTGATGCCAAGACCGTGGCCCGGATTCGTGGCTTGGGCTTCATCGGCCTCCTCGTCCAGGGTGGCCACCATCAGCCACACCACCTGGCCATGGCGAAGGGCGAGGCGATGCCCGGTCACAATCATTGAACCACGAAGCGCGACGTACCACCCGGGCGCCGGTACGCAGCGTTCCTTGCTATGATCCGCCTGGGTGTAAAGCGGAGGGATACGCCTTGCGCCTCCGCCGGGCCTTGCTCCCACAGTGTCTGTCGGCGTGTGACGCAGCCGCCGTCGGTTTTGGGTTCCCCCGGGTGTGGAGCTGGGCTTCTTAACCCCCATCCGAAGAAATATGGACACCACCAAGCCACCAAGGCACCACAAAACACGGCGGCTTCCTTCTTCACGGGACGATACACATCGGCCACCCGGGGTGCACTCGCCGCCAGCCGTTTCCAATGCCCTTTGAGTCGAGTCCCCTTGGTGCCTTCGTGCCTTGGTGGTGAAAAGAATCTCGTAACAGGGTTAACTTAGAACCCAGTAGCCGTGTCGCGCATCCTACCTAACGGGTTCGCAGCGTCGCGATCAAGCGCTTCGGAGTGAGCAGGAGGTCGAAGGCGTCCTCGATGCGGCCGACCACGACATCCGCGGCGAGGATGGTGCGTGCATACGCGCCCTCTCGCCCGATGATCGCGATTCCCACGGCAGCTTCCCGCACCATACCTTCGTCGTTGGCCCCGTTGCCGACGGCCATCGTGTGCGCTGCGCCCAGCGTTCGGACCAGCGCAGCCTTGGCTTCGACCTGATCGCCCGGCTCCAGAACCCGGACGTGAGCGCCCAACCCATGAAGCTTCGCCGCCGTTCCGAAGGTATCCGCCGTCACGACGTGGACCTGGACGATACGGCCGAGCGCCTGGAGTCGTTCGACGACGGTTTTGGCGACCAGGCCGTCCACGGCCAGGGTTCCGTTTAAATCCAGCACCAGGTGCCCAATCTCCAACCGTCCGCGCCCGGGAATGTCTACAGTCAACATATTACAGTATCCTCGCCACTCACCAACGCTGGGCCGAGCGATCCCGCACGAACGCGCGCCGAATGCCCAAGCCCGTTGAGCACCCATCCCGAGGATTGTCGCCCATTCCGAACAAGAGCATTCGGCAGCGCCGTTTGCCAGAAACTTCCACATGACACTATCACCAAACGCCGATGCCAGGCAAACTCTTCAAGATCAAACGAGGACGTAGAAACAGCCTACGACCGGAGGTAACCCTTCTCCGTAATGCAAGGTTGCCCTTCGCATCTCCGCATTTACCGCCGTCGTGGACGTGAGCGCTGCACCGGGCGCAACTATTCAAACCCAGGAGATATCCACTTGTTGGTTCATGGTACGATACCAGCCGTTGGTTACATCCCAAGGTACCTCTCAGGTTTCTTCGTCGCGTTCCCGGAGCAAGGGGCCTTTTAAATTGACACCCGGGCCGCACTTCGATAGCTTCCGACCGCCGGTCCTTTCTCCCGTCCTCCTGCGAGTCCAGCGGGGTGCTCGCAAAATGACAATTGAATTCCGGCCAGGCGGCGTGATTGGCACGCCGTTCACGAAAACAGAGGGGGTGCCGATCCAGCCCGCTGCCGCGGTAGGCGTCAGAGGGACAGCCGAGGTCTTCGCGGAGTATCGGTCTGGCTTGAACGATTTGGACGGTTTCTCGCACATCATCCTGCCCTACCATTTTCACCGCAGCCACGGGTTCCCCCTCGCCGTCGTCCCTTTCTTGGATGTTGAGCCCCGCGGACTCATTGCGACCCGGGCGCCCAAGCGGCCAAACGCCATCGGGCTGTCCCTGGTGCAACTGGACAAGATCGACAACGGCGGATTGCAGATCCAGAACGTGGACATCCTCGATGGCACCCCCCTGCCGGACATCAAGCCCTACGTACCGGAAGTGGACGCGGCCGCGGACGTGCGAACCGGTCGGGTCCAGAACGCCACCCGGACGCTGTCACGCCAGGAATCGGATGATCGATTCACGTAGCACCACGACACGCCCCTCCTGGTGCCACGGTACGCGTGCGCCGGACGGGCGACCTTGGGCCCGAAATAATCGTACGAGGGAGCGTAATGATCATATGTGCCTGCCGGTGTGTTTCTTTTCTGAACCCCAGCAGGACTATGAGAGGGTATTCGGCGTGGCATGCCGCCAGAGGGATGGCGACATGCGGGCGCTCATCGCCGAGTCAGAAAATGCGCGGTCCTCAGATTAACGGTTGGTAACGAGAATGCACAGCGCGGCCTGAGGGCCGCAACCAAAACAACGGACTGTCTTGATCCGCAGATTACGCAGATTGGCCGATTTCACTGGGAACGGGGAAACCTTTTCAGAAGAACAAGCTCCTGTGAGTGTGTAGTACAGAGAAACGCGGGCCGCGGCTCGGCGTTCTCCGCGTCTTGCTGCTACTGATGTTCTGTCGATCACGTTGCACCCCGCGTGAGTTGCAGGGAGGAGCCGTGAAAGTAATTGGTCTCATAGGCGGCATGAGTTGGGAATCCTCGATCGAGTACTACCGCATTATCAACGAAGCGACCCGCGCACGACTCGGCGGGCTCCATTCGGCGAAGAGCCTGATGGTTTCGGTGGATTTCGCGGAGATCGAACGGTTGCAGCATCACGGGCAATGGGAGGACGCAGGCCGGATGCTGATTGCCGCGGCAGCAACTCTGGAAACCGGCGGGGCGGAGGTTCTGGTCCTGTGCACCAACACCATGCACAAGGTGGCCGAGGAAATCCAAGCTGGCGTCAGCATTCCTCTCCTGCATATTGCAGATACGACGGCCCAGCGGGTACGCGCGTCCGGTATCCAGACGGTCGGGTTATTGGGGACGCGCTTCACCATGGAAGAAGACTTTTACACAGGCAGGCTGTCAAAGACAAACGGCTTGAACGTCAAGATCCCGAATACCAAAGCGCGGGAGGTGGTCCACCGAGTCATCTACGATGAGTTGGTGGTGGGCAAGATCCGGCCACAGTCCAAAGCCCAGTACGTGGGCATTATTGAAGACATGGTGCGGCAGGGGGCCGAAGGCGTGATTTTGGGCTGCACCGAAATCGGGCTGCTCGTCCATGCCGAGGATAGCCCGGTCCCCCTTTTTGACACCACACGGATTCACGCCGAAGCGGCCGTGGAATACGCGTTGCAGTAACCGTGTGGGACGCGACCGCCGCCGCACCCGGCGGGCGGTGGATGGGCGCAGGTGTGCGCCGTTTCACGCACTTCCCACGAGTCAGAACCCTTCGCAGTCACGCGCCCACGCCGACTCTACACCCGTCCAGCAACCGCTCACGCGCACGGTGGCTCGGCAAGTCGCTGCGCCCCAGCGGCGATCATGAGGCGTGCGTCTCCCCGACACGTGTGCCGCTGCCGCCGGGCTCACGTCTCTTGCGGCTTTCATCGGCGGATTCGAAGTCCATCTGTGTGGCGGCCAGGCGTTGAAAATCGCGCTGTTGGTTGTCCTTGGTATTGCCGGCGTCGCAATGCTAGCGGCGGGGTAGGAAGGAGCCGGGGCTTACGCGGTACACATTCGCGGCGGCGCCTCCCGTCAGGGCGTCAGACCGGAAGCCCTGAGCGCTTTATACGTCTTGTAGCCTCCAGACAAGTTGCGCGCCCGATAGCCACGCTGCGCCAAGAAGCGCGTGGCGTAGTACGCGCGCTGTCCCACCTCGCAGCAAATGGCCAACTCGCGATCCAGGGGCAGCTCGCCGTACCGGGAGCGCAGCTGGGAGAGCGGCAGGTTGATGGCGTGCGGAATGTGCCCGGCGGCGAACTCGTCCGCCTCGCGCACGTCAAGCACCACCGCATCGGTGCGGGCGAGCTCCGACCAGGCGGCCACCGGCATGTCGCCCGCGAGGACGTTCACGGCGAGCATTCCGGCGATGTTCACCGGATCTTTCGCGGCCCCGTACTGCGGCGCATAGCACAACTCGGCCTCGGCGAGATCATGCGCCGTGCCGCGGAATTGAATGGCCGTCGCGATGACGTCAATGCGTTTCTCCACACCCGCGGCCCCCACCGCTTGCGCGCCAAGGATGCGTCCGTCAGGCACCGAGAACAGGAGCTTGAGGTGGATCGGTTGCGCGCCCGGGTAATAGCCCGCGTGATGTCCCGGATGGAGATACACCTTTTCGAACTGCGTGACGCCGGCCCGCCGGAGGCCCTTTTCGCTGGCCCCCGTGGATGCGACGGTCAGACCCAGGACACCCACCACGGCGGTCGCCTGGACACCGCGGAATTGCGTCGCCCGCCCGGCAATTGCCTCGGCGGCCACCCGACCTTGCCGATTGGCCGGTCCCGCTAGAGGCAGCACGGTCTCCTGGCCCGTGAGGACGTCGGGCACTTCGACGGCGTCGCCCACGGCCCAGATGCGCGGATCGGGCGTCCGCATCTGGGCATCCACGACAATCCCTCCGCGTGGACCGAGGGGAAGCCCGGCCGTCTTGGCCAACGCGGTCTCGGGCCGCACGCCAATGGCGAGAATGACAAGATCCGCGGGCAACCGGGCTCCGCTCTCGGCCACGACGATCAGGCCACCCCCATCCCCCGTTTCGATTTGTGCGAGTCCGTCCCCCAGGTGAAGCTGCACACCGCTCGCGACCAGGTGCTCCCTGAGGGGTATCGCCATCTCCGCGTCGAGCGGGGGCATCAACTGGGAAAGCTTCTCCAGCACCGTCACGGCCAACTCGCGCTGGACCAGGTTCTCCACCATCTCCAAGCCGATGAATCCGCCCCCGACCACCACCGCGCGCGTCGCCTGACGCTCGGTGATCCAGGAGCGGATTCGCCGGGAGTCGGGGATGGTGCGCACCGCGAAGACGCCGGGCAGATCCACGCCCGGGAGCGGCGGGCGGATGGGCGCCGCGCCGGGGGACAGCACCAGTGCGTCGTACCGTTCCACTCGGCTGTTTCCGCTGCGACCATCGCGTACCGTGATGAGGCGCTCGCGGCGATCGACGCTCGTGACTTCCGTCTCCGTCTGGACGTCGACGTTAAAGCGTGTTCGGAACATCTCGCGCGATGCGACGAGCAGGGAACGCTCGTCGGCGATGACGTTTCCGACGTAGTACGGCAGCCCGCAGTTTGCAAACGAGACGTAGGGACCGCGCTCGAACACGACGATCTCAACGGACTCGTCCAGGCGCCGGAGGCGGGCGGCGCACGAGGCGCCGCCCGCCACGCCGCCGACAATGAGCACTCGACGCGGTGCGGTGACACCGCGCAGGGGAGTTGATTGGGAATCGAGTTGCCAGCTCATGAGCACTCCACGTGTAGGCTACGCGTCTGGGGAACAGGCCCTCGACAATTCGGTGCAGGGTTTCGAGTGAAACCACTGGTGGGTCGGATCACGACGAGCGCGCGCGATCTGCCGATGAACGGCGTGGGCTGGCCATTTACACGTACACGACATACACCCGAGCGTATCGGAGGTCCTCCAGTGTGTCAACCCGAACGCTGTCGGCGCCGGCGACGCCACGGCCAACCGCTAGAATTTTCAATGACGGGTACACGCCCCAGCGTGTCACACGACATGCGAACCCACTACGCCACGCAGAACGGCATCGGCTCGGCGGATCGCTTCCCGGGGTGTCTCCTTCGCCTAACGGACCCTGACGGAGGTCGTCCGGGTTTGCCCTGTCCTTGGGTGTTTAGGCATCTCCGTCGGGCCGGATCCACCCGCCGGGCACTCGGCGTCCAAGGAAAGGCCGAGCGTCGCACAGGGGAGCGCGACGGACCCAAGGGTGTCCGCTGTGTCCCGATCCATTTCTGGATCTGTCCGCCCCAAACTGTTTCCGGTCGATGGGCCTCACGCATCCGCCCTTGCGTCGAGCGAGGTGTGTAAGGTCTCAGGAATGCTGACCACCAGAGGCATTCTAATGAGGAGGTCCACGGCCACGAAAGCAATAAAAATGTACTGAGGCCCGATCGTATCCCAGATGAACCCCGCCGTCAGGGCCAGGATGGCGCTCAGCGCCATTCTGAAGAAGCGGTTGATACCCAGCCACCGTCCCATCTGCTCAGGCGGGACCAGTTCGCGTTCGATGGCCGAGGCGATCGGCCCGCCGATGAAGTAGAAGCCCTGCAGACTACCGGCGAGGAGCAAGAACACCGGCGAGGGTGCCGCGACGAGCATCAGGTTCGACAACCAGAAGAGGGGAATGGTGAGGTACAGGACCCGCTTACGCCCGACGCGGTCTGCCAGCCTGCCCAAGGGAATGGCGCACGCGATTGATGCGATCGCCGACCCCGTCACCATGCCCCCCAGGACGAATTCAGTGGCCCCCTTGATCGAATGGGCGAAGACCTGCGTGTAGGGAAAGACCATCCCCAGCGGTAGCTGGGTGATGGCGGAAATGGCCACCCATCGTTTCAAATTCTTGCCGCCGCGGAAGACTTCGGCGATGTCCTTCACTAAGTGCGGCCGGCTATTGCCCACGTGCGCCCATGTCCGTTCCGATAGCTGCGTCCAGACCACCAGAAAGGTCCCGAGTGTAACAATGAGGCCGGAAACGAAAAGGGGCCGGATCCCGCCGATCGTCACTCCGCCGCACAGGGTGACCAGCCAGGCGGCGAGCAGTGGCCCGACCACGCCCAAGAGTCCGGCCGCCACTGTCTCGCAGAGCAGCATCCCGGTTGCGCGATCCCGGTTGGAGAGGCAGTTCCCGCAGATCGTCGCACAGCTATGGATGCTGGTCGCGAAGCCCAACCAGTGACATATCATAGCCAGGATCGTCATTTCCCAGTGCTGCGCGAGGCTAAAGGCCAAGTAGGAGAACGCCACGAATCCGATGCCGAGGAGGTAAATCTTCTTCGGCCCGATTCGGTCAATGAGCCAGCCGGTGAATGGACCGCAGAACCCCGCGACGATCATGCCGATGCTGTTGACCATGCCGAGCTGGGTGCCCGTCGCCCCCAGGGCCACGATGTAGATGGACAGGTAGGGGAAGACCATCTGGTAGGCGAACTTGTCGAGCGAGGTGCGCGCCACGGTGACTTTCCAGTC
>Ga0079037_100000149_pt1 | contig 25956 bp, 22 predicted proteins | sample Mud3Dept4metaG_FD_71479 | JGI IMG/M metagenome (GOLD analysis project Ga0079037, IMG submission 71479) | Freshwater wetland microbial communities from Ohio, USA, analyzing the effect of biotic and abiotic controls - Mud 3 Core 4 Depth 4 metaG | ecosystem: Environmental > Aquatic > Freshwater >... | reverse complement strand
CTCGCGGGGAAGCTCCATACGGGGAGATCGCGGAACGACCAGGTCGCGACCGACTTCCGCCTCTTCCTCCGGGCGGCCTTCGGCGATTCGCGCCGGCTCGTTCTCGACCTCGCGGCCGCCCTCGCGGCGCGCGCGCGGGCCGAGGCGGGAAGCGCGATGCCGGGCTACACCCACCTGAAGCGGGCCGAGCCGGTCACCTTCGGCCACTGGTGCCTCGCCTACGTCGAGATGCTCCTGCGCGACGCCGACCGGCTCGCGTCGGCAGCCGAACGGGCGAACGAGTGCCCGCTCGGTTCCGGGGCCCTCTCGGGAACGCCTCTCCCGGTCGACCGGACGGCGCTCGCCCGGCGGCTCGGCTTCCGCGCCCCGGCCGCGAACTCCCTCGATGCGGTCTCGGACCGGGACGCGGCACTCGAGTACCTCTTCGCGGCGGGCCTCCTCCTCGTCCACCTCTCGCGGCTGGCGGAGGACCTGATCTTCTTCTCCTCCGACGAATGCGGCTTCGTGACGCTCCCCGACGCCCTCGCGACCGGGTCGTCCCGGATGCCGCAGAAGAAGAACCCGGATCTCCTCGAGCTGGCACGGGGGCACGCGGGGCGGGCCATCGGCGAACTGGCGGGGCTTCTCGCCGTCGTGAAGGGGCTCCCGCTCGCCTACGACAAGGACCTGCAGCTCGACAAGGAGCCCGTGCTCCGCGTCCGGTCCGTCCTCGCCGTCCTGCTCCCGGCCCTCGCGCAGCTCGTCGCGACCATGGGGCTCGACCGGGAGCGGATGCGGGCGGCGGCCGGAGACGAGCGGCTCCTCGCCACCGAGCTGGCCGACGCCCTCTCCGCGCGGGGGATCCCGTTCCGGACGGCGCACGAGATCGTCGGCCGGCGGATCGCCGAGGCCGAACGCCGGGGGACGACCCTCCGGGGCCTCGGCCCCTCGAAGGAGATCACGAGGAAGGACCTCGCGGCCCTCGACGTCCGACGGGCGCTCGCGAAGAGATCCGCGCTCGGAGGGACTTCCCCCGTCCGGGTGAAGGCGGCGGCTCGCGAGGCGGCGGCGCGGATCGCAAGAGCGCGGAAGGGCGGCGGACGGTGAGGCTGCCGGGAGGATTCCTCGCCTCGTCCGTGCGGGCCGGCGTCCGGAAGGACCGACCCGACCTGGCGCTTCTCCTGGCCGAGAAGGGCGCGAACGCGGCGGCCGTCTTCACGAAGAACCGCTTCCAGGCCGCGCCCGTCGTCCTCGCGCGGAACGGACTCAGGAAGAGCGGCGGGCGGGTGCGGGCCGTCGTCGTCAACTCGGGCTGCGCCAACGCCGCGACGGGGTCCGCGGGACTCTCCGCCGCCCGCCGCGTGAGGAACCGGGCGGCCGAGCTGGTCGGCTGCCCGCCCGAGGAGGTCTTCACGGCCTCGACGGGCGTCATCGGAGTCGTCCTTCCGGACGCGAAGATCCGCGCGGCCCTTCCGGGAGCCCTTCACCGGGCCTCGAAGTCGGGCCTCGCGGCCGCCTCGCGCGCGATCCTGACGACCGACGTCGGGCCGAAGGTCGCGGAGGCCTCCTTCCGGGTCGGCGGCCGGACGGGACGGATCGTCGGCATCGCGAAGGGGGCGGGGATGATCCACCCGAACATGGCGACGATGCTGGCGTTCGTCATGACGGACGCCGCCGCGACCCCCGCATTCCTCCGGCGGGCGCTCCGGGACTCCGTCGACGCGAGCTTCAACGCCATCAGCGTCGACGGCGACACCTCCACGAACGACACGGTCCTCCTGATGGCCTCCGGGGCGCTCCGGAACCCTCCGCTCGACGGCGGGCGCGGCGGCGCGGAGTTCGCGAGGGCCCTCACCGAAGTCTGCCGCCGGCTCGCCTGGATGATCGTCCGGGACGGCGAGGGGGCGACGCGCGTCATGGAGATCACGGTCACCGGGGCCCGGAGCGTCCGGGACGCGAGGCTCGCGGCGAACGCCGTCGCCACCTCGCCGCTCGTCAAGACGGCCCTTTCCAGCGGCGACCCGAACTGGGGGCGGATCCTCGGGGCCGTGGGGCGGAGTGGCGCGCGCTTCTCCGAGCGGAACGTCTCCCTCTCGGCCGGGCCCCTGACGCTCGTGTCGAAGGGGACGATCGCCCCCTACCGGGAGCAGGACGCGGCACGCGTCTTCTCGAAGGAGCGGGTTCCGGTCACCGTCGACCTCGGCGCGGGGACGGCAAGCGCCACGAAGCTCTCGTGCGACCTCGGGCACCCCTACGTCTCGCTGAACGCGGACTACCGGAGCTAGAAGGGGCGGCGCGCGGCCGCCCCGGCCTCAGCGCGCGGCCCCGAAGGGCCGGGCCGCTTGCGCCCCGCTGATCTTCTCCCGGATTCCCTCGGCGTCGCTCTTCCAGTGGCCGTGGCAGACGATCGGCTGCGACCCGCCGGTCGTCTCGATGATGACGTCGGCGAAGAAGAGGCCGGCGCTGACGCGGACCGAGGCGATCTGGTCGATGGAGATCGTCTGCTCTTCGTGGCCGACCCACTTCGGCGTGAAGCGGACCACCTTCGTCGGGAAGACGGCGATCTGGGTCGGGAAGATGCGGTTCCCGGAGGTCCAGCGGGAGGAGGTGAAGACGGCGGCGTCTTTCGTGAAGGGGCGGCTGAACATGAGGACGAACCCTCCCCAGAGAAGAGCGAGGACGGCGAGCGTGATCCCGGCGATCGCGAGGACTCTCTTCATCGGGCGGGGAGGATACCGCAGGGATGACATCTCTCCGCTTGACTTGCGTTTAAGTTGCGCCTAGATTGTCTCGTGGATGGTCCACCAGAACATGAACCGTCATCACAGAATAGATTAGGAGATTCTTAGCTTTTTCCTAATATTTTTCGGCATCTTCATTAGAAGGCCGGAGGGAATCTGGAAATGGTGACCCTGACGGAACGGCAGAAGGAGATCGTCGACTTCATCCGGCGTTACCGCGACCGGCGGGGGATCTCGCCGACGCAGAGGGAGATCTGCGAAGCGTTCGGATACTCCTCCTTCGGGACGCTTCAGAAGCACATTCGTCTCCTCCTGGAGAAGGGGGTCCTCGCCCGCGAGTGGAACAAGCGCCGCTCCCTGGTGGTGGCCGGGGACGAGGGGCGCCCGCGCGCCGTGGAAGTCCCCCTCTACGGGAGGATCGCGGCCGGGAGGCCGATCGAAGTCGTGGCGGGGGACGAGACGGTCGGAGTTCCGGACGTCCTGACGAAGAAGGGGGAGAACTTCGTCCTCCGCGTCAACGGGCAGTCGATGATCGACGACGGGGTCCACGACGGCGACTACATCGTCGTCAACCGGAGGGAGAAGGCCACGAACGGCGAGATGATCGTCGCGCTCGTGAACGGAGAAGCCACGCTCAAGCGGTTCTACCGGGAGGGGGACGGGCGGGTCCGCCTCCAGCCGGCGAACGAGCGGATGGGGCCGATGTTCTTCCGCGAGGACGAGGTCGACGTCCAGGGGATCGTCGTCGGCCTGATGCGCCGCTATTGAGACCGGCGCTCCGCCGCGTCGCCCTTCCGTCGGGCCTCCGGGTGGCCCTTCTGGACCTCGGTCCTCTCGTCCCGGGCCGGGAAGCCCGTCCTCCCCTCGTCCTGCTTCACGGCGTGGGGGCGGACAAGGGGGAGTGGGCGCTGACCGCCCCGCTTCTCGCCCGGAGCCGGCGCATCGCCGCTCCGGACCTCCTCGGGCACGGCGACACGGACAAGCCGTCGGGCCCGGGCGTCGACTACCGGATCCGCCTTCTCGCCGACGTCGTCGTCGAGGCGCTCGAGCGCGCCTCCGACTTCCCGCGTCCCGTCGACCTGCTGGGGCACTCGCTCGGGGGCGCCGTGGCGCTCGACGTGGCCCGGAGATACCCGCGCCTCGTCCGGCGGCTCGTCCTCGTCGACTCGGCCGGCCTTCCTCCGCGCGAGGCGCTCGACCCGCTCGCCGCGTCGCTCCCGTTCGCGCCCGCGGGATTCTCCGACTCGCGCCGGCTCCTCTCGACGAGCGTCGACTCCCCCTGGCTCTCTCATCCGCTCGTCGCCCTCGCGGCGTCGCTCTACAAGGGGCGGCGGCGGAACCGGCCGCAGCTTCTGAAGCTCCTCGCCGCGATCGCGGCGGGGGAGGACTCCCTGAGGCCCCGCGACCTCTCGCGGATCCGCTGCCGGACGCTCGTCCTCTGGGGAGACCGGGACCGGATCTTCCCGGTCGCGGCCGGGAGGCGCCTGGCCGCCGCTCTTCCGGACGCCCGCCTCGAGATCCTGCCGCGGTGCGGCCACGTGCCGCCGACGGAGCGGCCGCTGGCATTCGTCCGGCGCGTGGAGGCTTTTCTCTCCGAGCCGTGACGGCGCGCCTCCGATAGGATGCCGCCATGCCGATTCGCGCCACGACGTTCACGGTCGCGATGCCGCGGCCGGAAACCCACCTCTACGAGATCACGATGCGGATCGCGCCGCTCGGGGCGCCGGTCTCTTCCTTCGACCTCGTCCTCCCGGTCTGGACGCCCGGCTCCTACATGGTGCGGGAGTTCTCGCGCCACATCCGCGACCTCGAGGCGGAGGGGGCGGCCGGAGGGAGGCTTCCCGTCGAGAAGGTCGAGAAGAACCGGTGGCGCGTCGGCCGGCCCGGCGGGACGTCGGCCGGCCCCGTCACCGTCCGCTACCGCGTTTTCGCCCACGACCTGACGGTCCGGACCTCGCACCTCGACGCCTCGCATGGCTACGGCAACGGCGCGAACCTCTTCTTCTACGTCGAGGGGCGGAAGGACGCGCCGCAGCGCCTCCGATTCGAACTGCCTGCCGGATGGCGGGCCTCGATCGCCCTTCCGAGGCGGGGCGGCGCCTTCCTCGCCGCCGACTACGACGAGCTGGTCGATTCCCCATTCGAGTGCGGCACGCACCGCACGTTCGAGTTCCGCGTGGCCGGCGTTCCCCATACGCTGGCTCTCTGGGGGGAGGGGAACGAGGATCCGAAGCGGCTCGTCCGCGACCTCTCGGGTCTCGTGAGGGAAGCCGCCCGTCTCTTCGGCGGTCTCCCGTACGACCGCTACCTGTTCATCGTCCACCTCGCCGCGGGAGCCGGAGGAGGGCTCGAGCACCGGACCTCGCAGTCGGTCGGGATGGAACCCTTCTCGTTCCGCCCGGAGTCGGCGTACCGCGGGAACCTCCGCCTCTTCTCCCACGAGCTGTTCCACGTCTGGAACGTCAAGCGGATCCGTCCGGTCGCGCTCGGCCCCTTCGACTACACGAAGGAGGCCTACACGCGGGACCTCTGGGCGATGGAGGGGATCACCTCGTACTACGAGGAGCTCCTTCTCGTCCGCGCCGGCCTCGTCGAGCCGAAGCACCTCTTCGAGGAGATGGGCGGCCGGCTGAAGGCCCACCGCGAGACGCCGGGCGCCCGCGTCCAGAGCGCCGAGGCCGCGTCGTTCGACGCCTGGATCCGGCACTACCGCCCGGACGAGAACTCGCCGAACGTCGCCGAGAGCTACTACCGGCGCGGCTCGCTCGTGGCCTGGGCCCTCGACCTCACGATCCGGGAGGCGACCTCGGGGCGGCGGTCGCTCGACGACGTGATGCGGGGCCTCTGGAGACGCTTCGGATCGAAAGGAGAGCCTTACCCCACCGGCGAGATCGAGCGGCTCGCCTCGGCGGCGGCGGGGCGACGCCTCGCGCCCTTCTTCGACCGCTACGTCCGGGGAGTCGGGACGCCGCCGTTCGAGAGGCTCCTCCGGCCGTTCGGCCTGACGCTCCGCGAGAAGCCCGAGAAGGACGCCGAGGGGGAGACCCCCGCACGCGTCCGCCGGGCGGCCGACTTCGGGTGGAAGACGAAGGAAGAGAAGGGGCGGATCTCGATCGCGGAGGTCTACGCGGGGCGCGCCGCGTACGAGGCGGGGATCGCCGCGGGAGACGAGCTCGTCGCGATCTCGGACGCGAAGGCCGACGAGGAGACGCTCAAGAGGATCGACCGGGAGGCGAGGCCGGGCGCCCGCGTCGACGTCGTCCTCTTCCGGAGGAAGCGGCTTCTCTCCGTGCCGCTCCGGCTCGGCGGGAAGCGCGCGTTCGTCTACGAGATCGTCCCGGACGGAAAAGCGCGTCCGCCGGCGCGCCGGCTCTGCCGGGGCTGGCTCGGGCACGCGCCCGGGGCCTGACGCCTCAGCGCTTGAAGAAGCCCCCGGCCGGCGTAGTCGGCGGCACGGCGCCGCCCGAGCCCCCCGTCGCCGCGAGAAGGCGCTGGTTCAGCTCCCGGATCCGCTCGTTGAGCTGCGCGACCTTCGCGTTCATCTCCTGGCGGGCCCGCTCGGCCTCCGCCCGGATCCGCTGCGCCTCGCCCTCGACCTCCGCCCCCTGCTGGAGCCGGCTCTGGAGCTGGCGGTCGCGTTCCTGGACGTCGGCCTCGAGCTGCGCGATCAGGTCTTCCTTCTCGGCGACGCGCTGCTTCCACTTCTCTTCCTGCTCCTCGTAGAGCCTCTTGACGTCGAGGAGCTCGGTGATCGCGGCGAAGTCGTTCGGAGAGGGGGACATGATGCCTCCTCGGAAGCGCTCCTCGATCTTCGGGAAGAGCTTCCGCAGCTTGAGGGAAAGGTCCTCGGGGTCACCCGTCAGCTTCATGGCCGCCTCGATGTCCGTGGCGCCGTTGACGAGGAGCGCGATGAGCGACTGGTTCATCGACTGCATCCGGTAGTAGGAGACGGAGGTCTCCATCTCCTCGAGGATCTCCTTCGTCTCGCCCGTCTCGATGCACTTGGCGATCTTCGGGGAGTTCACGAGGACCTCCACGGCGGGGACGAGCCCGCGCCCGTCGGACCGCTCGATGAGCTGCATCGAGCAGATCCCCCGGAGGACGAGGGCGAGCTGCCGGCGAACCTGGTTCGACTGCGTCACGGGGCAGGAGTCCATGATCCGGTCGATCGTCTGGGCCGCGTTGTTCGTGTGGAGGGTCGAGAAGACCAGGTGACCCGTCTCGGCCGCGGTGATGGCCGTGGCCATCGTCTCCCAGTCCCTCATCTCACCGACCATGATCACGTCCGGGTCCTGGCGCATGACGTTGCGCAGGGCCTCCTGGAACGAGGTCGTGTCGGTCCCCATCTCGCGCTGCGAGACGGAGGCCATGTTGTCCTGGAAGAGGTACTCGATCGGGTCCTCGACCGTGACGATGTGGACGGGGTGCCGCTCGGTGATCAGCTTGACGAGCGAGGCGAGGGTCGTCGACTTGCCCGACCCGGTGGGGCCCGTGACGAGGACGAGGCCGGCCGGGAGGTCCGCCCAGGTGGAGAGGACCTCGGGGAGGTTCAGGTCGACGAGGGCGGGAATGACGAACGGGATCCGCCGGAAGACCGCCGTCCAGGTGCCGCGCTGGAGGTAGATGTTGCCGCGGAACCGGGCCACGCCCGTGATGCCGTAGCCGATGTCGACGGCGTAGTTCTGCTGCAGCTTGTCCCGCTGGTAGGGCGTCAGGATCGGGAGGACCATGTCCTCGATCTCCTTCGGCGTCAGCGGGTCGGTCTTCAGGGGGACGAGCCGCCCCGAAAGGCGCAGCAGGGGCGGCCGACCCGGCTTCAGGTGAAGGTCGGACGCCTCCTTCTTCGTGACGAACTTCAGGAGCTCGATGAGGTCCATCGCGGCGGCGTGCCGTTCACGGTAGCACCGGGGCGGGGCCGAATCAACGCGGTGCGTCCCCGGCGAGGAAGGCCAGGAGCTTTCTGGCCCCGGCCGCGTCCCGGACCTCGCCCGCCGCGACGGCCATATCGAGCTCCCCGAGAAGGGCTCCGAGGCGCGGCCCCTCCTCGACGCCGAGGGCGCGGAGCTCGGCGACGGCGTCGAGCGGGCGGCGGGGACGGAGGAGGCGGGCCCGGCGGCTGGGGTCCGATACGAGCGCCGCGAGCGCCGCGGCGAGGCGCGCCGGGCGGCGGCCCTGCAGCGTCGACAGGAAGAGGAAGGACTCCTCGAAGAAGGGGGAGACGAGCCGCAGGATCGCGACGACTTCGCGGCGCGTGGGCGGACCGGCGGGGCAGCGGGCGGTCGGCGGTGCTTCAAGGGCGAGGAGGCGGCTCGCGATCTGCTGCTCCCGCCTCGTGGTCTTCCACCTTCGCAAGGCCTCTCCCGCTCGTCGCGCCCCGAGAGGAGAGAGGAGAAGGAGGCGCGCCACGGACGGGAAGGAGCCGGGAAGGCGCGCCGCCCGGGAGATTCCGATTCGCCGCTCCGCCGCCCGGCTCCCCGGGAGAAGCCGGGCGAGGGCCCCCGCGCGCTCGAGGAGGCGAAGCGCGCGGGCCCTCTCGCGCGGCGGGGCAGACAGGAGGGCGTCGAGCTCGACGAGGCGGCGCTCGGCGGCGACCGCTCCGAGCCTTGCGGCCGCGCGGCGCAGCTCGGGCGCGGCGGACGACGCGAGGCAGAACCCCGGTAGCTCCGCGACGAAGCGGGCGGCCCGGAGGACCCGGAGCGGGTCCTCGAGGAGGACGCCGGGGCGCGGAAGCGAGAGCCGCCGTCTCCGGAGGTCGCCCAGAGCGGACGCGGGAGCCAGGAAGTCCCACGAGGGGAGCCGGAACGCGAGGGCGTTGACGGTGAAGTCGCGGCGGTAGAGGTCGCGCCCGGAGTCGGACTCCCGCTCCCAGACGTCGATCTCGCCCTGGGGGAGGGGAATCCGGAGGACCCGGCGGGGGGGGGCTCCGATCGGGATCGCGCGGGAACCGAGCCGCGCGGCCAGCTCCCCGGCGAACCGGAGCGCCCGCCCGGCGGGAAGGGCGAGGTCGAGGTCGCGATGAGGGCCCGGTTTCCGTCGGGGGTCGAGGGTCGCGAGAAAGGCGTCGCGGACGGCGCCTCCGGTCAGGAGGACCGGCTCGCCGCTCTTCCGGGCGACGGCCAGCGCGGCCCTCACGTCACGGCGGGCCGCGAGACGCCTCCTCGCGGCCGCGACGAGACACCCGTCCGTCAGCGTCCGCCGGTCGGCCACGCGACGACCTTGGCGTTCACCCCGTCGCTCTCGGCCCGGGCCCAGAGCTCGGCTCCCATCGCGTCGGCGAGACGCCGCGCCACGGCCAGCCCGAACTCGGCGCTGCCGCGGGCGGCGCCGATGTCGTCGAACAGCTCCTCGGCCCTTCCGGGGGGAAGGGGCGTGCCGCGGTCGAGGACGCGGACGACCACCTTTCCGTCGCGATGGGTGGCCACCACGGCGACCGCTCCTCCCTTCGGCGAGGCGCGAAGAGAGTGGTCGACGAGGTTGAAGAGGAGGCGCTCGACCTTCTCCCGGTCGCCGCGGACGGGGGGGAGGCCGGCGGGCAGGTCGAACGTCAGCGTGCAGCCGCGCCGCAAGGCCGCCGCCGAGAGGTCTCCCTGGATCGTGCCGAGCGCGGCCGGAAGGTCGACGTCGGAGAGGGCCGCCGGCGCCCGCGCCCGTCCCGAGACCGCGGCGTCGAGGACGTCGGCGATGAGGCGCTCGAGACGGCGCAGACTCTCGGCGGCGTTCGCGAGAAGGGCGGCCGGCTGAGCGGGGATCTCGTCCGAGAGATCGGAGAGGACCACTTCGAGGTGGGACTGGACGATGGCGAGAGGGGTCCGAAGCTCGTGAGCCGCGGCGGTCCAGAAGCGGGCGCGGGACGCGTCGGACTCCCGGAGGCGCCTCTGGGCCGACTCCAGCTCCCGCGCCGTCTCCGCGACTTCCTTCTCGAGGACCAGTTCCCGCGCGAGGCGGGCCTGGTCGGGGCGCCGGTCGCGAAGGGTGAGGGCGGACCAGCCGCTCTGGCTGAAGGTCTCGTCGGCGGCGGGCAGCGTCAGGACCTCGACCGGAATCGTCTCGCCGCTCGGAACGGCGAGGCGCGCCCGGCGGACGGTCACGTCCGATCCCGCGCTCTCCGACAGGGGACCGAACTCGTCCTCCGGCAGCGCCGGGCGGAGGAGAGACCGGTAGTCGAGGCCGACGACCTCCGCCGACACCCGGCCGGTCAGCTCGAGGAAGGGAGGATTCGCGAGGAGGATCTCCCCGGACGTCGAGATGAGCGCGGTCGGCTCGGGGATCCCGTGGAAGAGAAGGTCGACGGCGCGAAGCCTCTTCCGTTCCGCCCGCTCGCCCGTCCCCCGCGGGGCGCGGACGTCGCGGATCGCCTGAAGGAGCCGGACCGTCGCGCTGACGAGCGCGACGTCCGTGAGGCCGAACGGCGTGGCGTCGCGGACGGCGTGGAGGTAGAGGGCGCTCCCGTCCCCGGGAAGGTGCTGGCAGAGGATCGAGCGGACCGGGACGCCGGCGAGGAAGCGGCTCGCCTCCCCCATCAGGGGGTCGCTCTCCACCTCCTCGACGAGGACGGCGCCGGAGCGCGCCGCCGCGGCCCGAAGTTCCGGATAGCGCGCGATCTCGACCTGCCGTCCGACCGCCGTGCTCCCCAGGCTCGAGGCCACGACGACGGCCTGGGCGTCGCCGGGCTTCCAGCGGAAGAGGCTGACGCGCGACGCGTCGAGGAAGCGGGCGAGAAGCCGGAGGGCGCGCTCGCTCAGCTCCTCCTGACCCCTCAGGATCTCTTCCCAGAGGGCGAGGAGGGCCGTGAGCTGAACGCGCGAGAGAAGGAGCGCCGAGGCGGCGTCTCCCTCTCCCGCCGCGAGGGCGGCGGCGGCCTGCTTCCACCGGTCGGGAGGGAGGATCTCGATGGACGGGGGGGCCGATGGCCCGTCCCAGTCCGCGAGGACGAAGAGAGGCGGGGGGGGAGCATCGCGGGGAAGCCGCGCGACCAGCTTCCCGGCTTCGGCGAGGCCTCCGGGAGGGACGACGAGAATCGCGTCCGGCCGCTCGGCGAGAAGGAGGCGTCCGGCCTCTTCCGCGTCGCCCGCCACCAGGGCCTCGGCTCCGGCCTCGAGGAGCGTCTGCCGGATCGCACCCGGAATCTCCCCGCCCGGCGCAATCACCAGAAAGGGGCGCATCGTCTTCTGCACGAGAAATTAGCACAGCGACCGCTATAATTTTTCGATGAAGCTCGACCGCGATCTCGTCCGGAAGGTGGCCCGGCTTGCGGCTCTCGAGCTCTCGCCGGGGGAGGAAGAGGAGCTTTCGGGCCAGCTGACACGGATCGTCGAGCACTTCGAGGCCCTGAGAGAGGTCCCCGACGCCCTTCTGGCCGGGGCCGGGGACGCGCCGCCGACGCCGCTCCGGAGGGACGATTCCCGGGACGGCTCTCCCGGGGCGCTCGTCGCCGGAAACGCGCCCGAGTTCTCGCACGGACACTTCGTGGTGCCCCGCGTCGTCTCGAGGGACTGAGAGTGCCGGGACGCGCGGACGCCCTTCTGGACGGCCCCGTGAGGGACCTCGCGGCCGCCGTCGGAACGGGAAGGGTCCGCGCCGCGGAGGTGGCCGAGACCGCCCTCGCCCGCGCCGGGGCCGCGGCAGAGCGCCTCGGCGCCTTTCTCCTCGTCGCCGGGGAGTCGGCGCGGGCGTCGGCGGCCGACGTCGACCGGCGCGTCGCGGCGGGGGAGGCGCTCCCCCTCGCGGGTGTGCCGCTCGCCGTGAAGGACAACATCCACGTCGCCGGGCTCCCGGCGACGGCGGGATCGAGGATCCTCTCCGGCTTCGTGGCGCCCGATCACGCGACCTGCGTCGAGCGGCTCGTCCGGGCCGGGGCGGTCGTGGTGGGGAAGACGAACTGCGACGAGTTTGGAATGGGCTCGTCGAACGAGAACTCGGCTTTCGGCCCCGTCCGGAACCCCTGGGACCTCTCGCGCGTCCCGGGGGGGTCCTCCGGCGGGTCCGCCGCGGCGGTCGCGTCGGGGGCCGTCCCGCTCGCCCTCGGGACGGACACCGGCGGCTCGGTCCGCCAGCCGGCGTCGTTCACGGGCCTCGTCGGCTGGAAGCCGACGTACGGCCGCGTCTCCCGGTACGGGCTCGTCGCGTTCGCGTCCTCCTTCGACCAGGCCGGGGTCCTCGCCCGATCGGTGGAGGACGCCGCGCTCGCCTTCGGGATCGCCGCCGGAGCCGATCCGCGCGACTCGACGACGCTCCCGTCGCCGGTGCCCGACGTGATGTCGCGCCTCGGGGAGGGGGTCGAGGGAAGGAGGATCGGGCTCCTCGCGGAGGCCGAGTCGCCGGAAGGGGGGCTCCATCCCGACGTGAGGGCCTCGTTCGAAGCGGCGGCAGAGACGCTTCGCCGGGCGGGCGCCGACGTCGCGACCGTCTCCCTCCCGCGTGTGAGGCTGGCCGTTCCGGTCTACTACCTGACGGCGACGGCCGAGGCTTCCTCCAATCTGGCGCGCTTCGACGGCGTCCGGTACGGCGCGCGCCGGGAGGCCGGGACGCTCGCGTCGCTCTACCGGGAGACCCGCTCCGCGGGTTTCGGCCCCGAAGTGAAGCGGCGAATCCTCCTCGGGACGTTCGCCCTCTCCTCCGGGTACCACGACGCCTACTACGGCCTCGCGCAGAAGGTCCGGGCGCTCCTCGCGCGTGACTTCGGCGAGGCCTTCCGGGATTTCGACGCCCTCCTCTGCCCGACCTCGCCCGAGCCGGCCTTCCGCTTCGGCGAGAAGACGGCCGACCCCCTCTCGATGTACCTCGCCGACGTCTTCACCGTTCCTCCGAGCCTGGCCGGGCTTCCGGCCCTCTCGGTTCCCTCCGGCTTCTCGGCGGACGGCCTTCCGATCGGGATGCAGCTCGTCGGGCCGGCGGATTCGGAGCCGCTTCTCTTCCGCCTCGCCCGGGTGATCGAAGCCTCGGCCGGCGTAACGGGGCGGCGGCCGCCGGCCGCGGTCGCTTGAAGAGGGCCCTCGCTCTCGCTCTCCTCCTCGCGGCGGGGACCCCGTCCGCGCCCGAGAGGCGCGTCGCCGTCTCCCCCGACTTCTCGGTCGTGCTCGCGGACGGGAAGATCACGGTCGAGGCGCGGCCGCTCGAAGGGGAGACGCCGATGGAGTTCGCGGCCCGCCTCGTCGCGGACCCGAAGGTCGCGGGGCAGATCCTGACCCTGCCGGGCCAGCCGTCGACGACGCGCCTGGTCGTCGTCCCCTACGGAGCCCTCGCCGAAGAAGTGAAGCTGGCGGCCGTCACGGCGCTCTTTCCCGCCGACCTCCGGGCGACGGCCGGGTGGCTTCACATCGCCGTGGGAGAGGAGAGCCTGGCGTCCATCGCGGACTGGTTCACGGGGCAGGCGGACCTCGCGGCGAACCTCGCGAAGGAGAACGGACTCACGGGGGAAACGGTCGGGAAAGGGACGACGGTTCGCATCCCGACGGAGCTCCTCCTCCGTCCGTTCCGGGATGCCGAGGCGCTTCCCGAGACGGAGCCACCGCAGCTGTCGTACGGCGAGGACGAGAGGGGGCGTTTCGCCCTCTACCGCCTCCGGAAGAAGGAGGCGCTCTACTCGGCGGTCGTCGTCCGGTTCACGGGGCGGGTCCACGCGGCCGATGTCATCGAGCTGGCGAACGTCGTGGCGACCCGCTCCGGGATCGACGACGTCCACGCCATTCCCGTCGGGTACCCCGTGAAGATCCCCCTCGAATACCTCTCCGAGGAGTTCCTCCCTTCCGACGACCCGCGCGCGAGGGCGTGGGCCCTCGAGCGGGCCGAGACGGCCCAGTTCGCCCTTCCCCCTTCCGCGAAGGGGCTCGCCGGCGTCCGGGTCGTCCTCGACGCCGGGCACGGCGGGCGCGACACGGGGACGATCCACCATGGCGTCTGGGAGGCGACCTACGTCTACGACGTCGCCGTCCGCCTCCGGAAACTCCTCGTCGAGAAGACTCAGGCCGACGTCGTCATGACGACGCGGGACGGCGCGACGGGATGGAAGGTCGTCGAGAAGGACCGTCTCCCGGCCCGAAAGTCCCAGGTCCTCCTGACGAGCCCCCCCTACGACCTCTCCGATCCCGTCGTCGGAGTGAACCTTCGCTGGTATCTCGCAAACAGCATCCTCCAGAGGCCGGACCCGGCGAAGAAGAAGATCCCGCCCGAGCGGACCGTCTTCCTTTCGCTCCACGCCGACTCGCTTCACCCGTCGCTCCGCGGGGCGATGGTGTACGTCCCGGGCGAGCGGTTCCTGAGGGAGCGCTACGGAAAGAAGGGGGCCGTCTTCGCGTCGTACCGGGAGTGGAAGGAGCAGCCGGTCGTCAGCTTCAGCCGCCGCGACCGGATCGCCTCGGAGGGGGGCTCGACGGCCCTCGCGGGGAAGATCGTCGCCTCGATGCGGAAGGCGGGCCTTCCGCTCCACCCCTTCTCGCCCGTCCGGACGCATGTCATCCGCGCCGGGCGCGAGTGGGTGCCCGCCATCCTCCGGTACAACCGGATCCCGAGCCGAGTGCTCGTCGAGATCGCGAACCTCGGCAACGACGAGGACCGCACCCTCGTCCTCGAACGCCGCTTTCGTCAGCGGGTGGCGGAAGCCGTGGCGGGGGGGATCCTGGAGTTCTTCAACGCGGACGGGGAAGCGACGAAGCCGGCGGCGAAGAAGGCGCCGAAGCCGAAGCAGCCGTCCTGACCGTCAGGAACCCGATCAGGCGGGCGTCGACCTCGGACGGCTTCTCCTCGAGGACGAGATGGCCGGCCCCGGGGACGATGAACCACTCGGCGCCGGGCAGCTCCGTCCGGAGCTTCCCGCCGCGGGAGAGGGGCACCCACGTGTCGCGGTCACCCCAGACGACGAGGACGGGTACGCGGAGGGCGGAAAGGGGCCGCGTGAGCCCGCATCGCGGGAGATCCCGGGCCATCCCGAGAAGCGCGAGATCCCAGTCGGCGAGCCTCCGCGGCGCGGCATACCCTTCGACCACGTCCGGCGTCACGAGGGTGGGGTCCCCGAAAGCGGTCCGAAGCGTGTTCCCGCTCCCGGGCGGCCGGAGCTTCCAGCGGACCACGATCCGCGCCCACCTCCGAAGCGGGGGGTACCGGAGAAGGAAGGCTCCGGCGCCCGGCGCCTTCCCCTCGAAGAGCGAGGGGGCCACGAAGACCATCCGCTCCACGGCTTCGGGATGCCGCTCGGCGACGTGGGCGATGACGTTTCCACCCATGCTGTGCCCGACGAGCGTCGCGCGGGGGATCCCCAGCCGGGTCATCACGGCGACGACGAAGTCGGCGGCCGCCGGATGCGAGTAGTCGGCGTCCCACCGCTTGTCCGAGAGGCCGAAGCCGGGGAGGTCGAACGTGACCACGTGAAGTCCCGACGCTGCGAGCGGCGCGACGTTCTTCCGGAAGGAGAAGGTCGATCCTCCGAAACCGTGGACGAGGACGACGGCAGGACCGTCCTTCGGACCCTCCTCGACGAGAAAGGTCCGGCTTCCCGCGACCGTCTCGAACCGGCCTCCGGGGGGGGCGAGCGACTCCGCCGTGACCGGGTCGGGGCCCGGGAGCGGAATCAGGTACGGAGCGGCGGATAGGGTCGCGACGAGGAGGGCGAGGGAGATTCCCGTGACCCGCAGGAACTTCCGGAGACGGGGCGAGGAAGACACGGCGAGGCAGTCTAGCGCCGGCCCCAGATCGTGAGGGCGAGTCCGAGAAGGACGACCGCGGCAGCGCCCAGCTTCCCCGGACCGAACGTTTCGCCGGTCCAGGCAGCCGACGAGATCCCGGCGATCACCGGGACGAGGAATCCGAAGCTCGTCGTCGGCCCCACGCCGAGAACGCCGAGGGCATGAGTCCAGACCCGGAACGCGAGAACGAGGGGAACGATCGCGGAGAGGACGACGAGGACCCAGGTCCCGGCGCGCACGGCCGCGTAGTCCTGCCGCGCCATCGCCGGGAGACAGGTGAGAAGGAGCGGGAGGCTTCCGCCGACGAACGTGGCGAACTGGGACTGGAAGGGGGTCAGCCGGCCCGGCAGGCGCGAGGCGGCCACGGTGTAGACGGCCCAGGTCGCGGCGGAAAGAAGGCAGAGGACGTTCCCGGCGAGGCTTCCGCCGCCGTCGCCGTGGCTGCTCCGGAGGAAAAGGGCGACGCCCCCGTAGGCCACCGCCGTGCCGGCGCCAGCGAGAAGCGTGAAGCGCTCCTGCCCGAGCAGGACGACGAAGAGGACGGAGAAGAGGGGAGAGGTGGAATTGAGGAGGGACGCGGCGAACCCGCTCGTCCCGGCCACCCCCCAGATGAAGAACCACTGGTAGAGGGCGACCCCGGTCAGGGCGAGGAGGAGAGCGAGCCCGCGGGAGCCTCGGGGCGGAAGGACCGGCTCCCGCCGGAGCGCCGCCTCCGTGCCGAGGAGGGCGGCCGCCACGGCGAAGCGCCACCCCGTGAAGGCGAGGGGACTCATCTCGCGGAGGATCACCTTGATGGCCGGGTAGTTCACCCCCCAGACGGCGACCGTCAGGAGGGCGAGGAGCGCGGCCCGGGTGCGGTTCGGCGGGGCGGACGGCACGGGGGCACTTTACCCGCGCCGCCTGCTATATTCCGCGGGCGTCCGCGGCGCGGGCCGGATCCGAGGATCCAGGCCCTCGCGGCGCCCGAACAAGATGCTCGAAGTCCAGAGTCTCTCGAAGTCGTTCTACGGCACGCCCGCGGTCGATGACGTCAGTTTCCGGGTCGAGGACGGCGAGATCCTCGGTTTCCTCGGGCCGAACGGCGCCGGGAAGACGACGACGATGCGGATGATCACGGGGTTCCTTCCCCCCACGGCGGGGCAGGTGACCCTCGGGGGGATCGACCTCCTCGCCCGGCCCCTCGAGGCGAAGCGGCACCTCGGCTACCTTCCCGAGACCCTCGCCCTCTACCCGGAGATGCGCGTCCGCGAGTATGTCGCCTACCGGGCGGAGCTCTGCGGGGTGCCGTCGAAGGAAGCGAAGGCCCGGGTGGACGAGGCTCTCGCCAAGTGCTTCGTGACCGACGTGGCGTCGAAGCCGATCGGGAACCTCTCCAAGGGGTACCGGCAGCGCGTCGGCCTCGCGGGAGCGCTCGTCCACCGCCCACGCGTCCTCGTCCTCGACGAGCCGACCGTGGGCCTCGACCCCCGGCAGATCGTGAAGGTCCGCGAGCTGATCCGCGACCTGAAGAAGGACCACACGATCCTGCTCTCCACGCACATCCTCCCCGAGGTCGAGCTGGTCTGCGACCGGATCCTCATCATCGACAAGGGGAAGATCGTGGCGCAGGGGACCCCCGAGACGCTCCGGCAGGAGATGTCGCAGCACCCGGGGCTCGCGGTCGTCCTGAAGGGGGAGATCTCCGAGGCCGACGTCGCCCTCCGCCAGATCCCGGGCGTGACGCACGCCGCGCGGATCGGCGCCGCCGGGGAAACGCGGGTGCTCCTCGAGTCGACGCAGGGCGCCGACCTCCGCGAGGCCGTCTTCCGCGAGGTCGTCACCCGTGGCTGGACCCTTCTCGAGCTGACGCCGCGCCAGGCCTCCCTCGAGGACGTCTTCGTCCGGCTCGTCGCACGGGAGGACGTTCCCGCCGAGGCGGACGCGGAGACCGTGGCGCGCGAGCGGGCCGTCACCCAGGAAGTGCCGAAGTTCACGGAGGGAGCGCAGTGAAGGCCCTCGTCGCGATCGTCAAGCGGGAGTTCTTCTCCTACTTCGTCAGCCCTCTCGCCTACGTCGTCCTGACGGCGTTCCTCCTGATCAACGGCTACGTCTTCTACCTGATCGTCCTCGCGCTGAACGTGCCCGAGACGCCGAAGACGAGCTTCATGTCCCTCTTCTTCACGAGCATCTTCTACTGGATCTTCATGATGCTCGTCTCCTCCATCGTCTCCATGCGCCTCCTCTCCGAGGAGCGGAAGTCGGGGTCGATCGAAAGCCTCCTGACGGCACCGGTCTCCGAGGCGACCGTCGTGACCGGGAAGTTCGTCGGCGGCTGGTGCTTCTTCCTCTTCCTCTGGCTCCCCACGGTCCTCTACCCGGTCCTCCTGGCCCGGCACGGGAGCCTCGACTGGGGGCCGGTGGCCGGGGGCTACCTCGGGATCGCCCTCGTCGGCGCGCTCTTCATCTCGGTCGGAACGTTCGCCTCGGCCCTGACGAAGAACCAGATCGTCGCCGCCATCGTCGGGTTCGTCCTGATCCTCGCGATCTTCCTCGTCGGGCTCTTCCGCGACTTCGTGAACGACCCGAAGCTCCGGGAGACGCTCGCCTACCTGAACCTGATCGAGCACATGGAGGACTTCGCGCGGGGCATCGTCGACACGCGGCGCCTCGTCTACGTGGCGTCGACCGTCGTCTTCTTCCTCTTCCTCTCCACCCGGACGCTCGAGCTGAACAAGGGGAAGTGAGATGAACGGATCGCGCAGCCTCCAGCGTGCCACGATCGGAGCGGCCGTCGTCGTCGGCCTCGGGATCCTGATCCTCGTGAACTACGTCGGCGGACGCCGCTACGCCCGCTTCGACTGGACCCGCTCCCGCCTCTACACCCTCTCCCCCAAGACCGTCTCGGTTCTCAAGGACCTGAAGACGCCCGTGACGGCCCTCGTCTTCATGACCGAGGGCTCGCCGCTCTTCCGGGAGACGCGCGAGATCCTGAACCGCTACCAGGCGAAGTCGGCGATGCTCACCGTCGAGACGATCGATCCGGTCCGCAACCGGGCGCGGGCCGAGGCGCTCGTGAAGGAATACGGCATCCGCGGCGGCAGCGTCGTCTTCCGCGCCGGCGAGAAGAAGAAATACGTCACCGAGGACCAGCTGGCCGAGTACGACTTCTCCCGCGCCCCGATGGGGGGCGAGCCGTCGATCAAGGCCTTCAAGGGAGAGCAGGAGTTCACCTCGGCGATCCTCTCCGTCACGCAGTCGAAGGCGCCGAAGGTCCTCTTCACGACGGGTCACGGCGAGAGGAAACTGGACGGGCGCGGGCGCGACGGCTTCTACACGCTCGCCGAGACCCTCCGTCGCGACAACTGCACGGTCGAGGAGTGGGCGAGCCTCGGAGCGGCGGCGGTGCCCGAGGGGACCGACTGCGTCGTCGTCGCCGGGCCCCGGACCGCGTTTACCGAGCAGGAGCGAGAAGCCCTTCGGAAGTACCTCGACGGCGGCGGGCGCGTCCTCTTCTTCCTCGACGTCGAGTTCCTCCCGGGCGCCGGACGGCAGATGTCGGACTTCGGGCTCGGCCCCCTCCTGTCGTCCTTCGGCGTCTCGCTCGGAAACAACGTCGTCATCGACCCGAAGAACGCCCTTCCGATGTTCGGGGCGGACACCCTATTCGCCAAGACGTTCCGGCCGCACCCGGTCACGAAGCTCCTCGAGGGGTCGGCGGTCGTGTTCCCCCTCGCGCGCTCCGTGGCGGCCGCCGAGAAGCCGCCGGCCGGCCTGAAGGAGACCGTTCTCGTGGAGACGTCGGCCGACGGCTGGGGGGAGACCGACCTCAAGAACCTCGAGGTCAAGATTGCGAAGGACGACAGGGACCTTCCCGGCCCCGTGCCGCTCGCGGTGGCCGTCGAGGGGGCTCCCGCGCCGCCCGGGGAGAAGGGGCCGGCCGGAAGCGACGAAAAGAAGGTCCGGATGGCCGTCTTCGGCGACGCCGACTTCGCCTCGAACGGCGGCGTCGCGAACGCCGCCAACCTCTACCTCCTCTCGGCCGCCGCGAACTGGGCGCTCGAGCGGGAGTCGCTGGTCGCCATTCCTCCCCGCGCGACCGACCAGGTGGCCGTGACGCTCGCGCGCGGCGACGTCGCCCGGATCGCCCTCGTCGTCCTTCTCGTCCTCCCGGCGGCGGCCGTCGCGATGGGTCTCGCCATCTGGTACCGCCGGAGGAGCTGAGCCGCCGATCATGTCGACGAAGAAGCTCCTCGTCCTCACCGGCATTTTTCTCGCGCTCTTCGCGTTCGTCTTCTTCTACGAGCGGAAGCAGCCGACCTCCGAGGAGCGGGCCCAGGCGCGGAAGCGCCTTCTCGACTTCCGGGCCGAGGACGTGACGTCGGTCGCCGTGGAGCGCCCCGACCTGCCCAGGTTCGAGCTGAATAAGAAGGGGCCGGGGAAGTGGACCCTCGCGGCCGATCCGCCGGGCCGGGCGGACGCCTTCGCCGCCGACAACCTCGTGGCCGACCTCGGCCGTCTCGAGCTCGTGGGGGAGGCGCGGGAGCCCTTCGACCCGAAGGAATACGGTCTCGACGCCCCGCGCGGAAAGGCGACGCTCGTCTTCTCGGACGGCTCGAGGAAGACCGTCTCGTTCGGCAAGGAGATCCCGGGGACGGACGGCACGGCCGCCTCCGACGGGAAGCGGCTGGCCGCCGTGAAGTACGCGCCGCTCGCCGCGCTGGCGAAGCCGGTGAACGAGTTCCGGAGCAAGCGGCTCTTCGAGGTGCCGGTCTCCGACGTCACCAAGCTGACGCTCGTGAAGGGGCCGAACCGGATCGTCCTCGCGCGGGACGGGGGGGGAGCCAAGGCGCCTCCCGGACCGTGGCGGATCGAGAGCCCGGTCGCCGACCTGGCGAACGGGGAGTTCGTGGGGCGGCTCCTGTCCGACCTCTCCGCGGCGCAGATCTCGGACTACCCGGCCGTCCTGGCCACCGACCTTCCCCGCATCGGCCTCGCGCCCCCGTCGGCCGTCGTCACGGCGCAGAAGGGGAGCGAGGTCGTCGCTCAGATCTCCTTCGGAGCGGCGAAGGCCGACGCCGCCAACAAGATCTACGCGAAGGACGACGCGCTCGTCGTCGTGGTGGACGACCGGGTCCAGGAGGAGCTCGGCAAGGAGCTCTCGGCGTTCCGCGAGCTCCGGCCCCTCCCGGTCGACGTCTTCCGCACGGTCCGCATCCAGTTCGAGAGCGGTGACCTCCGGGCGGGGGCCGAGAAGGCGGAGGGAGAGTGGCGATCGGGAGGGCGTACAGTCGGGGCATCGCTCGTCGAGAACCTCCTCGGCGTCCTCTCGCGGGCGGAGTGCCGGGCCTTCGTGGCGAAGAAGGACTATGCGGCGCGCGGCATCTCGGCCGGTCCGAAGGCGGTGCCCGTCGCGAGCCTGGAGGTCCTCGAGGAGGGAGGCGCCTCGCCCCGGACGGCCCGCTTCTTCCCGGCCGCAGCCGGCGGCGGGCCCGCCGTCGTCGCGGTGGAGGTGACGGGACGGTCCGACGCGCTCCTCCTCGAGGCGGCGGTGCTCGGGGACCTGAAGCGCGAGGCTGCCCGGCTCCGGGACGCCGCCCTCGCGCCCCCGAAAGCCACTCCGTCTCCCGAGGCCGCGAAGACGGCGCCGGCTACTTCCTCCTGAGGGCGCTCGAGCGGGAGAGCTTGCTGGAGGCGTCGACCGACCGGCTCTTCGGGGGCTTCTCCTTCTCGCCCGACCCGTCCCGCGCCGCCACGGAGCGGTCGTGCTCGGAGAGGCGCTTCTCGAGGGCCGCGATCCGCGACTGCCGCTCCATCTCGCGCTGACCTTCGACGGCCTTCCCGACCTTCTTCTTGGCGTTCATGAGCGCGCCGGCGGCGAGGACGAGGCGGAGGTGGTAGTGGCCGGTGAACTTCGCGCCGTCCCCCTGCGCCCCGATGAACGAGGAGCCGCCCAGCTGGGCCTCGGAGAAGTCGGCGTGGGAGAGGTTCGTGTTCTGGAAGCTCGCCCCCACGAGCTTGGCCCCCACGAGCTGAGCGAAACGGAAATCGGACTCGGAGAAATCCGCGTCCTCGGCCTCGGCCCGGACCATGTTCGTCCCGGAGAAATCGGCTCCGATGGCGCTGGCCCCGGTCAGGCGGACGAGCTTCAGGTTCGCGCGGCGGAACGCGGTCCGGACGAGCTTGCTCCGGACGAGGACCCCCCCCTCGAGGTTCGCCTCGGTGAGGTCGGCGTTCGTCAGGTCGGCCTCCGTGAAGTTGCACCCCCGGAGGTTGGCGTTGATGCCGAGCGCCTCGACGAGACGCGCCTGCGTGAAGTTGGGAGGCTTGGCCTTCGGGTTCGACGGCGTGATCTTCGGGGTCCGGAGGTCGAGCTTGTCGAGCAGGGCGCCCGTGAAATCGGCGTCCTCGAACTGGGTGCCCAGGAAGACGCACTGGCGGAAGTCGGCCCGCTGCGCGGAGAACTTGCGGAGGCTGGCTTCGGAGAAGTTCGCCCCGGCGGCGACGGCCCGCTCGAAGTCGGCCTCCGAAAGGTCGGCCGCCGTGAAGTCGCACTTCTGGAGGTCCGACCCCCGGAAGACGGCGCGGTTCAGGTTGGCCTGCCGGAACGAGGTGCCGTTCAGCTTCGCGTCCCGGAAGAAAGCGAGCCGGAGGTTCGCCTTCGTGAAGTTGCCGGCCTTGTACACGACGGCGTCGAAGATGGCCTGCTGGAGGTCGGCGCTCTCGAAGTTGCACCGCTCGATGTGGGCGCCCCGGAAGTTCGTGTAGAGGAGGCGGCCGAAGGCGAAGTTCGTGGCCGTGAAGTCGGTCCCTTCCAGCTTCGCGCCCGTGAGGTCGCACGCCGAGAGGTTCGCCTCCCGGACCGTGGCGCTCTTGAAGGAGCAGTTCCGGAGGGCCGCCCCGATGAGAGAGGTCCGGTCGAAATACTGGAAGTCGAGGTCGCAGTCGGAGAGGTCGACCCGGTTCAGGCTCGAGCCGCGGAAGGTCGCCCCCTGGAGGATGGCCCTCGTCAGGATGCAGCCGTCGAGGTTCGAGCCCTCGATCTTCGTCCGCGACAGGTCGGCCGTCGCGAGGTTCCGCCCCTGAAGGTCGAGCTCCACGAGGGAGGTGTCGGTCAGATCGGGGGTGACGGCGGGGTGCTCGGCCCGCCACCCGTTCCAGCCCCCGGATTTCAGCAGTTCGACGTGTTCCGGATTCGCCACGAACGCTTTGAGCTCCTTACCTGCTAGATTCTATGCGATGGCCGAAGTCGTCGTCCGGGGCCCCGAGAGGATCCGGCGGGCCCTCCTCGGAGGTTACCCCCTCCTCTACGTCCAGTCGTGGGAAGAGGGGCGCGTCGAGCGCGCCGTCTCGGCCCTCGCCCAGAAATTCTACGAGAAGCCGGTCCCCTTCTTCACGTGGACCTGCGTCGACGGGGTCGCGTCGGGAGGGGAGAGATGGCCCGACACGGGCGACCCCCTGAAGGCGCTCGAAGCGATCCTCGCCTTCGGCGGCCCCGGCTTCTTCCTGATGAAGGACCTTCCGGCCCAGCTTTCGAGGACCGATGTCGTGAGGCGGCTCCGTGATTCCTACCGGCAGCTCAAGGGGCGCGGGAAGTTCGTCGTCCTCACGTCTCCGCGCCTCCTCCTCCCGGAGGACCTGAAGAAGGAGGTCCACGTCGTCGAGTACGACCTCCCCGACGACAACGAGATCCTCTTCGTCCTCAGCGCCGTCGCGAAGCGCTACTTCGGGGAGGCGGGGCTTCCCGAAGCGGATTCCAGGCGGCTCGCGATGGCGCTGAAAGGGCTCACCTCGGACGAGATCGAGCACACGGTGTCGAAGGTCTTCGGACGGCGGGCCGTCTTCGACGAGCAGGCTTTCTTCGAGATCCTCGCCGAGAAGGAGCAGGCCTCGAAGAAGGAGGGAGTGCTCGAGTACGTCCCTCCGCGCTTCACGATCGACGACATCGGCGGCCTCGAGAACCTCAAGGAGTGGCTCCAGAAGCGGCGCACCCTCTTCACGAAGGAGGCGGTCGACGCGGGCCTCCCGGTTCCGAAGGGGATCCTGATGATGGGGATGTCGGGCTGCGGGAAGTCCCTGTCGGTCAAGGCGATCTCCGCGCTCTGGAACCTCCCGCTCTTCCGGCTCGACATGAACCTCGTCTTCGGGACCGAGAACCCCGAGCAGACGTTTCACCGCGCCCTGAAGTCGGTCGAAGCCCTCGCCCCGACGGTCCTCTGGATCGACGAGCTCGAGATGGCGATCACCGCCGGCCGCGAGGTGGGCTCCGGCGACGCCTCGCTGGGCCGGATCTTCTCCACGTTCCTGACCTGGATGCAGGAGAAGAACGCCCTCGTCTTCGTCGCGGCGACGGCGAACCGGATCCACCTCCTCCCGGCGGAGGTGATCCGGAAGGGGCGGTTCGACCAGGTCTTCTTCATCGACCTCCCGTCCGAGACGGAGCGGAAGGCGATCTTCATGGTCCACCTGAAGAAGCGGGGCGTCAGCCTGAACAAGTTCGACGTCGTCTTCCTCGCGAAGGCGACGGTCGGCTTCAACGGCGCCGAGATCGAGGCCGTCGTCCAGTCCGCCGCCGTGGAGGCCTACAGCGAGGGGCGGACGATGACGGACGCCGACCTCGACCGGATCATCAGCGCCACGGTCCCGCTCTCGAAGACGATGGACGAGCAGCTGAAGTCGATCAAGTCGTGGGCCCACGACCGGGCGATGGCGGCGAGCAAGCCCTGACTCAGTTCCAGCGCGGGTCGAGGTCGGGGAACCGGAACGGGGCGAGAAGCTCGAGCCGCCGGCGCATCGAGGCGACGAGCTGCTCGGCCCAGACGTAGCGCTCCTCGAGCCGGTCCATGGCGAGCAGCCGGTAGCCGTCCTCGGCGTCGAGGCCGAGCCGGGTCAGGATCTCGTTGACGAGCCCCTCCTCCGAGAGCCCGTCCGGGAGCTCCTTCGCCTCCGGCCGCCCGACGGCCTCGGCAAGCCGCGACACGTCGCCCAGGAGGCGAAGGCGGCGCCCGGCGGCCGGCGCCTCCCGGGGATCGGGGAGCGGCTCGACCGGGAGCGGCGTCACCTCCGCGATCCGGTAGGGCTTCGCGGCCGGAAGCTCGCTCTCGATCCGGTAGCGGAAGAGGCCGCGGAGGAGGATGTTGGCCCGGCCGTCCGGGAGGGGCTCGTGATCCACGACCTCTCCCGCGCAGCCGACCGGAAAGACCTTCGGCCGGCCGTCGTCGCCCGCCCCTCCGTCGGGCACGAGGAGCTGGATGCCCAGGATCCGCTCGCCGGCGAGCGCGTCCTTCAGCATCTCGCGGTAGCGCGGCTCGAAGACGTGGAGGGGGAGCGTCGTCTCGGGGAGCAAGACGACTCCCGGGAGCGGGAAAAGGGGGATCCGACGCCGGTTCACTTCGCCTCCGGCGCGGGCGCCGCGCGTGCACGGGCCTCGAGGAGGAGGACGTGGCGCGAGACGGCGTCGATCTCCTCCGGCGTCAGCCGGTCGCGGTAGGGAGGCATCGGGCTCTTCGGATCTCCGTCCGCGACGAGCCGGCGGATGGAGTCGAGGTCGCCGCCGTGCTTCCAGGCGCCGTCCGTCAGGACCGCGAAAGGACGCCCCCGTGCGAAGCGCGTGTCGCCCCTCCCTTCGCGCCCGTGGCAGGCCGAGCACTTCCGGACCCAGACCCGCTCGGCCGGGTCCTTCGGGCCGCACGCCGCCGCGCCGAGGAGAAGGGCGGCGGCGAACACGGCGGAATGGGACCGGAGTCTTCTGTCCATCGGGAGGCGCATGGTATCTTCCCGCCCCATGGCGAACAAAGACGACAAGTACGCGGACAACGCTTCCGGGAAGTTCTACGTCGACACGCAGTGCATCGACTGCGACGTCTGCCGCGTGACGGCGCCGGCCAATTTCATGAGGAACGAGGAGAAAGGCTACTCGTTCGTCTCGAAGCAGGCGGAGTCGCCCGAGGAAGAGGCCCAGTGCCAGGAAGCGATGGACTCGTGCCCGGTCGAGGCAATCGGTAACGACGGAGAGTAAGTAGGGACACGAGATTTCAGGGGCGGTCTTCAAGGGCTCTGCGGGCGTGATAGCTCGATCTCACGAGCGGCCCTGACTCGACGAGCGCGATCCCGATCCCCTCGCCGAACTCCTTCAGGTCGGCGAACTCCCCGGGCGTGTAGTACTTCTCGACGGGAAGCCGGCGGGCGTGCGGCGGCAGATACTGCCCGATCGTCACGACGTCCGTCCCCGCCGCCGCGAGGTGACGGAGCGTCTCCCGAATCTCGTCCATCGTCTCGCCGAGTCCGGCCATCAGGCCGCTCTTCACCTTCATCGCCGGCGCCGCCCCGTCGCGGAAGCGGGCCGCGCGCGCGAGAAGCTCGAGCGAGCCGGCATAGAGGGCGTCGGGGCGGACGCGCCGGTAGAGCCGGGCGACCGTCTCCATGTTGTGGTTCAGGACCTCGGGACGGGCGTCGAGGACGGTCCGGAGAGCTCCCTCGCTCCCGAGGAAGTCGGGAATCAGCACCTCGACCGTGACGGCCGGGACGGCGTGGCGGATCGCGCGGATGGTTGCGGCGAAATGCCCGGCGCCGCCGTCCGGCAG
>Ga0079037_100000147_pt1 | contig 26141 bp, 26 predicted proteins | sample Mud3Dept4metaG_FD_71479 | JGI IMG/M metagenome (GOLD analysis project Ga0079037, IMG submission 71479) | Freshwater wetland microbial communities from Ohio, USA, analyzing the effect of biotic and abiotic controls - Mud 3 Core 4 Depth 4 metaG | ecosystem: Environmental > Aquatic > Freshwater >... | reverse complement strand
ATGCGAAGGATGGTCAGACGGTTCGCCAGGGTCAGCACGCCGCGTCGCCTCTCACACGCTGGGGTTCACCGGTGCCACCCCGGCCACAGAACGAACGCCGTCCAGCACCGCCGCGATCTCGTGCCGCAGGTCGTCCAGGCCGATGCCGGTCTTGGCCGAGGTCGCGACGCGCCCGCTGCCCGGGCCCCACGGAAACTCCGGTCGCTGGCCCAGGCGGTCGATCTTGTTGTACACGAGGATGGTCGGCCGGTCCGCCAGCCCGAGCTCCCCGAGCACGCCCTCCACGGCGGCCTGCTGCAGCTCCGCATGGGGGTGGCTGATGTCGACGACGTGGAGCAGCAGCTCGGCTTCTTGCACCTCTTCCAGCGTCGCCTGGAACGCCGCTACCAACTGATGCGGGATTTTCCGGATGAATCCCACCGTGTCCGACAGGAGCGCCACCCGCTCTCCAGGCAACATCAAGCGGCGAAGCGTGGGGTCCAGGGTGGCGAAAAGCTGGTCTCGAACCGTGACGCCAGCCCGCGTCAGCGCGTTCATGAGCGAGGATTTCCCCGCGTTGGTGTAGCCGACGAGCGCCACGACGGGAAACGGAACCTTGCGTCGCGGCCGGCGCAGCAGGGCACGATGCCGCCGAACCTGCTCCAGATCCTTGCGGATCTTGGCCATGCGGGTCTTGAGCCGGCGGCGATCGGATTCGAGCTGCGTCTCGCCGGGCCCGCGGGTGCCGATCCCGCCGCCCAAGCGCTCCAGGTGCGTCCAGGCCCCCGCCAGACGCGGCAACAGATAGTCGAGCTGCGCCAGTTCCACCTGCAGCTTTCCCTCGCGCGTCTGGGCGCGCTGGGCGAAAATATCCAGGATCAGGCCGGTGCGGTCCACGACCCGACGACCCAGCAGCTTCTCGAGGTTGCGCTGCTGGGAACCGGACAACTCCTCGTCCACGATGACCACGTCCACGCCGCCGCATCGGCCCCGGATCTCTTCGGCTTTGCCCTTGCCGATGAGATAGCGCGGCTCCAAGCGGTCCCGCTCCTGCAGCACCGCCTCGGCGACCCGCGCCCCCGCGGCGCGGGCCAGCTCCTCCAGTTCCGCGAGGGAGTCCTCCGCCTCCCAGCGCGGCTGGCGGTGACGAACGACACCCACCAAGAGGGCCGTTTCCGGCCCGCGATGCGTCACGATCTCATGAGCGATGAACGAGCTCCTCCCGCGCGACGCGCGCCTGCAGGAGTCGCGCCTCGAGCGCTGCGCCGTCGCCGTCGCGGATGGCGGCCGCCAGCAGCTCCAGCGCCTCTTGATAGCCCGCCAGCACCTTGAGCACCGGCTCCCGATTCATGAGGAAGATGTCGCGCCACATGACCGGATCGCTGCCGGCCACCCGCGTGAAGTCCCGCAGGCCGCCCGCGGAGAACCGGATCCGCTCGCCGCCTCGCTCCGTCGCCAGGACGGCGTCCATGAGGGCGTAGGCCGCGAGATGCGGCAAGTGGCTCACCGTCGCGAACACCTCGTCGTGCCACCCGGCCTCCATCCGCAGGACGCGCGCGCCGACGGCGCGCCACAGCGCCGCCACCTTTTCCGCCGCGGCCGGCCGCGTCCGCTCGCCGGGCGTGAGGATCCAGTTCGCCCCGCGGAAGAGGTCCGCACGCGCGGCGGCCGGCCCCGCTTGCTCCTTCCCGGCGATCGGGTGCGACGCCACGAACCGACCGTCCGGGAATGCTACGTCGCCCGCGGCGAGGATCGGCCCTTTCACGCTGCCCACATCGGTGACCACGCATGCGGGATCCGCCAGCGGGGCCACCTCGGGCAGCAGCCGGACGATCTCGCGGACCGGTACCGCCAGAACCACAAGATCCGCCCCGCGCACGCCGGAGACCAGGTCCTCCGCCAGCCGATCGGTCAGGCCCCGGGACCGCGCGACCGCGCGGCTGGCTTCGCTCCGCCCGACGCCGACGACGGTCTGCACGGCGCCGGCCTGTTTGGCTGCCAATGCGAGGCTACCGCCTATGAGGCCGACGCCGACGACGGTCATCTGGCGGAACAGCGGCGACGCGTCGAACGGATTTTCGTGACCGCTCATACGCACACCGCGCGCGCCGGCCTCACGCACCCAGCACGACCCGCAGGGCGGCCACACACGTCTCGTTCTCCTTGGCCGTCCCGATGGTGATCCGGAGGTGCGTGGGGAACCCGTACCCGCCGACCGGGCGGACGATCACGCCCCGCCGGAGCAAGGCTTCCGTGATCTGCGCCCCCGGCCGCCCGACGTCCACCAGCAGGAAGTTGGCCAGGCTCGGGATCACCGCGAGCCCCATCAGCCGGAACTGGTCCACCAGGAATTTCCGCCCCGCGTCGTTGGCCGCTCGGCTGGCCGCCACGTGCGCTTCATCCGTGAGGGCCGCGGCCGCCGCCACCTGCGCCAGGCTGTTGGTGTTGAACGGCTCGCGGACCCTGTTGAGCAGGCTGACCAGCTCTGTTGGGCCGACCCCATACCCGATGCGGAGGCCGGCCAACCCGTAAATCTTGGAGAAGGTCCGCAGGACGAGCAGCCAGCGCCCGCTCCGGACGAACTGCAGGGCGTCCGGCTTGCGCTCGGGCGGCACGTACTCGTAATAGGCCTCGTCGAGAACCACCACGATGTCCGGCGGAACGGCCCGCAGGAAGGCCTCCAGCGCGCGGGGGTCCACACAGGTTCCCGTCGGGTTGTTGGGATTCGCTAGGAAGATCAGCTTGGTCTTCGGCGTGATGGCAGCCTGCATCGCCGGCAGATCGTGCGCGAAATCCTTCAGAGGCACGGCGACCTTGGTGGCGCCGGTCACCTGGGCCACCATGTCGTAGACGACGAAGGCCTGCTTGGCGTACAGCACCTCGTCGCCGGGCAGCAGGAACGACCTTCCCACCAACTCCAACAGCTCGTTGGAGCCATTCCCGAGGATCAGCCAATCGGCGGAGACATTCCAATGACGCGCCAGCGCCTGCCGCAGCGCGTAACCGCCCCCGTCCGGATACCGATGGAGCCCGGGAAGCGCGCCGGAGATCGCTTGAAGCGCCATGGGCGAGGGCCCCAGCGGGTTCTCGTTGGAGGCGAGCTTCACCGAGTCGGAAATTCCAAACTCGCGCTCGACTTCTTCGATCGGCTTGCCGGGGGAGTACGGGACCAGTCCGGAGAGATACGGCGAGGCCAAATCCTCCAGCCGACGGGTCAAGGCGACACCTCCGTGCGTGAGCGCCGACGAGTCATACTCAGGCGTCCTTGCGCTGGGCCGCAGCGTACGAACCCAGGACCTTGAGAAATATGCAGTCCTCCTGCAGGCGGGCCAGCGCGTCGCGCGAGCGAGGTTCGCTGGCGTGCCCCTCGAAGTCCACATAGAAGACGTACTCCCACACCTTTTTCTTGGACGGCCGGGATTCGATCTTGGTCAGGTTGATCTGCCGCTCCGCGAAGGGCAGCAGCATGCGGTGCAGAGCGCCCACCCTGTCCTTGATGGAGAACAGGATGGAGGTCTTGTCGACCGCCGTCGGGGGCGCGTTCTTCTTCCCGATGATCAGGAAGCGGGTGAAGTTGTTGGGGTGATCTTCGATCCGCCGCTGCAGGACGCTCAGGTCGTACAGCGAAGCCGCTAGTTCGGAGGCAATGGCCGCCGCCCCGGGCTCGGACGCGGCGACCTCCGCGGCGGCGCCCGTGCTGCTGGTCTCCACCACCGAAACGTGGGGCGCGTTTCGTTCCAGCCACTTGCGGGATTCGGCCAAGCCGTGTGGATGGGAGTAGATCTTGCGCACCTCGCCGAGGTTCGAGGCTTTGCTCAGAAGGTGCAAGGCCGCCTCGACCACCACCTCTCCGCAGATCAGTAGCGGCGAGTCCACGAACATGTCCAGGGTGTGGCTGACCACGCCCTCGGTGGAATTCTCCACCGGCACGACGCCGAAGTCGGCGTTGTCCTTCTCCACCTCCGCGAAGACCTCGGCAATGCTGCGCATCGCCAGAAACTGGGCGGAGAGCCCGAACCGCTCCATGGCGGCCAGGTGCGAGAATGTCGCCCGCGGCCCGAGGTAGGCCACGCGCAATGGATGCTCCAGGGATAGGCAGGCGGAGATCACTTCGCGGAAAACAGGCCGCACTGCTTCAGCGGGAAACGGCCCCGGGTTCTCGACAGTCAGGCGCCGGTAGATCTCCTCTTCGCGTTGCGGGACGTGGAAGTCGAGGTTGTGTTCCGCCTTCAGGCGACCGACCTCGAGCACCAACTGCGCGCGGCGGTTCAGCAGCCGCAGAATCTCCGAATCGATCCCGTCGATCTGACCCCGAAGGCCGTGGATGTCCGGTGCGGCTTCACGATCGTTCATCCTGCCATCATAGCCAAGCGACGCAACTCCTTCAAGGCCTTTCTGGCGCACTCTCGGCCTTCAGGGCGTCCAGCGCCCGCACCTCCGCGGGCAGGAGCGGCCGCCATCGGCCGCGGGGGAGCGGACCCAAGGCGAGCGGCCCGAGAGCCACCCGGACCAGCTTCAGGACCGGATGGCCGATGGCTTCGCACATGCGGCGGACCTGGCGGTACCGCCCCTGACGCACGCTGACCATCACCCAGGCGTTCTCCCGCGTCGTCCGCAGGACCGACACGGCGGTGGCCGACAGCCGCTCACCGTCGCACACCACTCCGTGGAGGAGTCGGCGCAACGTGTCCGGTGTCGGCCGGCCCTTGACCTTGGCGTGGTACACCTTTGACACCTCGTGGCGAGGATGCGTGAGGAGATTGGCCAGACGGCCGTCGTTCGTCAGCAGGAGGAGGCCTTCGGTGTCCCAGTCCAGGCGGCCGACGGGGAACAGCCGCGGCAGCCCGGCCTTGGGGAGGAGTGCCAGCACCACCGGCCGCCCCTCGGGATCCGAGACCGCCGTGATGTACCCCGCGGGCTTGTGCAGCATGACGGTGACCGGCGCCTCCGCGCGAAGGCGGACTCCGTCCAGCGACACATGATCCACCTCCGGCCGGACCCGCGTCCCGGTCGTCCGGACCACGGCCCCGTTCACCTGTACCCGTCCGGCCGCGATCAGATCCTCGCATTGTCGCCGGGACGCGACCCCGGCACGCGCCAGGAACTTCTGCAGCCGCTCTCCCGGCCTGGACTCCGACGTCGGCGCCGTGGCGCGACCCGGCGCAGCACCCGCAGCCCCCCGCGGCTCAGCCGGACGTCTCGTCGCGCGGTTGATCGACCGAAGCTTCCCTCGAGGCGGCACAATCGGCGTCGGGGGAAGCGGTGGCCGGTCGCTCGTCTCCCGGCGGGGATTCGAGTACGCGCGAGCCTTCGGGCGCCTCGTTCGCGACGACCGGTCCATCGGCGTCCGATCCCGGCTCGCCGTCGGTTGGGCGCGCTTCTGCCGCCGGTTGGAGTCCGTCGGCGGGCGGGTTGGTGCCCGCTTCGCTCTCCGTGATCCCGATGAGTTCATTGATCTCTCTCAGTGTGGGCAGGTCACCCAGCTCTCGCAGGCCGAAGTGTTCCAGGAACCGCTGACTCGTCCCGTAGAGCATCGGCCGGCCGGCTTCCGCTTTGCGCCCCATCATGCGGACGAGTTCCCGCTCCAACAGCGTTCGCAGGACGCCGTCCACCGCGACGCCGCGGATGGCCTCGATTTCCGCACGGGTGATAGGCTGCCGGTAGGCGACGATCGCCAGAGTCTCCAGAGCCGCCCGGCTCAGCCGTGCGGGCCTGACCTGCTGCAGGCGCTGGACCCAGGCGTGGACCTCGGGGCGCGTAGCCAGGCGAAACCCCCCCGCCACCTCCTGGACCATCAACCCGCGCCCGTCGGTCTCCAACCGCACGGCCAGGTCGTGCAACGAAGCCTCGGCGTCGCCCGGCTCGGCATCTCCCAGGATTTCTTGGAGCTTCGGCAACGGAAGCGGCTCCTCCGCCACGAACAACAGAGCTTCCAGGATGGCCAGGCGATCCGGTTCTGCGTCCACCCGCTTCTCCTCCCCGCGCGAACACCGCAGAGCGTCCCGGCCGACATCCCCAGGCTCAGGCCTGTAGGGCGTCCGCCGCGTCGGCCGCGGGGCCGTTCGAACCCGGCGCCTCGTCGACACGCTCCACCGTGCGATAGATCATGATCGGCCCCATGGCCTCGGCTTGCCGCGCCGTCGCCAGCCGGCGGCGCAACAACTCCAGCAGAGCCAGGAAAGTTACAATGACTTCCACCCGACGCGTGGCATTGCCGAAGAGTTGGCCGAACTCGACCGGGCTCTCCGCTGCCAATCGATCCACGAGCATGACGATCCGCTGTCCGACGTTGATTTCCTCGGGTGTGATCTCCAGCGGTGCGGCCTTGTCTGTCCGACTGAGGACGTCGCGCAGCGCCCGCAGGAGCTCCACCATGGACACCTGCAGCGGACCCTCGATCTCCATCTCCATGGCGGGGGCGCCCCGGCGGTGCAGGTACGCGGTCTCGGACTCCAGCAGGCCCAGCGTCTGCGCTGCCTCCTTGAAACGCTTGTACTCCAGCAGACGGCTCACCAGTTCGGCGCGCGGGTCCTCCTGCTCGGCGTCCTCGCCGGCGTCCGTCTCGTCCGGCGGGAGTAGCATCTTGGACTTGATATGAATCAGCGTGGCCGCCATCAGCAGAAACTCGCCGGCCACGTCCAGGTCCAACTCCTGCATGAGCGCGAGATAGCGCAGGTACTCGTCGGTGATGGCGGCGATGGGGATGTCGAGGATATCAAGCTGGTGCTCCCGGATCAGGTGCAGCAGGAGATCCAGGGGACCCTCGAACATGTCCAGCTTGACCTGAAACGTCATGGCGTCTCCGCCGTGTGGATCATCCCCTGCAGGCGGGCGTAGCGCTTGGCGCCCACGCCCGGCACTTGGAGGATGTCGGCGGGCCTGCGGAACGACCCGCGCGTCTCGCGGTGGGCCACGATCCGTCGGGCCAGCGCCGGTCCGACGCCGGGCAGCGCCTGCAGAGCCGTCGCATCCGCCCGGTTGATGTTCAGCCTCGGCGGGGGCAGCGACTCCCGAGCGGCTGCCGGCGTTGCAGCGTATCCGCCGGCCGGCCCGGGTCCCGCCGCTGGCCGTTGTCCACGGACCTCGCGCGTTCCGTCCGCGCGCTCCGACGCGGCATCCGGTGGGCCGACCAGCGAAAACGGGGGACCCGACGACATCACGCCCGACAGCGTAGTCCCGGCGAGGAGCCACACCCCGAGGCAGGCCGCTGCCGCCAGGTGCCCGTCCGCCGGAGCGCCCGACGCCCCGCCCCGCGCCCGAAGGTCGCTCACGCGTTCTCCTCGGCGGCGGGCGGCCCCGCCAACCCGAAGGCCTCGTGCAACACCCGCACCGCGAGCTCGGCGTACTTGGCCTCGATCACGCACGAGACCTTGATCTCCGACGTGCTGATCATCAGGATGTTGATCTTTTCCCGTCCCAGCGTCTCGAACATCTTGGCGGCCACGCCGGAGTGTGTCCGCATCCCCACTCCGACGATGGAGACCTTGGCGATCTTGTCGTCTCCGATCACCTTGCCCGCTCCGATCTCTTTCGCCACGGCGCGCACGATGTCCTGCGCCCGCGCGTAGTCGGTCCTGGGCACGGTGAAGGAGATGTCCGTCGACCCGTCCTGACTCATGTTCTGGACGATCATATCCACGACGATGTTGGCTTCGGCGACGCGACCGAAAAGTGTGGCCGCGATCCCCGGCCGGTCCGCCACCCGCGTGATGGTGATCTTGGCTTCCTGCTTGTTGTAGGCGATGCCCGAGACCACCACTTTCTCCATGGCTGCGTCCTCCTTCACCACCATCGTTCCCGGATTGTCGTTGAAGCTGGACCGGACGTGCACCGGCACCAGGTAGTTCTTGGCGTATTCGACGGAGCGGGTCTGCAGGACCTTCGCGCCCAAGCTGGCCAGTTCCAGCATCTCGTCGTACGAGATCCGATCGAGCTTCCGTGCCTCGGAGACGATGTTGGGATCCGTGGTGTAGACGCCGTCCACGTCGGTATAGATCTCGCAGACGTCGGCCTGGAGCGCCGCCGCCATGGCCACCGCCGTGAGGTCGGAGCCGCCCCGCCCGAGGGTAGTGATTTCGTCCTCTGCGCTCACGCCCTGAAAGCCCGCCACGATCGCGATTTCGCCGTCCGACAGCGCTTGCCGGACGCGCTCGCTGTCGATACTCACAATGCGAGCCTTGGTGTGGACGTCGTCGGTCTGGATGCGGACCTGGCCGCCCGTGAAGCTCCGGGCGCGCTGCCCCAGTCCGTGGAGAGCCAGGGAGAGAAGGCCGATGCTGACCTGCTCTCCCGTGGCCAAGATCACATCCAATTCCCGCTCGTTGGGCCGATCGGCCAGCTTCTGAGCCAAGCCGATCAACCGATCCGTCTCCCCAGCCATGGCCGAGACGACGACGACCACGTCGTGGCCGCCCGCCCGCGCCTGGGCCACCCGACGGGCGACGTTCTTGACCCGATCGACGTCCCCGACGGACGTCCCGCCGAACTTTTGGACGATCAGCGCCATCGCACACCTCACCCCGGTCCAGACGACCTGTCCGAAGCCGCCTGACGGGTCTTTTGCCCGATCTTCCCTTCCGTTCCCGCCAGCAGCCGTCCGATGTTCTCCCGATGCCGCACGCCAACCAGCACCAGGAGTGCGCCGCTCAGCGCGAGCATCGGCGGCCTGCCGTCCGCCAGCCAGACGAAGAGCGGCATCGTCGCCGTCGCCACCAGCGCGGCCAGAGACGAGTACCGTGTGACCGCCGCGACGGCGACCCAGGTGACGAGCAGCAGACCGCCGACGCTCGGCATCGCCCCCAGAACCACGCCGAGGGTCGTAGCCACGCCCTTGCCGCCCCGAAAGCCGGCCCACACCGGGAACAGGTGCCCGAGAACCGCCGCCAGGCCCACCGCGGCCACGAGGGCGGCGCCGGCGCCCGTCCAACGCGCCAGCCCGACCGCCAGCGCGCCCTTCCCGATATCGCCCAGGAGCGTGAGCGCCGCCGCGCCCTTGCCGACGGCTCGCAACACGTTGGTGGCGCCGATGTTCCCGCTCCCGACACGGCGCAGGTCCACGCCTCCCGCGCCGCGCGCGACCACCACGCCGAAGGGGATGGAGCCCAGCAGGTACCCCGCGGCCAGCAGTGCCAGATCAGGGAGCACGTCGACCTCGGAACAGGCGGCCGCCGGGGCGGCCGGAGTCGTTGGACGCCGCGGAGCCGCCGCCTCGCGTCACTTCGCCAGGTCGATGGAGCGCCAGAACCTCTGGAAGTACAGAAAGCCGGAGACCAAGGACAGGGCGATCGCGATGAGCAGCACCGCCTGGCCCAGCGTCACGGCCGCCGGCGGCCAGCTCAGAATCATGAGCGCCACGGCGATCACCTCGGTCGTCATGGTGGCTTTGCCGAAGTCGCTGGCCTGGATGATGAGATTCTGGGAGGCTGCGATGGCCCGCAGACCCGTGATCGCCAGGTCGCGGCAGACGATGAGCACCACCATCCAAGCGGGGACGCGCCCGACCTGGACCAAGGAGATGAGGCTGGCGGCGATCAGCAGCTTGTCCGCCACGGGGTCGAGCAGCTTTCCGAGCGTCGTCACCTGTCGGGTGCTGCGGGCAATCCGCCCGTCCAGCCAATCGGTCAGGACCGCCGCCAGAAACACAACCGCGGCCGTGAGATTGTACGGCCGCGGCACCGCAATCAGGAACACCACCAGGACCGGGATCAGGAAGATCCGGACCACGCTGAGCGCGTTGGGAAGATTCACGCCACCCTCGCCGTTCGCTTACGCCGTCGCTCCAAGATCTCGCACGACTTCCTTGACCAGCTCCACATCCAGCTTGTCCCGCTTCCGCAGGAAACCTTCCAGCAGCACGTTGTCGCAGATGGTGTTGATCAGGCGGGGGATCCCCCGGGAATCCTGGGCGATCTGATCCAGCACGGGCTCCGCGAAGATCTCCCGCGTCGCGCCCGCAATCTTGAGCCGGTGCCGGATATAGGCCTTGCTCGTTTCCGAACTGAGGGAGCTGAGCCGGCACTTCACCGCGACCCGCTGCGTCAGCGGAGCGTCCAGCGCCAGGAGGGCATCCAGGCTCGGCAGGCCGAAGAGAATAAACGTGATCAGCTTGCTACCGGGCACCTCGAGGTTGAGAAAACCCCGCAGCTCTTCCATCAGCTCCCGCTGTTGGAGCATGTTGGCCTCGTCGATGAGCACCACCGCCTTTCGGCCGGACTCGTGCAGCTCCATCAGACGCTGATAGATCTGCGTCAAAATGGCAACCTTCTCGTCGGCCACCTGGGCGATGCCGATCTGAGAGGCGATGCGCCGGAGCAGCCACTCGGCCGAGATTGCCGAGTGGATGATGACCAGGAGCGCCGATTCGTAGTGCTCGTCGTCCAGCTGGTCCAGCATGCGGCGGGCCAGCGTCGTCTTTCCAGTGCCCACGTCCCCCACCACCACCGCGAGCCCCTTCATCGTGTCCACGGCATACACGAGCCGAGCCAGCACGTCCGAGTGCTGGTCCACCTCGAAGAAAAAGCGGGCGTCAGGCGTGTTGGAGAACGGCTGTTCCCGCAGCTGATAGAACTGTTCGTAGCTCATCGCAGACCCGCCCCGGTGAGAGTCAGCATCAGATGAAGGAGATCTTCTTCTTGCGCCGCGGCTTCTCGCCGTCTGTGGTCGGAACCGGCGGCTTGGGCAGCCGAGCGCGGAGGGCCTCGAGCCGCGTCTGCACGTCGAGGAAGCGGGCCCCTTCCACTTGGAGGATTTCGAGCTGCTCCAGCGCGCGCGGCAGGTCCCCCACCGCTTCGAACGCCGTCCCGAGGTCGTACCGCAGGGCGTGATAGGCATCCGGAGGATGCCCCTCGATGGCGAGGCCGGTCTGCAGGTCTTGAATGGCCTGCTCCGGCTGTCCCTTGGCCAGGTAACAGAGCCCCACGAGATCCGCGCATTCCAGAGCGCGCTTCGGCTCGTGCGCAGTCAGTCGAAACTCCTGGATGGCTTCGTCGTAGAGCTCCATCTCCTTGTAGGCGATGCCCAGGTTGTAGTGGGTCTCGTAGTCCTTCTCGTCCAGCTGCTCCCGGACGCCCTTCTGCAACTCCCTGAGGAGCCCATCCACGACCGGGCCTGCTGGCGGAGCGGCCGCCGTCTGCTCGCCGCCGTCCAACTCTTGGTCCAGTTCGGCACCCAGGTTCACGAACCCGGCCGGTGCGTCGTTCGGAGACTCGCTGGTCACGCTGAACTGCGGGCTCATCTCCTGCGCGGTCGCGCCGGACACCTCCGTGGACACCGCCTGGGCGCCCGCCGGCTGGTCGATGGGCGGTAGCTCCGGCAGCGCCGCTGGTTCGGGCGCCTCCGCAATTGGTGCGGCCGGCGCCGCGCGCTCGATCTGCTCGGCCAGCGCGCCAACAGCCGGGTGCTCCGGGTCCCGGGCCTGCACGCGCCGGTGCACGGCCCGGGCTTCCTCGACCATGCCTTGTGAGAGGTAGAACTCCGCCTCCGCCACATCATCCGCCATGGCCCGGTCGCGCTCGGCGCCGGGCTCCGCCGCTGCGGCGTCCAATTCGGCCTCATTCCCGTCCAAGAGCGCCTGTAACTCCGTCGGCAACGTCTGGCTGTCGGCAGGTGCCGGAACGGGACCGGAGGCCGCCGTCGGTTCCGCACCCAAGGCCGCCTCGTCCAGTTCGAGCAAGAGAGGCACGTCGGGCGGGGGAGCCCCTCCCGCGCCGTCGCCCGCGGCCTCGGTCGGCACAACCGGGACACTCTCCGACGCGGCCGATGCCGCAACGTCGTCCCGCGCCTGAACCACCCCGGACGGGAACTCGGATGGGGATACGCCACCCGCCGGCTCTTCCACGGGTGCCACTCCCACCAAGAACCGCAACAGATCAGGGCGGGCGGGGGCCAACGACAGGCCTTCCCGGATCTCGGCCACCGCCGCCTCCTCCTGGTGGCGCTCGCGCAGGATTCGAGCAATCGCCAGCATTTCCGCGCACGCCTCCTCGGTCTGCCGACGATCCCTGTAGATCGCTTTCAGACGCCGTCGAGCCGTGAGGTTGTCCGGCGCGATGTGAACGACTTCCAGGAGGCGCTCGCGTGCCTTTTCCTCCAAACCGTACTTCTGGTAGACGTCCGCCTCCGCCAACTGCTCGGCGACCTGACTCGACTGCGCGTCTTCTTCCGGCCGGTCAGCCGCACCCGCCTCCTCCACCGACGTGGGGAGGTCGAGGAGCGACGCGGCCGAGCCCTCGGACCCCTCCGCCAACTCGACCACCGGAACGTCCAGCAGCGAGGAGTCGCCCTCCGGGACTCCTGCGGACCCCTCCTCTTGCAGTGCCGAATCGGTCTCGAGCGGCGCCAGGCCCGACCCGCCGAAGTTCGCCGAGATGTCCTCCAACTCGAGGGCCGGCCCACCGGAAGCCCATGCGGCGCCTGCCCCCTGGCCGCCGGCAGCCGCCTCTTCCAGATCAATCGATTGGAGTTCCTGAGTCAACCAGGCGGTGGTCTGGGACCCCTCATCCGAGGCTTCCTCCATCCCGCCGGGACTTGACTCCGACGCCGGAGGCGTGACGTCCGGGGCGCCGCTGCTCACCGCGGACTCCGGCTCCTCCAAGAGCAGGGCCGCGTCCTCCGCCCCGAGGGAAAGCCCGAGTGCCTCCAGGGACGAGAGCGACAAGTCCGACGCGTCGACCGTGGGACCCTTCGGGGAATCCGCGGGAAGTTCGGCAGTGTCGTCCCGGGAGGGCGACGGCGGCGGCGCTTCCGGTTCCGGAGTGGGCGCCGGCGGCTCCAGCGCTTCCAGCCGCGCCCGCGCCTCTGCGTCCGACGGATCCATCTCGACCAGTCGGTGATAGGTCGCAACGGCGGACTCGGGCTGCCCGGCGGATTCCTGCGCCGTCGCCAGGGACCGCAAGGCGACCCGGGCCTCCTCCATACGCCCCAAGTTCTGGAGCATCGCCGCTAGGTGGGCGTGCAGAGCGACAAGCTGCGGAGCCGTCGCCGCCAGTTCTCGACAGAAGGCGATGGCCGCATCCGGGTCACCGCTCGCCAGGCCAGCCTCGGTCACCCGCTGACAAAGGGCGACGGCGTCTTCCGCCTGTCCGGCTTGCAGCAACGCCAGGCCGAGGGGCCGCGCAATCTCGCCTTCAGGCACGCCGAGTGTAACGGCCCGCTGCAGGGAGGAAATCGCCTCCCGTGCACCTTTCTGCGATGCCTGCGCCTCCCCCAGGGCGCGCCACGCCTTGGCGTTTTCCGGCTCGGCGCTGGTGATCTCTTTCAGGACGTCGATGGCTTCGGGGAGTTTGCCTTCGCCGAGCAGGCGCTCGGCCAGGGTTTCCTTGGGCTCGCGCACGCCAGGGGAGAGGTCACGCGCTTTCTGGAGCAGGCGCTTTGCCTCCGCCGCCTGGCCGGCGGCCTGCGCGGCCTGCGCGGCCCGCTCGTATTCTCCAGCGGCGGCCTCCCGCAACCCTTCCCGAAGCATGAGGTCCGCCAGCCGCACGAGGACGGCGGCGTTGGTCGGATCGAATTGACTCAAGCGCTTGTAGGCGTCGATCAGTTTCTCCTTTTCGCCCGACCTGGAGAAGTGCTCGACGACCGTCGCCATCTGGATCTTGGCCTCGCCCACCAGACCCTGTTCCCAGTACAGATCGGCGCAGGCGAGGTACGCCTCGGTGCGGGCGGGATCCAGCTTGGCGATCTTCTTATAGACCGCGATGGCCTTTACGGACAACCCGTCCGCCCGATACAGCTCACCCAGCTTGAGATACTGATCGATGGCGTCCGCGGTCTTGCCCGCCCTGGCGAACAGATCGCCCAGGTTATTGCAGACGGTTACGTCGCGCGGGTCCGCCTTCAGGATGGATTGGTACTCCACGATGGCGCGGTCCCACCTGCCTTGTTGCGTATAGGCGAGGGCGTTTTGCAGGGCTTTGCGTTTGTCGAACGCCATTGGCTGGAAATCCCTCGGATTATGAAGGCGAATCGAACACTGAGGCTACCAAAGCGCCTCCGGAGTGTCAAGCGGTTTGCCCGGCTTGCCCGGCTTGCGGAACGGCCGTTGCCGCGCCGCCCGCTCGGATTCATCGTCGCGAGAACCAGGTCCCAGCGCCTTGCGAGAGCGATCAGCGACGCCAGGTCCAGGCGGGCGTTGCATATCGCGTCACGGCCAGGCGCTCAGCTTCGTGCTGCTCCCACGTCGTCAGTTCGCCTAACGCGCCCCGGATATTCAGTACCGCCGCCCAGCCGTCCACCAGGGCCCGTTCTATGGCGGCGCGAGGGGGGACCTCCCGCAGAAGGGCCTTCAGCCAAGTCACCCCCTTGCCGGGATCATCCCGGGGCCAACTGGGAAACACGGCCTGATGCATCGGTAAATTCACGTCCATGAGCAAAGAGCCGTGCTGGAGGATAGCGCCTCCCAGCCGCCGCTGCGCCGACCCCATGATCTTCTTCCCTGCCGCGAGGACGGCGGGCATCCGCGGCGTCTGGAAGCACGCCTCCGACTTCTCGGAGGCCGCCGGAGGGCCGCCCGCTTTCCCGAGCGTCGCCGCGATACCCAGGCGGCGCAGACCCGCGACGAGCCCTTCGCCGATCCGCCGAAAACTTTCCCCCACCGAGAGGCGCGCCCAAGACCGGTCGAGCGGAACGCACACGCTATACGTGAGTTCGTCATCGTGCAGAACGGCCCGTCCGCCGGTCGGACGACGAACGATCCTCACTCCAAGCCGGTCGCACGCCTCCCGTGCCACCGCCCCCCGGCCCGCCTGCAGGCACCCCAACGACACCGTCGGCTCGTCCCACGCGTAGAAGCGAAGGGTAGGCGGTACCCGCCCCGCCTCCACGGCGCAGGCGATGGCTTCGTCCAGCGCCATGTTCCGCGGTCCGCCCTGTGCCGCGTCGGACAGCACGCGCCAGGTGGTGATCCCCGAGGGATCGTCATTGTCGCCCGGCCCGTGCCCGTAACCGCCCTGCACTACTCCGCCTCCCCGAATAGGCCCTCGACGAGCGCGCTGAGTGCGTCAAGCGCCGCCGACGCGTCCGCCCCAACCGCGCGCAGCTTCAGCGTCGTTCCCTGTGCCGCGGCCAACAGCAGGAGGCCCATGATGCTCTTTCCGTTCACTCCGTGCGCGCCGGCCTCGACCGTGATCTCGGCCCGAAATCTCCCGGCGGTCTTGACGAACTGAGCCGAGGCCCGCGCGTGCAGACCCAGGCGATTTCGGATCACGACGTCCCGGGTAATGGCGGACTCGCCCATCCTGCGCTCGACCTCAAACCATCGCTCGTCGGCGCGCGCCGGAGACGTGACCCGATTACCTGCGGTCTGTTCCACTGGCCGTCGGAGCCGTGAACGTCCGGCGCGGGCCTCAGTTGGCGGGCGCGGCGGGTTTCGCCTGCTTGGCGAGAAACTCGCTCGCCACGAGGATGTTCCGCTGACCGTACTTCGCCAGGTGGTCTGCGAGGGCGCGCAGGTTTGCCTCCTCGCGCAGGGAGGGCAGCTTCATCAGCATCGGCAGGTTGACCCCCGTCACGACCTCCAGCCGCCCCGCCTCCAAGTACGAAAGGACCAGGTTGGATGGCGTTCCCCCGAACAGGTCGGTGAGAATGAGGACACCGCTCCCGTCATTCACGCGCTGCAGGGCCGCCTCGATCTTCTTGCGGGCCTTGTCGATCTGCTCCGACGCGTGAACGGACACGGCCTCGACGCCGGGGGACTTCCCGACGATTTCCTGCGCCGTTCGCAGCAACTCCGTCCCGAGGTCCCCGTGAGTGACGATTACGATCCCGATCATGACTTATTCTCGCTCCACGTCCCGATGTCGCACCGACACATCGTGGCCTGTCTCTCGCATGCGCGCCGCGAACTCCTCCGCGAGCACCACGGAACGGTGGCGTCCTCCCGTGCAGCCGATCGCGATGGTCAAATAGGCTTTCCCTTCTCGCACATACAGCGGGAGCGCGAAGGCGAGAAAGCTCTGCATCTGATCGAGGAACGCCCTGGTCTCCGCGGCTCCCAACACGTAATCCCGCACCCCTTGGGCCAGCCCGGTGAGGGGGCGCAGATTCTCCACGAAGTGGGGATTGGGGAGGCACCTCGCGTCAAAGACCAGGTCCGCGTCCACGGGCAAGCCGTACCGATAACCGAAAGAGACCAGGGCCAGCACAGTCCGTGGAAGCACGGGCAGGTCCAGGAACGAGGTCGCGAGCAACTTCCGGAACTCGTGGACCGTGAAGCTCGACGTATCGACGACGAGGTCGGCCTTCGCCTTGAGTGTGGCGAGGCGGGCTCGCTCGGCGCGGATGCCTTCGAGGGCCGAACCGGCCGGGGCCAGTGGATGGGGGCGACGGCTCTCGCTGAAACGACGCACGAGGGCGTCGTCGCTGGCATCGAGGAACACCATACGCACCTGATGCCCCTCCCGCCGAAGGTCCACCAGAATATCGAAGAGCGCATCCAGAAATCGACCCTCTCGGGCGTCGATCACCAACGCGACCCGCTCGATGCGCTTCTCCGCTTGAACACATAACTCCGCGACCTTGGGAATCAAGGCCGCCGGCAGGTTGTCAATGCAAAAAAACCCCAGGTCCTCCAGACAACGGCTGGCCGCACTCTTCCCGGCACCCGACATCCCCGTCACCACAATGAAATCCACGCCGCTCATCGCCGTGCCGCCGTGTGTCCCCCGCCGCCGCATTTCCGACGCGCCAGTTCGAAATTCATGCCGCGCCGGTCGGACCGCCGCTGAGCCGAGACGCGAAGGCGCGCGCCGCATGGACCCCCATGCGTTTGAGCAAGTGGTTGCGCGCCGCCACCTCCACCAGGATGGCCACGTTTCGACCCGCCGAGACAGGGATGCGCAGCATGGGAATCTCGACACCCAGAAGGACGTACGTTCGTTCCGCCAGTCCCAACCGCTCGTATTCCTCCTCCGGGCGCCACGCCTCGAGTTGGATCACCAACTCGACTCGTTTCCGTTCTCGGACAGCGGCGAGGCCGAACAAATCCCGGATGTTGATAATGCCCAGCCCTCGGATCTCCATGTGATGGCGGATCCGAGCCGGCCCCCGTCCCACGACTGCCTGAGATTCGTCGCGCCAAATCTCCACCACGTCATCGGCGACCAGGCAATGTCCCCGCGTCACGAGATCCAACGCGCACTCGCTCTTGCCGGTCCCGCTTTCCCCCAGCAGCAGCACGCCGATCCCGCTCACGTCCAGCAACACCCCGTGGAGGCTGGATGCGGCCGGACCATCCGCCGGATCCATACGACTCATCCTTCGGGCTCGATGAGGCCGTAGTGTCCATCCCGGCGGCGATAGACGACGTTCACTTCGTCCGTGCGCGCATTCCGAAACACGTAGAAACTGTGCCCCAAGAGGTCCATCTGCAGGACGGCCTCCTCCACTTCCGCCGGCTTGACGGCAAAGCGTTTCGTCTTGACCACCCGCGGGGCCTCCGAGGCACCCGCGCTCGAGGCGTTTTGCCGTTCCTCGCGATGCACGGGCCGATCCATGTGGGCCACGATCCGCTCCTTGTGCCGGAGGATCTGCCGCTCCAACTTTTCCGCAACCAGGTCGATAGAGGAATACATGTCGTCGGTGCTTTCCTCCGCGCGAACGGTCAGGTCCCGCACCCGCAGAGTCACCTCGGCGATCTGCCGGTGTTTTTCCACCGAGAGCACGACATGGCCGGAGCCGATCCCTTCGAGGTATCTGCCCATCCGTTGGACCTTCTCCTCCGCGTACGTGCGGAGAGCATCGGTGACCTCCAGGTTTCGCCCTTTCACGGAGAGTTGCATCGTCGGACTCCTTCCAGAAATTGCGCGGACCTCAGAAAACGACGCGTCCTGCGGGACCGGCCTGGCTCAGTACCGCTTACGCCGACTGGAGGAGGGAATCTTGAGTTGGCTTCGGTACTTGGCCACGGTTCGCCGGGCGATCTCGATGGCATGATCGCGTCGCAGCACCTCCACAATCCGCTGATCGGAGAGGGGACGGCCGCTGTCTTCCACCGTCAGCAGTTTGTGGATGAGATCCTTGACCTTCAGCGAGGAAACGCTGTCGCCTCCCTGCGTGCTGGGAACGCCTCGATGGAAGAAATACTTCAGTTCGAACAGCCCTTGGGGGGTCTGGACGTACTTGTTGGTCGTCACGCGGCTTACCGTGGACTCGTGCATGCTGATGTCCTCGGCCACCTCTTTCAGGGTCAACGGCTTGAGCGCGGTGATCCCTCGCTCCAAGAAATCCCGCTGGAACTTTACCAGGCTCGTCGCCACTTTGAAGAGGGTCCGCTGTCGCTGCTCGATGCTGCGAATCAGCCAGAGCGCCGAGCGCATGCGGCCCTCGATGTACTCGCGGACGTCCTTGGCGTTACCCGTCTTGTTGGCGAGCACGGTGCGATAGTACGGGCTGATCCGCAAGCGCGGCAACCCGTCGTCGTTCAGCAAGACCAGGAGTTCATCGTCCACTTTGACGATGTAGACGTCGGGCGTGATATAGCGCGGGTCCTCGGTCCCGAACGTCCGCCCGGGCTTCGGTTCCAGCGACGCGATGGACGCCATCGCCTCCTGGATGGCCTTCACCTCGACGTGGAGCGTTTCCGCCAATCGCTCCCAGTTGCGGCGCTCGAGGTCCGCCAGGTGAGAGCTGATCAACTCCTTGGCCAACGGGTGCAGGTCCGGTCGGCCGTCCAGCTGAAGAAGCAGGCACTCCCGCAAATCGCGGGCGCCCACCCCCGTTGGATCGAAGCTCTGCACCAAACGCAACGCTTCTTCCAGCCGAGGCACCGCGACGCCCGCGCCCGCGGCGAGTTCCTCCAGCGGCTCCGCGAGGTAGCCGGAGTCGTCGATGTTTCCGACCACCAACGTCCCCAAGCGCAGCGTCTCGGGATCCGACGTGCTCAGGTGCAGCTGAAAGAGCAGATGATCCATGAGCGAGCGAGGCCTCGTGAGATGCATCTCCGCGTCGAACCGCTCGAGTTCCTCTCGAGGGATCTGCGGACGGTAGTCGGAGGCGTCCTGGAGATAATTGTCCCAGTCGAACTCCTCCAGGCGATCGGCCTCGTTCGTTTTCTCGTCCGCAGCGGGTTCCCGCTCCTCGGGAGTCTCCTGTTCTTGCAGGAGTTGCGGCTCCTCCGTCTCTTCGAGGATCTCCTCCAGGAGCGGATTCTGCTCTATCTGTTGCCGCAACTCCTGCACCAGTTCCAGGCGCGACAACTGCAGAAGACCGATCGCCTGCTGCAGCATCGGCGTCATGATCATCCGCTGCGTCTGGAGCATCCGGAGTCGCGTATCGAACGCCATAGCGCCTGGCTGTCCCTTTCCTTACAACGAGAACCGCTCGCCCAGATAGATCTGGCGCGCACGCTCATCCGAGGCCAGCTCGGCGGCGGTGCCGGACACCAGGATCTTCCCTTCGTGAATAATATAGGCCCGGTCGACGATCTGCAAGGTCTCCCGCACGTTATGGTCCGTGATCAGCACCCCGATGCCGCGATCCTTGAGCTGCCCGATGATGCCCTGGATATCGTAGACCGCGATCGGGTCGATGCCGGCGAACGGCTCATCCAGCAGAATGAACGAGGGGTCGGTGGCCAAGGTCCGGGTGATCTCGGCCCGCCGCCGTTCGCCGCCGGAGAGCGTATAGGCTCGACTCCGAGCCAGGTGGGAAATATTCAGGTCGCTGAGCAGCGCTTGGGCCCGTTCCTGGCGCTGCCCCGGCGGCACTCCCCGCGCCTCCAGGATCGCCAAGACGTTCTCCTCGACGGTCAGTTTGCGAAAGATGGACGGTTCCTGCGGCAGGAACCCCATCCCTCGGCGCGCGCGCTGATGGACGGGAAGGTAGGTGATGTCTTCCCCGTTCAGGCTGACGCGCCCGGAGTCCGGACGCGTCAGTCCCAGGATCATGTAAAAGGCCGTCGTCTTCCCTGCGCCGTTGGGACCCAAAAGGCCGACGACCTCGCCGGCCTCCAGGGACAAGCTGAGTCCGGACACCACGACCCGCTTCTTGTACGCCTTGACAAGCGTGTCAACTTGGAGGCTACGCGCCACGCTATCGCTCGCCTTCGTCACAGAGCGACCTCACCGGCGCGGTCCCCCTGCTGGCGCTCCCTCGCCTCGTCTCGGATAGAGTACGGCATTCACCCGCTCCCCTTCGCACCCTTCGACCTGACTTCGGTCGTCGCGCAGAAGCAGGGTGATCTTGCAGCCGCTCACAACATCGTTATTCTGCCACACCTTGGGATGGCCGCTCAGTACGGCGCGCGACTCGGCGGGGAAATACTCGGCCCTCTCCGCCACGCCGCGACGGTCCCCGTAGGAGAGCCGCACGTTCCCGACGGCCAGAGCCCGATCCAACTCCTCCATCCGCTCGTCGAAAAAAAACTCGATCTGATCCGCTAAGATGCTGATGCCACGGGCTCGGTCGTTGGCCGCCACGTTTCCCCGATAGACGGCCACGCGGGCTTTCCGGTTCAGTTCCAGCGTATCGGACGAGATCGTGATGGGCGATTTGTCCTCCGCCGACCGAGCCGTCCCGAAGACGGCGAAGACTGCCCCGCAAACCACAAAAAGCCAGAGAGCGCACTTCATCGGGGGCGACTCCTTCCTAGCGGGGCTGGCGCCGGCCGAAGCTGTGAAGTGATGTTCTGGAGGAGACGGACCCGCTCTAAGTCGGTTTCCGCTTCCATACCGCGTCCTCGAGTGACCAGACCTCCGCGGGTGATCGTCACGGCTTGATCCGTCTGCAGCCGACGGGAGGCCGCAATCCAACGCAACTGCTCCGTCTTGAGTTCCATGCCTTGCTCCGAGCGCACGACCACGTCGCCCTCCAGGCGGACATCCTTGGTCGTGAGGTCCAGCGTGGCGCGATCCGTCACACAAGTCGCTTGCCCCTGGCTGGAGTAAAATGCTATTTGAATAGGGCGGGTGACCCGAGTGAGGACTGTCAAGCCCTCGCGCTCGTCCACCTCCACCTGATCCGCCCGGATTTCCCACAGCTTCGACCCGTCCCGGGTTTCAATCATATGGACTTGCTTGAGCGAAATGCTTGGCGAAGCTGCGGCGGCCCGGTTGATCCCCGCGGATCTCGCTATGGGAGCAGCCTTCAACACGAAGAGTATGACTACCAGGAGTACCGCAAATCGCCGAAAACTGCGCCCCCGTGATCCTGACCGCATTTCTCCGATCCTATAACACACTGGCACGCAAAATGTAAAGGGAATCCCCCATGCAATCGTCGACGCTGCCGTGAGACCTCTTGTCCCATACGGTCGTCCGCGGGACCGCAAAGAGTTCCCGCCAGACGCGGCGCCCCTGTCCTTTCGAGTGCGACCCAGACAGTCACGAGGCATTTCCCACGTGCGGGAAATGATCCGCTCCGTCTGGGGACCCAACGACAGGTGCGGGAAAGCGATACGGATCACACGCCTCCTCTCTCTGTCATCCTTTTCGTCTCGCCCGTGTCGGCCACGAGAGCCGGTCGACCGGTCGCACGCGGACCGGCGCAACGCGGCCTTCGATCAGCCGACCACGCAACCGTCACGACGAGCGGCGAACCTCGAGACCGAACCCGCCCCACATCCCACCGCCGGCGAGCCCTCCTCTCACAGGACGCTCCCAGTCTACGAATTCGGCTGCCGGTCGCATCTGGATCAGGCGGGGGGCACCCACACCCTCCGGGAGTGAACTTAGGGGCGTTGGCCGACCGAATCGATGACCGCCTCTTTCCATGCCTGAAAGTCGAAAAGATTCTGCGGCCCGACACGGCGGCGGACAGAACTGGGCGGGCTGAACCCGGTGAGGGAGAGCGGCGCACCGCGGCTGGGGGGTGTCGGATTCACATACACGCGCCCTGCCCGCAAGCCCTCGATCGCACGAAAACCGCGCGCGATGTCGCGGGTGAACACCGCGGTGGTCGTGGCGCGGCGAAGTGTGTTCGCCTGCTGGACGGCTTCCTCCAAACTCACCACGGACATCAGGGCCAACATAGGGCCGAGAACGTCTTCCTGGACGAGGCGCATCTTCAGCACAACGTCGCCAAAAACCGTTGGCGCGTAAAAGAATCCGCGCTTGCACTCCCCCTCCTTCACCACTTCCCCGCCACAGAGCAGCTTGGCCCCGTCCCGCAGGCCGATCCGGGTATGGCCGTGCACCCTTTTTAGCTGGATCTCGTTGATGATCGGGCCGATGTCGGTCGCCGCCGACATCCCGTCCCCAAGCCGCAGGGCCTGCACGCTGGCGATCACCCGCTCGCTGAATTCTTTCAAAGCCTTCCGCTGGACAAAGAGCCGCGCCGCGCCGCGCCACCGCTGTCCCGCAACCGCGAATCCCGCGCTCACGACGCTCTCCACGGCGACGTCCAGGTCCGCGTCCTCAAGCACGATCGCGACGGTTTCCTCTCCGAGGTCCAGACAGAGTCGCTTCCCCTCGGCCGCGCACGTAATCGCGACTTCACGGCCGACCTCCGAAGATCCCGCGAACGAGACCAAGGCGACGTCCGGATGCCGGACCAGAGGGGCCCCAGCCTCTTCGCCGTGTCCATGCACGAGGCAGATACTCGCAGGTGGTAACCCCGCCTCCAGGAGGATCTCTACCAGTCGCGCAGCGGTAAGCGGTGTATCCTCGGCAGGCTTCAAAACGACCGTGTCGCCGGCCGCCAAGGCGGACGCCACCGCCCACAGGGAACCGGCGAGCGGAAATGTCCAATGTGTGATCACGCCCGCCACGCCCAGTGGGACCGGCGTCGCGAGGACGACCGTCCCTGCGCGATCCGGAGAGGAGGCTTCGGCCGCAAGACGGGATCCGTCACTCGCGATGGCGCGGAGCGTGGACACTCCGTCGCGGAGTTCCATCTGGGCCTCGGCCAACACCTTACCAGTCTCACGTACGATAACGGCGCTGAGGTCGTCCGAGCGTTCTTCGATGATGTGCGCGGCCTTGTACAAGATTTCTGCGCGCCGCATCGAGGGGCACCCTGACCACGCGGGAAAAGCTGACCGCGCGGCTTCCACGGCGCGATCAATGTCCCGGTGATCGGAACGGGGGAAGCTCCCCAGGACGTCCGTCTTGTTGGCGGGGTTTGTATCGTCGAACGTGGCGCTGTTCGCCGAATCCACCCAATTGCCGTCAATGAGATTCTTGAGGCGGTCCCCCATATTCCGCTCCTCGCGTCGCTGGCAGCCTCAACTCGAACTCAAAGGCAACGCCACAGGGCACGCAGTATTCCTTCCCAGCGAGCCATGCCGCGACGTGCTGACCGTCCATGGCACCAGGATGCGCAACAAAGGAGAGGGCCCACGGGTAAACCCATGGGCAATGAGAGATAGTGAAGTGGAAACGCCAGCATTGACTAAACGCGGGGACACTAACACACGGATCGAGCGAGACGCAAGCCGGAAAGTACCGCCTCTAACCCTCCAAGACTGTTCACGATAAATAGACGAAATATTTTACATATGATCTATAACTAATTGAAATTATTATACACAATATAATTTAATTCTTTCTCTTGACGAACACTACTCATATAAAATACATTATGAGTCCCGCTGGGGGGTGCCGCCCCCAGCGTAACCACTTGTAGACGATGTTACCTCTTTTTCTTCGGGGCAGCCTTCTTGGCGGCTGGCTTCTTCTTCGTCGCCACTAAGATCACCTCCTTCCCGACAAGAACTTTCAATCACACAGCGAATAGTTTCGTCTTACCTCTTTTTCTTGGCGGGCTTCTTCGCGGCGGCCTTCTTCGTCGCCATTCAACCTCACCTCCTTTCTTTTTGGCCTCCCCACGACGACACTAGACTAGAGTAGCGTCATCTGGGGATTTCTGGTCCGCGTCCATTCCACGGTCCGCTCGATAAACCGTTGAGCATCCTTGATGGCCCCCTCGACTTCGTATCGCGACACCGGCTGACCAACCTCATCTACGATGACTTGCCATCGCCGGCGCATTCGATCAAAGGCATTCACGAGCGAGCGCGCATCATCTCCCAGAATTGCACCAACCAGCGTCACCGCGGTCCGCTGCTGGTCTCGACCGCGCGGCCGCAAACCCTCGGCGGCAATCATGCCCTTTGCGGCTCGAAGCATCCCTTGATACGCGATGGCGTAGGCCCATTCCCGATCGATACTCGCATTCGCTCGCGCTGTTGCGAGATCCTTCAACGCCCGGGCGATGAGCGCGCTGACTGTCGAGAAGTTCGGCTTGACATCTTCCACCAGCCCCTTCTCGCGCAGATCCTCATACGCCATCGTCGCGTCCGATGAGCAAGACGTTCCTGCCGCCAAACACCTCGGTCAAAAACGGATCCGCCTCCGCTCGTCGCCGCTGAAACTCCGTCTCGTCGAACACGGTATAGTTGATTTCGCGCCCCAGCTTGGTCTCCAGCTGCGTCACCGCCTCGTTGAGGTCCGTCAAATCCACACGGCCGACAATGAGCACCGGGACGGGGCCCGACCCCTCGCCGGGCGGGTGCGAGTTCATCGAATACATCCACGCTTGGCGCAATCCAGCGAGAGCGGTCAGCGATCCCGTGATCGCGCCCTGGACACCGACGGTCTTCGCGATGATGGATTTGATCTCTGCGTAGATGGCGGACGACTTGTTGACCGTGTAGTAGCGAAGGTTTCCGATTTTTTCGCTGGCCAGAAGACCAGCCTTGTCCAGATTGTCGAGCTCGCGTTTGATTCCAGAGATATCTCGACCAAGCTCCCGAGCGATCTGACGGACATAGTACCGACCGTCGGGATTGGAGAAGAGCAAGCACAGGATCGCGACGCGCGTTTTTGAGGAGAGCAATCTTTCGAGCATCATCGGTCACCATTCGTTGAGATTTATACATCGAGTGTTCTCCGACTGTCAACACTTTTTTCTTGAGAAATTCACAATCGCTTTTAGCGAAACGAGACGCAGTGCAATACGAATACCGTCAATGGCTTGTCGGGAGATGCCGCGCCACAGCGTGGGCGAGCATGGATGGGGATGACGCTGGAACAATGCCGTAAATATTGTAAAACCCGCTCGCCAGCGTCATTGTAACAGTTACCCTTCTGTTTGGTGCAGATAACGACAACTGATGAGTGATCGTCTCGCTAACTCTGCCTCTTCGTGCCTTCGGGCTGCTTTTTCGGCAGCAAGATACGACTTCGTTGCATCATCAACCCGTTTAGACATGGACCGAATATCAACGATCGTTGCGAGACAGACACCCTTCTAAGGCACAAAGCGCGCTCGCCTGAATTGATTTGGCCTCGCACCCCGAATTGCCCCGTAGCGACCGACTCCGCCCAGCCCACCCGCGTTTCTACAGCGTGCCAACAACCTCGTCCCCAGCAGTGCCCACAGTGGTAGGCATGCGAACTGCGCCCCCCTGCTCGCTCGCTGCGAGGGATTTGCTTTCATGTTATAGTGCGGGAAAACACTGCTGGACTGGGAACTGTCGGGATGCTCGCGTTTTCCAAAGGCGGATAGGAAAACCGAATGCGGTATGCGGAGGAACTCGTGGTTGTGATCCTCGCAGTGCTCTGCGCCGTCGGATCACTCCACGCGGCTGATCCTTCCCCCTTGACAACTCAGTTGGTGGAAGCGACGTTCCGCGGAGCCATGGAGGCTTGGGGAGCTGACGCCTACTGGCGTCTCTGGGACCTGGGCACCAGTGCCAGTCGCACAGCGCTTCCGCAGCAGGATTTCGTGGACCGGATGCGGCGCGGCAATACGGAGCCGGAGGTCGGAGATCGCCTTAACCTCATCGAAGTGCTTTCGGAGCACTCGACCGTGGCCCTCGTGCGGGCGCGATTCTCCGTCCGAGACACGCGTCGCGGATGGAGCGAGGCGGTGGAGCGAGCGTTTGTACTGAGGTTCGAAGACGGAGGTTGGAGGGTTAACCTCTGGGACTTTGTCGGGCTCGCGTCCTATTTCCCACCCGATTATTTGCCGATGCGCCCCGGTCCATTTCCACGCGGCGGACGGCCCTGATCGCTTTCGGTGGCAGCGGGCGTTCGGTGACCCTGCGTGGCCTGTACTGCGAGCCGCGCCGACGATAGAGTCAATGCCAGAAGCCCTGCCATCCCCGGCAAAGCCAGCAGGATCCATACGCTGGTGTGCAGCCCAAGGGCGTCGGCGAGAAACCCTGAAAGAGCCACCCCCACTCCTCCCGCGCCAAACGCTAACCCCAGGGTCAGCCCCGACGCCAAACC
>Ga0079037_100000146_pt1 | contig 26270 bp, 24 predicted proteins | sample Mud3Dept4metaG_FD_71479 | JGI IMG/M metagenome (GOLD analysis project Ga0079037, IMG submission 71479) | Freshwater wetland microbial communities from Ohio, USA, analyzing the effect of biotic and abiotic controls - Mud 3 Core 4 Depth 4 metaG | ecosystem: Environmental > Aquatic > Freshwater >... | reverse complement strand
AGTTTTTGTTCGGTCCAACGGAATTGCTTGGATCGGTAGCAGGCCCCCGCTACCAATCCAAGTAACTCCGGCCGCTCTGTAGAGCGGCACGGGGTTGAGTTGGACATCCGCAATCAGGTGTCCGTCTCCCGGACGGCACACCACATCCCCAAGAAACTCGTGAATCGCGGCTCGCGCCTGGTCGATCGGTCCAGATAGCGTTTCGCGCATGCGCGAAGCAGCTGCACGGTAGGCCGCAGCGGCGGCGCGGGGATCGAGCTTCACCTTCGTCGATGCTTTGCGCCAGGACGCTTCAAGCACAGCCTTGCGTCGTTCCTGCAAGGCGGCGATGGAGGGTGCCAGGTCCTGTCGGTCGAGGATGCCGGCTTCGATCTGCGCCTCGATCTTGGCGATTCGTTCGTCGATCTCGTTGACGTCCGCCGACGCAATTGCGGCTACACGTTCCTGCTTGGACCATTTTGTAATCAAGGCGGTAGCGAGTTCCACGGCGGCAGGCGAGAGCAGTGCGCGCTCGATCGGCGCAAGGAGCAGTTCTTCAGCTACGTCACGCCGGGTGCCAATTGAGACCGAGCATGCGGCGGAGCCACCCGCTCGATTATTGCCGCAGTAGTAGTAGCGACCTCCCTTTCCGGACGCGATCAATTTACCTCCACACTCGCCGCACACTAGGACACCGCTCAGGAGGTACTTCGTTCCACCACCGGGTCCGCCGTGGAACTTGCGGGGTTTGGACAGCGCCTGAACGCGATCCCACGTGTCCTTGTCGACGATTGCTGGACCCTCACGCACGATCCACTCCGACTTCGGCCTAACCACGCGTTGCCGCTTGCCCGAGTCGGGGTCGCGACGCCACACGGACCTGTTCCAAACCCACCGGCCTCGATAACGCTCGTTTTCGAGTATCGAGTGAATCGCAGACACCAGCCATTGACCTCGAGCACGGCCGGGCTTGCGCCGACAACTTGCGCCCGCGGAGGGAACGCCTCGCGTGTTCAAATCCGCTGCAATGGAGCGCTGTGCTTCGCCGTCTGCGGCGCGAGCGAAGATCTCGCGCACAATTGCTGCTTCCGCTTCGATCACGACGCCGTTGTTGTCGTAGCCATATGCTCGACCGCCGGTCGGGCGATCTTGCTGGGCTCGCATGTGAAGCGCGGAGTGCGTGCGAGCGGCGATCTGGGCACGGAATTCCTCGGACATGATGCGCGACAGTCCAGCTTGCATCCTGGCGGTGCTGCTCTCACTGTCGAAGCCATCCAGAACCCCAATGACATGAACCTGCTGATGCCGCAGGCGGGTCAGTAGCGGCGCGAGGTCTTGGGATCGCGATAAGCGAGTCGTATCGACGACCAACAGGACGTCGCCTGGCTGTACGGTCGCAAGCACGTCTTGGAGGCCGGGACGATTGCCGAGCGCTGCTCCGGAGATTCCTTCATCGGTGAAGGATTGGCCGACAGACCAGCCCATGTGATTGGCGTACTTGCGGCAGCGACGGATCTGGTCCGCCGTGGAATCGCAGCTCTGGCGATCGGTGGAGTAGCGCGCATATATCAATGCGCGCACGCGGTTCTTCGGGACCGCGCTCACGGTCGTGCCCTATGCGTTGTCGGCCGGGATTTGTCGAATCTCGTGCGACCGGTGGTGCGGCACTGATCTTCGAAGACCTCTCTAGCGATCAACTCGACGAGGAGGAGGACAGGGGGACTCAGGGGGGTAGCCCGTCGACGCATGACGATTGCCGTCTGCCATTCGAGTTCGACGAGGGAGCTTCGGTTTAGCGCCGCGAGCCCAGTTCTCGGCGCCCGACGAGATCAGGGAGTGTCGTGTGCGAGCCGGGAGTGAGGCCCAGTCGGGAGTCGGGGAGGGTGGCGCCGCGGAGTCGACGGTGACTGCGATGAATGCGCCGTCGGGGCCTATGCCCTGAACCTCGGGCGTCAGTTCTCAGCTTCGATGCCAAGTCATTAACATCGGGACACTGCCGCAGAACCGCGAGCGCGCGGTCCAGCACATCCGGGGCCACGCCATGCCAGCGGCTGGGAGGGCCATAAACTCAACGCAGTGTGGTGATCACTTGGATTATGTGTAATCGCGGATCCCGCTAGCGGAGAGCACGGCACTCAACAGCCTGCTTCTGAGACCGGGCGATTGACTGCACGCGCGGGAAAGGAGTATCCGTGGACTGCCGACACAACAACTAACCCGGTCAATCGGGAGGGCAATAAATGAAAAGCAATGTCGTCACTGCGGCCATCGTCGCAGGTTCTCTTGGACTCCTTGGCGCTACGGCGAATGCCGCGGTGCCGGGCCCTGACGGGGTCTTCCACGGCTGCCTGCAGCAGGCGATCGGCCAGCTGCGCGTGATCGACCCGCTGCGACCGCCTCCGGGCGGTGCGTGCCTGCCCAACGAAATGTACATCTCGTGGCAGCAGCAGGGCATCCAGGGGCCGCAGGGCATCCCCGGTCCGCAGGGCCCGGCTGGCGCGCCCGGTCCGGCAGGCCCGCCGGGGCCGCAAGGAGATCCCGGCCCACAGGGCCCCGCCGGTGCGCCCGGTCCAGCCGGTCCGCAGGGCGAGCCTGGTGCGCAGGGCCCGGCCGGACCTCAGGGACCTGCGGGTCCGCAGGGACCGGCAGGCCCGGCGGGCGGAAGCCTGGTCATCAACGCGGTGGTGGCGGCTGACGGATCCTTTATCGTGAATGACACTCCGTCGGAAGCGACGCTCACGGTAGCGCGTGTCGGCCCCGGGGCATACCAGGTAGCCATCAACGGACTCGGGAGCGGTTGCCCGCTGCCGATTGCGAACGCGTTCTTTCCGACCGCCATGTATCTCGACGGCGGCGGCTGCGGGGGAGGCACGCTGACGACGACCGTGCGAACCCTCGACGGTCTGGACCACCCGTTCGGATTCCTGGCCTCGGGTCGCGGGGCTCCTGCGGCCGCATCATCATCGGGGACCGAGCCGGCTGCTGCATCGGCGAGGTCCATCTCGTCCGACTGGGAGATGCTGCCGGAGAGCAACGGCGAGTTCTGACGCGGCACGCGATCCGCGCTCTACCGGACCCCCGGCCTCGTGCCGGGGGTCTTGCTCTCCCGCCGTTCAAGACACGCGGGCTGCTGTGTCCGTTTCGGAAGCCAGGCTACCAATGAAGCGATCCCTCACTTCGTTGAAATTCCGCAACGAGTGCAGGTGCAGGTAGACAAGCTCGAGTTCGTCGGTCCTCGCCAGTTTGCTGAGCGTCTCGCCGCTCAAGTCCCGCAGCCGCTCACGATTGACGCCGAGAAAGCCACCGAGCGCCTGCGTGGTGCCGGTTGGAGTCGTCACCGTCGCCTGCATCGGCTCGAAAAGGTTCAGATCCTTCAGTTGCCTGCAGAACAGGCGCGTGCGCTCGAACTGCACCTGATATTCCTGCAGGAACTTCATCACCTGCTCGACGTAGGCCGTGGGCTTGCCGTCGTCACCGAACAGCCGCTGGCCTCGACCCTCGCGATTGAAGCCCGGGCAGGTCTCGTCAATGCATAGCGTGAGGGTCTGCTGGTCCTCGCTGGACGCGAACACGAAGGGATATCGCCGGATGAAGGCCGGCACGTACTTGGCTCGCCACTGCGCGTCCTTGGTGAGGTAGAGGTTCTGCTCGCCACGAACGCCGAGCACGGCGGTCGGCAGGATGTCCGCACCCACCTGCGTGAAGACGATGGCGAATTCCGCGGCCGCGCGCTGGAACTCCACCGCCGTCAGGGGCACGGCGTTGATGGCGGCCGTGAAGGCATAGTCGTTCGACGAATCGAACGAGGCGTCCGCGTGACGTTCGTGGGACACGGGAATCGCCGTCTCGTAGATCAGCATCTGCTTGGTCATGTCGGCCCGCTATTTTGCAAAACGAATGCTTCGATCATGACTCGAACCTGACGTTGCCCACAATGGATGGGCGCTCGACTCCTGGCCCTGCAAGCGGCCGGGTGTTTTCGCTACACTACGCGGCCCCCGCGTCTGCCGGACGGTTCAGGATCCGGCGCCCTCTCCAGAGCGAACAGCCAGGTCCGATGAGCGAATTCCTTGCCATGTTGTCCTCGACGCCACTCGCGGCGGGCAACGCCCCGTACGTCGAGGCGATGTACGAGCGTTTCCTCGAGGATCCCGCATCGGTCGAGCCGAAGTGGCGTGATTTCTTCGCGGGGCTGGGCGGGCCGCCGGGCGAGGTCGCGCACGGACCGCTGGTCGAGGAATTGACCCGCCGCGCCCGGGTCCGCCGCGCGGGCGGGGCGCCCGCGCCCGCCGATCTCGCGGTGCCGGGCGCCGGTGCGGCGGCCAAGCAGGGTGCCGTCTCGCGCATGATCCAGATCTACGCGAACCGCGGGCACCTGATCGCGAACATCGACCCGCTCGGCCTGATGGAACGGCCGGTGCCCAAGGTGCTCGGCCTCGACTACCTCGGCCTGTCCGAGGCGGACCTCGACACCGAGTTCCTCACGGGCAGCCGCAACGAGGCGATCCGGCCGCGCCTGAAGCTGCGCGAGATCATCGCGCAGTTGAAGCACATCTACTGCGGCACGATCGGCGCGGAGTTCGCTCACGTCTCGGACGAGACCGAGCGCCTCTGGCTGCAGGACCGCTTCCAGGTCGGAAGGGTGCAGCACCGCTTCCCGGTGGAGGACAGGAAGGACATCCTCTGGAACCTCACCATGGCCGAGGGCCTCGATCGGTACCTCGCCACCCGCTACCCGGCCCAGAAGCGCTTTTCGCTCGAGGGCGGCGACAGCCTGATCCCGCTGCTCGAGGACCTGATCCAGACGGGCGGCTGGGTGCACGGGCTCGAGGACATCGTCATCGGCATGGCCCATCGCGGCCGTCTCTCGGTGCTGGTCAACGTGCTCGGCAAGGCCCCGGCGGAGCTGTTCTCGGAGTTCGAGGGCAACTACGACCTCAAGAAGCTGAAGGGCTCGGGCGACGTCAAGTACCACAAGGGCTTCTCCTGCGACGTCGCGACGCCGGGCGGCAACGTCCACGTGGCGCTCGCCTTCAACCCGTCGCACCTCGAGGTGGTCAACCCCGTTGTCGAGGGCTCGGTGCGCGCGCGCCAGGAGCGGCGCGGCGACGCCAGGGGCGAGAAGGTCATGGCCGTGCTGATCCACGGCGACTCCGCCTTCGCGGGGCAGGGGGTGATCCAGGAGACGCTGCAGTTCTCGCAGACGCGCGCCTTCTACACCGGCGGCACCGTGCACCTGATCATCAACAACCAGGTCGGCTTCACCACGCACGACCCGCGCGACACGCGTTCGACGCTCTACTGCAGCGACGTGGCCAAGATGATCGAGGCGCCGATCCTGCACGTGAACGGCGACGACCCGGAGGCGGTGGTGTTCGCGGCGCGGCTCGCGCTGGAGTACCGGATGAAGTTCCACAAGGACGTGGTGATCGACCTCGTGTGCTACCGCCGTCTCGGTCACAACGAGGCCGACGAGCCGGCCGCGACGCAGCCGCTGATGTACGCCGCGATCCGCCGCAAGCCGACCACCCGCCAGATCTACGCCGAGCAGCTCGTGAAGGAGGGCGTCATCGAGCAGGCCGAGGCCGACGCCATGGGCGAGCGCTACCGCCGCGGGCTCGACGAGGGCAAGCCTCAGGCGCACCAGGTGCTCGGCCTCATCGGCAACGTGCACACGGTGGACTGGTCGAAGTACCACGACGTGGACTGGAACGAGCAGGTGCCGACCGGCGTGAAGCCCGAGGTGCTGCGCGAGCTCGGACTGAAGGCGGCGAGCTTCCCCGAGGGGTTCACCCTGCACCGGCAGGTGCAGAGGATCATGGACGACCGGCGCAAGATGGCGGCCGGCCAGATGATGCTCGACTGGGGCTTCGCCGAGACGCTCGCCTACGCCACGCTGCTCGACCAGGGCTACGAGGTGCGGCTCACCGGGCAGGACAGCGGCCGCGGCACTTTCTTCCACCGCCATGCCGTGGGGCACGACCAGAACACAGGCGACGCCTACGTTCCGCTCAGGAACCTCAAGCCCGGCCAGCCGCGCTTCCGCGTCACCGACTCGCTGCTCTCCGAGGAGGCGGTGCTCGGTTTCGAGTACGGCTACTCGACCGCCGATCCCAACTGCCTCGTCATCTGGGAAGGCCAGTTCGGCGACTTCGCCAACGGCGCCCAGGTCATCATCGACCAGTTCATCAGCTCCGGCGAGGCCAAGTGGGGCCGATTCTGCGGGCTCACGCTGTTCCTTCCGCACGGCTACGAGGGACAGGGGCCGGAGCACTCCTCGGCCCGCCTCGAGCGCTTCCTGCAGATGTGCGCCGAGAACAACATGTCGGTGTGCGTGCCGTCGACGCCGGCGCAGATGTTCCACATGCTGCGGCGGCAGATGCTGCGCGACTTCCGCAAGCCGCTCATCGTCATGACGCCGAAGAGCCTGCTGCGCCACAAGCTCTCGGTCTCGGCGCTCGAGGACCTCGCGCACGGATTCTTCCAGGAGGTCATCGGCGAGATCGACGACCTGCCGGCCGCCGCGGTCAAGCGCGTGGTGTTCTGTTCCGGCAAGGTGTACTTCGACCTGCTCGAAGCGCGCCGGGCCGACGAGGTGCGCGCCGTCGCCATCGTGCGACTCGAGCAGCTCTACCCGTTCCCGGCCGACGACTACGCAGCCGCGATCCGCCGCTATCCGAATGCGCGCGAGATCGTCTGGTGCCAGGAGGAGCCGCAGAACCAAGGCGCCTGGTACCAGATCCGTCACCGCATGCAGGAGCCGCTGTCCCACAAGCAGGAACTGTTGTACTCGGGGCGCGCGCCCGCGGCGGCACCGGCGGCCGGCATCCTGCAGCTCCACACCATCCAGCAGAACGGTCTCGTGGCCGCGGCGATCAAGGCGGCCGTCAAAGAAGAGTCGGCGCGCTCGACCTCCCGCCTGCGCGCCACTGCCACCAGGAAGAGTTCATGACCATCGAAGTGCGCGTTCCCCAGCTGCCCGAATCCGTCGCGGACGCGACCCTCGTCGCCTGGCACAAGAAGCCCGGCGACACGGTCCACCGCGACGAGAACCTCGTCGACCTCGAGACCGACAAGGTCGTGCTCGAGGTGCCGGCGCCCGCCGCCGGCGTGATCAAGGAGCTCAGGGTGAAGGACGGTGCCACCGTCACGAGCGGGCAGGTGCTGGCGCTGCTCGAGGAAGGCGCTGCGGCGGCGGCCACCCCCGCGGCCGCGGCGAAAAGCGCGGCACCCGCTGCGAAGGCGGCGCCGAAGGCCGATGGAGCCTCAACGAAGGCCGCTGTCCCGCCCGAGAAGCTCGCGCCCTCGGTGCGGCGGCTGGTGGAGGAGCACAAGCTCGACGCCGGCACGATCCCCGGGAGCGGACGCGACGGCCGCGTCACCAAGGGCGACGTGCTGGCGCACATGGCCGGCCAGGAATCGGCCGCGGCGGGCGCTGCGCCGGCTGCGGCCGCCGTGCCCACCGCCGGCCGACAGGAGCGCCGCGTGCCCATGACCCGGTTGCGCACCCGCATCGCCGAACGGCTGGTGCAGGCGCAGTCCACCGCGGCGATGCTCACCACCTTCAACGAGGTGGACCTGAAGGCGGTCAACGAGCTGCGGGCGCGTTACCGCGATCGCTTCGAGAAGGAGCACGGCGCGCGGCTCGGGTTCATGTCGTTCTTCGTCAAGGCCTGTGTCGAGGCGCTGAAGCGCTACCCGGTGGTGAACGCCTCCGTGGACGGCAGCGACATCGTCTACCACGAGTACTACGACATCGGCGTCGCGGTCTCGACCGACCGCGGACTGCTCGTGCCGGTGCTGCGCGACGCCGACGCTCTCGGCTTCGGCGAAATCGAGAAGGCGGTGGTGGGCTTCGCCAACCGCGCCCGGGAGGGCTCGATCACGCTCGAGGAGCTCACGGGCGGCACGTTCACCATCACCAACGGCGGAGTATTCGGGTCGCTGCTCTCGACGCCCATCCTCAACATGCCGCAGAGCGCGATCCTGGGCATGCACAAGATCCAGGAACGCCCGGTGGCCGTGGACGGCCAGGTGGTCGTGCGCCCGATGATGTACCTGGCGCTCTCCTACGATCACCGCCTGATCGACGGCCGCGAAGCCGTGCAGTTCCTGGTCGCGATCAAGGACGCGCTGGAGGATCCCGCGCGTCTGCTGCTGCAGGTCTGAGCCGGAGGGCGCCATGTCCGATTCCTACGACGTCATCGTCATCGGCGGAGGTCCCGCCGGTTATCCCTGCGCGATCCGCGCGGCCCAGAACGGCCTCACGGTGGCCTGCATCGACGAGTGGAAGAACTACGACGGCAGCCACGCCTTCGGCGGCACCTGCCTGAACGCGGGCTGCATTCCCTCGAAGGCGCTGCTCGAGTCCTCGGAGCTGTATCACCGCGCGCAGTCTGAATTCGGTGCCCACGGCATCAAGGTCGGCGGCCTCGACTTCGACCTCGCGACCATGCAGAAGCGCAAGGCGAAGATCGTCAAGGTGTCCACTCAGGGCATCGCGGGGCTGTTCAAGTCGGCCGGCGTCACCGGGCTCGTGGGCCACGGCCGGTTGCTCGCGGGCAACCGCGTCGAGTACACGGCCCCGGACGGCTCGAAGCGCGAGCTCACCGCGAAGCACGTGGTGCTGGCGTCGGGCTCGGCGCCGATGCCGCTCAAGTCCGTGCCCTTCGACGGCAAGACCATCGTGGACTCCTGGGGAGCGCTCGAGTTCGACGGCGTGCCGAAGCGACTCGGCGTGATCGGCGCGGGCGTGATCGGCCTCGAGCTCGGCAGCGTCTGGCGGCGCCTGGGCGCGGAGGTCGTGGTGCTCGAGGCCATGGAGCAGTTCCTGTGGATTGCCGACCAGCAGGTCGCCAAGGAGGCGCTCAAGCACTTCCGCAAGCAGGGACTCGACGTCCGCCTCGGCGCCAAGGTGAGCGGCGCGAAGTCGGGCAAGGGCGGCATCACGCTCGAGTACACGGATGCCTCGGGGCCGCAGACCGTCGTCGTGGACAAGGTGGTGGTCGCGATCGGCCGCCGGCCGTTCACCGAGGGGCTCCTGGGCGAAGGCACTGGTGTCGAGCTCGACGAGCGCGGCTTCATCCAGGTGGACCACGAGTGCCGCACGGGGGCGGCGAACGTCTGGGCGGTGGGCGACGTGGTGCGCGGCCCGATGCTCGCCCACAAAGGCAAGGAAGAGGGCGTGATGGTGGGCGACCTCATCGCGGGCCGCTACTCAGAGGTCAATTACAAGGCGATTCCCTCGGTGATCTACACCGCCCCCGAGATCGCCTGGGTCGGCCTCACCGAGGAAGAGGTGAAGAAGACCGGTCGCGCGTACAAGGTCGGCAGCTTCCCGTTCATTGCGAGCGGGCGCGCGCGGGCGATGGAGTCGACCGCCGGGTTCGCCAAGGTGATCGCGGCGACGGACGACGACGAGATCCTCGGCGTGCACATCATTGGTCCGATGGCGGGCGAGCTGATCGCCGAGGCAGTGCTGGCGCTCGAGTATTCGGCGAGCGCCGAGGACCTGCAGCGTACCATCCACGCCCACCCGACGCTGAGCGAGGCGCTGCACGAGGCGGCGCTTGGCGCGGACAAGCGCGCCATCGACTTTCCGAATCGCTGAGCCCCGCCCTCGAATCCGCGCGGGAGATCTTCAGGCCGCTACGAAGGCGCGGAACGGCACGCCACGGGCCTCCCACGCCGCGGCCGCGTCGCGCAGGATGTGCAGCGCCGTGTCGAGCACCTCTGGCGCGTACGCCCTCAGGCCGTAGGTGTGCTCGAACACCAGCAGGTGCCCGGTGCCGGGCCGCCAGCTCAGGTCCGCGAGGCAGTCGAATAACGCGTCCCAGTTGTGGCCGAACCAATCGGGGAAGGCGAGGGCCTCGGCCGTCCGAGTCAGGAACTCGGCCTTGCCAGTGCACCCGTCGAGGTCGATCCGCGCGGCGTCCATGCCGAGCGACGCGGCGAGACTGCACAGCGCCGCGGCGGCCTCGGGTGCGAGGGTGATCACGTGCACCGGGTCGGGCGCGGCCTCGGGTGGGTTCAACTCGCGATCGCTCATGGGCGGGCCTCCACGCGACGGAACGACCGGTAGTGGTCGTCGGTGTAGTAGTACGCCTCCGGCGGCTGGCCGCTCGCCACGATGCGTCGCGCACCGCGGTCGCGCGAGCCGGGGGTGATCACCGTGTACTCGCGGTAGTAGCCACGCGGTTGTTCGGGCAGCAGGCGCTCGCGATTCTGGAACACGGTGCCGTCACGCTCGTAGGGGAAGGGGCCGCCGCGCTCTATGGCCTCGAGCGTCGCGACGGCCTCGCGCGGCAGGAACGCGGGCCAGCGCGCGGCGGGCTCCCTCGCCCCGGAGGTTTCTCGCGCGGCGGTCGGTTCGGAGGAGGCCTCGTCGCGACTGCGGTCCGCCCACCACTGCACCGCGACGAGCCCCGCGAGCAGCACGATCCCGAGCCTCAGCCAGCGTTGCATGCGGCGATTCTCCCTCAGTGGCGCCGCCGGGCGCTGATCACGTTCGGCAGCCCCGCGAAGCGGCTGAGCAGCCGGCTCAGCTCGTCGAGACCGTGCACCGTCACGGTGAGATCGACCTGCGCCGTATTCTCGGCGGCATTGGTGGTCATGTTCATGGCCGTGATGTTGATGTGCTCGTCGGCGAGGATCGCGGACACGTCGCGCGCGAGGCCCTTGCGGTCGAAGGCGTGGATGACGACCGCGACCGGGAACGTGCGCTCGGGCGATGGTCGCCCCCAGTCGACTGCCAGCACGCGCTGCGGCTGCGCGTCGCGGAGCCGCAGCAGGTTGGAGCAGTCTGCGCGGTGGATGCTGACGCCGCGCCCGAGCGTGATGTAGCCCGCGATGGACTCCGGTGGCACCGGGCGACAGCAGCGGGCGAACGAGCTCATCAGGTCGCCGACGCCGTCGATCACCATGCCGCTGGCGCGGCCGGTGTCCGCGGGCTTGAGCCCGCGCGGCTTGGGCGGCTCGCGCTCGTGCAGGCGCCGGTGCACCGCGCCCGCCACCTGTGCGAGCGTCAGCTCGCCTTCGCCGAGCCCGAGGTAGAGCGCGTCGAGGGTGGGCAGCCCGAGCTCGGCGAGTATCTCCGGCAGCGGCGGCGCGCGCACCCCGAGCCGGTCGAGCTCGCGCTCCAGCATCTGGCGTCCCTGGTCGCGGTTCTGGCCCTCGTCGAGCTTGCGGAAGAAGCTCCGCACCTTGGCGCGGTTGCGGGCCGAGGCGAGGTAGCCGAGGCTCGGCACCAGCCAGTCTCTACTCGGGTTCGGCTGCTTCGCGGTGATGATCTCGACCGAGTCGCCGTTCGCGAGCTTGTGGTCGAGCGGCACCATGCGGCCGTTGACGCGCGCCCCGCGGCAGCGGTGCCCGAGGCTCGTGTGAACGTTGTAGGCGAAGTCGAGCGGCGTGGCGCCGCGGGGCAGGTCCACCACCTCGCCGCGCGGACTCAGTGCGTAGACGCGGTCCTCGAAGACCTCCGCCTGCAGGCCGTCGAGCAGGTCGGGCTCCATGCCGGCACGGGCCGTCGGCTCGAGCAGCTGGCGCAGCCAGTTGATCTTCTGCTGGAAGCTTGCCTCGGCCTTGCGTCCCTCCTTGTACTGCCAGTGCGCCGCCACGCCGAGCTCGGCGTGCTCGTGCATCTCGCGCGTGCGGATCTGCACCTCGAGCGGCAGGCGTCCCGGGCCCACCACCGCCGTGTGCAGCGAGCGGTAGTTGTTCTCCTTGGGCGTGGCGATGTAATCGTCGAACTCGCCGGGAATGTAGGGCCACAGGCCGTGCACGACGCCGAGCGCGGCGTAGCATTCGCCGACCGTCTCGACCTGCACGCGCACCGCGAGCACGTCCATGACCTGCTCGAAGGCGAGGCCCTTGCGCTGCATCTTTCGCCAGATGCTGTAGATGTGCTTCGGGCGTCCGCTGATCTCGGCCGCCACGCCCACCGCGGCGAGCTCCTGCGCGAGCTCGCCGCGTACCTGCTCGATGTAGCGCTCGCGCTCGTCGCGCTTCGAGCGCAGCCAGCCGGCGATGCGCTTGTAGTCCTCGGGCTGGCTGTAGCGGAAAGCGAGGTCCTCGAGCTCCCACTTTACGTGCCAGATGCCGAGGCGGTTCGCGAGCGGCGCGTAGATCTCGCGCGTCTCGAGCGCGGCGCGTTGCCGCTCGGCGTCGGGCGCGTCCTTCAGGTGGCGCAGGCGCACGAGTTGAAGCGCGAGTCGCAGCAGCACCAGCCGCACGTCGGAGGCGAGCGACAGCAGCAGCTTGCGCAGGCCCTCGGCCTGCGCGGGCTTGAGATGCGCGCCCGGGTTCCATCCGGCCGGGATGCCGCTGTCGGCCACCCGCTCGAGCTCGCGCACGAGCCGGACGGTCGGGTCGCCGAACACCGCGTCAACGCGGGCCTCCTGCGCATCCAGGGACGCGATGCAGGGGACCAGCAGGCCCGCGAGCAGCAGGTCATCGTCCGCCTGCAGCTGGGACAGCACGCCTGCGAGCTCGAGCCCACGGTCGACGGACTCGGGCGGCGCGGCGTCGCGCAGGAACTGCGCGGCCTGCTGGGCCCGGGGCGATTGCCGGCCGATGTCCAACTCGGCGTGTTTCACGGTGTCGGGTATGATAGCGCGACGTTTCCTAAGACCCCGTGGGTGAGTGCGTGGCGAGGCTCAATCGAAGTGGCCGGCGCTGGGCGCTCGCGCCGCGGCCCACGACGGCTGGCACCGGTGCGGGGGGCGAGCGGGTCCGCATCCTGGGCCTCGACCCGGGCTCGCAGGTGACCGGCTTCGGCGTCATCGACTGGATCGACGGCGCCGCTCGCTACGTCGCGAGCGGCGGCATCCGCACACGCGGCGGCGAGTTCCCGCCCAGGCTGCGGCAGATCTACGAGGGCGTGCAGGCGCTGATGCGCGAATACGGCCCGCGCGAGGTTGCCATCGAGCGCGTGTTCATGCACCGCAACGCCGACAGCGCGCTCAAGCTGGGCCAGGCGCGCGGGGCGGCGTTGTGCGCGGTGTTCGCGGACGACCCGGAGGTCTTCGAGTACGCCCCCCGCGAGGTGAAGCTGGCGGTCGTGGGGTCGGGCGGAGCGCAGAAGGAGCAGGTGCAGTTGATGGTCAGGACGCTGCTGAGGCTGAAGGGGGAACTGGGCGCGGACGCCGCGGACGCGATCGGCATCGCGCTGTGCCACGCGTACTCGCGCGAGGCGCAGCGCGCCGTCCGCCTCGGCGCAGCCGCCGGGTCGCCACCGTGATCGGCTTCCTGCGCGGGCGCGTCGCCGCGAAACAGCCGCCACAGCTCGTGATCGACGTGGCCGGCGTGGGCTACGAGGTCGAGGCGCCGATGTCCACGTTCTACGGCCTGCCGTCGGTGGGCGCCGAGGTGCGGCTGCACACCCACCTCGTCGTGCGCGAGGACGCCCACGTGCTGTACGGCTTCGGCACGGAGCGCGAGCGCAGCCTGTTCCGCGAGCTCATCAAGGTGTCGGGCGTCGGTCCGCGCATCGCGCTCGCGGTTCTCTCGGGCATCACGGTCGACGAGTTCCATCGCTGCGTCGAGACCCACGACGCGGCCTCGCTGGTCCGCGTGCCCGGCATCGGCCGCAAGACGGCGGAGCGCCTCGTCATCGAACTGCGCGACCGGCTGAAGGGCCTGCCGGGCGAGCCCTTCGTGCCCGGCACCGGCGTCGCCGGCACTTCAGGCACCGCGCAGGCCGAGGCCTTTGCCGCACTCGTGGCGCTCGGCTACAAGCCGCCCGAGGTGACGCGTCTGCTGCAGAAGGTCGATCCCTCGGTGAGCGGCACCGAGGAACTCATCCGCCACGCGTTGCGCGCGGCGGGCTCCTGACGCAGGGGGTGGGCTGAATGATCGAGCAGGACCGCGTCATTTCCGCCGGCACCCAGCGCGAGGACGAGGCCTACGACCGCGCCGTGCGCCCGAAGTCGCTCGCGGACTACGTGGGCCAGCCGGCGGTCAAGGCGCAGATGGAGATCTTCATCGCCGCGGCCCGCCAGCGCCGCGATGCGCTCGACCACGTGCTCATCTTCGGCCCGCCCGGCCTCGGCAAGACCACGCTCGCTCACGTCATCGCCAACGAGCTCGGCGCGGGCTTCAAGCAGACCTCGGGCCCAGTGCTCGAGCGGCCGGGCGACCTCGCCGCGCTGCTCACGAACCTGCAGCCCAACGAGATCCTGTTCGTGGACGAGATCCACCGCCTGAGCCCGGTGGTCGAGGAGATCCTCTATCCGGCCATGGAGGACTTCCAGCTCGACATCATGATCGGCGAGGGCCCGGGCGCCCGGTCGATCAAGATCGACCTGCCACCCTTTACGCTGGTGGGGGCCACGACGCGGGCGGGACTCCTGACCTCGCCGTTGCGCGACCGCTTCGGAATCGTGCAGCGCCTCGAGTTCTACGGCCGCGAGGACCTGCAGCGCATCGTCGAGCGCTCGGCCGGCATCCTCGGCGTGCCGACGGACTCCTCGGGTGCCACTCGCATCGCGGAGCGTTCGCGCGGCACGCCGCGCATCGCCAACCGCCTGCTGCGCCGCGTGCGCGACTTCGCCCAGGTGAAGGCCGACGGCCGCATCACCGAAGCAGTGGCGCAGGCGGCGCTCGACCTGCTCGACGTGGACCCGCAGGGTTTCGACCCGATGGACCGCCGGCTGATGCTCACCATCATCGAGAAGTTCGACGGCGGCCCGGTGGGCGTCGACAGCCTCGCGGCCGCCCTCGGCGAGGAACGCGGCACGATCGAGGATGTCATCGAGCCGTTCCTGATCCAGCAGGGCTACATCATGCGCACCGCCCGCGGCCGCGTGGCCGCACGCAATGCCTACCTCCATTTCGGCCTCACGCCGCCGGCCGTCGAGCGCGCCGGCGGGACGCTCGGCCTGTTCGACGCCTGAGGATGATTCATGATCGGTGACCATTCCGCACTCGACCTCATCCTGCAGGCGAGCCTGATCGTCCAGTTCGTGATGGCCCTGCTGGCCGGCGCCTCGGTGGTGTCCTGGGCGATCATCTTTCGCAAGCGCCAGCTCCTGAAGACCGAGCGCGTGGCCGCTGACCAGTTCGAGGAGCAGTTCTGGTCCGGCGGCGATCTCTCGGGCCTCTACAAGTCGCTCGAGGCGGGTTCGCCTACGGGCATGGCAGGCGTGTTCGTGGCCGGCTTCCGCGAGTTCTCGCGCCTGCGCAGGCAGTCGGGGATCGGCGCGGCGGAGCTGCTCGAGGGCAGCCGGCGGGCCATGCGCGTCGCCCAGCTGCGCGAGACCGACCGCCTCGAGGAGAACCTCTCGACGCTCGCGACCATCGGCTCGACGAGTCCGTACGTGGGCCTCTTCGGCACGGTGTGGGGCATCATGAGCGCGTTCCAGGGGCTCGGAAACGTGCAGCAGGCGACGCTCGCGATGGTCGCGCCCGGCATTGCCGAGGCCCTCATCGCCACCGCGATGGGCCTGTTCGCGGCGATTCCCGCGGTCATCGCCTACAACCGCTACGCCGACCAGGTGGGACGGCTCGAGCTGCGCTACGACGCGTTCATGGAGGAGTTCTCCACCATCCTGCAGCGCCACGCCGGGGCGCAGGGCTGAGCCATGGCACAGGTCACACGCGGACGCGGACGCGGGCGACGGTTGATGGGGGAGATCAACGTCGTTCCCTACATCGACGTCATGCTGGTGCTGCTCATCATCTTCATGGTGACCGCGCCGATGCTGAGCCAGGGCATCAAGGTGGACTTGCCCAAGGCGGCGGCCGAGCCGCTGCCTCCGGACGTCGAGCCGCTGGTGCTCAGCATCGACGTCGAGGGTGGCCTGTACCTCAACATCGGCGATCCCCAGGCCGCGCTCGACCCGGACCAGGTACTCGAACTCGTCTCCGCCGTGCTGCGTCGGGAACCTGAGCGCCCCGTGGTGGTCAAGGCAGACAGGACAGTCGAGTACGGGCGCGTCGTGGAAGGCATGGCACTACTGCAGCAGGCGGGGGCGCAGAAGGTCGGCTTCGCGACCGAGTCGCCCGCGGCCCCGAGTCGCAAGAGCGGGACCCGCTGAGCGATGCCCGGGTTCTTCCAGGAGCACCTGCGGCCCCTTGCGGGCTCCGCGGGATTGCACGTGGCCCTGCTCGCCCTGCTCGCCGGTGCGGCGCTGCACTGGCGCTCGGAGCAGCCGCCGGTCGAACTCGCCATCGAGGGCTTCGTGACGGAGTTGCCGCCGGAGCGGCCGTCGGCCCAGTCCCGGGCGGCGCCGCCTGCGCCTGCGCCGGCCCCGAAGCCCATCGAGGCGCCGCCGCGGCCCGACGTGCCCGCCGAACCCGTGGTCGAGCCGCCGCAGGGGCGCCGTGCCGAGGAAGCGGCGGCCGCCGAACGTGAGGCCCAGGCGGAGCGCGAGCAACGCCGGGCCGAGGCACAGGCAGCGCAACAGCGCGAGGCGCAACTGGCGCGCGAACAGGCCGCCGCGGAGCAGCGGCGGAGAGAGGAGGCCGAACGCAAGCGTACCGAGGCCGCGGAGGCGAAGCGCAAGGCCAGCGAGGACGAGGCGCGCAAGAAAGCTGAGGCGGCCGAGTCCCGGCGGCAGGCCGAGGCTCAGGCGCAAGCCGAGCGCGAGGCCGCGGTCCGTGCCGAGCGGGAATCGGAACTGGCGCGCTTGCTGGCCGCCGAGGAGGAGGCCGCGGCGGTCGCGCGCTCGGGTGTGGTGGACGAGTATCGCGGGCTGCTCGTGCAGACGATCGAGCGCAACTGGATCCGTCCGCCCTCGGCACGTGCCGGCCTCGAGTGCACGCTGTACGTCACGCAGGCGCCGGGCGGCACCGTCATTGACGTACGGCTCGGGACCTGCAACGGTGACCAGGCCGTGCGGGAGTCGATCACGAACGCCGTGTTCAAGGCTTCGCCCTTGCCGTCCCCGCGCGACCCGCGGGCCTTCCAGCGGCGCCTCGAAATCGTGTTCAAGCCGACGGAGTAGCGACGACATGCAGGTGAGATTTCCCGGCACCCGACGGCCGCCGGCAGCGCTGGCGCTGCTCGCGTTCGCGCTGCTGCTCGCGGCCGCGCCGAGCCAGGCGCAGCTGCGGCTCGACATCACCCAGGGCGTGCGCGACGCGGTGCCGATCGCCGTCGTGCCGTTCGGCGGGCAGGCCGAGGGCGCCGCCACCGACGTGGCGGCGGTGATCGCCAACGACCTGCAGATGAGCGGCCGATTCGCGCCGCTCGAGCGCCGCGACCTCGTGGCGCGACCGACGCGCGGCGAGGAGATTCGTTTCGAGGACTGGCGGCTGCTGCGCTCCGATTTCATCGTCGTGGGCCGCGTCGAGCCCGAGGGTTCCGCGTTGGCCGTGGGCTTCGAGCTCTTCAACGTGCGCACCGGCGCCTCGCTGCTCGCGCAGCGGCTGCCGACGACGGAGCGTGGCCTGCGCGCCACGGCGCACCGCATCGCCGACCTCGTATTCGAGCGGCTCACGGGCACGCAGGGCGCGTTCTCGACCCGCATCGCCTACGTCACCGTGGATGGCCGCCCGCCCAGCCAGCGCTTCCGGCTGGCGGTGGCGGACGCCGACGGCTTCAACCCGCGCACGATCACCGAGTCCACCGAGCCGATCATGTCCCCCGCCTGGTCGCCCGACGGCCAGCAGGTCGCCTACGTGTCGTTCGAGAGCAAGGTCTCGGCGATCTACGTGCAGCGACTCGCGACGGGCGAGCGACGCCGAGTGTCGGCCCGCTCCGGCATCAACGGTGCGCCGGCGTGGTCGCCGGACGGCCGGCGACTGGCGCTCACGCTGTCCCGGGACGGGAATCTCGACCTCTACACGCTCGATCTCGGGACCCAGGCCCTGACGCGCATCACTACCGACGACGCGATCGACACCGAGCCCGAATGGGAGCGTGACGGCCGGAGCCTCTATTTCACGTCGGACCGCGCCGGCAGCGCGCAGGTGTACCGCGTGGCGCTCGACGGCGCGCACAATGCCGAGCGGGTCACCTTCACGAACGGCTACAACGCCCGGCCGCGCCTGTCGCCCGACGGCAAGGAACTCGCACTGGTGACGCTCGACCGCGGCGACTATCGAATCGCGGTGCTGGATCTCGCCTCGCGCAACCTGCGCGTGCTGACGAACGGGAGCCAGGACGAGTCGCCGAGCTTCGCGCCGAACGGCGCCATGGTGATCTACGCCACGCGCGAGCGCGGCCGCGGTTCGCTCGCGATCGCCTCGTCCGACGGCCGGTTCCAGCAGCGGCTGAGTTCCGACCAGGGCGACGTGCGCGAGCCCGCCTGGTCGCCGTTTCCCGTCCGCTGATGATGGGCGGCGGTGGCTGTGGTAAAAGGCGCGCACTTTTTCGCGCTGCGCGAGCCGATGATTAACCCGATCCGAAGGAGTCCGAGAGCCATGAAGTCGATCCAGGTCCTTGCCGTCGCGTTGCTCGCACTGGGACTCGCGGCCTGCCAGAAACCCAAGCAGGTCAAGCCGGACGAGACCGCCGCTGCGACGACGACCGACGCAGCCTCCACCAGCGGGATCGGCGACGGCAGCGCGGCGGGCGGTGCCACCGTGAAGCCGCTGCCCCCCCAGCAGCAGGCGCTGGCGGACCTGCAGCAGAAGAGCCTCGTGTTCTTCGACTTCGACAGCAGCGAGATCCGGGCCGAGTACGTCCCGGTGGTCGCGGCGCACGCGGGTTACCTCGTGAAGTTCCCCAGCGCCCGCGTGCGGCTCGAGGGCCACACGGACGAGCGCGGCTCCCGGGAATACAACATCGGCCTCGGCGAGCGGCGTGCGCAGGCGGTGCGGCGCGCACTGATGCTGCAGGGCGTGGCGGACGCGCAGGTCACCACGGTCAGCTACGGCGAGGAGCGCCCCGCAGTGGCGGGCACCGACGAGGCCGCGAACGCCCAGAACCGGCGCGTCGAACTCGTGCACGTCCAGTGAGTCCTCGTGCGATGACTCCCGGACCGCTGCTCCCGGCCCTGGTGGCCGCGCTGCTCGTTACCGGCGCGTCGGCACAGGCGCGTACCGCCAGCAACAAGGAACTCGAGGCTCGAGCCGACGAACTCGCGTCGCGACTCGCCACGGTCGAGCGCTCGGCCGGGAACCTCGTGCCGATGCAGCAGCAGATCGAGGCTGCGCGTGCGGAACTGCGCAGCCTGCGCGGGAAGATCGAGGAAGCCCGCCACGAGCTCGAGACGCTGCGCCAGCAGCAGCGCGACCTCTACGCGGATCTCGACCGCCGCCTGCTGCTGCTGGAGAACGGCGCGACGCCGGCGACACCCGGGGCCGGCCCAGCGACCTCCGAGGACGAACTGCGTGCTGCCGACGAGACCAGCGTGTACGGGGATGCGTTCGCCGCGCTCAAGGCCGGTCGCTACGCCGACGCGGCGCGCGGATTCGAGCTCTACCTCGCGAAGTACCCGGACGGCCCGCGTGCCGACAATGCGACCTACTGGCTCGGCGAGGCGCATTACGTCCAGAAGGACTACACCTCGGCGCTGAGGGCGTTCCAGGGCGTGCTCGAGCGGTTCCCCGATTCCGCCAAGGCGGGCGATGCGATGCTGAAGGTCGGGTTCTGCCAGTACGATCTCAAGGCATTCCGCAATGCGCGCACGACACTCGAGAAGGTCGTGGCCGGGTACCCTGGCACCGACGCCGACCGGCTCGCCCGGGAGCGCCTCGCGAGGATGGACGTCGAGCGCCGGTGAGCCGCCTCAAGGTCACCGAGACCTTCGTTTCGATCCAGGGCGAGGCGGACGCCGTCGGCTGGCCGACCTTGTTCGTTCGCCTCACCGGGTGCCCGCTGCGCTGCGTCTACTGCGACACACAGTACGCGTTCTACGGTGGCGAGTGGCGCACGGTGGACGAACTGGTCGAGGTCGCGCGCGGCAGCGGCGTGCGGCACGTCTGCGTCACGGGCGGCGAGCCCCTGGCGCAGCGGGCGTGCCTCGATCTGCTCGTGGCCCTCTGCGATGGCGGCTACCGCGTCTCGCTCGAGACGAGCGGGGCGATGGACGTGGCGCCCGTCGATCCGCGCGTCAGTCGCGTCGTGGACCTCAAGACGCCGGACTCCGGCGAGTCGGCGCGCAACCGCCTCGGGAACCTCGACGTGCTGAGCGGCGCGGACCAGCTCAAGGTCGTGGTCTGCTCCCGCGCCGACTACGAGTGGGCTCGTGATGTCATTCGCAGCCGGGGCGCGTTGCCGTGCCCGGTGCTGATGTCGCCGAGCTGGGGACAGGTAAGTCCCCGCGAACTCGCCGAATGGATCCTCGCCGACCGACTGGACGTGCGACTGCAGGTGCAGCTGCACAAGGTCCTTTGGGGCGACGAGCCGGGCCGATGAGCATCGCGCCTCCACCCGCAGCCCGAGGCGCGTCGTCGACCCCGGCCGTCGTGCTCGTCTCCGGCGGTCTCGATTCCGCGACCTGTCTCGCGATCGCGCGCGCAAAGGGCCATGCCTGCCACGCCCTCAGCTTTGCCTACGGCCAGCGCCACGCGGCGGAGTTGGCCGCGGCGCGCCGGGTCGCTACTGCGCTCGGCGCGGTGCAGCACCGGGTGATGACCATCGACCTGGCGGCCTTCGGCGGCTCCGCGCTCACGGATGCGTCGATCGCCGTGCCGGAAGCGCCGTCGACCGGCATCCCGGTCACCTACGTACCGGCGCGGAACACGATCTTCCTCGCCATGGCGCTCGCGTGGAGCGAGGTGCTCGGCGCTCACGACATCTACATCGGGGTGAATGCGGTCGATTATTCCGGGTACCCCGACTGCCGCCCGGCCTTCATCGAGGCCTTCGAGCACATGGCGAACCTGGCGACGCGGGCGGGGGTCGAGGAGGCGGAGCGACTGCGGATCCGGGCGCCGCTGGTCGCGCTCAGCAAGGCCGAGATCATCCGCCGCGGCGTGGACTTCGGCGTCGACTACTCGCTCACCGTGTCGTGCTACCAGGCCGACGCGGACGGGCGCGCCTGCGGCCGTTGCGACTCGTGTCGCCTGCGTCGCGAGGGCTTCACCGCCGCGGGCGTGCCGGACCCGACGCCCTACCGGTGATCGCTCTGGTCCGATCCGGTATCATGCGCGGCCTTCCTCACGGGCCGTTAGCTCAGCGGTAGAGCAGCTGGCTTTTAACCAGTTGGTCGATGGTTCGATCCCATCACGGCCCACCAACCGAGGACTCCCCTGAGCGCCGCTGCTGCGCAGAGTGAACCCGGGCCCGGGTTTGCGCGGACCGGGTCTGAAGAACAGGCGTGGCTTCTGCAGAGGTATCGACGTGACGGTGAAGGACAGCAACGGCAACGAGCTCAAGGACGGCGACACCGTCCACGTCATCAAGGACCTCAAGGTCAAGGGCTCCGGCGAGACCCTGAAGCGCGGCACCGTGTTCAAGGGCATTCGCCTGATCGAGGACGAGGAAGACTCGATCGAGTGCGGCCAGGGCCGGAACACAGTCGTGCTCAAGACCTGCTTCCTCAAGAAAGCCTGACCGCTACGCCCGGTCACTCCTGCACGCCAGACGTCGCATTGGTGTGCCGATCCAATGTAGACGGCCACCCCGGTCGGCAGAACGCCGATTTCAAGGCTGTCGCGGTCCGGTACCGGGCCTGCGGGTGCATGCGGCTCGAGTTCCCCTGATTGGCATGCTGCGGCGCACCTGCAGTACCATCGCGCGCCTACCGTTTCACTTGAAATCATTTGCCAGGGGACGACCATGGCCGACCTGTTCGACAACCCGATGGGTACCGACGGCTTCGAGTTCGTGGAGTACACCGCGCCCGACCCCGAGCTGCTGCGCACGCTGTTCGAGCGTATGGGCTTCCCGGTGGTCGCGCGCCATCGCAGCAAGAACGTCACGCTTCACCAGCAGGGCGACATCAACTTCATCATCAACGCCGAGCCGGGTGGCTTCGGCCAGCGCTTCGCGCAGCAGCACGGGCCGTCGGCCTGCGCGATGGGGTTCCGCGTCCGGGACGCCGCGGCCGCGTTCGCGCGCGCCATGGAACTCGGCGCGACGCCGGTGCAGAGCCCGGTCGGCCCGATGGAGCTCAACATCCCGGCGATCGAGGGCATCGGCGGCAGCATCATCTACCTCGTCGATCGCTATGGGGATCGCACGATCTACGACGTGGACTTCGTTCCGGTCGCGCAGCCCGCGAAGAGCCGAGCCGCCGGCCTCGCCGGAATCGACCACCTCACGCACAACGTGCAACGCGGGAACATGAACAAGTGGGCCGGGTTCTACGAGCGGCTGTTCAATTTCCGCGAGATTCGCTACTTCGACATCGAGGGCAGGAAGACCGGTCTCTTCAGTCGCGCGATGACCAGCCCCTGCGGCAAGATCCGCATCCCGATCAACGAATCGCAGGACGACAAGTCGCAGATCGAGGAATACCTGCGCGAGTACCACGGGGAAGGGATCCAGCACATCGCGCTGTCGACGGGGGACATCTACGACACGGTGGACCGGCTGCGGCAGAACGGCATCGAGTTCCAGGACTCGCCGGACACCTACTACGAGGGTGTCACGGCCCGCGTGCAGGGTCACCGCGAGTCGCTCGAGGAGTTGCAGCGTCGGCGCATCCTGATCGACGGCAGCGACAAGGACGGGATCCTGCTGCAGATCTTCACGAAGAACGTGATCGGGCCGATCTTCTTCGAGATCATCCAGCGCAAGGGCAACGAGGGTTTCGGCGAGGGCAACTTCCGCGCACTGTTCGAGTCGATAGAACTCGACCAGGAACGCCGCGGCGTCATCTGAGGGCAGGGCGATGAAACGCTACATTCCGGTTTCCCGGGTCGAGGGTACCGCCTCGAGGCAGGCGCACTGCGACCTGCCGGAGGGCACCTATGAGCGCGAGATGAGCAAGGAGGGCTTCTTCGGCCCGGCGGCGTTCTTCCACCACCGCCACCCGCCCACCGGCTGGACGGAATTCACCGGGCCGCTGCAGCCGCGGGCCTTCGACCTCGCCAGGCTGGCGACGGGTGCGGCGAGCCCCTGGTCGGCGCACGAGGTGCTGGTGAACGCGCACTGCCGCATCCGCTACTGGCGCCTGCCCGGCCGCATGCCGCGACTGGCGCGCAACGCGGACGGCGACGAGCTCCTGTTCGTGCACGCAGGAGTGGGCGAGCTGTACTGTGACTTCGGGCGACTCCTCATCGAGGCGGGCGACTACGTCGCGCTGCCGCGCGGCACGATGTGGCGCATCGAGAGTGCGGCGCCGCTCGACGTGCTCATGATCGAGGCCACCAACTCGAGCTACCAGCTGCCGGACAGGGGACTGGTGGGACACCACGCGATCTTCGACCCCGCGGTGCTCGACATGCCGCGGATCGACGCCGAGTTCCTGGCGCAGCAGTCCGACGACGCGCCATGGCAGGTCGAGGTGAAACGCCGTAATGCGCTGTCGCTGATCACCTATCCGTTCAACCCGCTCGATGCGGTGGGCTGGCACGGCGAGCTGTCGGTGGTGCGCCTGAACGTACGCCAACTCAGACCGCTGATGAGCCACCGCTATCACCTGCCGCCCTCGGCGCACACCACCTTCCTCGCCAACCGCTTCGTGGTGTGCACCTTCGCGCCGCGGCCGTTCGAGACCGATCCGGGCGCGCTCAAGGTGCCGTTCTTCCACAACAACGACGACTACGACGAGGTGCTCTTCTATCACGCCGGCGACTTCTTCAGTCGCGACAACATCCACCCCGGCATGATGACCTTCCATCCGGGCGGCTTCACGCACGGGCCGCACCCCAAGGCGCTGACGCGAATGTTCCAGCAGTCCAAGCCCGCCACGGACGAGTACGCGGTCATGATCGACACGCGCGACGCGCTCGACGTCGGCGCGGGCGCCGCGCCCGTCGAGTGGACCGGCTACGTGGACAGCTGGAAGGGCCGGCCGTGAAGCTCGCCTCGCTGCGCAACGGCAGCCGCGACGGGCAGTTGCTGGTGGTGAGCCGCGACCTCGCCCGCGCGGTGCCGGTGCCACACGTTGTGCCCACCTTGCAGGCGGCGCTCGACGACTGGTCCCGCGTGCAGCCGCGGCTCGAGCAGGTAGCGCTCGACCTCGACGAGGGCCGAGCTCCCGGCAGCTTTCCGTTCCAGGCGACCCAGGCGCTGGCGCCGCTGCCCCGCGCGCACCACTGGGTGGACGGTTCGGCCTACGTCAACCACGTCGAGCTCGTGCGCAAGGCGCGAGGCGCCGAGATGCCGGCCACGTTCTGGACCGACCCGCTCGTCTACCAGGGCGGTTCCGACGACTTCCTCGCGCCCACGGCCGACGTGCCGCTGCCGAGCGAGGAGCACGGCATCGACCTCGAGGCCGAGGTGGCCGCGGTGACGGACGACGTGCCCATGCGCACCTCCGCCGACGATGCGCGAGCTCACATCCGGCTGCTGATGCTTGTGAACGACTGGTCGCTGCGCAACCTCATCCCTGCGGAGCTGGCGAAGGGCTTCGGGTTCTACCAGTCGAAGCCAGCCACGGCCTTTTCGCCCGTCGCCGTCACGCCCGACGAGCTGGGCGACGCCTGGGACGGAGGCAAGGTCCTGCTGCCGCTGGTGTCGCACGTCAACGGCGAGCTGCTCGGGCATCCCGACGCGGGCGTGGACATGACTTTCGACTTCCCTCGGCTGATCGAGCACGTGACCGCGACGCGGCGTCTCGGCGCGGGCGCGATCGTGGGTTCGGGCACGGTTTCGAACTATGATCGCTCCCGCGGCTCCTCGTGCCTCGCGGAGCGGCGCATGCTGGAGCAACTCGAGCACGGGCGTGCGACCACGCCGTTCCTGCGCTTCGGGGACCGTGTGCGCATCGAGATGTTCGACCGGGACGGCCGCAGCATCTTCGGGGCGATCGACCAGCGAGTCGTGCCGGGACGCTGACGCCCGCGCGGCGCTGAGGGTGCGAGACGAAATGTTCGGCAATCTCGAAGCGCTGCCGCCCGACCCGATCCTCGGCGTCACCGCCGCCTTCCGGCGCGACCCCGACCCGGGCAAGGTGGACCTGGGCGTGGGCGTTTACCGGGACGAGGGCGGCATCACGCCGGTGCCCGCAGCGGTGCGCAAGGCGGAGCGCGAGCTGCTCGACACGCAGACGACCAAGACCTACGTGGGCCCGGCCGGCAACCTCGAGTTCAACGACCGCATCGTGGCACTGGCGCTCGGCGCGCTCGCAGAAGGGTTGAAGGAGCGCACCGCGACCATCCAGACCGTCGGCGGTTGCGGTGCGTTGCGCATGGGGGCCGAGTTGCTGCACGCTGCGGCGCCCGGTGCCGTCGTGCATGTGAGCGAACCGACCTGGGCGAACCACGAGCCGCTGCTCGGCAATTCCGGCATTGCCCTGCGGCGCTATCCGTACTATGACCCGGCGACACGTGGCGTGGCCTTCGACCGGATGCTGGCCCGCCTCGAGGAGGTTCCGGCCGGCGACGTGGTGCTGCTGCACGCCTGCTGCCACAACCCGACGGGCGTCGATCTTGATCCGGGGCAGTGGTCGGCCGTGGCCGACCTGCTCGAGCGACGCGGCCTGGTGCCGTTCGTCGATCTCGCCTATCAGGGTTTCGGAGACGATCTCGAGACGGACGCGGCCGGCCTGCGCCTGCTTGCGTCGCGACTGCCGACGCTGCTGCTCGCCATCTCCTGCTCGAAGAATTTCGGCCTGTACCGCGAGCGAGTCGGCGCGCTGGCGGTGGTGGCCGAAAGCGCCGCGACCGCGCGCGCTCTCGCCACCCACCAGGCGCGCACCGGGCGGCGCCTGTACTCGATGCCGCCCGACCACGGTGCCGCCATTGCGGCGCGCGTACTCGGCGACGCAACGCTGCGCCGGTCGTGGCAGGAGGAACTCGCTGCGATGGTCGCGCGCGTGAAGTCGCTGCGATCACTGCTGGCCAGCCGGCTGAAGGCACGCCGTCCCGACCGCGACTTCTCATGGCTGCCCCGTCAGCGGGGCATGTTCTCCCTGCTCGGCCTCGCGCCGTCCGCCATCGCCGCGCTGTGCGAGGTCGAGCACGTCTACATGCCGCCGGACGGCCGCATCAACGTCGCGGGCGTGAGTGACGCCAACGTGGACCGGGTGGCCGACAGCATCGTCCGCGTGCTGGACCGGCGATGAAGCTCTGCCCGAAGCTCATCCTCGAAGGGACGCGCCTCACCCACAAGACGGACATCGCCTTCGCGCTCAACGAGCACCCGCGAGTCGTGGGGCCGCGCCGCTACCGCTATCACTCGCCGGTGATCTCAGCGGAGTGGTGCGCTTTCACCAACGTTCCCTGGGGCCGGGGACTGATCAACTTCGAGCCGCAGGAGGAGGCGCTCGCGATGGAGACCTACGCCACGTGGG
>Ga0079037_100000145_pt1 | contig 26285 bp, 23 predicted proteins | sample Mud3Dept4metaG_FD_71479 | JGI IMG/M metagenome (GOLD analysis project Ga0079037, IMG submission 71479) | Freshwater wetland microbial communities from Ohio, USA, analyzing the effect of biotic and abiotic controls - Mud 3 Core 4 Depth 4 metaG | ecosystem: Environmental > Aquatic > Freshwater >... | reverse complement strand
AAGATGTCGCAGATCATTGTTGCGCAGAATGTTCATGGCATCGTTCTGGCCGCTGAGAACCGGGCTGTCCAGTTGGACGAGAAAGGGAGGGAGATTTCACTGCAGGTGAACCGGCTGCTGCCGCTCTCCGCCCACTCTGCCCTTGTAACAGCCGGGGCAGCGGAAGGCGTCGAAATGGGAAATGCATTGAAGCAGTTCATTCAAGGAGAGAAACTGGACGACGTTCAGGAGCTGTACGGTGCGTCCCTGGCTTTTCTATCCACGGAATACGAACGCTTCATGAGAAAAAAGTGTGAACTGCTGCCTGTTGACCCGATCCATCAGGTCTCCTTTATCCTGGCAGGAAAGACGGGGAAAGACCCGGCCATGCCATTCCGTCTTTACTTCCTGTGGACCAAGAAGAAGCTCCCCCAGCTGGACGGCGACGAGATCTCCAACGCCTTCTCGCTTCCACGACGGATGGGCCTGGAGTTTCAGCTGAACAAGCTGTGCAAGGAGAATGCTCCCCTCAAGGATATCGTGGAGAAAACAAGGGAGGGGATGGAACGGTTGAAGGAGAAGGGGGAGATCGGGCCTTCTCTTTCAATCGCAACGATCACACAGGAAGGTTTTCAGTCACTGAGCCCCTGAAGAAAGCTCTTCACATTCCTGCCCAGGACGGAGTGGTTGTATCCTCCTTCAAGCACGCCGAATCGTCTTCCCTGACAATGATCGATGGAGAACTGCCTGACCCATTTCCCGATGGAGAGGTAATCCTCCGTCGTGAGCATTCCTCCCCAATCGTCTTCGTGGCGGTCGAACCCCGCGGAGACGGCGATGATGTCGTACGGTTTTCCCCGCTGGAGGGATCCCTGAAGGTCCTTCAGGTAAGATTCCCGGTTGCTCCCTCCCGGGTGGACGTAGGTGACTTCGTGTGATCCCTCAAACGTGTTTTCCGTACCGTCCCCGAAATGCAGGTCAAAGTCGAGAATCAAGGCGTTCTTGATCTTGCCTTCGCTGAGGAGCTTCTTGATTGCAACGGCGACATTGTTGAAGTAACAGAAGCCCCAGCAGGAATGGGGGCTGGCATGATGTCCGGGCGGCCGGATCAGACCAAACGCAGGTTCTCCCTGCCAGGCCAATTCCGCAGCCTGAATTGCTCCTCCGGCCGCCAGACAGCCGATTTCATAGACCAGGTCGTCTCCCTTGACCGAACGGAGATGCTCCCTGCCGTGAACCCGTTCGATGTCCCTGTCCGAAGCCGGTTCAGGTTCCACAAACTCGAATTCACTCTGGAGGGTGTTGACGATCGCCTCCATCCTGCCCGGCAGGGCGGCTGGATCGTGCGTATACGTTTCATAGAATCTTTTGTGAAAGAAAATTTTCATGTTTCTGTCCCCTTAAACAATCAGGACCAGGCCGACCAGAAGTACGTGGGGTATTTCTGCGACGTCCACCCTTTCAGCCACAGGATATATTTCCCATCCCCTTCGGGCAACCATGGTGAAGACGTCCATTCCCACGGCTTCCATGCTGCTTCTTGATTTCAGAGGGAATCGGCATCCCTTCCCCGGTTCAAGGCCGGCGCAGGCCACGTCCGGGCACCATAATGATTTGCATGTGCCGTGTCCGAAGGCCAGGGCCAGGTGGTACCCGTCGTAAAAGGCGCGGCTCTCTATTTCAGTGCAGATTCGGTTAAAAAGGAATTTTGTCTCGTCTTTCTCCTTCTGAAACGTCGCTTGATCCTGGCCGGCAAAATGTTCGCGGCTGCCCTTGACGCAGAAAAGGACAGCGGACCGATATTTTGAAACCAGTCTTCTCGCAAAATCGAGATCCGGGGCAAAAGGCGGGCAGTTCATGCTCGTTCCGTAGCTGCGGCATCTGGGAAACATGCACTTTGCCCTGACCCTTTCATCAATGAGGACCTCCCTGGAAGGGATGATCGCTGCATCAGCAGCTCCCATTTCCAAGGCCATGGTACGATATCTTTCCAGATCCTTCCTGATCCGTGAGGGGGGAACAGGTACCGCAATTTTACGAGGGATGATTCTTCCTTCGACAAGACCCATCTTACGATTCATCGTGCAGCTCCTTCCCCGGAAGAGGTGCCAATCGATCGGTTTGTCTCTGCCGTGCGGTTACGCTTTGTCGATGGCGAAGATCTTGTCTCCCCATTTCTTGATGATCTCCGCCTTGTACTCCGGAGTCCTCTCCGTCACCTTGGGAAACTGCCCCAGTTTTTCCCAGGGTCTGCATGCATCGATAATGGCCCTTGAATTGAAGGGTGTTTCTCCCGGGGTGACCAGGGGATCCAGCTTCGAACTCCAGCACCGGTCGAGAATGACGATGTTTGTCTTTGGATCGCAGCGCGTGGCCACGGCCCAGAGCACGGCGTCGGTGTCAAAGGGATCGACATCGTCGTCCACCACAATGGTAAACCGATTCATGTAAGCGGCCGAGTGGCACTGTGAGGCAATCAGGGCGGCCTGCCGGGAGTGCCCGGCATACCGCTGCTTGATGGAGATGATGTTGATCAGCCGTGTCGAACCGGCCTCGTGACACCAGACGCCTTTGACCTCGGGAACGCCGGCGGCCTCCATCTCATCCCAGAGCAGGGCGGATCGAATGTAGGACCGATAGAGATGTTCAGCAGGAGGTCTGTGGCCCACGTAGAGGTGAAGGATGGGGTTGTTCCTGTGGTAGACGGCCTTCACCCGAAAGACAGGGCAGGGGAGGGAACCCGAGGCATGATAACCCGGCCATTCTCCATAAGGCCCTTCGGGAAGAACGTCGCCCGGCGCGCACTCTCCCTCCAGCGCGATTTCCGCAGTGGCCGGGATCGGAAGACCGGTCAACGGCCCCCGGATGACCTGGATCGGCTCGCCCTGGAGGGCGCCGGCGAAATCGTATTCGCACACACCCCACGGGATCTCCATGCTCGCGGCAAGATAGAGAACAGGGGCCTGTCCCAGGGTGATCACTGCCGGGCAAGATTGATTCTTATCGAAGTACTTGACGCGCTGGAGAAAGCCGTGTTTTCCCGGGGTGATGTACCAACCAATGGAGTGTTTGTCGATCAGTTGACCCCGGTACGTCCCCAGGTTGATCCATCCTTCATCAGGATCCTTTGTAATCGACATGGTTCCTGTGGCAATGTATCGTCCTCCGTCCAGGGGGTGGACCATGGGGACCGGGAACTTCAGGAGATCGACGTCCGCCCCCCTGATGACGTTTTCCATCACGGGCCCTGTCTCCACGAACGCGGGCGGAATGAGTTTCAGTTCTTTCGATTTCTTTCTCCACGCATGAACGAACTCCACCGGCTTGTAACCGACGGGAAAACCTGCCGTCAGGCAGAGTCTCGGGAGCGAGCCTAAAATATTGGCAGCGATCCGGTATCCCGGAGGGTAGTCCTTGATCTTGTCGAAGAGAAGAACAGGTCTCTTCCCCTGCTTTTGCGAAGCCACCTCTTCAATGCAGCCGATTTCCAGGTTCCAGTCCGCATTGTCCAGACGCAAGAGCTCCCCCATGGTGTCGACCTTGTCCAACCACTCCCTCATGTCCTTCATTCCATCCTCCTCGCTTTTTTGTATCATGCCTCTTTGCCTGAACCGCGGTTCAGCCTTGTCGCGCCGGGTGATTACTTGATCTCCTTCGGCATATCGATCAATCCTGAGGGGAGGACACCTGGTTCCGTGCCAGGCACGGGCAGCTGGCCTCCCGAAATGTATGTTCCAATTACGTTCCCTCGTGTCACAGGTAACCAGACACAGGAGGGGTGGTTTTCGTCATGGTAAATCGTAATTCGGCTGGGCATCTGACGCCAAACATGGTTGCGGCCCTGCTGCTGAAAACGGTTCAAGGCCTTTTCTTCGTCAGAGCACTTGATTCGAATGCCGATGCGGTCACCTTTCGAAAAGAGGCGGGCTGTCGGGACCATGTCAAAATGGAGTTGATAAAGGACTCCGGGTTCAAGGGGCTCCTTCCGGTTATGCTCAAGAATGGGCTCCCACGGCAGGGAGTCCGGCCGGAGATGTCTTTGAGAAGCCTTCATCCAGCCCCGCGTCAGCTCATGCTCGGTTCCTTCATGATCGATGAGCAGGAGCGTCGTAAAGAGGAGCAATTCCGTATCCGTGCTCGAGGCATAGAAATCCAGGACAACGGGGCCTACGACCTCCGTGTTTTCCACGAGGGGCGGTGTCTGATAGGTGAGCGATTCATGCATGAACGTCGAGTCATTGAAGTTGTCGCATCCTTCATTCGGCCAGAGTTCGTGTTCACTCAGCAATCCGTTGGAGTGGAGATAGAAGGGTGTCCACCGGGTTTCCGGAAGAGGCCATTGGTTGGCGGATTTCCACTCACCGGTAGGTGGAATGAACAGGCGGATGGGCGGTTCGTCCATGATCCCGTTTTCGACCCCTTTTAACCAGTGGTCGAACCACCTGAGGGATTCGTACTGGTACTGGTACAGGGGCCGGTCAAGGTAGAGGGGCGGGCCGATCACCATCTTCTTCGGCCCTTTCCAGTGCTTCCAGCTCCGAAACGCCCCTGGAAGATGAAGCGCATAATTCGCCCAGCACGCGCCGAGGTATGCTGGCACCCGAGTGGTCTCATAGTTCACGCTGCGCTCCCGATAGTATTCCCCATCCAGGGGGTTGATAATGGTGTCGACAATACAGATGTTCCAACCCTGTTCAGGGTTCTCCAGCGCCTCTTTGAGAAGGGGAACAGCCGCGACATCCTCGTCTCGAAGCGCGGTCTCAATGGCTTTCCGGTAGGCTTTCTCGCCCCAGCGTGTCTTGCTCCAGTTGAGCGGTCGCACATTGTCCAGATGTTTTCCCCAGTGTTTCAAGAAGCCGTGCTGCAGCATTCCCCCGTGGTACCGATGGTCGCGGTAAAAGTCGGTCAGAGCAAAGGGCGCGAAGATGGCCTTCAGCGAAGGAGGATTCAGTTCAGCGGTCTTCTGGGCGATCATTGAGAAATAGGAGACGCCGAACATACCCACGTTGCCGTTGCTCCAGGGCTGCGCCCCAAGCCACTCGATGAGATCGTAAACATCCTGCGCCTCCAAGGGACCCAGCATCTGGAACGCACCCTGGGATTTCCCGGTTCCACGAACATTGAACACCGCCTGCACATAACCGCGGCGGACAAAGAAGGCGGGATCTCCTGCCTCGATAAATCCCCGGAGTGAATCGTGAGCGGTCGGCCAGAGAGGGGCTGTCTGCAGCTCCTTGTTATAGGGAGAGCAACCGAGGATCACGGGGAACCGTTCATCACTCTTTGGAAAAAAGATATTTCCGACGAGGATCGTTCCATCCCGTGTCGGGACCTGAACATCCCGTCTTTCCACCATGTCGTACTTGCGTTCCGACGTCTTCCATTTCTGGGTAAACATGATCTCCCTCCCTGCGGAATCCTTCCTATCGTCTCAAGGGAACACCTGCCTCCCGGTAATACTTCTCTGCCCCGGGGTGCAGCGGCAGATCGCCGATCTCCCTGGCAATGGTCTCCTTGGTCATGGGGAGAAGCTGCACTGACGCCTTGTGGAGACTCGCAAGGTTGTCATAGATCGCTTTCGTGATCCAGTAGATCTCTTCCTCGGGGGCCTCTGTCCTGGTGATCAGGACATTCGGGACCCCCACGGTGGCCACATCGCTGGCCATGAACTTGGGATACCACTCCTTCGGGACAAAGACCTTTTTCCCGCCACCCATCTTCCTGGCCACGTATTGAATGGCCTCATCGCTCATGGGCAGCCAGACGAGATCGACCGTGGTTGCGAGCTCATTGAGCGCAGCGTAGGGAGGAGTGATCGATCCGAGGAAGGCATGGGCCCGCTTGTTTCGAATGAGGTCAAAGGTCGGGTTGGAGGCCAGGAAGTGGATCTTTCCTCCCCACTTCTCAACATCGTCATAACTCATCCCGTAGGCCTCAAATCCGTACCTGGGCAGCGCCTCCATCACGCTGTTCTTGGTATTCACTCCGGCGGCGAAAGGAAACTTCTTTTCCTTGATCTGTTCGATAGAGCTAATGCCCGCATCCTTTCGGAGAACCCATGTTGCGTAGGTATCGTGAAGATAGGCGATCACCCGAAGATTGGGGTAAGCCTGTTTGTAGAATTCTTTTCCCTCTATCGCCGCCTTCGTGGTCCAGACATGGCTCAGTCCGAGTTCTGTCTTGCCGGTGGCGACCGTCACCTCGTTGGCCCCGCTCTGTCCCGGCTCATAGGTGAAGGCTGAACCCGGCACGGCCTGCTTGAGGGCATTCCCGATCGATTCCCCGACCACGGCCGAGGCCCCGCCCACGGAGTATCCGGACATGGTGATTTTAAGGGGCTTGGAAAGTTTCTTAACCCCGGTTTGAGGCCACGCGATACCGACCATCCCTACGACGATGATCACTGTTAAGAGCACACTCCATGTTGCCTTTCTTGTTGCCATATTGAGTCCTCCTTTCTCAGAGATTGAAATGACTGAGCTGATTTGAAAAACCCTTCACCTCAGCGAAGCTGTCAGCTTCGTTTTTCTTTCTCTTGCCAGACGCGGGAGGAGCGCTGCTCCCCCGAGCAGGAGCCCCAGAATCTGCGTGATCAGGCTGGGGATCAACAAGAGAGCGCCTCCAACCACAAGAGAGAGATCAGCCAGGATTCCCAATTTTCCCCTGAAATAACGTTCCACCCCGATGGCCAGGAAGGAGACTCCAAAGGCCGAGGTGACCATGGCCCAAACCACGTGTCCGAAAGACCCCATCAGCAGGATGCCCGGACTGAAAATGAAGACGATCGGGACAACATATCCCCCGATGGCGAAGAGGGTTGCCCGCCAGCCCACTTTCATGGGATCGGCCTCGGCAATCCCCGCAGCGGTGAAAGCAGCCGCGGCCTCAGGAGGAGTGATGGCTGCCAGGGCGCAATAGAATACGATAAAAAGGTGGGCCTGGAAAACGCCAATACCGAGCTTCGTTAGCACAGGCGCAATCAGGGCGGCTGCAATCACATAGACCGAAGGCACAGGCATCCCCAAACCGAGGATGAGCAAAACGACGGCAGACATCAACACAGCGACAATGGGGATGCCGCCGGAGAGGGCATTGATCAAGGCAATGAATTTGCTGGCCAGACCCGTGAGGCTCATTCCTCCCACGAAGATGCCGGCTGCACCGCAGGCAGCCACGACAGGGGCTAACCGGGTCACTGCTGTGATCTGGGTGTCGATGATCATTCTGAGGCCCATCCGGGAATCCTTCCTCAGCCAGCTGATGGGAATGGTGATGGCAAGGGAAATGATTCCGGCGAGCGCAGGGGTGATCCCCTGGATGATCAAGTAAACCAGCAGGGTCAGGGGAATGACAAACTCTCCCCGGTCCTTGAATGCATCCAAGACCGTGGGGCGTTGTTCTCTCGGCATCCCCATCACACCGATCTTCTGGCTGTGGAAGTGAACCTGGACAAACAGGCAGAGATAGTAGAGCAGGGCCGGAGTGAAGGAAGCGATAATAATGTCGCTGTAGGGAATTCCTGTGAACTCCACCATCAGAAAGGCAGCGGTTCCCATGATGGGAGGCATGATCGCTCCGCCCGTCCCTGCAACCGTCTCGATGGCCGCGGCAATGACAGGGGTATATCCCATCCTTTTCATGAGAGGGATGGTGAAACTCCCGGTGGTCGCCACATCCGACGTGGGGCTTCCGGAGATCATACCGAAGGCACAGCTCGATACAACAGCCACCTTGGCCGGTCCGCCCACCTGTCCGCCGGCGATACCTGTGGCCAGCTTGTAAAAGAAATCGCCGCCCCCGGATCTTTCAAGAAAAGCCCCCAGGGTGACGAAGATGAAGACATAGGTGGCGGCGACACGCATCGGCACCCCTGCTGCCCCATTGATGGTGAAGATCATCGAGTCGATAAACGTTCTGAGATCGATATACCGGTGATAGAAGCTCCCCTCGATCAGGTGGCCTGCAAAGACGTAGACGATGATCCCGATCACCGGCAGGATCATCCCGATGCCCAGGATCCGTCGCGTTGCCTCAAGTAACGCAATGCTGGCAATGGCTCCGAAAAACAGATCCAAGGGGGTCAGTTCATCGACCAGCGGGAAACGGACCAGGAGCCGTTCTCGATGAAACCATATGTAAGCGGCCAGGCAGATCATGGCGATGCTGAAGCAGATGTCAACGGGAGAGATCCCTTTGCTTTCCTTCGAAGGGCTCTGGAGGATGAAGGCCAGGGCGAGCATGAGGGACATGAAAAGCATGGAATGGACATAAGGGTCGAGGTGTCCGGTCACATTCACATAGATTTCGAAGACGGCGACCAGGAGGCTCAGTATAGAGACGTACGCTGCAAGCCACCCCTTGGGCTTGCGAGAGGATCCTTCCCTCATGGCATGCCAGAAGATCCCAAAGACCCTGCCCACCATTATTCTCATTCCCCTTTCCGCCCCTTCAACACAACAGGGGGTGGTCTTTTGATGATGGCCGGATCTATTTCAAAAGATCGCGGTAACCTTCAACGAGCTTGTAGATCCTCTCAATTTCATTTCGGTATTGACCGGGATTTAAGGGAGCATATTCAGCGGTCCCCTTTCCTAACCACTCGACATAGGCAGGGTTCTTAACCGCGCGGTCGAAGGCTGTTTCCAGGATCTTCAGCCGGTCCGAAGGAAGTTTTGGGGGAGCCAGTATCCCCGTGTGATTTGAAAAAGGCGGAATCTCGTAGCCCACATCTTTGGGGACGGGGATCTGAGGATATTTTGGACTCCTCTCCTTGGCCAAAATCAGAAGGGGTCTGATCCGGCCCGCCCGGATCATGGCATTCGCAGAGGAAGCGATGGTCAACACCGCATCAATATGTTTTCCGGCAAGGGCTGCAACGCTCTCGGCGCCGCCGTCAAAGGGGATGAAGTTGAATTTGATCCCCAGGACACTTTCGACGATCAAGCCGGACAGGTGGACCGTCGTCCCCTTCCCGGTTGTCCCCACCTTGATCTGGGTGGTCTTGGCTGCCTTGACGAATTCATCGAAGGTCTTGTAGAGATCGGGGTGTGTGACCAGAATAACACTGTCGAGGGCGAAGGCGCAGAGCGGCGTAAACTCCTTGGTTCGATAGTTGCTGTTCGGCTGGCTGATTTCGGTGACGATGACCGCAGGCAGATTGTTTGCCACCAGGGTGTATCCGTCAGGAGCCGATTTGAACCCCCTGTTGAAGCCGATGACTCCGCTGGCCCCTGTCACATTCTCGATGTAGATGTTGGTGTTGAGCTCTTTCGACAGGTAAGGGAGTATTCCTCGGGACTGGGTATCCATGGAACCGCCCGCCCCATAGGGTACAATCACCGTAATGGGTTTCGCAGGGTACTCCGCCGCGGATGTAAATCCCGCGCAGAAAAGACTGCAAATCATGGCGTGGAGTGCAATCAAGGCTATCTTCTTCATGTCTTCCTCCTTAGGGGTTTTCAGCCTGGGACATTCCAGGGTCTTATCTTCATCTGTCCGATGAAGAGGAGAACAGCCTCCGGCAGATATCCGCCGACGGCAGGACAAGACCAAATTCCTGCTGGACGAGACGGAGCATAGCGTGGCAGACCTCCTCATCCCAGCTGGCCACGCCATCACTCGCCACGATGACATCAAAATCCCGGACAAAGGCATCCCGGAGCGTCGATTCCACACAGATCTCGGCAGCCACACCGGTGAAGATCAGGGTGTGAATATCCCAGCATCGCAACGACATCTCCAGATCGGTCTGATAGAAGGCACTGTGCCTGCGCTTGCTGAAGACAGGATCTTCGGGTCCAGGCTTCAGGGCGTCGACAATGGCGGCGCCCCACGACCCACGAAGGACATTTCGGTCGTTGTCCGACTGTTGCTCCTTGAAGCGCATTCGTTCGGGCAGAATGGCGTGGAATCGCCAGGGGTCGTCGCTGCCGTCGGGTTCGCGGGCAGTAACAATGTAAATCCGCTTCAGCTCTCCGGGCAGGTCTTGGAGAAGGAACCGGATGTTCGGGATGACGGCCTGCACAGGGCCGCAGGACCTGCCTCTTCGATGGTGGTAGCCTCCGGGAGAAACGAAGTCATTCTGCATGTCGATGACGAGGAGGGCGCATCGACGTGGATCCAGATGAAGGCTCGACTGATCCATTCACACGTCTCCCCGGTGAGGCAGGGGGCGCCTCACTCATGATGAGAGGTTCGGGAACAGCAAGGATGGCCTTACGGGGTCACCCTCATTTCCTTGAGTTCTGGACTGATCTTCAGTTGAGGTTCGGTAACGGCCTGAATCGCTTCCGGGGTGTACCCCGGAGCCGCCTCCAGCAAGGTGAGTCCTTCTGCAGTCACCTTGATCACAGCCAGATCCGTCACGATCAGATCGGTTACACCATGGCCCGTCACGGGCAAGGTGCACTTCTTTAAGATCTTCGGTTCCCCTTTCTTGGTAACATGGGTCATCATGGCGATCAGGCGCTTGACGTGGCCGACAATGTCCATGGCACCGCCGATGATGGGACACTGGCCGGGGATGAGCCAGTTAGCCAGATCTCCCTTCTCGGAGACCTGAAACGCCCCCAGCACAGAGAGGTCGATGTGGCCCCCCCTCAGCATGGTAAAGGCCTCGATGCTGGAGAAACAGGAAGCGCCGGGCACGGCGGTGAGCGGCCGGCGTCCGAGTCCCATCAGGTCGCGGTCTTTGAAGACCCCTTCCGCTGTGCCGCCTACACCCAGAATCCCGTGCTCGATATGGATCATGGCCCAGATTCCCCTGGGGATGTATTGGCTCACGGGGAAGGGCATGCCTGCTCCCAGATTGACGCAGTCGCCGTCCTTGATCTCCAAGGCAACCCGTCTCGCCATCTCGTCTTCCGTCAGAGGTCTCTTAGAACCTTGGTGCATAGTACTCCCCCTTCACGATTCTGTCAACGTAAATCCCCGGCGTGTGGACCTCGGTCGGGTCGAAGCTCCCCACGCCGACGATGTTTTCCACCTCGGCGATGACGACTTTTGCCGCCGAAGCCATCACAGGATTGAAATTCTGAGCGGTAAACCTGTATTTCAGGTTTCCCCATTTATCAGCCACATGAGCCTTGAGTAGGGCAAAATCGGCCTTGAGCGGAAGCTCCAGGACACACGTCCTGCCGCTGATCACCTTCTTTTCCTTGTTCTCTGCCATAAGGGTATCGGCCCCGACATCCGTATAAAAACCGTATAGCCCGGCGCCGGCGGCACGAATCCTCTCGGCAAGGATTCCCTGAGAACAGCACTCAAACTCGAGCTCGCCTGCCTGGTACTGCCTGAGGAATTCCTGGTTCCAGGCGTGATACGTGCCGATGAATTTCCTGATCCGTTTTGCCTTGATGAGAACGTGGATTCCGTAGACGATCCCATCCCGGTCATTTCCTGGATCATTGCCGATGGCCGTGATACCCTTCGTCCCTTTTTCGAGCAAGGCGCGTATGAGGTTCTCCGCATCTCCGGCAGGTCCCCATCCGCCGAACATGATCGTGGCCCCGTCAGGGATATCCTTGACCGCCTCGGCACAACTTTTCCAGACCTTGTCCATCTCCGAATTCACCTCCGCCAGTTAATCAGGCCGTCCGAGCACGGTCACGGCCGCCAATGCCCCGGGTCCTCCCAGGGTGTGGCAAAGACCGAGGCGGGCGTTATTCACCTGTCTCGGCCCTGCCTTCTCCTGCAACTGTTTTACCACTTCATAGACCATGCGCAGACCGGAGGCCCCGAGGGGGTGGCCGAAGGCCTTGAGTCCTCCGTCCGTATTCACCGGGAGTTTTCCCCCGAGAGCGGTTGTCCCTTCTTCGATCAGCCTCCATCCTGTTCCCGGATCGGCAAAGCCCAGGTCCTCGTAGTCGATGATCTCCGTGATCGTGAAGCAGTCGTGGACCTCGGCAATGTCGATTTCAAGGCGCGGCGATTTTACCCCGGCCTGCTGATAGGCCATGCGGGCTGCCTCCTGCGTTGGCTTGAAACTCAGGAAGCTGAACTCGGGGTCGAAAATATTTCTCTCCGTTCCCACCGAGAGGCCCAATCCCGCGACCCGGATGTAGTCCGGTCGAACGTTCCTTGCCAGATCGGCCCGTGTGACAATGGCTGCGGCAGCGCCGTCGCTGTTGGCCGTGGAGTCCAGGATGCTCAGAGGCTCGGCAACCCAGGGGGACTTCATCACGTCTTCCAGGGTGATTTCTCGCTGCAGGTGGGCCTTGGGATTGAGCGTCCCGTTGTGGTGATTCTTGACGGCCACCCTGGCCAGGGGCTCCCTGCCGATCCCGTACTCATGGAAGTAGCGGTGCGCGCAGGAGGCAAAGAAACTGGGTGCTGTGCGTCCTTTCCCGATCAGGGGATGACCGTCGGTGCGATTGGCCAAACTCAGGCTTCGAGGGCCTGCATCCCGCATCTTCTCCACGCCGATGGCCAGGACGAGATCGTACATCCCGGAGGCCACGGCGAGGCAGGCATTACGAAAGGTGTCCAGGCCTGTCGCACAGATATTCGAAACCAGGGTGATGGGCTTGTAGACGAAGCCGAGGGCCTCTGCCAGAGGGCTGCCGGTATTCCGTTCGCCTGCAATCCAAGGCCGGTACGAACCGACCCAGGCCGCCTGCAGATCGTTCATGTCGACCTTCGCATCCTCGCAGGCCTCGACAGCGGCATCCAGCGCGAGATCCCCCCAGCCCCGGGTGAAATGCTCGCCGAACGAGGTACAGCCTACACCGAGGATGGCAATCTGTTCCTTCAAGAGACCTGCCATCTTATTCCCTCCCTATCGTTGGCCTGGCCTTCCAGAAATAGTTGGGTAGCCCCTGGCCGTCATGGAGCTTTCGAAAACCGAGCTCAACCTCGAGGCCGATCCGGACGTCCTTTGGATTCACATCCGTCACCTGTCCGTAGAACCGGCCTCCGCCCTCGAGGTCGATCACGGCCAGTGTCTCGGGAGGATCGGGGTTGAGGTAGACATAATCATTCGTATAGGTGTAGATCCGACCCCGGCGGCCCAGTTTGAAATCGTCCATCTCGTCCTTCGCCCCGCACTTGTCGCAGGCACGGCGGCGGGGGAAATGAATCACACCGCATCGCCGGCATTTCACCCCGACCAGCCGGAGGTTCTGTTTCTCTTCCCGCCAGAGCAGGGCCAGGGAGCTGAAGGCATCGTAGGAGCTCTCTCCCAGAATATCTCTGAAGTGAAGGTACTTCATGTAGCTTGTCAAAGGGCGGCCCCTTTTCAGACAGGTCTCCATCTTTTGGCAGGTCTCCGTCTTCCGGACATTCTCTGTCGCCTTGAGCAGCAGGGCTTCACCTCCATCGCCATAACCGGCCACCAGCATCAACTCTCCCGGCTGGGCCTGGCCCAGGGCAGCGGAGAGGCTGAGAAAGACTTGAGCGCTCCCCGTGTCTCCAATCTGGTTGTTGAAGGTGTTCGCCAACTGGGTCTCAGGGTTGAATCCCAAACGTCTCGCAAGCTGCTGGGCAAGGCGGGGCTCGGGTGTGTAAACAATGAGCCTGGAGATGTCACCCTGCTTCAGACCGGATTCTTTAAGCAGGTTTCGGATCACGTCGCTCATGAGCGGGAGATATCCGCAGGTCTCGACAAAACGGCCATCGCCGGAACGGACATACTCATCCTCTTCCCTCCGCCACACGTGCGGGAAGTTGGCATTGACCGAAAACCGGGACTCGATGCTGGCGAGGAGGTTCTCCTTCCCGAGGAGCAAGGCGGCTGCCCCGTCTCCGAGAGATTGATCTTCACTGGAGCCGGGCTCCGCCTTTCGTTTCTCCGAGGTCACAACCAGGACCTTTGCCTCGGACGGGCTCTCCTTCAGAAGCTTGGTCCCGATCTCCACGCCGGTGAGCCCGGCCCGGAGGCTCCCCTGGAGATCGGTCGCCAAAGCCGACGGATTCACCTCCAGCACCGTGCGCAGGATGCCGGCTGACTGTTTCTCGCGGAAGGGGGAGCTGTTGCTGGCGAAGATCAGGCCTTCGACACGAGACCCCTGAGGTTCCACTCCCCAGGCACGGGCGTAATTCTCCACACAGGCCAGGGAAGCCTCAACCCCCATGGTGACAGCATCCTCGTCATAATTGGCGACTGCCTTTTCTCCGCGGGAGCCCCGTGTCCCTGTGGCCTGGGCAATCACCTCTCGGGAGAGACGATATGCAGGGAGATAAAGGCCGAAAGCGGATATGCCGATCAACTCTCTCACCTCCACTTGGATTTGACCCCATTAGTTTTTTAAGGTAATCGAAACATCTCCTTTCCGGATGGAGATGTAATTCGAATCTCTGATCTTCACCAGTTCGTGTATCAAGGCCGTCAGTGGATTCTTCATAAACGGATAGAGCCGGATCGGACCTGCCTCCCGCATCGCCCTGATTTCCTTCTCCTCCCGCACGATGTAGCGGAGCAGGAGTTCATCGTCCGAAACACCGGCGCCTCCGATCTCCCGGCGGACCTCCTCGATGGAAGGCTGGGGAGGTTCCGTGCCCACCAGATCCTTGGTCCTGGGGTGACTGAGAATCCGGTCCCGGATATTTGGGTCGATGGCCAGGCTGTCCTCTTTTCCCCAGAAGCCCAGGGCGTACTTGATCACCTCGTCACTGATCTGTTTGTATCTCTCTCCGGCGATCACGTTCAGTGTCGCCTGACTGACAACCAGCTGCGAGAACGGGGTGACCATAATGGGGTAGCCCAGGTCTTTCCGCACATGGACCGTCTCCCCGAGGACATCGTCCAGGCGTTGTCCCATACGGATCAGGGAAAGCTGGTGTTTCAGATTGGAGATGACGCCTCCGGGGACTTGATGAATGTACTGGTAGAGGTCGTACTCCACCGGCGATCCTAGGGAGAGACCGTTTCTTTTACCGAGATAGCTGAAGTGGTTCGAGATCGACGCGATAGGCTCTTCGTCGATGGCCGGGGTGAACCCGAGGCGTCGGACGTTTCGCAAGATATTGACGATGGAAGGCTGGGAAGAACCGTTGGCAAGAGGAGGGATTGCGGTGTGGAGGGTTCTGATCCCGAGACGGACCGCCTCGAGATAACACAGGGGGGCCAATCCCGTGGTGCAATGCGAATGAAGTTCCACCGGCAGACCGTTGCTGTTCTTCAGAAGGGTCGGGACGAGCGTTTGAACGCGCTCGGGCGTGAGAAGCCCCCCGGGGTCCTTGAGGTAGACGCCGTCGACATTCAGTGCGGCCGCGTCCCGGGTGGTCTGTGCGTAGTGTTCATCCGTATGCCTGGGGGAATAAGAGTACGTCAGCGCGATGATGACCTCAAGCCCCACCTCCTTGGCGAACCGGGTGATCTCGGGAACCTTGAAGCTCATGTTGTTGGAGGCATTCATCACCTGCACGCGCTTGATTCCGTTGGCGGCGATCCGTTCCATCCAGAGCTTCATCACAGAGAAAGGGGTGAAGTCAAAGGTCCGGATGCTGTGCTGCATCATCAGGGTGAGCGGGGTTCGGGTGATTTCCCTGGAAACGAGCCTGATCCTCTCCCAGGGGTCTTCACGCAATTCGCGGACGCACTTCAGGAAGTGGCTCGTTCCCATCAGTTCGATCGACGTGAATCCGACCCGATCCATCTGGGCCGCCACAGGAAGCATCATGCCGGTCGTCATTCCCTCGGCCCAGAGGCTGGCATGGCCGTCCCGAAACGTTGTGTCAACGAAGCGAATCTCTTCCATGATCCTTCATCCTTGCCTTGGAAGATCCTTCTTCCTGGAGAGACTGTGTCACAATATGAAAAAACCAACTTTTTGAACAGGGGCGGAGGCGGTCGGGTGGAAAAGATTTCGAGCGGCAACCTTTATCCATTCGAAACGAGGCGCCCCAAGCAGATGAAAACATTCGATTTTCCACAAGAAACGATCTCCCATACGATAAGAAATCCGCATTCGAAAGCTTTGGAACCCGACTGCCTCCGCCCTTGGGCTTGCGATTACGACACAGTCTCGGAGACGGAGATGCGTTTCCCGCGGGCTGAGCGCGGTGCGCCCTTTCGCTGTCTTGAGAATGTCTTCATTCTCTCTTCCACCCAGCGGGTGTTGAATGTCCCCCGGATATAATCGGGGTCCCCGAGAAGGAACTGAAGAAAAGGGATTGTCGTTTCTATACCGGATACAACAAAATCCGTCAAGGCGTGGTTCATCCGCTGGAGGGCTTCAGGGCGGCTGCTTCCCACGGTGATCAGTTTGGCGATCAGGGAATCATAGTAGGGAGGGACGACATATCCTTCGTAGCAGTGGGTGTCGACCCGTATCCCCGGGCCCTGAGGCGGGACCCAACGGGTGATCCGACCCGGACACGGCTGAAAGGCAGCCTCCGGAGATTCGGCATTGATCCTGCACTCGATGGCGTGTCCTGTCAACTGAAGCTGAGGTTGAGACAGGCTGAGGGGATTGCCGGCAGCGATCCGGATCTGTTCCCTGACCAGATCGACACCGCTAATCATCTCTGTGACAGGATGTTCCACCTGAATCCGTGTGTTCATCTCCAGAAAATAGAATTGACCGCTGTCCTGATCGAGAATGAACTCGACGGTGCCGGCATTGACATAGTTCATCTCTTTTGCAATCGAGGCGCCCACGGTCCGGATTTTTTCTCTCAGTTCTGAAGGGAGAGACGGGGCCGGGGCTTCCTCGACGATCTTCTGGTAGCGGCGCTGCGAAGAACAGTCACGCTCTCCCAGGTGAATCACATTTCCAAGGGGATCCCCCATGATCTGGACTTCGATGTGACGGGCGTTGGAGATATAGCGTTCGATGTAGATCGTCTCGTCGCCGAAGGCTGACCTGGCCTCGGCGGCAGCCGTCTCAAACGCGGTCTTCAGCTCGTCCGGATGGCGGACGATCTTCATGCCGCGCCCCCCGCCTCCGGCAGCGGCCTTGAAGATCAGGGGGAATTTCATCTTCCGGGCAACACGTCTGGCCTGCGGGAGGTCTTTCACCTTCTCGGATCCAGGGATCACGGGAATCCCGACCTCGCTCACCTTCTGGCGAGCCCAGATCTTGTTTCCCATCCGGCGGAGGACCTCGGGTGGGGGGCCGACAAAGATCAGACCATGATTGCGGCAGGCCTCTGCCAGTTCCGGTTGCTCGGCGAGAAAACCATATCCCGGGTGAATTGCATCGGATTCCGTTCCAAGGGCGGCCGTGATCAAGGTATCGATCCTTAGATAGCTCTCGGACGACAGAGCCGGTCCGATGCACACAGCCCGATTCGCTATCTTGGCAGGGAGGCTCTCCCGGTCTGCTTCCGAAACAACGGCGACGGCTTCCACGCCCAGGGATTGACAGGCCTTGATGATTCGTACCGCGATTTCACCCCGGTTAGCGACCAGGACGCGTGAGATCGTCATGCTGCCTTCTTCTTGCGCTTCACCGGAGCGTCCGGCCTGATATAGAAGAGGGGTTGCCCGTACTCCACCAGCTGACCGCTTTCTGCGCAGATCTTTTCAACAACTCCCCGGAGCCCTGCCTTGACCGCATTGAAGACCTTCATCACCTCGATGAGGCAGAGGGTGTCATCCTCCTTGACAAGGGTTCCGACGTCGACATAGGGAGGAGTCCCCGGAGCAGAGGAACGGTAGAATATTCCCAGCATCGGCGACGTGACAGGAGTCAGTCCTTCCGGGGAGACAGTCGATGTCTTGTCCTTGATTTGTTCTCCCTCCGTTCCAGCCGAGTCGGCCTCGGTCTCTTTGCTGACCTGGGAAGCGGCGGGGGCGTTTGCTGTCTTCTCGGCCGCCCCGCCTTTTCTGACAGACAACTTGAAATCACCCATTTCAATGTGGAGTTCATTAAAACTGGACTCCTCGATCAGCTTCATGATTTGAAGGACGTCGTCTTCAGTCAAGCTCATGGCCTTCCTCGTCTTTAAGAAAAGGGATGGATTTCTTCCAGTGTTGTTGGGTCGGACGCAAATAATATACCAGTTTGTACCCTATTTGCAAGGGATCCTGAAGACATTTCCGGGGGCGGACGTTGACAATTCTCATACGGATGTTATCTATATTCGAAAAAGGATGGACAAAGAGAGAGGCCTTTCTCATGGGAACAGTGATCAATGCCGTTGCCATTGTCATCGGAGGTGCATTGGGCCTCCTCTTCCGGAAGCGGTTCCCGGAGAGGGTCACCCGGACCGCGCTCCACGTGATGGGGCTCTTCACTCTGCTGGTGGGCGTGCGCATGGCGCTCCGGGGCGAGGAGTTGATCATGGTGCTGGTCAGTCTTGCCCTCGGGGCGATGCTGGGAGAGTGGATCAACATTGAGGACCGGTTGGAAAGGTTCGGGGTCTGGCTGGAAACCCGCCTCCACCTGACGGAGCAGAGCCCTGCAAAAGGTTTCATCAATGCCAGTCTCCTGTTTTGCGTGGGATCCATGGCCATTGTCGGAAGCATTACAGAAGGCTTAAACGGTGACCGCTCCATCCTGGTCACCAAGGCGATCATGGACGGGATCCTGTCGATCGCCTTTGCTGCAGGCATGGGGGTGGGTGTTCTCGCGTCCTCACTGCCCATCCTGCTCTACCAGGGAAGCCTGACGCTGCTGGCTTCGAAGCTTCAGGCCTTTTTCACCCCGTCCATGATCGCGGAACTGACCTCGGTGGGAGGGGTGATTGTGATGGGCATTGGAGTCAACATTCTCGGCCTGCACAAAGTCAGGGTAGGAAACTTCATCCCTGCACTGCTCCTCATCGTGCTGATACTCTACTTCAAAGCAATCCTTGCATAAACAGTGAATGGACCTACTTCAGCAAGTGCCCCCATTTCTCCCTGGTTTTCCGGCGGTATTCGAGGCTGGGCCCGATGGGCTTCGGAAACTCGGCGCGCCATGACCAGGGTTTGGCTGCATTGATGATCAGGCGGGAATTGAAATATTCCCCTTTGGCCTTTGCCTCCGGAGGGATCAACGGATCCAGGGGGCCGCTCCAGGCCTTGTGGATGATATCGAGATCCGTGGCCGGGTCACACCGCGTGATCACCGCCCACCACAATTCCTCCAGGTTGCTGATGTCGATGTCGTCGTCCGTGACAATGACAAGGCGTCCCAGGTAAGCCCCGGCGGGTAACTGGCTGGCGAGATGGCCTGTCTGGGCTGCGTGGCCTGCGTATCGCTGCTCGATGGCAACAGCAATCAACAGCCGGCAGCCCCCTATCCCGTGACACCATACCTTTTTTACACCCGGCACTCCCGCCCTGCGCAGGTCCGTCAAGAGCATGGCCGATTTGATGTACTGGCGGTATTTGTCGGCCTCGAAGGGAGGCCTGTTGGGGGGCATTCCAAGAAGGATGGGATTGTCTCGGGAATAGACGGCTTCAACCTTGATGAAGGGTTCATCGCGGGAGCCGGAGGCATAATAGCCTGTCCATTCTCCGAAGGGGCCTTCAGACGCTTTCTGCTTTGGATCGGCAAATCCGACGAGAACGAGCTCTGCCTCTGCCGGAATGGGCAGGCCTGTTACGGGTTCGTTGATGGTCTCGAAAGGTCCGCCCCTAAAACTGCCTGCCCAGTCGTATTCGGAGATTCCCCATGGAACCTCGAGGGTGCCTGAGATCATCAGGAGAGGATCGCCTCCGAGAACGACGGCCACAGGGCAGGGCTTGCCCTGGGCAAAGTATTTATCCCGGTGGAGCCGACCATGATGTCCGGGCGAGACATAAAAACCAACCTGATCTTTTCCTTCCAGCATCACACGGTATGTGCCGATGTTCACCCATCCTTCGTCAGGGTCACGGGTGATCAGGTAGCACCCGGTGCCAATGTAGCGCTGCCCGTCTTCGGGGTGCCAGATCGGGGCAGGATAGCGATACAGGTCAATGTCCGGTCCCTTGATGACGTTCTCCATCACAGGACCGGTCTTGACGGCGACAGGGGGAAGAGGCTGCATTCCCTGGAGCCTTTCGGCCAATAGCTCTACAAGTTTGAAGCTCTCGGTTTGATGATCAAAGCCGAACGTATGAGCAATGCGTGCCCTTGCGCCGTTGGCATTGATCAGGAGGCGGTTTCCTCTGGGGTAGCCGGGGATGGCATCCATGAGCACGGCCGGGGCGTCTTCCGTGTGGGCCAGCATCTCGGCGAGCATGCCCGCGTCTTCCTCCGCGGTCGCCCCCTCCAGCTTTCTCAATTCGCCCAGGGATTCAATCTGTGTCAGCCATTCCCGCAGATTGCGGTATTGTACGTGCATCCTTCCCTCCCGTTCTATCCGAAGATGGTTACGAATCCGACGATATGCTTCAGGCGGAATTCGAAGAAAAGATCTTCTTGGTGGTATACATGCCGAAGCCAATGCCCACCGCCCCCAGAGCTATTCCCGCAAGCGTGGTCCAGAGGAACGTTGGGCCGATCAGGAGCAGCCCTCCGCCAAACAGCAACCCCCGGCTTAGCCAGTGGAGCCTCTGGCCGGTGAAGCTCCGGATCGCAGCGGCCACCAATACGGATCCGATGGCAGCGGTTACGAAAGCAAGGGAGATCTGGAGGGCCGTTCCCCTTGCCAGCAGGGCGGGGTTGTAGACGAAGGCAAAAGAGACGACGTAGACAGCAATTCCCAGTCGGACAGCTTCCCATCCGGTCTCCCAGATCTTGCCGCCGCTGATGCCACAGGCCACGAACACCGGCGTGCATGACGGCGGCGTGATATGGGCGGCCAAACCCCAATAGATGATAAAAAGATGGGCTGTCATGGCATCGACCCCGAGCTCAACAAGGGCAGGGGCGGTGAGCACGGCCAGGGTCATGTAGCAGGGGATGGAGTCGAGGCCTGTGCCGAGAATGAAGCTTGCGATTCCTACCAGCACGAGCGTGAGAAAGAGATTCCCCTGGCTGATGGAGAGGATGAAGGCCGAAAACTTGATGCCGAGACCGCTCAATTCAAGGGACGATATCAACATCCCGACCGTGGCCGTCACCCCGGCCGTGATGATCCAGCTCTTCGTGCTCCCGACCAGGGCATTCCAGATTTGCCTGGGCCCGAGGTGTTTCTCCTTGTCCGGGACGAGGAAGCTTACGCCGATGAGGACCAGGATGCAGTAGAGGCCGGCCATCTCGGGTGGATAACTCCGGATCACCAGGAAATAGATGAGCGTTGCGAGAGGGAGAAGGTAAAACCATCCCTTTTTGATGTTGGAAAGGAGAGAGGGCAGTTCAGATCTCGGGATGGCCTTCAGGTCAAGGCGTTTGGCCTCAAAGTGGATGGACATGTACAGGACAAGATAGTAGAGAAGGGCAGGCATGAAGGCGGCAATCGCAATCTTGGAATAGGCGATGTTGAGCCATTCCGCCATGATGAAGGCGATGGCTCCCATAACCGGGGGCATGAACTGGCCGCCGACGCCCGCAACCGCTTCCACTGCACCGGCAAATTTGGCCGGATAACCGACCCGCATCATCATGGGGATGCTGATGACTCCGATCGTGGCTACGGAGGCGGAGGGAGATCCGGAGATCATTCCGAAAAGACAGCTTGCCACGATCGTGGCCTTGGCCGGCCCTCCACGCATCCAGCCGGTAATGGAAAGGGCGATGTTGATGAACCACTGTCCGCCTCCGGCCTGCTGCAAAAGGCGGCCGAAAATGATGTACGTGATGATGATCGTAACCGCCACTCCCAATGGCGTTCCGAAGATGCCGGAGCTTCCCACAAACACAGAGTAGGTCAGGCGGTCCAGGGGAAAACCCTTTCCGTAGAGAGCGCCCGGGAGATAGTTCTGAAAGACGGTGATCAGGCCGAAGAAGAGGATGATGACGATCAGCGACCAGCCGATGAGGCGTCGGGAGGCCTCGAACAACGAAACAGCCAGGACAAGGGTGATGATGACTCCAAAGGTGTCCAGGTAACCGAACGTGGAGTAATCCACGACAGTTTCGTAATTGAAGGCGACGTAACCGGAACCGGCAAGGCCGCACACCAGGAAGGCCACGTCGTACCAGGTCAGACGCGGCTGGCGCGTCTGACCCGAGAGAGAATTCAGAGCGTAAATCAGGATGAGAGCAAAGAAGAGACTGATGGCTCGATGTTGTGCGGCTGGGAGGAAGACACCGAACCAGGTCAGGACACGGCTGGCGATGATGAGCTCATAGAGAGCCAGCAGCCCTCCAAGTAGGGAGATGATTTTGCCGAGCGGAGTTGAACCTCCGGTCTTCCCTCTGTCTGCCATACTCATCCTCCTGGAATGGGGATTCTCCCGCCTGCCGGGCTCCTTAGAACGGGAAAACGACAGGATGCCCCCGATAGGGGGAAACAAGGACGGCCCCGGATGCGCAAGCTTCTTCACAGAGGAAACAAGTCATGCAATCCTGCGGGTAGGCAATGTAGACCACATCACCGAGGGTACGGATGACGTCCATGGGACAGACCTCTGCACATTGGCCGCAACGGGTGCATTTTTTCGGGTCGATCGATTCAATCATCAGCAAAACCTCCAAAGATATGGTCATTGAGTTATTGAGTCAATAGGTCATTGAAGAATGAGGTCATTAGGTGATTGAGTCACTCAGATATGAATGACCCGATGACTCAGTGACCCAATGACTTGTACTTAGTGACTCAATGACCGAATAACTGAATGACTTAGTGACTCTCTTTTTTGACGCCCGGTGGAATGCTTCTGCTCTCCTTGGGTTTGATGAAGGGCGTTTCCACCTCTTCCATTGTCGTCAGCATCTTGCCGTCAGGACCCTTCCGGAGCAGAATGCGTTTCAGCCATTTCTCATTGTCCGTTTCGGGGAATTCCTCCCGGAAGTGAAAGCCCCGGCTCTCCTCCCGGAGCAGGGAGGCCTGCACCATGAGTTTTCCCAGCGTCACCATGTTTTCGAGTTCAATGGCCTTCACCAGGTCGTGGCTCGATCGGGCCGTAAGATTTGGAAGAAGATCCTGCTCCAAGACGTCCAGCTTGGACAAGGCGTCATTCAACCGCTGAGCCGTCTTGAGGTAGGCAACCTGGTAAGGGACGATGATTTCCTGGAGGAGATGGAGTCCTTCCTCAGGCGTTTTTCCCTTGGTCCGGGTCAGGGGTGCCGTTCTCTCGTGCATCCGTTCCCTGATTTCCTTCCGGGGAACTTTCGTTTCCGCATCCTGTCCCAGGGATTTTCTGTATTGAGCCGCTTTCTGTCCTGCGATATAGCCGGAGACAGACGTAAACCCTATGTTGATACCCCCGAAAGAGTAAGTGCCGTGCGGTCCAATCCAGCAGATGTCCCCTCCTCCGTAGAGGCCTTTCACATTGGTTCGACAGTCGACGTCGATCTTCAGGCCGCCCCCTCCGGCACACGTTCCCCTGAGAGCCACCATCCAGGGGATCTTTGTTGTAAAGGGGCTCTTCCCGGCCCTGTCCCAGACCCTGAAGCTTTCCGGAAGGATCTGGCGACAGAGCTCCTGGTCCTTCTGAGAGGCCCTGGTGATATCCAGGGAGATGGGACCTCTGCCTTCTGCAACCTCGTGGGAAAAGGCGACAGCCAGATGCTGAAGGGAGGCCCGACTCCCGAGGGGGTGGTAGTTCCACATGAATTCTTCGTCGAGGCGGTTGAGAAACCGCCCTCCCACGCTTACATACAGGTTCAACCCGTGAATGTCGAATTCCCGGGCCACCGTGTTCGAGTAAAACTGCTCCATGTTGGTCAGGGTGACCCCCTGGTCGAAGGCAGTCGCCTGAAGGTCTCCGGTGAGGTTCCGGTGTCCCATGTAGGTGGCTTTGAAACCCGATCCGGATGCGGCCAGGATGACGGCCGGGGCCGTGAAAAGGTGGGTCGTGTCCTGCCTGTAGTTGATCCCTGCAACTCCTGTCACCCCGTCTTTGTCGCGGAAGAGATCCGTGATCATGACGCGATCGAAGATCTTGATGCCATTTTGAATCATCTTCAGCCTGAGCGTGTCCATCATTTGGAGTGAATGAATGACGACATGCTGTGTGTAATTGTGGCCTCTGGACTTGCGCCGGATCATCTTTCCTTTGTCGTCCTTGACAAAGACGGTCTTTCCCAGCTCCGTCGCCCAGCGGTCCACCTTCTGCGCCACACGGTGCCCTGTCTCGTAGAGCTGACGGCACCAGGGCTGGTCGTTGAGGTATTCCCCGGAGGTAACGATCTCCTCCAACCAGAGATTCATGTCGTCCTGATCCGGATCGAAAAAGGTCCAGATCCCGGCAGCAAACGGGCTCTGGCCGCTTCGGCTGATGAACCCCTTATCGACAATGACCACCTTGCCGTCATCGCCCAAGGTCTCTTTTGCCTCAAGTGCCGCCAGGCATCCGGCCAGACCGCCCCCGACGACAAGAACATCACTCGCAATCTTCTGGTCGATCACCTTCATCTAAAGACCTCCAGTGGAATCTCAAATCTCAAAGTCCAATACCCAGACGATCGGAACTGAAAAGTCGAACGGTGACAACACCGTGAGTGTTTCCGCTTTCTCGTGTGTTGGTGTGTCGTTTCCTTTCTTGATCTTTGATCATTAAATAAATATTATGTGGAACTTGGTGCTTGGGATGTGGGGCTTTTTTAGTGTCCCATCTTAAGCAATTCCTGCTGGGCCTGATCGAGGGCCGGCGTCCAGACGCCCTTTTCCTTGAAGTATTTGATGGCCCCGGGGTGGAAGGGGGCCGGGGGTTTCTTCAGGGTATTTTCCATGGTCCACTCCTTTCCCACGTTGTGGACCGCTGCCAGTTCTTTTTGACTTTCCATCAGTGTTTTTGTAACCCTGTAGGCAGTCTCCTCCGGGAAATCATGCCGGACACTGACCCCGAGGAGAAGTAAGGTCGTCTGAATCGGTTCGGTTTGTCCCTTGTAAACACCGGCAGGGACAACACCCTTCAGAAAGGGAATCCCTATCTCTTTGAGCATTAAACTAAGTTTGTCGTCGGGAAAAGAGAGAAAGAGCATATCCACATCGTTTGCCAGGTCCATCAGGTTGCTGGCGCGCTGGCCTCCGGGAATGCAGGCCCCGTCAACGGCGCCCGTCTTCAGTGCCTCGATCGCCTCGTTGGTTTCGGCGGTTTCCAGGATTCTTACAGCATCCTTGGGCACGCCATAGGCGTTGAGCATCGCGGTGGTCACCTTTTCGATGTCGCCCAGCGCCCTTCGCCTGCCGATGAATTTCTTCCCCTTCATGTCAGCCGGAGTCTTGATCCCTGACGCTTTTCGAACAAGGATGTAGTTGTATCGTTCCTGACCCTGGACCAGGATCCGGAGATCGACCTTGCCTGTCTTGGCAAACTGTTCCGTACCCAAAAAGGCATTGGTGACCGAGTCTGAATTGAGCATGGCCATATCAATCCGTTTCTCCTTGAGGGCACGCACATTCGCGTCAGCGCCGCCCACAGCCTCTGCGGTCACGTTGGTGCCCTTTTTGGTGAGGATGTTGGCCATGCCGACCGTGATGACATAATTGCTTGAGCCCACGGACGCGGTGCCGAAAGAAAGGGGAGCCGTCTTATCCTGCCCCCACCCGGCCAAGGGCAGCCCGCAAAAGAGGCCTATCAGCAAACCCAGAGAGACACTTCTGCTGTTCTTCTTCATGGCGCACCGTACCTCCTTTCTAAATGGTTGACGTATGGGTTTTTATAAGCAGGAGAGCATACCCACTTCGGGGGGGCTGTTCCCTGGTGGCCGCGGACCGGACGATCAGATCCCCAGATCCTCCCCCACGAGGATAACCGTTGTCCTTTCCCTGTCCCGTTCGTACTGAAGGACGGCGAGTTTGTTGCAGATTCTTTTTGGATCTCTGCAATCGACACAGGCGCCTGTCTTGGCGCAGGGAAGATCCCAACCCCTTCTTTTTACGTGGATCGGGGCTACGTATTCTCTGATCCTTCTGATTCCATCATCGAGCGTGTTGACGATCTTGTTCTTTCCGGCCACCACAACGACCTTCCGGGGGCCATACAACAGGCAGGCGACCCTGTTGCCAAAACCGTCGAGGGCGATCAACTCCCCCGCTGTGGTGATTGCGTTGACGCTTGTCACATAGACGTCGGAGGAAAAGGCCTTGAGGTGGATATCGTATTCTTCCTTTTCGTTTGTTGCGAGCTCTCGCCTCAGGTAGTGGTACGGGCCACGGCTCAGAATCTCCCTGATTCCAAGTTCCTGGAGGGTGTAGGAGCCCCCGTGGGAAACCGTGGCGTTCGGAGGAATTCTCTGCAGGATTTCGCCCAGGGCTGCCTCTCTGTTTTCAACATAGAGGCCTTCCATGTTATTTCGTCGGAGGGAGGTCAGGGTTTCTTCGATTTTTTTCGCGGAGTGCCACTGCCTGGCTTCGTTCAAGGCCTTCTCTTCGTGCATGCGGGGCCTCCATGGTGCACGAGA
>Ga0079037_100000144_pt1 | contig 26429 bp, 20 predicted proteins | sample Mud3Dept4metaG_FD_71479 | JGI IMG/M metagenome (GOLD analysis project Ga0079037, IMG submission 71479) | Freshwater wetland microbial communities from Ohio, USA, analyzing the effect of biotic and abiotic controls - Mud 3 Core 4 Depth 4 metaG | ecosystem: Environmental > Aquatic > Freshwater >... | reverse complement strand
TCGGCATGGACCCGGAGCATCACCAGGGCCATGAGAAAGAGCACGATCCCGCCACCGACCCGGAACGCGCCGAGGCTGGTGCCGAAGATGCGCAGCAGCGTCTCGCCCGTCAGCGCGGCCACCACCAGCGCCGCGAGCACCGTGGTGCTCGTGAGGCGCGCGGCCCGGTGGCGCTCGGCGGTCGAATAGCCGCGCGTGTAGCTCAGGAACAAGGGCACCGCCAGGATCGGATTGATGATCACCAGCAGCGAGAGGAAGAAATTGGAGTACTCCGGCCAGGATCGCATGGGGTTGCCCTCAGTCCCGTTGCCTCAGCGCCGTTCCTTGATCTCGATCCCCACCGATCGAAGCTTGCGGTACAGGTGCGTGCGCTCCATGCCCACCTCGAGCGCCATCTTGCTGACGTTGCCGGCGTGCTTCTCGAGCTGGTACTCGAGGTAGACCTTCTCGAACTGCTCGCGCGCCTCGCGCAGCGGCTGGTCGAAGGAGATCGGCGGGAGCCCGGGCATCTCGGCGCCACCGCGCGACGCCCCGCCCATCGCGTTCTCCACCTCCTCCTGGGCGATCTCGTCGCCGGCCCCGAGGATCAGCAGACGCTGCACCAGATTCTTCAGCTCCCGGACGTTCCCCGGCCAGGCATAGTTGCGCAGGAAATTCTGCGCGCCGACGCTGAACCGCCGGTATGGCAGCTTCTCGTGCTGGGCGAAGAAATCGACGTAGAAGCTCAGCAGATCGGGCGTGTCCTCGTGGTGCTCGCGCAACGGCGGGATGCGCAGCGGCACGACGTTGAGCTGGTAGAACAGGTCCTCCCGGAACCGCCTCGCCTGCACCTCGGCGGCCAGCTCGCGCGAGGTCGCGGCGATGATGCGCACGTCGATCTTCACGGGGTCGTTGCCGCTGACGCGCACGAAGGAGCCGGTGTCGAGCGCCCCCACCAGCTGGCGCTGCGCCTCGGCGTCCATGTCGGCGATCTCGTCGAGGAACAGCGTGCCGCCACTGGCCTGCTCCAGCCGGCCGTAGTGGATGTGGCCGTCCGTCTCGCTGCCGAACAGGTCGCGCGCGGCATTGCCGGCTGCGATGGTGTTGACCGCGACCTCGACGAACGGCCGGTCGCGCCGCACGCTCTGCGAATGCAGGTAGCGGGCGAAGGTTTCGCGCCCACTGCCAGGTTCGCCGCTGATCAGCACCCAGGTGTCGTGCTGGGCCAGCCGCTTGACCTGCTCGCGCAGCCGCTGCATCACGGCACTGCGCCCGACCGGCTCGATGACGGCCGCACTGCGCCGCCGCAGCCCGATGTTCTCGCGTGCCAGTCGGTCGGCCTCCAGCGCGCGCTCCACGGTCAGCAGCAGCTTGGCGAGCGACAGCGGCTTCTCGAGGAAGTCGTAGGCCCCGAGCCGCGTCGCCTCCACCGCGGTCTCCACGGTGCCGTGGCCGGACATCATGATCACGGGACAGGGCATGCCCTCGTCCTCGGCCCACTCCTTGAGCAGGGTGATGCCGTCGATGTCCGGCATCCAGATGTCGAGCAGGATCAAATCCGGCCGGCCTTCACGCAGCGCCTCGCGCGCGGCATGGCCGTTCTCCGCGGTGACCACGCGGTAGTCCTCGTCCTCCAGGATCTCCTTGACGAGCTCGCGGATATCCGGCTCGTCATCGACTACCAGAACGTAGGGCGCGGTCATGTCTGGCTCGTTCCTCGGGCGTCGGTTGCGGTGCAGGCGGCGATGGAGCGGCGGCGGCCAGGCCGCAGATGGGCAGCCGCAGGGTCATGCCGCCCCCGCCCTCGGGACGGTTGGCGGCCCAGATGATACCGCCGTGCTCCTCGACGATCTTCTTCACGATCGCCAGGCCCAGGCCGGTCCCGCGGGTCTTGGTGGTCACGTAGGGCTCGAAGATCTGACCGAGGTTGGCCTCGTCGAAGCCGCCGCCGTTGTCGAGGACCTGGATCTCCGCGAGCGGACACTCGTCGTTCGCGATCACCGCGGTGCGCACGAGCACCTCGCCGGCCGGACGATCGGCCACGGCCTCGAGGGCGTTCTTCACGAGATTGTGCAGCACCTGCCGCAGGCGGGTCGGATCCGCCTCGACCCGGGCGCCCGCGGCGCCGAGGTCCACGCTGACGGCCACGGCCCCCGGCGCGGCGCGGTAGAGCTCCATCACGTCGGCGACCAGCTGGTTGATGTCGAGCGGGCTGCGGTGCAGCTGCGAAGGCTTGGCGTAGTCGGAAAACGCGTTGACCATCTCCTTCATGGCCTCGACCTGCTGGACGATCGTGTGCGTGGCACGGTCGAGAACGCTGGCGTCGTCGCCCCGCATCGTCTTGAGAAACTTGCGGCGCAGCCGCTCCGCCGACAGCTGGATGGGCGTCAGCGGGTTCTTGATCTCGTGGGCCAGGCGCCGCGCCACCTCGCCCCAGGCGGCATCGCGCTGGGCCTTCACCAGCGTGGTCACGTCATCGAACACCAAGACGTGGCCGCCGTCCGCCGCCGGCAGCGGCGAGATGCGGCAGAGCAGCACCTGGCGACCCTCACCGCCGTACAGCGTGATCTCCTCGCGCCACTCCGCACTGGTGTTGCGCAGCGGTGCCGCCAGCGTCTCCACGAACTGCGCGAGCTGCGGCGATGCCTGCCCCAGCGCCGCGAAGGGCCCGGCGAGATAGCGGTCGAGGTCGACCCGCAGGATCTGGCGCGCCGCGGGGTTGGCGGTGCGCAGGCCCTGCTGGTCGTCGATCGTCATGACCCCGGACGACAGCCGGCCCAGCACGGTTTCCAGATACTCGCGCTGCGCTTCCAGCTCGCGCCGGCTCGCCTCGGTTGCCGCCCGCGCCTGCGCGAGCCGGCGCGTCATCGCGTTGAACGACCCGACCAGCGAGGCCATCTCGTCCTGGATGCGCGGCTCCGGCAGCTGGGTGTCGAAGTCGCCCTCCGCAACCGCGCGGGTTCCCTCGGCGATGTCGCGGATCGGGGCGACCAGCCGGCGCGCCGAGTAGAAGGCGGTCCAGAGCGCGGCGAAGAAGCTGAACAGCAGCACGAGAAACAGGGTGAGCGAGAAGCTGAACATCAGCGACTCGCGCAGATAGGCGAGCTCGCGGTAGCGCACGTAGGCGTCCTGCACGTGCTCGCCGAGCTCCTGAAGGTGGGTCGACGCGGGGAACAGGGCGTGCAGGATGAAGCGGCGCGCGAGCCTTTCACCGGCGACGGCGCGCACGTGTGGCGCGCCATCCTCGCCGTACACCATGGTGCCGACGTAGCTGCCGCTGTCGCGCACCTGCTGGAGCACGGCGTCCGGCGGCACCTCCGGAACGACCACCCCCGGATTGACGTTGCTCGACACGATGACGATGCCTTCGGGGTTCAGCAGCGTCAGCTCGGTCGCACCCGACTGCCGCCGCAGCTCCGCGACGCGCACCGCGAGGGTCGGGATGTCCGTCGCGTCCGGCAGGCTCGGCAGCAGCCGCTCGGTCGCCCGCAGCTGGTCGCGCAGCTGCAGGTTGAGTGAGGAGCGACTGAGCTCGAGCACCTGCTCCATCGCCTCGTCGATCTGCACGTCGAACCAGCTCTCGATGCCGTGGCGCAGGAAGTCGGTCGAGTAATGGTGCACCACCAGCACCGGCGGCAGCGCGAGTGCCGCGAAGATCACCACCAGCCGCGCGGTGAGGCGGGCGCCCGGCACCCGCCGCCGATACTGCTTCACCAGCTCGACCAGGTTCGCGACTACCAGGACGAGGAGGACCGCGAGGCCGAGCACGCTGAACAGCAGCAGGGGAATGAACAGGCGGCTGAGCGTCGTCGAGTTCTGCACCGCGCTGCTCATCAGGTCGAGCGTGACGAGCAGCGGGACGAGCAGCAGCAGGGCTACCAGCAGGGCCGTGCGCGGGCGGGTCACGGATGCAACCGCCATCGGCTCCAGTCGCTGGACAGGTTCCAGTCTGGCGACAGGTAGGCCCGGGGCCTGAGCGGCAGGGGCAGGGACTCGATGTCGAGGGTCGCCTGCATGTCGACCCGGTACGTCTCCTCGGGATCCAGCACGTCGGACCGCACCAGCACCAGATCCCTGACCTCCCCGAGGGCGACGATCGCCCGGTCACGGCTGGCGAAGCTGCGCTGCGACCCGGTGTCGAGGTTGGTGACGCGGTAGGTGCCGAGCAGCGGACTGAAGCGGATCTGCGACCGCAGCCGGCTGTCGACCACGTCCGGCTCCCAGACCCAGGCCCCTTCGCGCCGGACCTGGAGATGAAGCTCAACGGTCAGGGGAACACCGTTCTCCAGCGCCTCGAGGACCGCGGTGCTGAACTCGTACGCGATCGTCGCATCGACTAGGTAGGCGCCGTCCTCCAGGCGCGCCGCAGCCTTGCTGATGGTGAACTCCGCGGCGCTCGCCACCACCGCCCACCAGGCGAGCGCGAATGCCAATGCCCAGCCGCCCCAGCGGCCGCGTCGGAGGACGGCCCCGGTGCTCATGTGCGCTCCGCCCGCGTCAGCCGGGCGTAGAAGAAACCGTCCATCTCCCGCTCGCCCGGCAGGGTCTGGCGCCCCGCGCCCGCCGGCCGGCCCCAGGGGGCGTCGATCGGCACCACGCGCGCATCCGCGCGCCGGTCGAGAAACCGGTCGATCTGGCACTGGTTCTCTTCGGGCAGGAGCGAGCAGGTCACGTACAGCAGAATACCGCCCGGCCTCAGCAGGGGCCACACGGCATCGAGGATCCGCGCCTGCCGGGCGACCAGCTCGTCGACGTCCGGTGCGCGGCGCAGCAGCTTGATGTCCGGGTGGCGGCGGATCACGCCCGTGGCGGTGCAGGGAACGTCGAGCAGGATCCGGTGGTAGCGGTCCGCCGCCCACTCGCCGGCCGGGCACTCGGCGTCGCCCTGGACGAGGCGCGCGGCGAGACCCAGGCGGTCCAGGTTCTCGCGGACCCTTTCGAGCCGCCGGGGGTCGACATCCACCGCCGTGACGCTCGCCTCGGGGCACCACTCAAGCAGGTGCCCCGTCTTGCCGCCGGGCGCGGCGCAGGCGTCGAGCACGGCTTGCCCCGGCTGCGGGTCCAGCAGGGGCGCGGCGAGCTGCGCGCCGGCGTCCTGCACCGACACGGCGCCCGCGCTGAACGCCGGGAGACGGCCAACGTCGACCGGGTGGTCCAGCAGCACGGCCGAGGGCACTGATTCGACCGGCGAGCCGGCAAGGCCAGCCTGCGCGAGGACGGCGAGGTAATCGGCCGTCGTGCCGCGCAGGCGGTTGACGCGCAGGGTCATCGGCGGCCGGCCGTTGGCCGCGCGCAGGATCGCCACCCAATCATCGGGCCAGGCCGTCTGCAGGCGCGCCACCAGCCATGCCGGGTGGGCGTGCGCCACGGCCGGGTCCGCGGCAGCGGCCGACTCGAGCGCGGCCCGGTCCCGCAGGAAGGCACGCAGCACGCCGTTGACGAGCCCGGCCGCCCAGTCCTTCCCGAGCCCGCGCGCCGTCGCCACGGTCTCGTCGACCGCGGCGTGCGTCGCCACGCGCATCTCGACCAGCTGGTAGAGGCCCACGAGCAGCAGCGCACGGACGTCCAGGTCGCGCGGCTTGAGGGGGCGCTGCAGCAGTCGGCCGAGAAAGAAGTCGAGCCGCAGGAACCATCGGCAGGTTCCGTAAACCAGCTCGGCGAGCAAGGCGCGGTCGCGCTCGGCCACCGCGACGGCAGGCAGGGCCTCGGCGAGCGACCGGCCGGCCAGCACCGCGGCGACCGTCCGCGCCGCGGCGGCGCGCGGCGTCGACTGCCCGGCCCGGGGTCTACCCAAGCACGACCCCGGCGAGGTCCCGGGCGTTGAGGTAGTCGCGCGCGGCCATCACCCGCCGGCCCGGCGGTTGGAGCTCGAGGATGCGCAGCCACCCGTCGGCGGTCGCCACGTCGATGCCGTCGCGCGTGGCCGCCACGACGGTGCCGGGCTGACCGCCCTGCCCCTCGACGGCCCGGGCCCGCCAGATCCGCAGCGTCTCGCCGTCCAAGCAAGTCTCCGCCACGGGCCAGGGGTTGAAGGCCCGCACCTGCCGCTCGATCGCCCGCGCCGTGCCGGCCCAGTCGATCAGCGCCTCGGCCTTCTGCAGCTTCTTCGCATAGGTCGAGGCTGCATCGTCCTGGGCCCGCGGCACCGCCGTCCCGGCCTCGATGGCCGGCAGCGCCTCCAGCAGCGCCTCGGCGCCGAGGACCGACAGCTTGTCGTGGAGCGAGCCGCCGGTCTCGTCCGGCGCGATCGGCAGGCGCCGGACGTGCAGCATCGGCCCGGTATCCAGCCCCGCCTCCATCTGCATGATGGTGATGCCGGTCTCCGCATCGCCCGCCAGGACTGCCCGCTGGATGGGTGCCGCGCCGCGCCAGCGCGGCAGCAGCGAGGCGTGGATGTTCACGCAGCCGAGGCGGGGGGCGTCGAGCACCCGCTGCGGCAGCAGCAGGCCGTAAGCGACCACCACCATGAGATCGGCGGCGATGGCCTCGAGCACCGCGAGATCCTCGGCCGCCTTGAAGTTCACCGGCTGGTGCACGGGAATGCCGTGCTGCAACGCGACGACCTTGACCGGGCTCACCGCCAGCTGGCGGCCGCGCCCCGCGGGCCGGTCGGGCTGGGTGTAGACGCCGACGACGCTGTGGCCGGAGCCCAGCAACGCCCGCAACGGCGGCACGGAGAACTCGGGGGTGCCCGCGAACAGGATGCGTAGCGACATGGCAAGGGGCTCCGCTTCGTGGGGCGAGACCGCCGATGCGCGATCGGGCGGGCTGCGCGCGTCTCAGATCGCCACGTGTTCCCGATTCGGGGCCGCGCGGGGAGGCGCCTGGCGCGCCTCCTTCTCGAGCTTCTTGCGGATCCGCTGGCGCTTCAGGCTGGAGAGGTAGTCGACGAACAGCTTGCCGTCGAGGTGGTCGATCTCGTGCTGGATGCATACCGCGAGAAGACCGTCGGCATCGAGCTCGAAGGGCTGGCCCTCACGGTCCAGGGCACGCACCCGGATCCGCTCGGCCCGCCGCACGCGGTCGTAGACGCCGGGCACCGACAGACAGCCCTCCTCCATCTCCTCGTCGCCGTCCCGCGCCACGATCTGCGGGTTTATGAAGCAGCGGGGCGCCGAGCGCTCCTCCGAGACGTCGAGCACGAGCAACCGCCAGGGCACGTTCACCTGCGTCGCGGCGAGGCCGATGCCCGGCGCCGCGTACATGGTCTCGAACATGTCGTCCACCAGACGGCGTATCGACTCGTCCACCTTGCCGACAGGTTGTGCCCTGGTTCGCAAACGCGGGTCGGGAAAATGCAATATCTCAAGAACTGCCATGGCTTTTGCGTGCTTTTGTGATATTTATTGCTAAGTTCTCTTGGGGACTCTGACGCATCACGGGAACAATCCGGGCCGCCACCGCGATAGGATCTGCCGGACCCGGCGCCGCAACTCTTTCGTGAGACAAAAGCATGGGCAAGTTTAACCGGAATGTGGTCCTCTGCCTTCTGGGCATGGTTCTGGGGGGCTCGCTGGCCTGGGCGGCCGACGCCCCGACCCTGCGCCCTGATCACCCCAGCCGCTACACGGTGCAGACGGGCGACACGCTCTGGGGGATCTCCGGACGCTTCCTCTCGGAGCCGTGGCGCTGGCCGCAGCTGTGGCAGGCCAATCCCCAGATCAAGAACCCCGACCTGATCTATCCCGGGGACGAGCTCGAGCTGGTCTACGTCGACGGCGGGCCGCGGCTCACCAAACGCAGCGGGCGGCCCTCGTCGCGGGTGGTCAAGCTGTCGCCACGGCTGCGCGTGAGCGAGGCGCCGATCCCGACGATCCCGATGGACGCCGTGGGCCCCTTCCTGACACGACCGGTGGTGCTGAGCTCCGAGGAGGACTTCGACGCGGCGCCGTACGTGCTCGCCTTCCCCGAGGCCCACATCCGCGGGGGCCGCGGCGACCGCTTCTACGCCCGCAACCTGCCCCACCCCGTCGGCGCGCGCTTCGACATCGTCCGCAAGGCCGGTGAGCTGCGCGGCGGCGACAACGACGAGCTGCTGGGCTACGGTGCAGGCTTCGTCGGCACGGCCGTGCTGGTGGCGCCAGGCGACCCGGCGACGCTCGAGGTGGAGACGGCGCGGTACGACGTGCGCACCGGCGACCGGCTGGTGCCGGCCTCCGCCGAGGACGTCTACCAGGACTTCCAGCCCCGCGCCCCGGCGCAGCCGATCTACGGCAGCGTCATCGCCATGGCCGGCTACTCGGGCGGCATCGTGATGCAGGGCGGCCGCTACGACATCGTGATCCTCGACCGTGGCACCCAGGACGGACTGGCCCCCGGCGACGTGCTGCGCATCGACCGGCTCGGCCGGATCGTCCGCGACCAGGTCCCCAGCTTCGAAGGTCGGGCGAACCCGATCGCGAGCACCAGCAGCTGGGGCGGCCTGCCGCAGGCGCGGGACGACAGCATGCACTATCTGCGGCCGCCCGCCGACCCGGCCAAGGAATTCCACGAGATGCGCGTCTCCGGTCTCGGCGTCGGCGAGCCGGTCAAGCTGCCCGACGAACGATCGGGGCTCGCCATGGTGTTCCGTACCTTCGATCGCGTCAGCGTGGCGCTGGTCATGGAATCCACCTCCCCGATTCACGTCGGCGACCGGGTTCGCAACCCCTGACGACTCGGCGCCATGGACGGCCTACCCGGGTCAGGATCGACCCGCCACAGACTGAGGGGCTGGCTGGCGCTCATGCGGGCGCCGGCCCTCGGCCCCATCACCTTCCAGCGACTCCGCGCCGGCGGGATCGATCTGGTCGCCCTGGTCGGCACGCGCGATCTGCCGGCGGGAACCGGTCTCGGCGCCGAGCTGCGCGGCTATCTGGTCGCACCGGACCGGGACGGGGTCGAGCGTGATCTGGCCTGGCTCGCCGGGCCCCGCCACCACCTGGTGACGCTGGACGACGACAACTACCCACCGCTGCTGCGGGAGCTCGCCGACCCGCCGCTCGCACTGTTCGTGCGAGGCGACCCTGCCGCTCTCGCCCTGCCGCAGCTCGCCATCGTCGGCAGCCGCAACCCGACGGAGGGCGGGCGGCGCGCGGCGCGCGCCTTCGCCGCCGAGCTCGGCGCGGCCGGGCTCGCCATCACCAGCGGCCTCGCACTGGGCGTGGACGCCGCGGCGCACGAGGGGGCGCTCGACGCCGACGGCATCACCCTGGCGGTCGCGGGCACCGGCCTGGATCGGATCTACCCCGCCCGCCACGCCATGCTGGCGGACCGCATCGCGGAGCGCGGGGCGCTGGTATCGGAGCTGCCGCTGGGCGCGGCGCCGCTCCCTGCCCACTTCCCCCGCCGCAACCGCATCGTCAGCGGCCTGTCGGCAGGGACACTGGTGGTCGAGGCCAGCCTCAAGAGCGGCTCCCTGATCACGGCCCGCCTGGCCGCGGAGCAGGGCCGCGAGGTCTTTGCCATCCCGGGCTCCATCCACAACCCTCTGGCCCGTGGCTGTCACCGGCTGATTCGCCAGGGCGCCAAGCTGGTCGAGACCGCAGGCGACGTGCTGGAGGAGCTCGGCCCGCTGCTGGGCATCACCGGCACCGACACCCCGCCGGCCACGGTCGGCCAGCGCGCGGCGCTGGCGCCGGCCGGGCAACGCCTGCTGGGGCTCATGGGCTTCGACCCCGTCTCGCCGGACGAACTGGCTGACCGCAGCGGCCTGGCCGCGGGCGAGGTCAGCGGCACACTGCTCTTGCTGGAGCTGGGCGGTTGGGTATCATGCACGGCAGGCGGTCGTTACTGTCGCCTGAGCGGCGCCGCGGATCCCTCCTCGGCCGCAGCCCCCGATGCCGCTGGGAGCCCGTAGTGAACGAAAGCGTCATCGACGTCCTCATCTACCTGTACGAGCACTACATGGACGGCGACAGCGCCGTCCCCGACGACCAGATCCTCCTGGAGGAGGAGCTGGTCCAGGCCGGCTTCCCCAAGGTGGAGATCAAGAAGGCCTTCGACTGGCTGGACGAGCTGGCCTGGCGGCAGGGCAGCCTCGAGTACCGCAAGGGACCGAACCAGTCGATCCGGGTCTACACCGAGGACGAGCAGAGCCGGCTGGACGTCGAGATCCAGGGTCTGTTGCTGTACCTCGAGCAGAACGGCATTCTCGATCCCTTCAGCCGCGAGCTCGTGATAGAGCGGGCGATGGCCCTCGACACCCGCGAGCTGTCGGTCGACGACGTGAAATGGATCGCCCTGCTCGTGCTGATGAACCAGCCGGACCAGGAGAGCGCCCTCGAGCTCATGGAGGAGTTCGTCTACCACGGCGACTCGGGCACCCTGCACTGAGCCACTTCCCCGCCGCCGGCGGGACTTGACAGCCCACCGCTCCTCGCGGCATTCCCTAAAAAAGGCGCCCGGCCGAGCCCCGGGTCAGGGAGCAGCTCCGTCCCATGAATCTGGTCATCGTCGAGTCGCCGGCCAAGGCCAAGACCATCAAGAAATACCTGGGCAAGGACTTCGAGGTCCTGGCCTCCTACGGCCACGTCCGCGACCTGGTCCCCAAGGAGGGGGCGGTCGACCCGGACGCCGGTTTCCGCATGAGCTACCAGGTGATCGACCGCAACGACCGCCACGTCCAGGCGATCGCGAAACATCTCAAGCACGCCGACGCCCTGTACCTTGCCACCGACCCGGACCGGGAAGGCGAGGCGATCTCCTGGCACCTCTACGAGCTCCTGCGCGGCCGCAAGGCGCTGACCGGCAAGGCGGTCCACAGGGTCGTCTTCCATGAGATCACCCGGAAGGCGATACAGGCGGCAATCGCCCAGCCCCGCGCCCTCTCGATGGACCTGGTCAACGCCCAGCAGGCGCGTCGGGCCCTCGACTACCTGGTCGGCTTCAACCTCTCGCCGCTGCTCTGGAAGAAGATCCGGCGCGGCCTGTCGGCGGGACGGGTGCAGAGCCCGGCCCTGCGGCTGATCGTCGAGCGCGAGGAGGAGATCGAGGCCTTCCAGGCCCGCGAGTACTGGACCCTCGAGGCCGAGAGCCGGAAGGCCGACCAGGCCTTCACGGCCAAGCTGACCCAGTACGAGGGCCGCAAGGTCGAGCAGTTCAGCTTCACAGGCGCCGACTCCGCCCACGCGGCCCGGACCGCCGTCGAGCGCGCGGCGGGCGGCCGGCTGCGCGTCGCCAAGGTCGAGAAGAAGCAGAAGCGCCGCAACCCGGCCGCGCCTTTCACCACCTCGACCCTGCAGCAGGAGGCGGCCCGCAAGCTCGGATTCACGGCACAGCGCACCATGCGCATCGCCCAGCAGCTCTACGAGGGCATCGACACCGGCGAGGGTGCGGTCGGCCTGATCACCTACATGCGCACCGACTCGGTGACCCTGGCCGACGAGGCGATAGCCGACATCCGCGACTACGTCAGGGAGCGCTACGGTGCCGCGGCCCTGCCGAGCGAGCCGCGCCGCTACAAGACCAAGGCGAAGAACGCCCAGGAGGCCCACGAGGCCATCCGCCCGACCGGCATCCGCCGCACGCCGGAAGAGGTCGCCGCGCACCTCAGCAAGGAGCAGCTGCGGCTCTACGACCTGATCTGGAAGCGCACGGTGGCCTGCCAGATGCTGCACGCCACCATCGACACCGTCGCGGTCGACCTGGAGGCCGGCCCGGGCAACCTGTTCCGCGCCACCGGCGCGACCATCGCCGACCCGGGCTTCATCAGCGTCTACCTCGAAGGCCGCGACGACGCCGGCGACGAGGACAGCGAGGCCCGGCTCCCCCCGCTCACCGAGGGCGACGAGGTCCCGCTCGAGGCCCTGCACGCCGACCAGCACTTCACCGAGCCGCCGCCGCGGTACACCGAGGCGTCGCTCGTCAAGGCGCTGGAGGAGTTCGGCATCGGCCGGCCCTCGACTTACGCCAGCATCATCTCGACCCTGCAGGACCGCGAGTACGTCGAGCTGCAGCAGAAACGCTTCCATCCCACCGACGTCGGCCGCGTCGTCAGCCGCTTCCTGACGCAGTATTTCGAGCGCTACGTCGACTACGACTTCACGGCAAAGCTCGAGGACGAGCTGGACGCCGTGTCCCGCGGCGAGGAGGACTGGGTGCCGCTGCTGGAGCGCTTCTGGCGGCCGTTCATCGACCAGGTCGCGCACACCGGCGAGAACGTCAAGCGCAGCGACGTGACCCAGGACCTGCTCGACGAGGCCTGTCCGAAGTGCGGGAAGCCGCTCGCGTCGCGCCTGGGCAAGCACGGCCGCTTCGTCGGCTGCACCGGCTACCCGGACTGCGACTACACGCGCGACCTCGCGAGCAACAACAGGCCCGAGCAACCCCCGCCGCAGGTGGTCGAGGGCCGCGAGTGTCCGAAGTGCGGCTCGCCGCTGATCCTGCGCCAGGGCAAGTACGGGCCGTTCGTCGGCTGCTCGGCCTACCCGCAGTGCCGGCACATCGAGCCGGTCGAGAAACCCGAGGACACCGGAGTCGGCTGCCCACAGTGCCGCAAGGGCACCCTGCGCAAGCGCAAGTCCCGCCGCGGCAAGATCTTCTACTCCTGCTCGACCTACCCTGCCTGCGACTATGCGGTCTGGAACGAGCCGATCGCCGAGCCCTGCCCGCGCTGCGGCTGGCCGGTGCTGACCGTCAAGACCACCCAGCGGCGGGGCACCGAGAAGGCCTGTCCTCAGAAGGAGTGCGGCTATCACGTCGCCATGGACGCGGCGGGCGAGACCGAGGGGCCGGTGGTGACGCCAGCCGCCCCGGCGGCCGCGGCAACCCTCCCCCAGGCTGGGACGGCGGCCAGCGCACCGGCGACGCGCCGCAGGGCGACCGCAGAGGCGGCTCCCGCGGCCAAGCCAGCGGCGGCAAAGGGCAGGGCGGCGGGCAAGAGCTCGACGGCGAAGAAAGCCCCAGCCGCGGCACCCAGGCCGCGGCGGACGCCCCGGACCCGTGGCACCTCCTGACGCCCGGCCGTCGGCGGCCGGGGGTGGTGGCAGGGGCGGATCGCTGCTGGTATCGTCCGCGCCTCGTTGCAGGGGAAGGGACCTTACAGGCCATGAGCAAGCCGTTCGTCGCCGTCCTGATGGGATCCAAGTCCGACCTGCCGGTGCTCGAGAAGACACTGGAGGTCCTCGCCCGGCTGGGCATCGCGCACGAGGTCAGGATCACCTCCGCGCACCGCACGCCCGATGCGACGCACCTCTACGTAAGGGACGCCGACGCCCGCGGCTGCGTGGTGTTCATCGCCGCGGCGGGCCTGGCGGCGCACCTCGCCGGCACCGTGGCGGGCCTGACGTCAAAGCCCGTCATCGGCATCCCGCTGGATGCGGGCCCGCTCAAGGGCATCGACTCGCTCCTCTCGACCGTGCAGATGCCAGGCGGCATCCCGGTGGCAACCGTGGCGATCGGCAACGCCGGCGCGAAGAACGCCGCTTACCTCGCGGCACAGATCCTCGCCCTCGGCGACAGCGCCCTGGCGATGCGGCTGCAGGCCGAGCGCGAGGCCAATGCCGCCGAGGTGGCTGCCGCCGACGCGGCGCTGCAGGCCTCGCGCGGCGCCTGAGGGACATGTCGGCGTTCCGGCTCCGCATGGCGGCCCGCGTCCTGCGGGCCGGCGGGGTCGTCGCCTACCCGACGGAGGGTGTCTACGGCCTGGGCTGCGACCCGCTCGACCCCGATGCCGTGCAGCGCGTCCTCGCGCTGAAGGGCCGATCGGCGCGCAAGGGGCTGATCCTCATCGCCGCGGACTACGCCCAGGTCAGGCCTTTCCTGCTGCCGCCCGGCAGGCAGCTGGGGCGCCGGCTACGTGACGACTGGCCCGGCCCCGTGACCTGGGTCTTGCAGGCCGCACCGGGAGTGCCCGGCTGGCTGACCGGCGGCCGGGACACCCTGGCGGCGCGGGTGACCGCGCACCCGCTCGCCGCCGCTCTGTGCCGCGCCTTCGGCCGCGCGCTGGTCTCGACCAGCGCCAACCGCAGCGGCGCCCCGCCTGCCCGCAGCGCGCTCGCGGTCCGGCGGCTGTTCGGGAAAGCCGTCGATCTGATCCTGCACGGACCGCTGGGTGGCCTGCGCGGCCCCACGCCGATTCGCGACGGGACCAGCGGCGCGTTGCTGCGGAGCTGACCCCGATGGCCGACGCCCCCGATATCGCCGCCGTCCGCGCCTATCTCCTCGACCTGCAGGACCGGCTGTGTGCCGAGCTCGCCGCCGAGGACGGCGGCAAGGGATTCCGCGAGGACGCGTGGCAGCGCCCGGAAGGTGGCGGCGGGCGGACGCGGGTGCTGGAGGACGGCACGGTCTTCGAGAAGGCCGGCGTCAACTTCTCCGAGGTCAGCGGCGGCAAGCTGCCGCCGTCGGCGACCGCGCAGCGTCCGGAGCTCGCCGGTCGCAGCTTCCAGGCGCTTGGCGTGTCGCTGGTCATCCACCCGCGCAATCCCTATGTGCCAACCTCTCACGCCAACGTAAGGTTCTTCATGGCGGAGCGCGACGGGCACGCACCCGTCTGGTGGTTCGGCGGCGGCTTCGACCTGACGCCCTACTACGGGTTCCGCGAGGACGCGGTGCAATGGCACCGCACCGCTTGGGAGGCCTGCGCGCCGTTCGGCCCCGAGGTCTACCCGCGCTACAAGCGCTGGTGCGACGAGTACTTTTATCTGAAGCACCGCGGGGAGCCGCGCGGCATCGGCGGGCTGTTCTTCGACGACCTGAACGAGGGGGGCTTCGACGACTGCTTCGCCTTCGTGCGCAGCGTCGGCGATCACTATGCGCTCGCCTACCTGCCCATCGTGCGCCGCCGCAAAGACACCCCCTACGGTGAGCGCGAGGTCGCGTTCCAGCACTACCGGCGCGGCCGGTACGTCGAGTTCAACCTGGTGTACGACCGCGGCACGCTGTTCGGCCTGCAGTCCGGCGGGCGGACCGAGTCGATACTCATGTCGCTGCCACCGCGGGTGAGCTGGCGCTACGACTGGCGCCCCGAGCCGGGCACACCCGAGGCGGAGCTGTACGAGACCTTCCTCGAGCCGCGGGAGTGGCTCGGTGACGGCGAGGCGCCCGGGCGGGCCGGGGCCGGGTAGGCGCGAGCAGCGTCCCTCGGTACGGCCACTGAGGGCGGCCCACTCGGGACGAACGGGCTCACAGTCCCGTCGTGGCGAGTAGCGGCGGAGCGGCCTATCGAACCACGAGCGGCTACCGGCGCAAGGCCTTCGACCGCCGGTGCGTCAGGGTTCCGCCAGCGTCACATCGGCCGGCAGAACGAAGTCGCGCGGCGGCACATACTCGAACACCGCGCCGTCCCGGGCGGACAGCAGCAGGGACAACCCCAGCTCCGGATAGAGCCACTGCACGCCGTCGTCGGCGCCGGCGCGCCATGCGACCGGCTCGCCGAGCCGGTCGCGGAAGAACTCCGCCTCGAGGCCCTTGTAGCGGGGCAGATAGCTGATGCCGGTGATCCGCCGGCCGGCCAGCGCCACCTTGTCCTCGGGCGCCAGCGTGAACCGCGTCGCCCCGCTCGCCACCCGTTCCGCGCCCACCGCGCGCGCGGCCGCGCCATCGAGCTCATCGGGCGTCGCGGCAAGGGTCAGGACCAGGCGGCCCTCGAGGCCAGCGAGCCGCACCGCACCGAAATAGGCCTCCAGCGACCGGCCGCGCATTCCCTGGAACAGCCCTGCGCCGTCCGGCGGGCCATGGCGCGCCACGGCGTCGGCGAGCGTCGCCTCGCCGAGGCTGAGGCCGAGCACGCGCGACGTGCCATCGCCAGGCAGCCCCACCTGCCAGGGCAGGTCCTCCAGCACCTCCTGGTCGAGCTCGGCGGGCGGCGGCGACACCAGCCAGAACGCCGCGAGCACGGCCGCCAGCACTCCCGCCCCGATCAGCAGTCGCTGCTTCACGCCGGCGCCGTGTTGCCGAACAGCTCGGCGAGGCGTGCACCGGGATCGGGGGCACGCATGAAGGCTTCGCCGACCAGGAAGGCGTGCACGCCGTGGTGCCGCATCAGGGCCACGTCGGCTGGCCCGAGGATGCCGCTCTCGGTCACCACCAACCGGTCGCCGGGGATGCGCTCGAGCAGCCCGAGGGTGGTGTCCAGGCTGACCGCGAAGCTGCGCAGGTCGCGGTTGTTGATTCCCACCATGGGGTTGTCGACCCGCAGCGCGCGATCGAGCTCCTCTCCGTCGTGCACCTCGATCAGCGCGTCCATGCCGAGGTCTCCTGCCAGGCCGTTCAGGTCGGCGAGCCGGCCGTCGTCCAGGCAGGCGGCGATTAGCAGGATGCAGTCCGCGCCGAGCGCGCGTGCCTCCCACACCTGGTAGGGATCGATGACGAAGTCCTTGCGCAGCACGGGCAGGGCGCAGGCGGCGCGGGCCTGGCGCAGGTAGGCGTCGCTGCCCTGGAAGAAGTCGACGTCGGTCAGCACCGACAGGCAGGCCGCGCCTCCACGCTCGTAGCTGCGCGCGATCGCCGCGGGGTCGAAGTCCGGCCGCAGCACGCCCTTCGACGGCGAGGCCTTCTTCGCCTCGGCGATCACCGCCGCCTGCCCGGCGGCGATGCGCGCCCGCAGGGCCGCGACGAAGCCGCGCGGCGGGTCGGCCTGCTGCGCTGCGTCCGTCACCATGGCACGTGGCACGCGTGCGCTGCGTGCTGCGACCTCCTCGACCTTGCGGGCGACGATCTTCTTGAGGATGTCAGGGGTGTCGGCCATGTCGGGCGCCGTCCGCCGCTCAGGCGCAGGACTGGGTGAAGGCGACGAACGCGTCGAGCTTGGCGCGCGCCGCACCGCTCGCGATCGCGTCCCGTGCCCGGACGATGCCGTCGCCGATGGAGTCGGCCAGGTTCGCCGCGTACAGGGCCGCGCCCGCGTTCAGCACCACGATCTCCCGCGCCGTCCCCGGCCGGTTGTCGAGCGCGTCGAGCAGCATGACCTTCGAGGCCTCGGCGTCGCCCACCTTGAGGCCGCGGTGCGAGATCATCTGCAGCCCGAAGTCCTCCGGGTGGATCTCGTACTCCCGGATCTGGCCGTCCCGCAGCTCGCCGACCAGCGTGCCGGCGCCGAGCGAGATCTCGTCCATGCCGTCCTTGCCCCAGACCACCAGCACGTGGTCGGCGCCGAGCCGCTGCATCACGCGGACCTGGATCCCGACGAGATCCGGGTGGAAGACCCCCATCAGGGTGTTCGGGGCACCGGCCGGGTTGGTCAGCGGCCCGAGGATGTTGAAGATGGTCCGTACCCCCATCTCCCGCCGGACCGGCGCCACGTTCTTCATCGCGCTGTGGTGGCTCGGCGCGAACATGAAGCCGATGCCGGTCGCCTCGATGCAGTCGGCGACCTGCTGCGGCGAGAGCATCAGGTTGACGCCGAGGGCCTCCAGCACGTCGGCACTGCCGGACTTGGACGACACGCCGCGGTTGCCGTGCTTGGCCACCTTGGCGCCCGCGGCCGCGGCCACGAACATCGACGCGGTCGAGATGTTGAAGGTGTGCGAGGCGTCGCCCCCGGTGCCCACGATGTCGACCAGGTGCGGGTGCGGCGCCACCGGCACGCGCGTGACCAGGTCGCGCATCACCTGCGCGGCGGCGCTGATCTCGCCGACCGTCTCCTTCTTGACCCGCAGGCCGGTCAGGATCGCCGCGGTCATCACCGGCGAGACCTCGCCCGCCATGATCTGCCGCATCAGCGACAGCATCTCGTCGTAAAAGATCTCACGGTGGTCGATGGTGCGCTGCAGGGCCTCTTGTGGCGTGATGGTCATGGCGATTCCGCTCTGGGGTCAGCGTTGGTCGAGGAAGTTGCGCAGCAGCCGGTGGCCGTGGTCGGTCAGGATCGACTCGGGGTGGAACTGCACGCCCTGCACCGCCATCGTCCGGTGCCGCACCCCCATGATCTCGTCGCGCGCGCCGTCGGGCAGTCGCGTCCAGGCGGTCACCTCGAGGCAGTCTGGCAGGCTGTCCTGCTCGATCACCAGCGAGTGGTAGCGCGTCGCCTGGAAGGGGTTCGGCAGGCCGCTGAACACGCCAGTGTCGCCGTGGTAGATCGGCGAGGTCTTGCCGTGCATCACCGCGCGGGCGTGGACGATGCGCCCGCCGAAGGCCTGGCCGATGGACTGGTGGCCGAGGCAGACGCCGAGGATCGGGATCCTGCCGGCGAAGCGCTGGATCGCCGGCACCGAGATCCCGGCCTCGGTCGGCGTGCAGGGACCCGGCGAGATGACGATGTGCCGCGGCGCGAGCCGCTCGACCTCGTCGAGCGTCAGCTCGTCGTTGCGGACCACCCGCACCTCCGCCCCGAGCTCGCCGAAGTACTGCACGAGGTTGAAGGTGAAGGAGTCGTAGTTGTCGATCATCAGCAGCATGATCAGTCCTCCCCACCGCAGCCGTGCCGGTCGATGCCCGCCTCGGCCATGGCCACCGCCCGGAACACGGCGCGGCCCTTGTTCATGGTCTCGTCCCACTCGAGCTGCGGCCGGGAGTCGGCCACGATCCCCGCGCCGGCCTGGATGTGCAGCTGGCCGTCCTTGATCACCGCGGTGCGGATCGCGATCGCGGTGTCCATGTTGCCGTTCCAGCCGATGTAGCCGACCGCGCCCGAGTACACGCCGCGCTTGACCGGCTCGAGCTCGTCGATGATCTCCATCGCGCGGATCTTCGGTGCGCCCGAGACGGTGCCCGCGGGGAAGGTCGCGCGCAGCACGTCGACCGCGGTCATGCCGTCGCGCAGCTCGCCGACCACGTTCGAGACGATGTGCATGACGTGCGAGTAGCGCTCCACGATCATCCGGTCGGTGACCCGGACGCTGCCGATGCGCGCGACGCGCCCGACGTCGTTGCGGCCGAGGTCGATCAGCATGAGGTGCTCGGCCAGCTCCTTCGGGTCGGCGAGCAGCTCGGCCTCGAGGGCCTTGTCCTCGGCATCGGTGTGGCCGCGCCGGCGCGTGCCCGCGATCGGCCGCACGGTCACGAGGCCGTCCTCGAGCCGGGTGAGGATCTCCGGCGACGAGCCGACGATCTGGAAGCCGCCGAGGTCGAGGAAGTACATGTAGGGCGACGGGTTGAGGCCACGCAGGGCGCGGTATAGGTCGAGCGGCCTGGCCTGGAAGGGGATCGACAGGCGCTGCGACAGCACGACCTGCATGCAGTCGCCGTCCAGGATGTACTGCCTGATGCGCTCGACCGCCTGCTTGAACCCGGCCTCGGTGAAGCCGGAGACGAAGTCGGCCTCGTCGACCCGCCGCGGGGCCGCGCAGCTGTCGCGCGGCGCGCCGCGCTGCATGGAGCTGATGAGGTCGGCGATGCGGCCCTCGGCCCGGGTCAGGGTACCGCCCTCGGTGGGGTCGACGTGGACGATGACGTACATACGCCCGCGCAGGTTGTCGAACACGACGACCTCGTCGGACACCATCAGCAGGATGTCCGGGGTACCGAGCCGGTCCGGGTTGGGGCAGTGTGCGAGCCTGGGCTCGACGTAGCGGACAGTGTCGTAGCCGAAGTAGCCCACCAGGCCGCCGCTGAAGCGCGGCATCCCATCGACCGGGGCGACGCGATAGCGGCTCCGGAACTCGTCGACGAAGGCCAGCGGGTCGGCGCTCTCGCGCTCCTCGACCACGCGGCCGTCGACCTCGACGGTGACGCGGTGGCCCGTGGTGCGCAGCACGGTCCGGCACGGCAGGCCGATGATCGAGTAGCGGCCCCACTTCTCGCCGCCCTCGACCGACTCCAGCAGGTACGAATACGGGCCGGCCGCGAGCTTGAGATAGGTGCTGAGCGGCGTGTCGAGGTCGGCCAGGACCTCACAGACGACCGGGATGCGATTGTGGCCCTGGGCGGCCAGGGCGGCGAACCGTTCGGGACTCATGGTGCGCTCCACGCAGGGTTGAGGGGCAATGGCGGACGGAACGGCGTCAGCGACGCCATCGCCAGGCCGTGGTCCGTGCGTGGCAGCGGGGGAGAGTCGGCATGGTTCTACTTGTCCATAACCCTGCGATCGCGCCATGCCGGTCATCGGCTGCTCGGACACGCCGTGAATACATCCCTGTAGGCTCGGAGGCGGCATCCATGCCGCCTACGGTCCTCGCATCCGATCCCCCCGCATGCGCCTTGGCCCTGCAAAGCACGATAGGGGAAAACGACCCAGTCCGCCAAGCGGCACGCCTCAGTGCGCCTCGTCCCAGTTGTCGCCGACCCCGACGTCGACGACCAGCGGTACGGCCAGGTCGGAGGCGCCCTGCATCAGCTCGCGGACCTTCGCGCCGACCGCCTCGACCCGGTCGGCACGCACCTCGAACACCAGCTCGTCGTGCACCTGCATGAGCATGTGGGCCGGCACGCGCTCGGCCTCGAGCCAGGCGTCGAGATCGATCATCGCCCGCTTGATGATGTCGGACGCAGTACCCTGCATCGGTGCGTTGATGGCCGTTCGCTCGGCCGCCGCGCGGACCTGCGGGTTGCGGGCCTTGATGTCCGGCAGGTACAGGCGGCGCCCGAGCACGGTCTCGACGTACCCCTGGTCGCGCGCCTGCTCGCGGGTGCGATCCATGAAGGCGCGCACGCCCGGGTAGTGCTCGAAGTAGCGGTCGACGTAGCTCTGGGCGGCGTCGCGCTCGATCCCGAGCTGTCTCGCGAGGCCAAAGGCCGACATGCCGTAGATCAGCCCGAAGTTGATCGCCTTGGCGCTGCGCCGCTGGTCGGCGGTGACCCGCTCGGCCGGCACGCCGAACACCTCGCCCGCGGTGGCGCGGTGGATGTCCTGGCCGGCCGCGAAGGCCTCGAGCAGGCCGGCGTCGCCCGACAGGTGCGCCATGATCCGCAGCTCGATCTGCGAATAGTCGGCCGCCAGCATGCGGTGCCCTGCGTCCGGCACGAACGCCCGGCGGATGCGCCTGCCCTCCTCGGTACGTACCGGGATGTTCTGCAGGTTGGGGTCCGACGAGGACAGCCGCCCCGTCGCCGCCACCGCCTGGTGGTAGGACGTGTGCACCCGCCCGGTCCGGGCGTTGATCATCTGCGGCAGCTTCTCGGTGTAGGTCGAGCGCAGCTTGGCGAGCCCCCGGTGCTCCAGGATCAGCGCCGGCAGCTCGAAGCCCTGCTCGGCGAGCTCCTGCAGCACCGACTCGGCGGTCGAGGGCGCGCCGGTGGGCGTCTTGGCGACGACCGGCAGGCCGAGGCGCTCGAAGAAGATTTCGCCGATCTGCTTCGGCGAGCCGAGATTGAAGGGGCTGCCGGCGACCCGGTAGGCGTGCTGCTCGACCTCGTGCATGCGGAGCGCGAGCTCGCGGCTCTGCTGCGCCAGCATCGCCGCGTCGATGCGCACGCCGCGCCGCTCCATGCGCGACAGCACAGGAACCAGCGGCATCTCCAGGTCCCGGAACAGCCTGGCGAGGCGCGGCTCCCGCTCGACCTGCGGCCAGAGCGCCTGGTGCAGGCGCAGGGTGACGTCGGCGTCCTCCGCCGCGTACTCCGCCGCCTGCTCGATGGGGACCTCATCGAAGCCGAGCTGCTTCGCGCCCTTGCCGGCGACGTCCTCGAACCGGATGGTCTTCTCGCCGAGGTACTTCTCGGCGAGCGAGTCCATGTCGTGCCGGGTCGCGGTCGCGTCCAGGACGTAGGACTCGAGCATGGTGTCAAAGGCGATGCCGGCCAGGCCGACGCCGTGCCGCGCCAGGATGCTCATGTCGTACTTGAGGTTCTGCCCGACCTTGGGCCGCGCCGGGTCCTCGAGCAGCGGCCGCAGCCGGGCGAGCACCGCGTCGCGGTCGAGCTGGTCCGGCGCGCCGGGGTAGCGGTGCGCGACCGGGACGTAGGCCGCCTCGTGCGGCGCGACCGCGAAGGACACGCCGACCAGCTCGGCGTTCATGTAGTCGAGGCTCGTCGTCTCCGTGTCGAAGGCGAACAGCGGTGCCCTGGCCAGGCGTTCGACCCAGCGCACCAGCTGGGTGAGCTCGAGCACGGTCTCGTAGTGCCTCGCGACCGGCTTCGGGTCCGCGTCGTCCGTGGCAGCCGGGGGGGCCGTACCCTGATCGACGGTCGCGAGCAGGCGCTTGGCCTCCAGCTTCGTGTACCACTCCCGCAGGGCGGCGGCGTCCGCCGGACCGGGACGCAGGTCCTGTGGGCGGACCCCGAGCGGGACGTCGGTGCGGATGGTGACGAGCTCGCGGGACAGCGGCAGCCGGTCGAGGCTGGCGCGCAGGTTGTCGCCCGCCCGGCCCTTGATCGCCGCCGCGTTCTCCACCACGCCCTCCAGGCTACCGTACTCGGCGAGCCACTTGACCGCCGTCTTCGGCCCGCACTGCGGAACACCCGGCACGTTGTCGACGCTGTCGCCCACCAGGGTCAGGTAGTCGACCACCCGCTCCGGCGGCACCCCGAGCTTGCCGATCACGCCCGCGCGATCCAGGATCTGGACCTGCTCGTTCAGGGTGTTGACGAGGGTGATGCGGTCGTCGACCAGCTGAGCGAGGTCCTTGTCGCTGGTCGAGATCACCGTAGGGATGCCGGCCGCCGCCGCCTGGATGGCCAGTGTGCCGATCACGTCGTCGGCCTCGACGTCGGGGACGATCAGCAGCGGCAGACCCATGGCACGGACGATGGCGTGCAGCGGCTCGATCTGGGCGCGCAGCTCGTCCGGCATGGGCGGGCGGTGCGCCTTGTAGTCGGGATAGAGGTCGTCGCGAAAGGTCTTGCCGGGCGCGTCGAACACCACCGCCATGAGCTCGGGGTGGTAGGTGTCGATCAGCTTGCGCAGCATGTTGACCACGCCGACGATCGCGCCGGTCGGCTCGCCCCGCGAGTTCGTGAGCGGCGGCAGCGCGTGGTAGGCGCGGAAAAGGTACGACGAGCCGTCGACGAGGATCAGGGGGGTGGGATCGGCCATGGGCGCAACGTCCGAGTGTTTCGGCGAGGATACCCTGGGGCATCTCGCACGTGGGTAGGCGCCGTCCACGGCGGGACGGATGGTCGGTGTTTCGACCGCACCAGAATCGCGGCCCGGAGGCCGCTACCCGCGCACTGCCTTGCGCTGACCCTGTGGGGACGCCGTCCAGGGCGCGATTTGGGAATGTCCGCCACGACGACCCCGGATCCTGGGGGTCCGTCACAGAAACCGCGCCCCACCCTGTCCCCCCCAACGACAGGGTTGAGAGAATCCCGCCCCCGCCGCTAACCAGGTACCGGTCGGCGTATCTCGAGGCGTTCCATGGAACCGACCCAACCCCCGGCGTCGCGCCGGGTGGAACAGTTCTGGCGGTGGTGGCGGTGGGCCGGCAGCCTGGTCCTCGTGGCTGTCGGCTACTTCGCGGCCGCCCGGTTCGCGCTCGCGTTCGGTGCGATTGACGGTGAGGTCGCCCCGTTCTGGCCGGCCTGCGGCATCGCCGTCGCCATCCTGCTCCTCGCCGGCCGCCACCTCTGGCCCGGCGTGGCGCTCGGCGCCCTCGCCGCCTCGTTGGGGACATCCGTGCCGGTCACGGCGTCGATCATCATGGCGGCGGGGCACACCGTCGAGGCCGTGCTCGCCGCCTGGCTGGTCGAACGCTTCGCCCGTGGTGCGGCCTGCCTCGAAACGCCCCGCGACATACTCGTCATGGTCGCGACCGCGGCCATCGCCGCCCCCCTGGTCAGCGCCACGGCGGGCACCCTGGCGCTGCTCGGCGCGGCCAGCATCGCCACCGCCGACGCGGCAACCGTCTGGCTCACGCACTGGTCGGGGGGCTTCACGGGCGTCCTCCTGACCGTCCCGCTCCTGCTGGCCTGGGCAAGACCACGCCGCGGCGGCCCGGCGGCCAGCCACTGGGAGGCTGCTGGGCTGATCTCGCTGACCGTGCTGACGACGGGCCTGAACTTCTGGGACTGGCTACCCGACTGGGCCAGCCACTACCCCCTGATCTTCCTGCTTCCGGCGTGCCTGGTCTGGGCGGTGGCGCGTTTCCACCACCGCGGCGTCACGGCCGTGACCCTGGCCATCTGCATCGCGGCCGTCTCCGGCACCGCCGCGGGCCACGGCCCACTGTCCGGACTGAACGTCCGCGAGGCGCTGGTGATGCTGCAGCTGTTCGCGTTCAGCGTGACGGTCCCGGCTCTGCTCGCCGCCGCGCTGCGGACGCAGCGGGAGATCGCCCAGCGCGAGATGGTGCGGGAACAACGGCTCGCCGCCCAGGTCCTCGAGCATACCCCGGACGGCGTGATGGTGACAGGCGCCGACGGGACCATCGTCGCTGTCAATTCCGCCTTCACCGAGGCCACGGGCTACACCCAGGCGGAGGTGAAGGGGCAGCGGCCAAGCCTGCTCAAGTCCGGACATCACCCGCCGGAGTTCTATGCGGCGATGTGGCGCGAGCTCGAGGAAACCGGCCGCTGGCGCGGCGAGATCTGGAACCGCCGCAAGGACGGGGCGATCCACCCGGAGTGGCTCAACATCACCCGCGTGTCCTGCGGGGAGGCCGGCCCCTGCCACATCGCGGTGTTCTCGGACGTCGGCCGGCAGGAGCAGGTCCGCGAGCGCCTGCACCACCTCGCCTACTACGACGCCCTGACCGGACTGCCGAACCGCCAGCTGTTCAACGACCGCCTGCAGCAGGTGATCGCCCTGGCGCAGCGGGAAAAGCGCGGCGCCGCCCTGCTGTTCCTCGACCTCGACCGCTTCAAGGAGATCAACGACACGCTGGGGCACGGCGTCGGCGACGGCGTGCTCAAGGCGATCGCTAACCGGGTCGGCCGGTCACTGCGCGAGACGGACACCTTCTCGCGCCTCGGCGGCGACGAGTTCACGGTGATCGTCCCGAACGTCCGGGACGGCCGCGACGCGGCACAGGTCGCGGAGAAGATCATCCAGCGCTTCGGCATGCCCTTCCACGTCGGCGGCCACGAGCTGTTCCTCTCCACCAGCATCGGCATCGCGCTCTTCCCGCAGCACGGCGAGACGCCCGAGGAGCTGGTCAAGCATGCCGACACCGCGATGTACCTGGCCAAGGAGAACGGGCGCAATCTGTTCCAGTTCTATCAGCCGGCGATGAGCGAGCCGATCCGGCGCCAGCTCGAGATGGACATCGAGCTGCGCCGCGCGCTCAGCCGGGGCGAGATCACGGTCGCCTACCAGCCGCTCATCTCGCTCGGTCAGGAGCGGATCGTCGGCGTCGAGGCCCTCGCCCGCTGGACGCACCCGCGCTTCGGCATCGTGCCGCCCGACGTGTTCATCCCGATCGCCGAGCACGCGGGCGTCATCGGTCAGCTCGGCGCGCAGGTCTTCAACACCGCCGTGCGACAGGTCGCGGAGTGGCGCGAGCGCGGGATCGCCGACCTGCGCCTTGCCGTCAACCTCTCGGTGCTGCAGCTGCGCCGGCCCGGCCTGGTCGAGCTGATCGAGGGACTCTATGCCGAGACGGGCTTCCCGCTCGCACAGCTCGAGCTGGAGATCACCGAGGCGGCGCTGCTGGAGAAGGGCGAGCTGTCGGCGGCCGTGCTGCTGCAGCTGAGCCAGCTCGGCTGCCGTGTCGCCATCGACGACTTCGGCACCGGCTACTCCTCACTGAGCTACCTGCGCCGCCTGCCGATCCACCGCCTCAAGATCGACCGCTCGTTCGTGGACCACGCCCACGACGAAGGGCACGACGCCGCTATTGCCGCCTCGATCATCGCGATGGCGCACCATCTCCAGCTCAAGGTCACCGCCGAGGGCGTGGAGACCGCGAAGCAGCTCGAGTTCCTGCGCCGCCACCACTGCGACGAGGTGCAGGGCCACCTGTTCAGCGCCGCGCGCCCTGCCAAGGACATCGAGGAGCTGCTCAGGGCCGACAGCAGCGGCGCCGCCGGATCGCCGGGCGTGCCCCGGCTCATGGCCGGTTCCCGCCGGCGCGACGGCGCTCACTCCTCGAGATAGGTGTAGCCGTAAAGGCCCGCCTTGAGCTCGTCGTAGAACTGATCCGCCGTGCGCTCGGCAATCCCGGCCCGCCGCAGCTTGTCACGGAAGCTCTGCAGCATCTGGTCCGGGTCGAAGTGCACGTAGCGCAGCAGCTCGTCGACCGAATCGCCGCGCTCGGGCTGGCTCAGCCGATAGCCGCCGGCGTCGTCCAGGACGAGGTTGACCGCGTCGGTGTCACCGAACAGGTTGTGCATGTCGCCCAGGATCTCCTGGTAGGCACCCACCAGAAAGATCCCGATGAGATAGTCCTCGCCGGCCCTCGGCGCGTGCAGGGGCAGTGTCGCCTCGACCCCGTCCTGGTCGACGTACTGGTCGATGCAGCCGTCGGAGTCGCAGGTGAGGTCGTGCAGGACGCCGGACACGCCCGGCGGCTCGTCCAGCCGGTGCAGCGGCACCACCGGGAAGACCTGGTCGATCGCCCAGACGTCGGGCAGCGACTGGAACAGCGAGAAATTGCAGAAGACGCGCTCGGCCAGCTGCTCGTTCAGCTCGTCCAGCAGCTCGCGCTGGCGGCGCGAGGTGCTGAGCAGGCGCGGCCGCAGCCGGTGGCAGACCGCGAAGTACATCTGCTCGCCCAGCG